>ULJH01041451.1_pt1 | contig 16159 bp, 18 predicted proteins | sample 1950781 | NCBI WGS metagenome assembly ULJH01 (sample SAMEA4835462, study PRJEB28245) | human gut metagenome | biome: gut microbiome; material: fecal sample | place: Denmark | collected 2008 | reverse complement strand
AAATTCATATCCTTCGTAATAGTTTTTGGTTGCTAAGCCAATGTTATTACTAATCACTAATGGTAACATATCAACAGATATACCTTCAGAAATATTACTTTGTTTTAATAATTCATAACACTTTTTGTAAAAGTTAAACATTAAATTGTAATGAGTATGATTTTTAGATTTAATATCTTTGAAGTTTTTAATGTGCTTTTGAATAATTTCTTTATTACTAATATTATCTTCTGGATTTACTATCTCAAATAATAAATCGACACTACCATTCTGGTCTAGTTCTATTTCCTTGATTATTTTATATATTTTTTTCCCAAGTGTACAAGTTTTTTTTACTAAATTATGACTATTTATTTTCTTATCAATTGTATTCAATGGATTATACCCAGTTAGTAAAATATTATTAAATTCTACACTTGAATTAAATTTTTTAAACTTTTTTAAACTTTTTATTAAAATGGCTGATTTCATAGGGGTTTAGCACCTTCTTTTTTTTTAAAAGTTTTTGTTTGTAACGATATTGTAACGCTACAACATAAGTCTGTCAATAGGTGATTTTGATATTCTATTGTCAGCAAAGGACAATAAGGTGCCAAAATCCTTTGCTAAATATTTTAAAAGGAGATTTTTTATGAACTATTATTTAGAATCTGATGGTAAGGATTTAAAACATTTACCACTTAATGTTGCGATATATATTCACACTAATGGTATGGATAGCAATTATTGTTTATCTGTATATACCAAAGCAATTAAAGACTATATTCATAACGAAATTAACTGGTATGTGGCAGCAAGCTACGTAGATTTTAATCGTTCTGGACTATACAATTGGTCAACTAGTAAAATTTTAGATATGATGACAGATATCGAATGCCTTCAAGAGAATAAAAACGTTCCAAATTTCTTTATTCCATATGATTTGGTAGTTGTTTATAACTTCGAGCAGTTATTTACACTTGAAATGGATAAGGATTCTTATTTAGATTTAAAATTTCCTACTTTTTGTGTAGATAGAGAAAAACTTGTGTGTCGTGATCTTGATGTAAATGAAAATCTAATTGCGAGAGCTAGAGTACATGAGTTAGATGAAAATAATGTTGGAGAATCAATTGATAGCATACAAGAAAATGAAATGGAGTATTACAATGTCGAAGAATTATAAAAAAGAGTCATTGAGTGAACTTATTAGTTCACTCCCTGATTATACAAAAAACAATGAAGTTATCAAAAGTAATATATATCCTATTGACAAACTACTTGAAGGTGGATTTGAACTAGGTTCATTTATTCAGTTTGTAGCTGATTCTGGCATAGGTAAAACAACTATGGCATTAGGTATAGCCGATGCTTTATGTAATAAGGACTTTAAAGTCCTATATATAGATGCTGAAAGATCAGTATCTAATGAAATATTAGAAACAACAAATGTAAAATCTTACTTGAATAGTAATTTCATCTTAGTTAAAGAATCAGAATTTTCTGTGGTAGAAGATGTTTTAGATAAATTTATTTCTACTGGTGAAATAAATTTTGTAATTATTGATTCCATAGCTGTTTTAATTAATAGTTGTTTTACTAGTATTGATGGTAAAAAGATATCTATTACAACTAATAATACAAGCTATAATAGTGTTCCACTTACCAAATTTATGGATAAATATAAAGCTCTTGCTGGTGATAGAAAGTTGTGTTTTATATTTATTAATCAATATAGAAATGAACTAAATATGGTTAGTGGCTCTAAAAAGAGAGGCTATGGAGCAAATAATAGTGTCTATAATACTGACATTATAATAAAAATAGATAAAGCTTCTTCATACAAAGAAAAAGCATTTTATGATCTAACAAAAGATGTAGCTACTGGAATACCATTAGTCTTTGAAATTTCTAAAAGTAATAAATCAAAATCTGGTATTACAGTGCCTGCTTTTCTGAATTATGGAGTTGGGTTAGCAAGTAGATGGAATTACATCTATGAGTTAATTGAAAAAGACATTATTAGAAAAAACGGTTCATATTATTCGATGCTTTATGATAATGAAGAAATTAAAGCACAAGGTATTATGAATTTTGTTAAAGAATTAGAAAATAAGGGATTGATGCAGTCTGATATTTTAGAAAGTTTAATTACAGATGATAAAGTAATATTTATAGATATGGAGGAGGAAATATAATGAGATATAATCTTTATTCTATTCATACTGATAAACATGGATATTTTAAGATTAGAAAAAATGGAATTCCTGAGTATGAACTTAATCACTATTATGACCAATGGCAAGTGCGGGACATCCATTGTGATTATGGAACAAAAGATGAAAATTTATTGCAATTATTAGGTAGGATTGGTGAGTTTCACTCTTTATACATTTATAGATTAAATGATTTAGGGTATCTTGTTAGTGATGTCTTAGATAACTTAGAGACATTAAAAGATAGAAATGTAAGAGTTTTTGTAAATGGTAGAGAAATAGATTTGACCATCACTTATGATAGTATCGAATATCATTTTCGCACTTATCAATTTGTTAATTTTGATAAATATGATAAGGTCCCTATTTTTAAGGATGATTTAGAAGGAGAAATTATATGAAAAGAGGTTATTTAAAATTAAATAAAAAAATAGTTACAAAAGATGAATTAAAAAATAGTCAATTGATGACTATTCCAGATATTAATTATTTATATTGTGATTATTGTGGCAGTTATAACAGAGCCATAAGAGACCTAATTTGTGATTTGTGCACAGGATATAGTGTTTTTGTTACGAGTATTGATGATTTAGGTAATAATATAAAAAATATATTTGCTATTTTGATGGCATTTAAATATGCTGATATTAAATTCTTTATAAACAATAAAGAATTTAGTCTTAGTAAAATTTCTAAAGTAATAGAAGATGAAAAATTAATAGATTGCAATGGAGCTATCAAATCTGATGAACATGCTTTGAAAATATTAAATCCTATATTGGATACATTAAGGCATGCTAATGGTAATAGAAATAAGGAATCATAGGAATATGAAATACGGATATTTTAAAATTGTAAACTATCAAGTAGTTTCAAAAGGTGCTTTAGGATATTACTATGAAAAAATGAAAACTATCCCAAACATTAAGGTATATTATGATCATTGTGGTAAAAAAAGACCATTTCTATATAAAGTCCTTAAAAAAATAAGTACTGGTGATAGTTTATATGTCCTAAATATTTACAATTTAGGGGCTAAGCCATCTACTATTTTTGAAATATTAGAAATGCTAAAAAAAGAAGATATCAAATTCTTTATAAAAGATAAAGAAATATCTTTAGATAAAGTTTTTGATCAAATTGAAAAGATGCGGACATATAATAGAGAACATTTAAACTCCAAAATTTATGATTCAGATATTTTAGAAGCTGTATTACAGAAATTAGAAAAGTATTAGTTTAACACAGAGATAAAGGAGCGTATATGAAAAGTAAAGAGTTAAACAATGATGATTTAGTGGGTATGTTAGGAGAACTATTAAAAAACTCTCCTAATCTACTTGTTAAAAATAATATGGATTTATTAACGCCACAAGAAGTGTGTAAGATATACCCATGTTTTAATGATGGAACTTTAAGAGATGCTACTAAAAATCAATTACCTTATTTAAAAATTGGGAAGCATCGCTTCTATCGAATAAAAGATATTGATGAATGGCTTGATAAACGAGTAATTATAGAAGAAAACTAGTTGCTAATAAACTAGTTTTGAGTGACAAATAGTACTGAAAGGAGTTTCCTATGATTAAAACATTAGATACAAAATATATTGAAGATAAAGGAAATGGAACTTTTAGAATTAGGTTTCGTATTCCAGGTAAAAAATTATACTTTTCAAAGCAAATCAGTAATAGTACAATTGATGAAGCTATTGCAATAAGAGACGATGCTTTGAAAGAATTGGAATATAAAGGTAAAATAGATAGCACTATGAAGATTAAAGACTGTGTTAAGTTATGGATGGAACAAGTTGTAAAGATTAAAAACGAAGGTTCTACTATAGATGATAAGATATCAAAATTAACAAATCACTTTCTTCCATATCTCGGTAACTTGCAAATGTGTGATGTGAAACGTAATGATATTCAAGATTGGATAGCTACACTGACAAACAAAAAGTCTATGAGACGTAATGATGGTACATTTCAAAAATTAAGTTCAACAACTATTCACAATGTTTATAGTATAGTTCGTGCTTTTTTCAATTGGGCTTCTGACGAAGATATTAATATAATTAATATGACACCATGTAGGAAAATTGAATTACCTAGAAGAAATGATTACGAAAAAGAAATTTTAGAAGATATGGATATATATGAAGTAATTGAATATATTCTCGAATTACCGGTTCAATATCAATGTGCCTTTTTAATACCCTTATTTTGTGGATTACGCCGTGGTGAGGTTGTAGGACTTAGGTGGAAAGATATTGACTTTGATAAAAAACAAATCAGAGTTAATAAATCTTTATCAATAAGTAAATCAAAAGGAACAGATTTAAAATTAACAAAAAGCAACAAATCAAGAACAGTTCGTATGAATGATTTGATTATAGATCTTCTTCTTCAGTTAAAGGAAGAACAGAATTTACTAAAAAAGACTTTAGGTAAAAATTATAAAAAACCAGAGATGGTTTTTACAAATGATTTTGGTTATTATCTTAGCCCAAATTCTATTGGGAATAGATGGAGAAGATTTAGAGATAAACATGGATTTAAACATGTTACTTATCATGGTTTAAGAGCAAGTTATGCATCTTTATTGTTACATGATGGTATTTCAATTAAAGAGATTCAAGAATCACTAGGACATAGTGAAGCAAGAACAACTACAAAATATTATACCTGTACGTATGATGATGATCTTGATCGTATATATAATGTGACCAATAAATTTCATAAATAAAGGTATGGGAACTGTGACACTTTTTGTGACATTTTTACAAAATAAAAGAGTTTATGATTACATAAACCCTTGTAAAATCTAGTTTAAATTGATGGTGAAATGTTTCACCGATATAGTTGTTGCAGACCCACGCCTTAGCCACTTGGCTACGGTTCCAGATAAAATTATTTTAATATAATTTTGCCTATTTGTAAAGTAAATAATGCAAATTATACTTAATTTTATATAATTTAATGTATTATATTCTTTAATTAGAAAAAAAGTTCTATTATTTTAAAACTTATCGCCATCCGTCTTTAGCTTTATCGTTAATTATCTTTTGACATTCTTCAATATTATAGACATTACCTGACATTAATCCCCAACCATTAAGTTTACATTCAATTTTTATAAAGTTATATTTATACATCTTAAACTCTCTTTCATACACTAATGATTATATCATAAAGATACTTAATTTTAAACATAGATCCAAACAATAAATACTTAAAATAAAAATAATGCCAATAATTGTCTTTTTTTTACGAAAAATTTATCAATGTTTATTGCTATTTGTCAAATATTTGGATATAATAAAAAAGAATAAGGGAAGTGTGATATGAACTCCGAAGTAAAAAAGAAGTCTAATTTTCGGGAAATATTAAAATTTCTTTCAACTATAGTCAGTTGGACTGTTTTTACTTTACTTATGCTTGTTATGGCAGCACTAGTATACTATTTCATAGCAGTAAGAATTTATGTAGCCAAAGGTAGTGGTCACGAACCTAAATTCTCGTTATATACAATTATTACTCCGAGTATGACTCCGAATATTAATGTATATGATGTAGTAATTGATGTAAAAGTTGATAAACCGGAAGATATTAAAATAAATGATGTTATAACATTTAATTCCAGTATACCAGGTGTTCATGGCGGAACAATTACTCACCGTGTTATAGCAGTTAGTAAAGATGCTGATGGAAATTATCATTATAGAACAAAAGGTGATTATAATCTTGTTGATGATGGCGTAGATGTAGACTTTAATAGTATCGTAGGTAAAGTTGCATTAAGAATACCTCAACTTGGAAGAGCACAAGCTTTCTTAGCTACAAAAACTGGATGGCTAATTTGCGTTTTAGTACCAGCCTTATATGTTATAATTAAGGATATTCTTAAAATAATAAGATTAAAAAGTAATAATAGTAATGGAAAATTTAGTAAGTTCTTGAATAGACCGTTAATATCATTTAAGAAAAGAAAACTATTACCATATACACCAAAAGAAGAAAGTACTGATCACCCAATTATTTCTAAAGAAGAAATTCCAAAACAAATAATTATTCCTCAAGAAGAAGCCAAAGAAAAAACAATTGTACCCCAAAATGAAGTTCAAGATCAACCTGTAATCTTAAAAGAGGAAACAGATAAAATATTTATTCCTGAAACCAAAACTCAGATTATGAATTTTTACGATGATGAGGATGAAGAAGATTTTGACCTACCATCATTAAAGTAAAGTGTCAAGTTTGGCACTTTTTTTGTTCTATTTTTTGACGAAAAAAATAAAATATGATAAGATAAGGATAATAAAGGGAGGAATGCCTAGGAAATATGTCTAAACTTTTAATAATTTTATAAAGGAGGATAAATGAAAAAAATTATTAAAAATTATAAAGGAACATTAATACTCTTAGGTATGGTAATTATTGGTGTAATATGTGGATTAGTATTTAAAGAAAAAGCCCAAGTAGTAAAACCTCTAGGGGATTTATTTTTAAATCTACTTTTAGTAATAATTGTTCCTTTAATATTCTTTACAATTACTTCATCCATTTCTAAAATGAATGAAAAGAAAAGGTTAAGTAAAATATTAACTAGTACCATAATAATATTTTTAATAACATCTGTCATAGCGGTATTATTTGGTTTTTTAACAACATCTTTTACTAATCTAGTTAATCCTAATGATACTAATGCAATAAAAGAAGTATTTGATAACACAGTAGAAAAAGATATAGAATTAAATATTCTAGAAAGAACAGTAAATGTATTATCAACAGATTCATTTGTGTCGCTTTTATCAACAAACAATTTAATTGCTTTAATAGTAATGTCAGTATTATTTGGCTTAGCTATAAATAAAGCTGGAGCAAAAGGAAGAAAAGTTGCTGAACTATTTGATTCATTTAGTGAAGTAATGTATAAATTAGTAGAAATAATAATGTATTATGCTCCGATAGGGCTTGGTTGTTATTTTGCTAGTTTAGTAGGAACTTTAGGTAGTACAATTGCCATTGGATTTTTAAAAACTTTTGTAATTTATACACTAGTGTGTCTTGTATTTATGGCATTATTTTATACTTTGTATGCTTTTATAGCTGCCGGAAAAAAAGGTGTTAAAGCATTTTGGAAAAATATAATTCCTTCGGCCTTAACTAGCTTAGGAACATGTTCATCAGCTGCAAGTGTACCAGTAAATATAGAATGCACTAAGAAAATAGGTGTTCCAAAAGATATCGCTGAAACTACAGTTTCGTTAGGTACAAGTTTTCATAAGGATGGCTCATGTATAGGAAGTGTATTTAAAATAATGTTTTTAGTTAGTTTATTTGGTACATCGCTTTCAACTTTCGGAGACATATCTAAAGTACTTGGAATTGCTTTGCTAGCAACTTTATTAGTAACTGCAGTACCTATCGGTGGTGGTACAATAAGTGAAATGTTAATCTTAACTATGATGAATTATAATGTGGCAGCCTTACCAATCTTAACCATCATAGCAACGATTATTGATGCTCCAGCAACGCTTTTAAATGTTGTCGGAGATTCAGCATCAGCTATGTTAGTGGCTCGATCAGTCGAAGGCAAAAACTGGATAGAAAAGAAATAAGAATTAAATTTGCAAAGTAACATTTGCAAATTTTTTTGTATACAATACAGCAAAATACGAATTTATTTTTTTTGTGAAATTTACAAAAAATACTTTTCCTTAAAATATCATTGTGATATAATAGAAACATAAGTTACCATAGGTAAACAATTAAAGTGAGGTGGATGTATGCCAGCAGTAGTAGAATTATCAAAAGATAGAATTGTAAAAGTAGCAGTGAAAATGGTAAATGAAAATGGATGGGATAGCATTAATGCTCGAAGTCTAGCAGCATCTCTCGGAGTATCTACAAAACCACTATATCGAATATATGGCAATATGGACGAAATCAAGGAAGATATTTACAAAGAAATATCACATCAATATGACGAGTTTTTAACAAGTAGAATAGATTCAAAAAAAGCATTATTAACATTATGTATTGCTTATGTAGAATTTGCTCAAGAATATAAAAACTTATTTATTAGTTTATTTTTAAGTAACAATTTAAAATGGAAAACAATAGAAAATGTTTTAGATGAAAAATGGAATCAAGGTGCAATAATAAACCTTGTTAATAAACATGGATATAGTTTTGAAGAAGCCAAAAATTTGTTTATGAACATGTGGTTATATGCAAATGGTTTAGCAACGTTAATTGCTACGAATGAAATAAAAATAGAAGAACAAGAAATTCTAGTAAAATTAGTTAAATTTTATAAAATATTAGTTAAGGGTGAATAATGAATAGAATTGAAATAAAGCCTAATAATGTGAGTATAGATAGAATTGATGAGAAATGTATTAATTGTGGAATGTGTAAAAAAACATGTAATAGTATAAACAATTTACAAAATGACTGTATTAATTGTGGGCAATGTATTTTAACATGTCCAAGTGGGGCATTAATTCCAAAATATGATTATAAAAAAGTGCTCAATTATATAAATGATACTGATTATGTTGTAGTAGCTTTTACAGCTCCTGCAGTTAGAGTAGCAATCGGAGATGAATTTGGTTTTCCAGAAGGAACATTTCTTGAAGGAAAGATGGTTAGTGCTCTAAGAAATATCGGATTTAATTATGTTTTTGATACAACATTCGGGGCAGACATTACAATAATGGAAGAAGCAAGTGAACTAGCAGAAAGACTTAAACATAAAAAAACTCCTTTATTTACTAGTTGTTGTCCATCATGGGTTTTATATATGAGAAAATATCACCAAGAAGATTTAGATTATTTAAGTACTTGTAAAAGTCCAATAGCAATGGAAGCAATAATGGTAAAATCGTATTTTTCAGAGATGTATGAAATACCTAAAGAAAAGATAATAACAGTATCAATTGCTCCATGTGTAGCAAAGAAGACAGAAAGAATGTATTATCCAGAAACTGATATTTCTATAACTACTAGAGAGTTAGCAATGTTAATCAGAGAATCAAATATAGATTTTTGTAATTTAAAAGATGAAGAATTCGATTCATTAATGGGTAAGTCATCATCAAGTGGTTTGATATTTGGCACATCTGGTGGGGTAACTGAGGCAGTTATAAGAACTGCGTATTATATGATTAATGGAAAAAAAGCACCGATTAAGTTATATCATTTAGATGAAATTCGTGAAGAAGAAGATTTTAAAAGTACCACAATAGATCTTGGTAAATATTATTTAAAAGTTGCAGTTGTTAACAAGATATCAACAGTAATTGAAAAATATGAAGAATTAAAGAAATATGATTTTGTTGAAGTTATGGCATGCCCTGGTGGATGTATTGGTGGAGCTGGTCAACCACTCGGAGCAATTAAAGATATGAAAAGTATTAGAAAAAGTAGAAGTAATAGCTTATATAAAAATGATAGCGCAGAAAATACAAAAGAAGCATATATGAGTTCAAAAATTCAAGATGCATATATATCATATATAAGTAAAAATAATTTAGAACTTCACACTAAACATATTTCAAAAAAGACTATACAAAATGAAACAAACAAAGTATAATAAATATCGGAGGTAAAAATGAAGAAGTATATAGTATTATTAATAAGTATAGTTGGAGTTTTATTTGCAACAAATGTTAAAGCTGCCAAAATAGAACTTCCCGAAAAAACAGATCATGAAATAGTAAAAGTTTATTTATTTCGTGGAGCAGGATGCTCACACTGTTATGACTTTTTAACCTATTTTTCAGATAAGTTTAAAGATTATGAAGATTATTTTCAAATAGCTGCATATGAATCTTGGAATAATTCTACTAATCAAAAACTTATGTTAGCAGTTAAAAAAATAGTAGGTGAAGAAGAAAACGGAAGTGTACCATTTATTGTAATCGGAGATGATTACAAGTTAATGGGATTCGGAGCAAAATCTGGGGAAGAAATAATTGAAGCAGCTCTAAAAGCCTATCAAGATGAAAACTATACTGATATAGTAAAAAAAGCAATAAAAGACAATAATTTAAGTCCAAAAGCAGAAACAATTGCTCAAGCTGCAAAAGAAGAAAGTATATCTGTAAAGGATGAATATACTAAAACAGATATTACTGAAGTCTATGAAAATCACAGTGCAAAAAAAGGCCTTTCAGACGGAGCTGTTATTGCCATAGTATTTGGTGTAATAATTCTAGGTTTTGCAGGTTTAGTAGTATTATCTAGAAAGTAGGCGCTATGAAAAAAATACTTGTAACAATATTAACAGTATTAAGTATATTATTAATACCAAGTGTAGAAGCAAAGACGAAATTACCTGAAAAAACAGATCATGAAAAAGTAAAAGTATATTTGTTTTGGAGTAGTACTTGTCATAATTGCCATAATCTAATTGAATATTTTAGTAATAAATATAATATTTATGAAGATTATTTTGAAATAGTAACATATCAAACTAATAATGATAAAGTAAATTCAACGTTATCAAATGATATTGCTGAACAAGTCGGAGAAGATCCAGGATATGTTCCATTAGTAATAATTGGTGATACTTATCATGTTTTAGGTTGGGATGAAAGTGTTGGAAAAAGAATAATAGATGAAGCTTTAAAAGCATATCAAGATAAAAATTATACTGATATAGTAGCAAATAAGATTAAGGAAGATAATTTAGAAGTAACAGAAAAAACATTTACAGATGCTTGTAGCATCGCCGGAATTACTTGCAAAGGTGGAAGTTTAACAAGTTCAAACGATGGCATAATAATTGGCGTAGTATTTGGAATTCTTATTATTGGCTTTACAGGAATAGTAATTTATTCAAAGAAAAAAATCTGAGTTTTCAGATTTTTTTAAATTTGTTATAAATATTTATTTATAGTGTATTCTCTTCCACCATTAAGATTAACATAATATTCTTCGATAATTTCTTCTTTGTTATTATTTTTAATAGAAACAGTAACTTTTAAAGTATAACCAACTACACCTTTGCCAGCAGTATTAAGTACGGTGGTAATATCGGTATTTATATAAATGTTTTTAACTCCTAGATTAATTTTACTAAATTCTTTTTTTAATTTTTCTTTTTCTTCTTCTTTAATTTTATTAACTGGTGCTAATAAATCTTCGCTATCATATAAGTTTAAGTCGATTGCACATCCACTATTTGTAACATTTACAGCTAAAATATTTGTCTCATCATATTCACCATTACCATAATTACAAGTAATTGGTTTAATAGTGTCATTTTTTCCAATTATTAAAGTAGCTTTTTGAGGACTTGTTTTATTACCAGCTTCATCACTAGCGACTATTTCTAAATCATAATGCCCTTCTTTAGTAAAGTTTCTATAATCTATTTTTTCTCCATTTTGATTAAGAGCACCATCATAAAATTCTATAATGCAATCTTTACCACTATTATCTTTACAACTTTCAACAAAATCACTAGCTTTATATGATTGACCAACATTTATTTTATGGCTTTTTGTTTCTAGTACTGGGCTTTCTGTATCAATAATTTCAATTTTTGAATAATATTTTTTATTGTAAATAGTTATTGTTACATCATAAGTTCCCACTTTATCAAATACAACTTTATCATAATTTATTTTAATATCTTTTTCTTTAACATTTTCTAGTTTTTCAAAAAACAAATCTTGATTAACATTTGTATCATTTATTTCTACGGCAATTTTTTCTCTAAGTTTAACTGTAACGTCTTTATGATTGTTTTTTGCATAAACGGTTAGTAAGACTCCTACAAAAATGACAATAATCACACCAATAACTGCAAAGATTACTGTTTTTGAAGTGTTAGAAGTTTTACTTTTTCTACCTTTTTTTACCTTCTGATTAAAAAACTTTGCCATTCATATCATCCCTATCTTTAATAATATTACCATATTTTTTTATTTCTTCCAATAAAAAGAATAAAATTGATGGATTTTTCTTGTAAAATGTGTAAAAATGTGGTAATATCGTAATTGCAAGTTTATATTTTTAATATAATTTGTTAAGTGGAGGGGATAACTTGCGGACTTGCCCTATAACCACTTACGCGAAAAAATTTTATAGGAGGTGTTTTCGTGGCTAAAGAAGTCGTAAAGAAAATTAAATTACAAATCGAAGCTGGAAAAGCTACACCTGCACCACCAGTTGGTACAGTTCTAGGACCTGCTGGAATTAACTTAGGAGAATTCTGTACTAAGTTTAATGAAGCAACTAGAGACAAAATGGGTGATGTAGTTCCATGTGAAATTTCCATCTATGATGACCGTTCTTTTGATTTTGTTCTTAAAACTGCTCCTGCAGCATTCTTATTAAAGAAAGTTGCTAAAATAAAGAGTGGAAGTAAAAAAGGAGCTAATGAAATCGTAGCTACTATTACTGAAAAAGAACTAAGAGAAATTGCTGAAACAAAAATGCCAGATTTAAATGCTTATGATGTTGAATCTGCAATGAAACAAATTGCTGGTACTGCTCGTAACATGGGTATTGCAGTAAAAGGTTTCAACGATGCTGAACTTGAAGAACAAGCAGCAGAAGCAAAAGAAGAAGAAAAAGAACAAGCTAAACGTGAAGCTGAACTAGAAAGACTTGAAGAAGAAGCTAAAGAAATGGCAGATGCAAGTGTTGAAGTTCCAACTCATGATGATTTAGAAAAATCTGAAGAAGAAACAGAAGAAAAATAATTGAATAAATAAAATTGTCCGCTTAATGAACCACAGTTAGGAGGTAAACTATGAAAAAATATGGAAAGAAATATGTGGAAGCATCTAAAAATGTTGATAAAAATAAAGCATACACTTTAGAAGATGCAATCAAATTAGTTAAAGAAACAAGTGTTACTAAATTTGATAGTACAATTGATGTTGCAATTAAATTAAACATCGATCCTAAAAAAGCTGACCAACAACTAAAAGGAGCTTTATCACTTCCAAATGGAACTGGTAAATCTAAAAAAGTTTTAGTTATAGCTAAAGGAGCTTTTGCTGAAGAAGCTAAAAATGCTGGAGCAGACTTTGTTGGGGAAAAAGATATGCTTGATAAAATCAAAAATGAAAACTGGTTTGATTTTGATGTTGTAGTTGCTACACCAGATATGATGCCAGAAGTTGGAAAAATTGGTAATATTCTTGGACCACGTAACTTAATGCCTAACCCAAAGACTGGAACAGTAACAACTAAAGTTGGTGCTATTGTTGAAGATCTTAAAAAAGGTATGGTTACATACAAGAATGATAAATTTGGTAATATCCATACTGTAATTGGTAAAGCTTCATTTGATGAAAAGAAATTAGCTGAAAACTTAAGTTATGTTATCACAACTATTTCTAAAGCTAAACCACAAACAGTAAAAGGAACATTTATTGAAAACATTGCTATTTCAACAACTATGGGTCCTGGAATCAAAGTTGATAAAAATAGTTTTGACATTTAATTAAAAATGTAATATAATACATGTTAGAAAAAGCAAGAACCAAAGACAGTAGGCATAAAAATAAGTCCTACCGAGGGGATACTTAAAACTACAAGATAATTTTAAGCTTCCCTTGGGAAGCTTTTCTAATATAATAAGGAGGAGAATATGGCAAGCACAAAAATTCTTGAACAAAAAAAAGAAGTTGTTAATGAAATAGTTAACAAACTAAAGTCAAGTGAAAGTGTTATAATATTCCAATATCAAGGGTTAACAGTTGAAGAACTAAGCTCTTTAAGAAGAGAACTTAAAAATGTTGATTCTGAAGTAAAGGTTTATAAAAACACATTACTTAAAAGAGCTGCTGATGAATTAAATCTTAATTTAGATGACTTCTTAGAAGGACCAAATGCAATCCTATTTGGTAAAGAATTACTTGAACCAATCAAGATTGTATCAGAATTTGCTAAGAAACATGACAAATTAGATATCCGTGTAGGTGTTATCAGTGGAAATGTTGCAGATTTAGCTGTAATCAAAGAATATGCTACCATTCCATCAAGAGAAGGATTACTTACAATGCTTGCTGGTGGTATGATGCAATATGTTAAAGATTTAGCAATAGGGTTAAATCTTTATGCCGAACAATTAGAAGGGAAGGAATAGAATATGGCAAAATTAAACAAAGAAGATTTTATAAGTGCATTAAAAGAAATGACAATTCTTGAAGTTAAAGAATTAGTTGACGCAATGAAAGAAGAATTTGGTGTTGATCCAATGGCTGTTGCTGTTGCTGCTGCTCCAGCTGCTGCTGCTGAAGAAGGACCAAAAACTAGAACAGTTGTATTAAAATCAGCTGGTGGAAACAAAATTGCAGTTATTAAAATCATTAAAGAAATTACTGGTTTAGGATTAGTTGAAGCTAAAGCTGTAGCTGACAACGGTGGAAATATTAAAGAAAATATTCCTGCTGAAGAAGCTGAAGCTATTAAAACTCAATTAACTGAAGCTGGTGCTGAAGTAGAATTAGTTTAATTCTAAAATAAAAGACCACATTTGTGTGGTTTTTTACTTGATTTTAATTTTTGGATTTAGTATAATGTATACATGAAGAACATTCTTCATAAAATAAAAAAAGGAACATTCGTAACTCGAATGTCTACCTATATTTAATGGTTTGACATTTGCCTACTGGCAGATGTCTAATTTTATTATTAACAACAATAAAGCTGTTATTAACAGAATAATACATAATCGGTTAAGGAGCTTAATTACATAAACTCTCTTCTTCATATGCATTCCTCCTCTCAATAAGCCCAAAGCCTCTGAAAGAAGGTAGACACCCGAGAACAAATATTCCCTAAAAAATGATATAACAAATAAACACAAATATTTCAATGATAAAAGATAAAACATTATAATTAAAAACAAAATAAAAATAGCCATATTAGTTTGACTATTTTTTTATTTTTTTAATAATTTCTTCGATAGTAAATCCATAATTTTTAAGTTCAGCTATTATATTATTTAAATCATCATATAATTCTTGAGTTTTATCATTTTTAGCATTTATAATATCTTCGGTTATAAATGTTCCTTTGGTAGATTTAGTAATTATAATTCCTTTACTATCTAAAATGTCATAGGCTTTTTTTACTGTATTGGGATTTATTCCTAAACTACAAGCTAGTTCTCTGATTGAAGGTATTTGTTCATTAGGCTTTAAAACATTTAAAATAACTAACTTTTCAACTCCTTTAACTATTTGCTCATAGATAGGTGTTCGTGACTGATAATCAATACTAATATTCACTAAGCATCATTCCTTTTTGCAATTACCTTCATTATAACATAAATCTTTATAAGTGTTTAAAAATTTTTCAAACGATTCAATATCTTTAATAGTATATTTAAATGGAGTAATGTAATTATCATTTGTATTATAAATTAACTCAATATATTCGCCTTTATATTCATCGTTATAATGTTTTTTTAAATAATTCGTTAAAGCATTATCATCTTTTTCTGAAACATACTCTAATAAATTAGTTAAATCTTTATTTCCGTTTATTATAGATATTTGTTTTGAAGTATCATTATAACTTAAAAACTTTTCATTAAGAAATGTGGTTATATAATTCATAGTTTTTTTGTTAACATTGTTTGGAATAGTTAGAATTTGATATTCATGATTTTTATAGATGTATAGTTTAATACCCAATCTATAATTGTTTTTATCAATTTTTATATTATCTAAATCTAATTTATCAACATTTAATTTATAATTATTGTAATAAGCAGCAGTAGTATTTTTATAACTAGCATTATTTATGTATTTAATATAATCGCTTAAATCGTTTTTATGAATACTCGTAAATGCATCACTTGATAAAGGCATGATTATTTGATAAGAATTATTATTTATATTAAATAATTCTGAAGTGTCGCTATGATTATTAAAACTGTTTTTTATTAAATCAAAACTTGTTACTGTGGTAGTTAAATACTCAGAATAA
>ULJH01017573.1_pt1 | contig 16287 bp, 16 predicted proteins | sample 1950781 | NCBI WGS metagenome assembly ULJH01 (sample SAMEA4835462, study PRJEB28245) | human gut metagenome | biome: gut microbiome; material: fecal sample | place: Denmark | collected 2008 | reverse complement strand
AGGAATTTACACACAAATATGGACTTGACTAAATATTTACGTGTAAAATAGGCTCTTAGTCCAAATCCGCGTAATCACACATTCAAGATGAGTATTTCATTTGCCGATGGCTATTATACAACCGGGCAGACCCTCTTACAGTCTTTCAAATACCGGCATGTACTCGATGGGGGCATCCACGGTAACGGTCTGACCGCCCTTGTAGGTTTCGCCGGTGGAAGTCAGCTTCCAGTCGCCTTCGGGGAGGTAAACCTCGCGTTCAAACTGATTTAAGTGGAGAATGGGCGCTACCAGATACTTCTCACCAAACATGTACTGATCCTGTAAGTTCCAGCATTTTTCATCTGCGGGGAACTCATAGAACATGGTACGGATTAAAGGAGAACCGTTGGTGTGTGCTTCTTCGTAAAGATGCTTGATATAGTCGTGCATAGCAATACGGATATCGTAGTAGCTCTTCATAATCTTGTAATTGTCTTCGCCGTAGCTCCAAAGCTCATTGGGCTGACCGGTGTGCAGATAGCCGCCGCCGAAATCTCTGGTGTCAAGAGGCGGAATGTTGTAGGGGCCTCTGTCGCCGTGCATACGAAGAACTGCTGAGTATACGGCAAACTGGTACCAGCGGATAAGAAGCTGACGGAAATCAGGGTCATTTACATCATCGGTCATGAAACCGCCTACGTCGGTAGTCCACCAGGGAATACCTGCAAGTCCCATGTTTAAGCCACACTGAAGCTGGTCTTCAAAAGCTTCAAAGGTACTGGGCACATCGCCGGACCATACCACGTTACCGTATTTCTGGGAGCCTGCCCATGCACAACGGAGCAGGTTGACAACAGGCTTTCCTTCTTTGCTCATTTCATCATAGAAAACACGGCTGTAAAGCTGCGGGTATATATTGCTCAAGGACATGGCGGGACCGTCGCAGTAGCGGTAGTGGTCGAAATCGTATACGCCGTAGTCCGGTTCGGAGTTGTCCAGCCAGAAGGCGTCGATGCCGAAATCATAATAATTTCGCTTGCATACTTCCCATACATATTTACGGGTTTCCGGATTGAATACATCGATTTCCACGCAGTCGCCTTCGTAATCGTAGGTCTGAAGAGCGCCTCTTTCGGTGCGGATTAACAGACCCTTTTCCTGCATAGGCCAGAAGTTTTCACTTCTTCTGTCAACGGAAGGCCATACGGAAACGATAACCTTGATGCCCATGGAATGTAGTTCGTCTACCATTGCCTTGGGGTCGGGCCAGTAGGTCTTGTCGAATTTCCAGTCGCCCTGTACAGTCCAGTGGAAGAAGTCGATGACAATCTGGTCGATATGGATGCCTTCCTTCTGATACTGGCGTGCTACGGTCAGTACCTCGTCCTGGGTACGGTAACGCAGTTTGCACTGCCATAAGCCCATCAGGTCTTCCGGGAACATGTCGGCATGCCCGGTCACATCCGTATAGTTTGCCAAAATCTGCTTCGGGGTGTCAGCAGCAGTAATCCAGTAATCCATTTCCTTTGTAGAATTGGCAATCCATTCGGTGTAGTTTTTACCGAAAGTAACGCGGCCGACTGCCGGGTTGTTCCAAAGGAAACCATAGCCTAAGGAAGAAACGGCAAAAGGTACGGAAATCTGGGAGTTGCGCTGTGCCAGCTCTAAAACACAACCCTTTAAGTCCATGTCCTGCTGCTGATACTGACCCATACCGAAAATCTTTTCCATCTTGTTGCTTTCAAATTTCACGTTCAGAGTGTATTCGGTGCCGCAGGTAACGCCCTTCCATTCACGGTTGATCACCTTTAAGCAGCGGCTTTCCTTGGAAATGGTGCCGTCATACATACGGAAATATTCACGTAAAATAAGTTCGCCGTCCTTATAAAAACTGATAATGCCGACAAAGTTTACCACAGCCTTGATTTTGCCGTTGGTAATGGTGGCAAATTGGCGCTTGTCAATGGTGCCGTCGCCTACCCAGTGGTCTTCCTCTTCAATGGTAACAACAGCCTCTTTTACAGACGGTGCTTCGCTTAACGCCCAGTCTGTGTTCTGCAGTTTATGCTGCATGGTGGAACGGACACGCAGAGCATCCCTGCCCCATGCTTCGATACGAAGCATCTCGCCGTTGTGGTAGCAGACAAGTGCATTGCCTTCGTTTACAAATCTCATGGTGTAACCCTCCTTGCATGATTGCGTTTTATATCTTATAATGGTATCATACTTTAGAAAATAAGGAAATTCAATTCCTATATTACAGATAACTGATACTATTCTACGAATGTGTGCACGATTAAAGCAATTTGTAACGCAGACGGCAAAGAAACGGAGCAGCGGGCAGCAGAGAAACGGAGTAGCAGACGGTAAAGAAACGGAGCAGCGGGCAGCAAAGAAACGGAGCGGCAGGCAGCAGGATAAGGGAGTAACCAATGGGAAGAAATAAGCTGACGGAACAAAAAGAATTGATGGAACAGCGGCATCACAGCTCGGTAACTGTGCCCTACAGTTTGTATAACTGCCGGCTTCCGGAGGCGTTTCCCACGGTGCCCATGCACTGGCACAGCGAACTGGAGCTCGATGTGGTGACGGAGGGAAAGGGCGAATTTATCTGCGGCGATATGCATTTTCCGGTGGAAAGTGGGGACGTGGTGCTTATTCCACCCAACATGCTGCATGCGGCATACCATGATAAAGAGGAAGGACTGAAGTACCGCGCTTTCGTTTTTCATGCGAATATGGTGGGAGCGGAACAGAACGACCGAAGCAGTCTTTCCTATATAAAACCGCTCAGAAACGGGCAGCTGCAGGTGAAGCCGAAGTACGGAAGGGAAGATGCCGATTATCCGAAGGTGAAAGAACTGGCGGAGGATTTGATTGCCCTGGCGGAATGTAACGATGCCTACCATGATTTATTTTTGAAAAGCCGGTTGTTTGCGCTGCTTTATTTTTTTGAAAAAAAGGAAAATATATCGGAAAGAGGGCAACAGACAGGCAGCTCGGAGCTGATTCGTCCGGCACTGGAATACATGACATTTCATTACGAAGAAACCATCAGTGTGGACTACCTTGCGGGCATATGCGCCATCAGCATCAGTCACTTTATGAATACTTTTCAGAAGGTGGTAGGCTGCAGCGCCATTGAATATCTCATTCACCTGCGCATCCAGGCAGCCTGTGCGGCGCTTACGGATACCACGGAAAATGTTGCAGAAATCGCAACCGGATGCGGCTACAACAATCTGTCCAATTTTAACCGGCAGTTCAAAAAAATGACGGGAGTATCTCCGAAAGCCTACCGAAGGCAGATGGCGGAAAATCAGAATTGACAAAAGAGGAAAAGTGACTAAAATAGGGAATGGCGCTTCGACGCCAAAGATTTAAGATGCAAAGGAGCGGTCTTTTTTACACAAAAAAGACATGGAATGAAAATGAAATATGTGAAACAGTTTCTGATTATTCTGGCGATTTCCCTTATCGGGGAACTGCTCAAATATGTGCTGCCGCTGCCCATTCCGGCAAGCATTTACGGCATGGTCATTTTGTTTATCTGCCTAAAAACAGGTCTGGTAAAATTGGAGGATGTGAAGGATGCGGGCAAGTTCTTAATCGAAATCATGCCGGTGATGTTTATTCCGGCGGGCGTGGGTCTTGTGGAAAGCTGGGGGATTTTGAAGCCGGTGCTTGTTCCGGTCTGCATTATTACGGTGGTAACAATTGTTACGGTTATGGCGGTAACGGGACTTTTGTCACAGTGGGTTATCCGCAGGGACAGAATGAAGGGGGAGAACCATGAATAGTTTTTTTGAAAATTCCATGTTTGCGGGCGTTACGTTAAGCCTGCTGGCATACCTGCTCGGTATGTTTTTAAAGAAAAAATTCAAGTTAGGGATTTTTAACCCGCTTCTCATTTCCATTCTGGTGTCCATCGTGGTGCTGGTTGTGGGAAAAGTGGATTATGAAACCTACAACGAAAGTGCGCAGTTCTTAGGATATCTGCTGACACCGGCAACTGTCTGTCTTGCCATTCCTCTGTACGAACAGTGGGAGCTTTTGCGGAAAAACTGCAAGGCGGTCGTGATAGGACTTCTGTCCGGTGTGCTGACAAGTCTGGTGACGGTGCTTGCGTTATCTCTGCTTCTGGGACTTTCCCATGAAGAATACGTGACACTGCTTCCCAAATCCATTACCACGGCAATCGGCATGGGCGTGTCGGAAGAACTTGGCGGCTATGTGACCATTACGGTGGCGGTGATTATCGTTACGGGTGTACTGGGCAATATGATGGGTGAAATGATTTGTAAGATTTTCCACATCAAAGAACCCATTTCCAAGGGACTTGCCTTCGGTAGCGCCGCCCACGCGATTGGTACGGCAAAAGCCATGGAAATCGGTGAGATAGAGGGCGCCATGAGCAGCCTTGCCATTGCGGTTTCCGGTATTCTGACGGTGTTGTTTTCCTCCGTGTTTGCAAAGTTTTTATAAGGGAATTAGGAAATACCTATAACGGATGATAGAAAGAAACAATAAGGCAAACGGTGCATAATCAGATAATACCTATTGACATAGTAGGATATGGAGCGTATGATTTCTCTTAACAAAAAAAGCAGAGAGGGCATACTCCATGAAAAATATACTTTGTTTCGGCGATTCAAATACATATGGATACAATCCGGTGGACGGCAGCCGTTTTCCGGAGGATGTACGGTGGACGGGACTTTTGCAGGAAAAAGCAAAAGGCGGCGGATACCGCATTATTGAAGAAGGTCTGGTGGGAAGAACCACGATTTTTGAGGATAGTGTCCGCATGGGCAGAAAGGGAAGCAATTTTCTCCTGCCGCTTTTGGAAACCCATTACCCGGTGGATGCGGTGGTGCTGATGCTGGGAACCAACGACTGCAAAACGGTGTACAACGCCTCTTCCCATGTGATAGGGAAGGGAATGGAAGTATTGTTAAAGCAGGTTAAAAATTATGATGCGTCACTTCCCGTGCTGCTTTTGTCCCCGATTTATCTGGGCGAGGGCGTGTGGGAAAAGGAATACGACCCGGAGTTTAACAGGGCATCCGTAGAGGTTTCCAGGGAACTGAAAACGGAGTACGGCAGACTGGCAAAGCTGTACGGCTATGAATTTCTGGCGGCATCGGATGTGGCGGAGCCTTCTTCGGCTGACAGAGAGCATATGGATGCCCAAGGGCATCGGGCGCTGGCGGATGCGGTGTGGAAAAAACTGCAGGCGATGGCAGCTACCGAGGACGAAATCGCAGCGGAAATCAGCAGACAGTAAAGGAAATGATACATGGAATGGCAGGAATTTGAAAGAAAATTTCCGCAAAAATTAAATGAACAGCAGAAGGAAGCAGTACAGAGTGTGGAAGGCCCGGTACTGCTTCTTGCTGTGCCCGGCTCCGGCAAGACTACGGTGCTGGTGACCCGCCTCGGCTATATGATTTACGCAAAGGGCATTGCCCCGGAGAAAATTCTGACGGTGACCTATACGGTGGCGGCGACCGAGGATATGGCAGCCCGCTTTGCCTCCTTGTTCGGAACGGATATGGCAGACAGACTGACCTTTAAAACCATTAACGGCATCTGCGCCGGTATCATACATACTTACGGCAGGAAAACCGGCCGGACGCCCTTTGCCCTTCTGAACGATGAAAAAGTCATTGCGGACACACTGGCGAAAATCTACCAGAAGACGGAGCGGACATACGCCACGGAAAGTGATTTGCAGACGGTACGGACACTTATTACCTACATCAAAAACAGCATGCTCACGGATGCGGAAATCCGGGAAATGGACAAAACAGCCGATATGAAAATTTCTGCTATTTATAAAGAATACAACACCTGGCTAAGGGAGCAGAAGCTGATGGACTACGACGACCAGATGGTGTATGCCTATACCATGCTGCAACGGTTTCCGGAGCTGCTTAGACTGTATCAGGATAAATTTCCGTACCTGTGCGTGGACGAGGCGCAGGACACTTCCAAAATCCAGCATGCCATTATAGCCCTGCTTGCATCCAAAACGGAAAACCTGTTTATGGTGGGAGATGAGGACCAAAGCATTTACGGCTTCCGTGCGGCGTACCCGGAGGCGCTGCTTTCCTTTGAGAAAAACCATCCCGGTGCCAAGGTGCTTTTAATGGAAGAAAACTTCCGCTCCGGCGCCGGCATCGTAAAGGCTGCCGATACCTTTATCCAGAAAAACACGCTCCGCCACAAAAAGCACATGCGCGCGATAAAAGACGGAGAGGAAGTTGTAAAAGAGATTGCGGTGAAAACAAGGGACGACCAGTACCGCTACCTGACAGCCGTGGCGGAAAACTGCGCCGCCGCTCGGGCAGACAGAGTGGGCGGCAGGTCAGACAACGGGACCGCGGACGCCTCCCACACTGTGGCGGTGCTTTACCGGGACCACGAGTGCGCCCTTCCTTTGATTGATTTGCTGGAGCGGAAGGAAATTCCTTACCGTATGCGGAATGCGGAAATTTCCTTTTTTACCCACCGCACGGTGTTGGATGTGCTGAACATCATGAAGCTTGCCATGCATCCGAAGGATGCCGAAACCTTTTTGCAGGTCTATTATAAAATCAATACCTACATCCGGAAAGAGGACGCCCTGCAGATAGCCAGAATCAGCGAAACGCAGGACATTTCCGTGTGGAATGCGGCAGTGCGCTACCATGGGCTGAGTGATTATACCATGAGCAGTGTGCAGAATACGCGCATGCATATGCAGCAGCTTCTGACGGAACGGGGCGACAAAGCCGTGAAGCATATTTTGTATTACATGGGGTATCAGGAATATTTAGAACGATGTGGGCTGAAAGCCGATAAGATAGAAATTCTGCAGATTCTGGGAAGCCGGGAGGACTCCATGGCGGGGCTTCTGCAAAGACTGCGGGAGCTGCAGGATATTCTTACCCGGAAAGAAACGGACTATAGCTGCAATTTTATTTTGTCCACCATACATGCCAGCAAGGGACTCGAGTATGATACGGTGTATCTGATGGATGTGACGGACGGCATTCTGCCGGCACAGATGATAAGCAGTTCACTGAATATGTATGGGGATGGAAAAATATCCGCAGAAGAGCGTAAAACATACGAAGAGGAGCGGCGTCTGTTTTATGTGGGGGCGACCCGGGCAAAATCCGAGTTGTATGTTTTCACGACGGGTAAACCGCATAGCTTCTGTAAAGAACTGCTTTCCCATCCTGTTACATGCAGAGTAAAAAGAAAAGGAATTCCGTCTACACCTTGACAACCGACCATAAAAAGTGATACACACATATATGGAAGTGTTTATTATAATATCACTCAAATATAAGGAGAAAAAACATGCAGGAATTAAAGCCAATCAAAGAAGGTAAAGTACGCGAGATTTATGACAATGGGGACAGTCTGATTATGGTAGCAACCGACCGTATCAGCTGTTTCGACGTAATTCTGGACAATATCATTTCTAAAAAGGGAACCGTGCTGACACAGATGTCCAAGTTCTGGTTTGATATGACCGAGGACATTATTCCCAACCATATGATTTCTGTGGATGTAAAGGATATGCCGGAATTTTTCCAGCAGGAGAAATTTGACGGAAATAGCATGATGTGCAGAAAACTGCAGATGCTTCCCATCGAATGCATCGTCCGCGGTTACATCACCGGCAGTGGCTGGGCAAGCTACAAGGAGAACGGAACCGTTTGCGGCATCAAGCTTCCCGAGGGCTTAAAGGAGTCCGACAAGCTGCCTGAACCCATTTACACCCCTTCTACCAAAGCCGAGATTGGCGACCATGATGAAAATATATCCTACGAGCAGAGCATTGCCCATCTGGAAAAGTACTTCCCCGGCAAGGGTGAGGAATACGCAACCAAGCTTAAGGACTATACCATTGCTCTTTACAAGAAATGTGCGGAATATGCCCTGACAAGAGGCATCATTATCGCAGACACCAAGTTTGAATTCGGTCTGGATGAAAACGGCAATGTGGTACTGGGCGATGAAATGCTGACCCCCGACAGCTCCCGTTTCTGGCCTGCCGATGTTTACGAACCCGGCCACGGACAGCCTTCCTTCGACAAGCAGTTCGCCCGCGACTGGCTGAAAGCCAATCCCGAAAAGGGCTGGAAACTTCCCGAAGATGTGGCGCAGAAGACCATCGATATCTACCTCGAAGGATACGAAAAACTGACCGGTAAGCCGCTTGGAAAGTAAAAGTTTATAATGGTAATGCGAACGCAGGGCTTTGTAAGAAAGCTCTGCGTTTTTTGCTATGTACCGCCTATCGGCATGTAATTTGATTTGCAGGCGGTATTTTATTTCAGCCTCCATTTTTGACAGAGGAAATTAAACTATGCGTTCAATGACAAACCGGTTATTCTCGTTTACAATGATATCAGAACCACAAAAGAAGACATTTTAGAAAACGGAGGCAGCCATGGAAAAGGAAAGATGGTTCCTGTTAGGCGATATTCACGGCAAACCGGAGGTAATCCGGAATTTTTACGAAAAGAATAAAGAACGTTTGCAGTTGGATACCGGAAACAACCATATCATTCTGCTGGGGGATGTGGGGGCAAATTATGCGCTGCAGGGCCAGCAGGACGCAAGGTTTAAGAAGGCACTTTCCAGGTATCCGTTTACCTACATCTGCCTCAGGGGAAATCATGAGGCAAGAGTGCAGAAGGTAATAGAGATGCACCCGGAAAAATGGGAAGCAAAAAAGAAATACGGCGGTGAAATTTATGTGGAAAAGAAATTCCCGCAGATAGAATATTTATCCGACGGACCCGCTGTATATGAATTTGACGGTTACAAAACATTTTCACTTCCGGGAGCTTACAGTGTGGACAAATGGTACCGGTTAAACCGTGGATGGACATGGTTTGAGGATGAGCAGTTGTCGGAGGAAGAAATGAACACAGGCAGAAAGATAAAGGCGAAGGAACAGGAATTTGACCTGGTGATATCCCATACCTGTCCGATATCCTACGAACCGCGGGATTTGTTTCTGCCTTATATCAGCCAGGAGACGGTGGATAAGCGGATGGAGCAATACCTGGGTGAAATAGAGGAAGGGCTTTCTTATAAACGATGGGCGTTCGGACATTTTCATGCCGACAGACTCTATCCGAGGAAGGACGGCAGACAAATGCTGATGCTGTTTAACCGGAGTGTGGTGGATTTACAGAGGTTCATACATATGACAGAATACGATGGACTGCAGGACATACTGGCGTGAAGAAACAGGGTATCATAAGGACATAAACAACAGACAGACGCATACAGCAATCAAAACATATTGGACAAATACGCGTGAAGAAAATTTTTCCCCATGGGAAAATTCATTTATCTGCGTCTGGTAGAAAAATACGGACAACACGAGGAGGTAACTATGAAAAGAGCATTTTGGTATGATGAAACACATATGGATCAGGAGATTGCGGAAGTGGATACCACAGAAGCTCATGTTGTCCGTTTTGCGAAAAATTACGGAAATACATCCGTAACCGAAAACGGTGCGGTGGGCTACCGAACCACGACAAAAGCACTGTTAGATTTGAATTTCAGGGTTTCTTCTTTGAGAAACCGAAGCGAGAGCGAAATCATAGAAGGGTACATAAAAGCATTTCATGAATCTCCGGGGTTTGCCGTAAAGTGGCTGTTCTTTTTAAGGGATATCTTGGAAGGAATGGGAGAAAGAAGAACTTTCCGCGTCGGTCTAAAATATCTTGCCATATCCCAGCCGAAGATTGCGCAGGCAATTCTACCCTTTATTCCGCAATACGGACGCTTTGATGACGCACTCGTACTGTTGGATACGCCCCTTGCCGCCGACGTGGCAGCTTTTTATAAGGAGCAGTTGGATAGAGATTTGGAAGCCATGAAATGCGGCGAGCCTATTTCTTTACTTGCAAAGTGGCTGCCCAGCATCAACACTTCTTCTGCAAAAACAAGGGAATATGCGGGAAAACTCTGCCACCATTTTAAAATGTCGCAGAAGGAATACCGCAGGACACTGTCCCGGTTAAGAGCCTACGGAAACGTAGTGGAAACGAAAATGTCCGCTTCCGACTGGGAGGGGATTGCTTATGAACAGGTGCCCGCCAAGGCAAATCTAAACTATGACAGGGCGTTTGCAAGGCATGACTTAGAAAGAAGGACGGAATACCTGGAAAGTGTTCTTTTAGGAGAAGGAAAACTGAATGCAGGCGGTCTGATGCCCTATGAAATCGTACATCGATTTATGAAAAACGCTCCCAGCGGAGCAGGGCTGAAGGATGACCTTCTGGCAGAATTGATGTGGAAGAAAATCCTGACCGACGGCTTTGCCAACGACTGGGGCCTGGAGGATGCCATTGTGGTGGCGGACGGCTCCGGCAGCATGTTTTCCTTTGCTTCCGGCAGCAGCTCTGTCAGTGCCATTGAGGTCTGCAACTCCCTTGCTATTTACTTTGCGGAGCAGTTAAAAGGGGTATTTCACAACAAGGCAATTACCTTCAGTGAACATCCGCAGTTCATCGACCTGAAGGACAACACCAGCCTGAAGGACAAAATGGAAATCATGTTTGCCCATGACGAGGTGGCAAACACCAACATTGAAGCTGTGTTTAACCTGATCCTTGACATGGCAAAAAGTAAGGATGTACCCCGGGAAGAACTGCCCAAACAGGTGCTCATCATTTCCGACATGGAATTTGACTGGGCTGTCGGAAACTGCGACTGGTATTCCAGAAGACGGAATACCGTAAATGACACTCTGTTTGACAGGATTGCCGCAGAATACGAAGAAAACGGCTACCGGATGCCGCGTCTCATCTTCTGGAATGTGTGCGGCAGAACGGACACCATTCCCAAGGTGGACAATGAAGAAGGTCTGTGTCTCTTATCCGGTTTCTCTCAGAATGCCATGAAAGTGGCAGCGGACCCAAGGAAGAAAGATCCCTATGAAGCTCTGCTGGCCGTACTGGATTCGCCCCGGTACCGGACTGTTGGGGACGCCATAAAAGAATATGCGGCATAGTTTTAGGAAAGCAGCCTATTGTTCCTCCCGAAAACGCAGATGAAACACATTTATTCGTCCGAAAAATGCAGTTGTTATCTTGTTTTTTTTTAGATTTTCGGCTAAAATATAATCAGATTATAAATCAGCCGAAAGAAGGTTGCGGATATGCATTATATTAAAAGAAATCTGGAGAAGGTAGTAGCACAGGTCACAAAAGAATATCCGGTAGTTCTGGTTACGGGACCGAGACAGGTTGGCAAAACCACCATGCTTCAGAAATTGATGGAAGGAACGGAAAGAGGATATGTGACACTGGATGATCTGAATGACAGAAGTCTTGCAAAGAACGATCCGGAATTGTTCCTGCAATTGCATAAACCACCGGTACTGATCGATGAGGTTCAGTATGCATCGGAACTGTTTACGTATATTAAAAAGTATGCCGATAAAAATCATGAGCCGGGAGCATTCTGGCTGACCGGGTCGCAGGTATTTAAGCTCATGCAGGGCGTGCAGGAGTCTCTGGCAGGGAGAGTTGCCGTGCTTTCTCTTACGTCGTTGTCACAGGCAGAAATATCCGGCGTAGAAATGAAACCCTTCACCATAGAACTGGAGAAACTGTCTGAACGGGAAAAAGAAAGAGATAAGACCGATGCAAGAGGGATTTTTGAGAGGATATACAGGGGCTCCATGCCGGCCATAGTAAGCGGAGCAAATAGTAACAGCCAGATTTTTTACAGCAGTTATTTATCTACTTATATAGAAAGGGATATTCGGGATTTGTCCGATGCGATTGATTCGCTTAAGTTTCTGAAGTTCATGACAGCGGCAGCAGCAAGATGCGGACAAATGGTAAATGTGGCGGATATAGCGCAGGATGCGGACATTAACCAGACACAGGCAAAAAACTGGCTGGGCATTTTGGAAACACTGGGAATCATTTTCTATCTTCATCCGTATTCCAATAATCTGCTGAAGCGACTGGTAAAAACACCGAAGCTGTATTTTTATGATACAGGACTGGTATGTTACCTGACAAAGTGGAGCAGTGCGGATACACTGGAAAGTGGAGCCATGAACGGAGCAATTCTTGAAAATTATGTGGTTGCGGAGATAGCCAAAACTTATTGGAACTGCGGTATGGAGCCATATATGTATTACTACCGGGATAAGGATGCCAAAGAGATTGATATTGTTCTGGAACACGACGGCGTTTTAAATCCCATTGAAATCAAAAAAACATCAAATCCCGGAACCGAGCTGACAAAGGTATTTGAACTTTTAGACAAGTCTTCTACACCACGTTCCAAGGGAGCCATTATCTGTATGAAACCGGGGCTGGGAGCGATTGACAGAGACAATTATATTGTACCGATTTGGATGATTTAACATCCAGGCAACGAATGAAAAGGCGGAGTACCCTGCAAGGTACTTCGCCTTTCTACGTAGGAAAACGCAAATATCTGCAGCTTACATGTAAAATAAGGCATCCTACGTTGAATCCCATAGACACATCTTCGAAAATCCGCTATAAAAAGCATAGGTGATAAAAGACATGAGAGTCATGTGTAAGGAGGATGATACAGTGGAACCGGAAATTATTAAAATCAGTCACTTAAGCAAAAGCTTTGGGGATGTAAAAGCAGTAAACGACCTGAGTTTTCAGGTGAAAAAGGGAGAGCTGTTTGCTTTTCTGGGGGTAAACGGAGCCGGAAAAAGCACCACTATTTTGGGAAACGGACTGGCACTTATTCTGTGCCTGTGCTATATGTACAAAATGGGGTGGTATTTGAGTGCGGCTGATGTACTGTGGATTATGGGGGATGAGATACTGATTGTGCTTTTTGCAGCACACTTTCCGGCATTATCGGCCTTCCGCTGACGACACAGGGACAGCTTTCGGCAGTGGGAACCATCGTCAGCGCCGGTTACGGCTTTTTGTGCGGAGCCTATATGCCAATATCCAATTTTGGCACTGGATTGCAGAAAGTATTGTCTTATCTGCCGAGCACTTACGGAACTTCTTTATTGAAGAATCACATGCTGCGTGGTATTATTGAAGAGATGGAGAAACAAAATCTGCCGGAGGAAATGATTGCGACCGTCAAGGATACCCTGGACTGCAATCCGCAGTTTCGCAGGCACGTGGTAAGCGTGGAGCAGATGATCATGGTCATGGTAGGAAGCATAGTGCTTCTGGGAGTCCTTTATCTGTGACTGACTTCTCTGCGGGAAAATAGGGAGATTATATCTGCGTTTTTAAGGTTTTATGAAAGCACCGGCTATAATAGTTCAGATAAAACAGCTTTTATTCGGTGGATTGGTGTGACATCACCTGAAACAATCGAACCCCAAAAGTGAGAGGTTTAAGGATGAAGAAAAAGTATATAGTAATATTAACTTTTTTTATATTTATATTTTTGCATCCAATGACAGTATATGCAGATATGGGACCTAAGCCCTGTATCTATTTTGCGTTTGAAAATATTGGTGATAGGACAATCTATGCCAGCCTTTATGCACTGGAAGGCGGACCATCACCGGTATCATCCGGCAATTGGAGGCAGGTTCCTGAAGAAATCAAGCAGACTTTTCTAAATTATTCCGAGAAAGAAGAGGCAAGGTTTGTTGAGGATATCTGGATTATCAATGAAGAAAATCCGAGAATGGCCTGCGGTTATATGCCGCCTGAAAAATATAAACTGGTGGTATATCTTCCGGATGAAGATAAAATGTTGGAAAGTGATTTTTATACAAGACAAAAATTTGAGGAAGTGTATATAGTAGATATCAATAAAATATCAGAAGATGGAAGACTTCTGTTGGAAAATGATTCGTATGACTGGATGGGGGCAGCATTGCTGGTTACAGTACGGGCTGTACTGACTATTATCATAGAGATTGGTGTAGCATTTCTTTTTCAAATCAAAGGGAAAAAATCAATATGCGTACTGATTGTAACAAATGTCGTTACGCAGTTATTTCTGAATATCAGTCTTTTATGGAATATCAGTTTATATGGTATGGGACTTTATACTGCCCTTCTGTATCTTTTAACTGAGATAATCATTTCCGCAGCGGAAGCTTTTGTATATTCTGTTGCACTTAAAAAAACAAATGATCCGCCAATCGGGACTTATGAAGCAACAGTATATTCACTTGCAGCAAATCTGACTTCTTTTTTAGCGGGATTGTTTCTTGGACAGTTTATTTTACGATGGATTTGAAAATGGACGAATGAATCCGGAAAATAACGATAATAGACCCACCTATGGGGAAGAGGAAGAAATCATATTCAAATGTCACACACTGACAGATGACATACAGTGTGAGCGGACCACAAACGTGGAAAACGAAGGATGGCAGAATGCCATGGGATTTGAAAATCCGCAGGCCATTTACAAATGGCTTTCCGGCAGGTCATTACCGAGCCTGGACAATTTTGTAATCTTAAGCAGGTTACTACATACAAGTATGGAAGATATCCTCGTTATTGACGGGGATATTGTTCTTTTAAAGGGAATATATTTTAAACTACTGGTTCAATGACAAATTGTATGCAAGGCAGTAAGCTGATACCAGTTGCCAAGGACATAACATGTAGAAGGAGAAAAGGATGAAAAACTACTGGAGAATGAGCAATTTTTCGATATTTTCCGTGTTTTATACATATATAGACCATAGTTCCTATCCGGCTGACCGGTTATTTGTGCAAGATAAGGTAAGAATAAAATACAAGAGGGAATATGCAAGAGAAGACTCGCCATACCGTATCATTTTTGTAAAGTGGGAAAAAAGGATACAGCACGATTTGAAGAGGCACTGGATAAGCTGAAGAATAATATGCTGTTGTTAGGTTACAGGGATTATTCTGATTTTTGCAGTGAAATAACAAAGATGATTGAGGAAGGAATGAAAGCGGGGGAGAAAAGTGAAACAAGTCCGATAAGAAATCCTGTTTAAGGCGAGCGTATTTTGAGCCATCCGGTACAATATCAAAGCCACAGAAGTCACGTAGCTCCTGAGAGTATTTCAGGAACACTATCAGGAGCGTGTCAGTCGGGATTGAAAAAAATACGCTGGAGCAGAGAATGAGAATATCCTGAACCCCACGATTTGAGTCTCTTTTGTCTACCTCAGCCGCTTCATTGATACGATTCTTTTTGTTTTCTGTAGAAAGAAGAATGCTGTTTACCGGCAAAAATGTACTCCCATCTGACCATCCAAGAGTAAGCATTCTAAATCCGAAGCGATATTTATGTTTTGCGTGGTCATAGACCTTTGTAAGAAGCTCTACCTTTTTAGAACGGTTACGTTCAAACATGGAATCGTCTATAATAAGAACATTGGCACGGTCTTCCGAATCCAGTGGAAGAATAGCGTTGTTTATGATTCTGGATGCAAGGATTGTAGTAAAACGCATTTTTTTCTGTAAGTAGACTCATATACATACTTCTGTTGGAGAAAATCAGCAGAAAAATGTATTGAAAAATCTCCGTTACCGGAGTGCCTTTCATTTTATAGGCATTGGCAGTTTTCAAGGCTGAGGAAATATGAAACCTTGTAAAAAATCGTTTGATAGATTTAGAAATATGCTTATCATTTTGAGTCGCTTGTGTTATACTTTTATTCATAGCATGAGCCTCCGGTTTGTAATTGTTTTTTGGCAACTCAATTATATCAAAACTATTGGTTTCATACTATTTTCATGCCAGTTATTATAGGCACATTTTAATGTGCGAAGTTTGAGTTATTATGATAATGGTACAGATTACCAGGTTACAAGGGACTGCACGTGTGATCAATTATGCAGGTTCAGAGTGATTATTGGGAGAAATTAAAAACAGAAATCGAGACAGATCCCGGACAAGGATTTTATGGGAAGATATGGCGGCGATGAGTTTATGGCTGTGATTTATCATACAGGCAAAACGGAGATTGAGGAACTGTTACAAAGCTTATGCAGAGAAAAAGACAGATTAAATAGTAATGAAGCTCAAATCCCAATCAACTATGCAAGAAGCGTAATTTAGGTTCACGTCAATAAACTAAAAATAGAATAAAAATCAGCATGGTGAAAAGTGTTCATCCAGGAGACAGAAATTAGATTAATTTTCACCAGTTTCTAGCAATAGAACCACTAATATTTAGTAGAAAATGATTTAATACTTTTGTAATAGATTTTTCTAATAAAGTATGCTATATTAAAGCTATTTGTGGATAAACAAAAATGAATTTACAAAGGAAGGGAAAATTATCATGGAAAAGATCAAAAAGCGTATAGCTAA
>ULJH01037945.1_pt1 | contig 16297 bp, 11 predicted proteins | sample 1950781 | NCBI WGS metagenome assembly ULJH01 (sample SAMEA4835462, study PRJEB28245) | human gut metagenome | biome: gut microbiome; material: fecal sample | place: Denmark | collected 2008 | reverse complement strand
CAATGTAAGGAGTCGTGTTGTTCTTCATCTCCACGCTCTTGATGATGGCGCGTACAGTGTCGTTCTTCTTGAAATGCTCACCCGGGATCTGCTCTGACTTAGGCAGTCTGAGCTCATTTCCGTCCTCATCGAGGATAAGCACCTCTTTTGCCCATGTCTGGTAAATCTCTCCGGTGAAAATCTCACCGATCTTGTCAGTGTACTTGTTATAGAGGTTGGCCTTCTCTATATCCATGATCCTTCCCTGAAGGTTCTGTCTGATATTGAGGATGCCTCGTCTTCCGAAATCCTTGAGCTCCACTTTTCTGGTGAAGGTCTCGCCGAGTTCGTAGTCGTCTCCGTTCTTGTTCACTTCTGCAAGTGCAATCTGAGTGTTGGGATTTTCCACGTTCTCCACCACTTCGAGGTTCTGGTAGATCTCACAGTCTCCCTTATCGACATTGATGATGACGTCGAAATTGTCAGCAGAGCCGAAAGTCTTTGCCAACTGGGTCATGAACACATCCTTCAGTACACCCATCATCACCGGGCGGTCAATGTGTTTTTCGTCCTTGAACAGCGCGAAGGCTGCCTTGAGGTCGAGCTTTTCTTCTTCCATAACAGTTATTGTTTTTTATATTTTTCCTATTCGAATTCAATGTGCGGAGTGACGCTGTTCACGTCCTCGTAAGCGAAAGTGTCCACGTGTCTGACAAGCTCCTTCTTTTTCTTTCCAGGGACAGCCTCCTTTGCCTCGTAGGCAAGCGTAAAGCCTTTCTCGTCAGCGCTTTCCAGTGTTCCGACAAGTTTCTTTCCGTCTCTTGTCAATGTCTCGACTTTGGAACCGACAGCCTTGATGTACTGCTTGAGAATCTTGAACGGCTGGTCAAGCCCTGCAGAAGTCACAGTAAGTGAATAGTCTTCCTTTTCCTGGTCGAAAATCGAGAGAAAACTGTCATTTACCGCGATGCAGTCATCCATTTCCACAGTGCCGTTTTCCGATTCAATGGCTATGACAATGTCATTGTCCCTACTGATGGAAACATCGGTAATGAAACATCCACGCGCTTCCACTGTCTTAGTCATCTCTTTGTAAATCAGCTCTTTACTTATCATATTATTCTAAGCTTTCTTAAAAAAAGATAGGAGACGCATCCGTCCCCTATCTCATCTCACTTTGCAAAGGTAATCAAAATTTCCATAATAACCGAATTTCCTTAAAAAATATGAACAACGCGATTTTCTTGCTAAAGTAATGTAAATGTGTTTACTTTGCAAAGCAGATGTTGCGTCGTACCGGATTTGGTATGTGAAATACGTTGAATAAAATAGTTTGAGAATATGGAATTTTCAGCCAAACAGCTGGCCAAAGTTTTGAGGGGAACCGTGGACGGGGACCCGGAAGTGAAGGTGACTTCATTCGCCAAGATAGAGCACGGAAAATCAGGTCAATTGTGCTTCTATGCAAATCCTAAGTATGAACATTATGTATATACCTGCAAGGCCAGCATCCTGCTTGTGAATTCCACATTCGAGCCTAAGGAAAAAGTCAGCTGCACCATGATCCGTGTTGCTGATGCGTACACGGCAGTTGCGGAACTTCTCAAGTATGTGGCTACCCAGAAGCGTACGGACCGCAGACACAGGGGTTTCCGCTCATCCTGGTTCCTCACCACCAAGTTCGGCAAGAAGGTATATCTCGGCAGCCATTCCTACGTGGGACATCACGCTGTCATCGGAGACTATACCAAGATATATGAAAACGTATATATCGGTGACAATACCGTAATCGGTTCACACTGCATCATTTACCCTGGCGTAAGCATCTATCCGGGAATGGTCATCGGTGACAATGTCATCATACATTCAAACGCTGTGATCGGCTCGGACGGATTCGGAAATGCGCCTCAGCCTGACGGCACCTGGGAGAAGATCGAGCACATCGGCAATGTGATTATCGGCAACAATGTGGAGATCGGAGCCGGTACCACCATCGACAAGTCAGAGATGGAGTCCACCATCATAGGCAACGGCGTGAAAATCGACAACCTCTGCCAGATTGCGCACAATGTCGTAATCGGTGACAATACCGTTATGGCGGCGCAGTGCGGCATCGCTGGTTCAGCAAAAATCGGCAAGAACTGTATTCTGGCAGGCCAGGTAGGTATCGCAGGACACATTGAAATAGCTGACAATACGACTATTGCGGCTCAGGCCGGCGTCATCGGCAATGTGAAGAAATCAGGCCAGGTGCTCTTGGGTTCACCAGCCATTCCTATAAAGAACTATATGCGCAGTTATGCTATATTCCGTCAGCAGGGAAAAGAATAATTAGTATATTTGCGTGATTAAAAGATAATTTGATGAAGCAAAAAACACTTAAAGCCTCCTGCAGTTTCCAGGGAAAAGGTCTTCATACTGGAAGAATTGCTGAGATGACGGTAAATCCCGCTCCGGAGAATACGGGAATTGTTTTCAGAAGAACAGACCTTGGAGAGGGAGCCGTAGTCAGGGCATTGGCCGAGAACGTATCCAGCACGGCGAGGAGTACTACCATATCTGAAGGAGAAGCTTCAGTTTCCACGATAGAGCATCTGATGTCGGCATTGACCGGAATGGGCATTGACAATGCCGTAGTCGAGCTGAACAATGTCGAGGTCCCGATTCTGGACGGCAGCGCCCAGCCGTATGTGAAGGCCTTTTCTGAGGCCGGTCTGGTCGAGCAGGATGCTGATAGACAGTTCATTGACATTCCTGATGAAATAGAAATCAAGGACGAGAAGACAGGCTCCTGGGTGAAAATCAAACCTGCTGCCGCTCCTTCCTACGATATTACGGTGGATTTCAATTCCAGAGTGCTCGGCGTGCAGTCTGCCGCATGGGACTTGTCCAAGGATTATGCATCTGAAATCGGCCCTTGCCGCACTTTCGTGTTCTTCCATGAGGTTGAGTTCCTTCTGGCGAATAACCTGGTGAAGGGAGGTGATGTGGACAATGCCATCGTGATTGTGGAGCATCCTGTTACTGACGAGCAGGTGGGACGTATGGCGGACCTGTTCAACCAGCCTAAGCTGGGCGTTACCCCGGAAGGCTATCTGAGCAATCTGAAACTGCATTTCCCGAACGAATGCGGTCGTCACAAACTTCTGGACATGATAGGAGACATGAGGCTTGCAGGCGGTTATCTCAATGCTGAAATCACCGCTTTCAAACCTGGACACACGATAAATACTAATGCTGCGAAGGCTCTGAGAGCCCTCCTGAATAAAACCAAATAAACTATGAATAAGATACATCCATTGGCTACAGTAAGTCCTAAGGCCGTACTCGGCGACAATGTAGAAGTAGGACCTTACGCATTCATTGATGAGAATGTACAGATTGGCGACGGTTGCAAGATACATCCTCACGCAGTCATTTTCCCTTATGTGAAAATGGGCAAGAATTGCGAAGTGTATCCGGGAGCTGTCGTAGGCGCAGTGCCTCAGGACCTCAAGTTCGAAGGTGAGGTTACCCATGTGGAGATTGGTGACAATGTTACTATACGTGAGTGCGTGACCATCAACCGTGGAACCAAGGCAAGCGGCAAGGGCATTACCAAGGTCGGCAGCAATACTCTGATTATGTCCTATGTACATATAGCTCACGACTGTCATGTCGGAAATCACTGTATCCTTGTAAGTTACGTCGGCATCGCCGGAGAAACGGAGGTCGATGACTGGGCTATCATCGGTGGTGGTGCGAAAGCGCATCAGTTCACCAAGATCGGCTGCCACGCAATGGTCGGCGGTATGTCCAAGATCAACAAGGACATCCCTCCTTACGCAATGTGCGGTCGTGATCCTATCTGCTATGCCGGTGTGAACATTGTCGGACTCCGCAGAAGAGGATTCTCGGCAGAGACTGTAAGAAATATCAAGGATATCTACGATACCATCTATTTCCAGGGATACAATATCTCTGACGGCTGCTCCAAGGTTGAGGCCGGCTTCCCTGATTCAGAGGAGAAGACCACCATATTGAACTTCATCCGTTCTTCCAAGCGTGGTATCGTAAGAGCCAATACATCCGGAGAGAAAGGCGATATCGACTAGTTATGTCAATGCTTTTGGACATGGCTTTCTTTCCGCCTGTATCCTATGTGGCGGCAATAGCTGAAGAGTTTACCCTGTCATCTGACGGGGTAAATTCGTATGTACCTGCAATTGTCTATATCGAGGCCTGTGAGAACTATCAGAAACAGACTTACCGCAACCGTTGCCGGATATATGCTGCAAGTGGCGTGGAGGCGCTTTCCGTGCCGATTGTGCATGAAAACGGCACTTATGCGCTTCCTGTCAGGAAACTGAGAATCGATTGGAGCAAGCCGTGGCTGATGAGGATGAAGCGGGCTATCGTGTCCGCCTACGAATCTTCTCCGTGGTTTGACTATTACAAGGACGATCTCTTCGACATTCTGGACAGGCAACACGAATTCCTTTTCGACCTGAACATTGACCTGCTCCGCTTCTTCCTGAAGAAGACTGGTATAGAGGCGGACATCCGTTTCACGGAGGAGTTTACGCCGCATGGCAGCACGGTATATGGCCGTGACCTGCGTGGCGTAATCCACCCGAAGCGGCAAAATGACATACTTGAGCGTCTGGGACTGAAAAAGCCATACTGGCAGGTCTTTTCCCTGAAGTATGGCTTCATATCAGATTTGTCCGTCATGGACCTGTTGTTCAATGAAGGTCCGGATTCCATCTCTTACCTCAAGAGGCTGAAATAAATCCCCGAATCATTTTAGAATCTCCATCCGAAGGTGGCGACTACATCGTAGAACCTTGCTCTGTTCCTGATTTCAGGAGACAATTCACCGTCAATGTAGGAGTCATAAGGATATACGTACTCGTAAGGGTTTTTTGTCCATCTGAAAGCGAGGTCGCAGAAGAATGAACCTTTGGATGAATATCCCACTCCGGCAGCAAGCGAGTGCTTGTAGGCCTTAGGAGTCATCTTCTTGCCGGTGAGGTCGTCAATATATCTCTCCGGCGAGGAAGTGAAGTTGTAGCCTGCCCTTATAGCGAACTGCGGAACAGGTTTGATTTCAGCACCGAGTCTCAATGCATGTGCTGCTCCGGTGAAGTTCTTTATGTCGCGGTTTACGCCATTGTCGAAAACGGTGTTGTCGTTGGTGTCGGTTTCCTTGAATTTCATCGTGCTGTAGTCGCAGATCTCATAGTCGACACTGACAAGACCCCAACCGCCGAATGTGTAGGCTGCACCGAAATTGGCTCTGAACGGTGATACGAATTTGTATTTGTATTCACCCTTAGGAGATGTCGCATTGGCATCGAACACATTGCTCTGGTACCAGGTCTCTCCGGCGTGCTGCCAATGTTCCGTTATCCAGTTTGCCGTAGGAGTCTGGATGGCAGCACCTATGCGGAGCCCGTCGATAGGAACAGCGATTATACCGAATTTGGCATAGACGCCTCCGCCCTGCATGTCGTATGAGTATCTGTATCTCAGGCTGTTGAAATATGTCTTGGAAACGCCGCCGGAACCATTGTCGAATTCGACGCCGAATTTGTCAGGATCCACTGCGATTTCTTTTAAGTACTCGTTTCTGGTGTAGTCCATGGACACGACGCCCAAGTTTCCTCCGATATAAACCCTGTCAGAAATGTTGAGGCCGACATTGAACAGCAGATCATACTTGTTGCCGTGGGACCTGCGTCCGTAAAGCTGGTCGATGGCGTCAGCGAGCTGAATGGTCTGTCCGCCTTTTCCGTCGTCAATGAGTTTCTCGGTCGCGCCTATGTACTTGTCATTCGCAGAGCCATAGGTGGACACCATTCCGGACTGCCAGCCGGTTACCTGATTCCATGGAACATTGGCATTGCCGTAATATCCGTTTTCCCCGTTCAGGAGGCTGGAGTTCACGCCGGTCATCATCGAAGCCAATGAACCAGCATAGGAGGTGGCTGTGTTTCGTCCGCCTGCCGCCATGTCGTCCAGATAGTTTGCTGTGGCATTGGCAATGAATCCGAATGTCACTCTTTTCAGCCCGCGTCTGGCATTGGTGTCGAAATTGAGGGTGAAACCGACGTTAGGCAGTGTGAACCTGGCTGAACTGTTGTTCAGAGTGCTGCCGTATGCCGTTGATTGTGAAGGCATTGCATTGTAATCGCTCGTGGTGGACACGATGCTGACGTTCGGGGTGAACGTGACCTGTGAAAAGCTGTTCACGGCCGAGCCGGCAGGGTTGAGGTTTATGGAACCCAGATCTCCTCCCAGTGCGGTGAACGCATTGCCCATGGAGATGGAGCGCGCTGTGCCGTAGTAATTGTTCTCGCTGAACCTCAGAGCGTCCTGGACGTTCTGAGCCGCAGCATTGACCGAGACAGCCGCAAGCAGCGTCAACGGAATAATCTTTTTCATCTTCATATCTATTTCAGGTTTCTAAATTATCTTCTTCTTACACTGCCGCCGCTACTTCCGCTTGAGCGGGATGCTCCACCGGAATATCCTCCGCCTGAGAAGCCGCTGGATGAACTGCGGTATGATGAACCGCTGTTGTATGAACTGCTTGACGAGCTGCGGTATGACGAACTGCTGGAAGAACTCCTGTATGATGAGCTGCTTGACGAGCTTCTGTATGAGGAGCCTGAATTTCCGCTGCCATAGTTGTAGGAACTGCCGGAACTTCCGTAAGAAGATGAACTTCTGTAACTTGTGCCGGATGACTGGCTTGTGGCTGCCCTTCTGTAAGCAGGTGCGGATGCTGTCCTGTTAGATGAGGAAGCACTTGAAAACGTGCCGGCTGACCTTACTCCGGATGTGCCGGACGTTCTGTAAGCGGTGTTGCCTGAGGTGCTCGTGCGGACGGACTGTCCGGAAGCCGCGCTGCGTACCGCCTGGCTTGAGCTGCTTCGTACTGCCTGACTGGATGCTGAACTTCTTACCGCCTGTCCTGCGGAAGAACTTGTGCGGATCGACTGGCTGGACGATGCGCTGCGGACAGCCTGGCTGTTTGCCGAACCGCTGGATGTGCGTACTCCGGACGCTGAAACCCTTCTGACAGAAGTCATTGACATGTCATTGCCTCTTGTCGATGTCGTCGCGGTGCCGGAGGCTTTCCTGACTGATGATGACGAGCCGGCATTTCTTCTGACTGTGGAAGATGCAACGCCCATTCCGTTTCCTCTGCTGCTTTCGGTCAGGCCTCTGTTGCCATAGTAGTAACTGTCCCTTCCGTGTCCGAAGCCATGGTCGTACCAAGGACCGCACCAGTGGTCATGGTAATAATGATGATGGTGATGGTAATACCACGGGTCGTGGTACCAGCTGTAGCCCCAGCCGTAATATACAGGTCTGCCCCAATACCAAGGATTGTACCATGGGTCTCCCCAATACCAGTCATCCCACCAGATGCTGCTTGAGTAATACCACGGATTCGCTCCCCAGTACCAGCTGGACCAATAAGGGCGGTAATACCATGAGCCCCAATATGTTCCAGGCCAATATGATGATGCCCATCCTGCCGCATATCCTGCTGCGAATCCGTCAGGGTACAGTGAATATGCAGGTGTATTGGTGACAGTGACTACGGTGCTGTTGTCCTGTTTGTTGAACTTCAATGTGGCTGAAGTGTTTTCCGGAATGAACAGCGTGTCTGTTTCTCCTGCCTTGAGGAATAATGTCGAGTTCTCCGTCTCCTTTACGAGTTCGTTTACTTTGTTGCGGGACGCAAGAACATCCGCTTTAGTTTCGGTTTTAGCAGGTCTGCTGTAGAATCCGTCCTGATATTGCTGGCTTGAAGCGTATTGCGATGCGGAACCGCAACTGGCCAATGCCAGGAATGCTCCGGAAAGAACCAAGATGTTTGTTTTCATAATCGGACCTCCTAGTTATATAAATAATTTGTATCTTTGTGCGCTGCATTGCAGCGATGGTATGTCTGCAATATTCATACCTCGCCGATGCTCGCATGTTAAATGCAAATATATGAATGTTATTGCATAAAGAAACCAAAAAATAAAATAAACTAACAAAAGATGGCAGATCAGATAACCAAAAGGTCAGACAACTACTCTCAGTGGTATAACGACCTGGTAGTTAAAGCGGACCTTGCAGAGCAGTCACCTGTAAGGGGATGTATGGTAATCAAGCCTTATGGCTATGCTATATGGGAAAAGATGCAGCACGTGCTGGACTCGAAATTCAAGGAAACAGGCGCAGTCAATGCCTATTTCCCGTTGTTCATTCCCAAGTCTTTCTTCAGTCGTGAGGCTGAGCATGTCGCAGGCTTTGCGAAGGAATGTGCGGTAGTGACGCATCACAGGCTCATGAATGACCCTGAAGGCAATGGCGTGGTAGTGGATCCGTCATCGAAACTTGAAGAAGAACTGATAGTGCGTCCGACATCCGAGACCATTATCTGGAGTACATACAAGAACTGGATCAAATCATGGAGGGATCTTCCTATCATGTGCAACCAGTGGGCCAATGTGGTAAGATGGGAGATGCGTACCCGTCTGTTCCTCCGTACCGCGGAGTTCCTCTGGCAGGAAGGCCACACGGCTCACGCTACATCACAGGAGGCTCAGGAAGAGGCGGTAAAGATGGTCCATGTCTATGCCGACTTTGCCCGCAACTATCTGGCTCTCCCGGTCATTGTAGGCCACAAGAGTCCTAACGAGAGATTCGCCGGCGCATTGGATACCCTCACTATCGAGGCGATGATGCAGGACGGAAAGGCTCTGCAGTCAGGTACTTCACATTTCCTCGGCCAGAACTTCGCCAAGTCGTTCGATGTGCAGTACACCGACAAGGAAGGCAAGCAGCAGTATGTATGGGCTACGTCCTGGGGCGTTTCCACCCGTCTTATGGGTGCGCTCATCATGGCTCACGGTGATGACAACGGTCTGGTTCTCCCTCCGGCTCTGGCTCCGATCGAAGTGGTGATGGTTCCTATCTACAGAAGTGAGGAGGAGCACAATGCTGTTCTCGACAAGATGAATGAAATCAAGAAGGCTCTCGAGGCTGCCGGACATACTGTGAAGATCGATGACCGTGACACATTGCGTCCGGGCTTCAAGTTCGCTGAATGGGAACTCAAGGGAGTGCCTGTAAGGCTTGCCCTCGGTGCACGTGACCTGCAGAATGATACAGTGGAGGTACACCGCCGCGATACACTTGAGAAGAAGACAGTTTCGCTGGAGGGCATTGACAAGTATATCGAGGACCTGCTCGTGGATATTCAGAACAATATCTATCAGAAGGCGTTGGATTTCAGAAACTCTCGTATCGAGAAATGCGATTCCTGGGAGGAGTTCAAGGAGAAGATCACTCAGGGCAAGTTCCTGCTCTGCCACTGGGACGGTACTGCCGAGACTGAGCAGAAGATCAAGGACGAAACCAAGGCTACCATCAGATGTATTCCTGTAGATAGCGTCGTATGTAAGGAAGAGGGCACGGATATCTATTCCGGCAAGCCTTCACACGAGAGAGTTGTATTCGCAATCGCTTATTAGTGAATATTTTATGAAGAAGAGAATACTCTTGATGTGCTTGTCCGCATTGGCATTTACATCTGTACATGCACAGGATGTCACCGATGCGCAAAAGGCTGCTGAAGAGGCTGCCAAGGCGATTGCAGGAGCTCCTGAAGCTGTAGTCAAGACACCTAAACCGAGATATTGGACGAATTCCCTTCTTACGAAACTGGATTTCGGACAGACAAGTCTGACGAACTGGGCTGCCGGCGGTTATAACAACGTGACCTTGAAGTCTTTCATTGACGCGAATGCTAACTACAAGAAGAAAGACCTGTTCTTCAACAACCGACTTCAGCTCGATTACGGTTTCCTGTATTCTGAGGACAAACCGTTCATACAGAAGAGCGATGACCGTATGTATTATGAGGGCAAGTTCGGCTACAAGGCTTTGCAGACATTGAACTATTCCGCTCAGTTCAACTTCAAGTCGCAGTTCTCGAACAGTTACAACTATCCTATGCCGTCCAAGCCGGCCGGTGCTGCGGACGATTGGGAGCCTGGCAAGTCTGACTGGAAGCATAACAGAAAGCTCAAGTCCGGTTTCTTCGCTCCTGCCTATACCAACATAGCGCTCGGTATTGACTGGGTTCCTACCAAATGGCTTACTGTCAATGTCGCTCCTCTTACCGGAGGTTTCGTGGTCGTTACGGATGAGAACCTGAGGAAGTCCTACAGTATGGAACTCAAGAAGAAATACGAGTGTCTGGATGCGCTTTCCAGTGCTGATGCAGCTGCTCTGGTAGGGGATGAGAAAGCACGTTACGAGGCCTTTGTCGCTGCCAAGACTTCCGGTGACGCTTATCGTTCGGCAAGGTTCGAGTTCGGTGCGCAGATAAAGATCGATGGAAAGCTTCAGATCAATGACAATTTCAAATATACTTCACAGTTGGTGCTCTTCTCTGACTATCTCGACAAGCCGCAGAATATCCGTGTGAACTGGGATAACAGGTTTGACTGGCAAATCGCCAAGTATTTTTCATTGACAGTGACCACCAACCTCATCTATGACGACAAGGTGCTGGTGAAGACTGAAAAGACATTGAAGAAATATCCTGAAGGACGTAAGGCGATACAGTTCAAGGAGTCATTGGCATTCGGCTTCTCATATACGATCGCTTCAAGACCGAGGTAACAGGCAATATGATGATTCAGAAATCATTTGACAGAACGATAGTGGGGCTGGTTCCGGAAAAGGAAACAGCCCTTCTTGCAGTAAGCGGGGGCATTGATTCCATATGCCTTGCTTCATTGTTCCTGAACAGTTCCGCAGGACGGAGGTTCGCTGTGGCGCACTGCAATTTTCATCTCCGTGGTGAAGACAGTGATTCGGACGAGGCGCTTGTGGCTGCCTGGTGCGGGCGGAACGGTGTGCGTTACCATAAGGCGGATTTCGATACGGAGCAGTACGCTTCGTCCCATAGTGTCAGTATTGAAATGGCTGCGAGAGAACTCAGATATGACTGGTTCGCGTCGTTGTGCAAGGACAATGGATACTATGGAGTGGCTGTCGCGCACAATGCAAATGACAATGCTGAGACCTTGATTCTGAATCTTTTACGTGGAACAGGGCTGCGCGGAATTACCGGTATGCAGGTGGAAACAGTAGTTCCTGTAACCAGGGATGAATTGTCAGGTGTGCGCCTGTTGAGGCCGATGTTGTCTTTCAGTCGTAAACAGATTGAGGAATATGTGGCAGCCAACTCTCTGGAGTATCATGATGACAGGACCAATGCGGAAACTGTCTATAAGAGAAACCGTATAAGGCATCTTGTTTTCCCTGTTTTTGAGAGTCTGAATCCGTCGTTCCTGACGACTTTTGCCCGGGAGATGAATGCGTTTTCCGAGGTGCAGGAGATTGCGGATGATTATTTCCTTTCTGTGTGTGATGGTGTCTGCGAGCCTGCCGGAAAGGATGAACTGCTTCGTGTCAATGCAGTAAGGCTTAGTCATCTGAAGCATTATAAATATGTACTGTACCGGCTGTTGGAAGAGTATGGCTTCAGAGACAGGCTTCTCGAACCGGTGGTGCGTCTGCTTGAAAGCGGCAAGACGTTTTCCGGTAAGGTCTTCGAGGCGCCGGGCTACGAACTTATTACGGCAGGGGAGTGCCTGATTGTCAGAAAGGCCGCTCGTGTATTGCCGGAGAGCCCTGTCATAAGCGAACTTGCTGATGCTAATGTGGATAGGGCTAATGTGCAGGGTGATCTGCGGGGTGATCTGCGTGGTGGTACGCGGGTAGGTGTGACGGTTGGTACGCCTGTCGGTGTGCAGGTCGGTAAGCGGGGCAGTGTGATGGTTGGTAAGTGGGGAGGTACGCAGAACGGTGCTCAGGTTGATAAGCAGGGAGGTGCTCAGGGCGGTGCTCAAGTTGATGAGCAGGACGGAGAATCTTCACCGGTTGCGTCGGAGAATCACGGCTTGGGGGAGTGCTTCGGATTGGCCGGACGAGGCTCGGCGTCAATCACGTCCTCTTTTGTTGGGTCCGGCTTGTCATGCAGCGGATTGGTCGGACGAGGCTCTGCCCGCAGGTCACGCGGCATGTTGATGACCGGCGGAACAGTGATAAACGAGAATGAGGCCTGCTCGGTGGTCCGCACGACCGGCGAATATGTTTTCGATGATTTTCGTGTCAATGTTTCTGTTTCCGAAGCAGGCACGGACCCGGTAGCGGATGCCAAGTCATTGGCCCGAGAGGGGATTGCGGCATTTTCGTCAGAAGCATTGACCTTACCGTTCCTGTTGCGCGGTTGGCAAAATGGGGACTGGATGCGTCCTGTCGGGCTCAATGGCAAGAAAAAGCTCAGCGATATCTTTACCGGTCTGAAAATGAGCATTGAAGAAAAGTCCCGTGCTCTGGTCATTGTCCTGCCCGGTTCGGCAGGCGAACGGGCAGGGCGTGGAGACTCGTCCAGTGATGTTTCTGATAGTGAAGCTTCGAGGAGAGGGGCGGATAACATTGGCACTGATACGGTTCGCGGCGTGCGGGTGGCCGGCGTCTGCGGCTACGTTTCCGGTAGGTTCTTTTTCCGCGTCGATGAGTCTGTCATGGTTACTCCGGCCACTGCTTCTATACTGAAACTATATCTTCGCGCTTCGGAGAACGTTTGATGTGGAATATGGTGGAGAACGGTGATGTGGTACGGTGATGTGAAATATGGTGGATAACTTTGACGTGGAATGCTCCAGAGAACGGTTACGTGAGATATGGAGGAGAACTTTGACGTGGAATGCTCCAGAGAACGGTTACGTGAGATATGGTGGATTACTTTGATGTGGAATGCCCAGTGAACGGTGACGTGGAATATGGTGGAGAACGGTGATGTTGGGGCGCAACGCGTAATCCTCTGATTATCAATGGTTAAGCCACTTTCAGAGTTGGTGTTTTTGCAACTCTGAAAGTGGTTATTTCGCTGAGCATCAACGCTTTACGCGCTGCGCCTAATGTATCGTCCTGAAAAAAGTTTACCGAAATTTAACAACAAGTAGTTAGGACAAAAGTAGAACAACCTGCATTTGCACGAATAGTATAAAACATTGACACATAGCGCATTAGCAATTAGAATCAAAGCCAGGTTGCATGAAAAAATGGGTAACCTGGCTTTTACAAACTCCTGCAATTAATTGACAATTAGCAACATCCACAAAATGTCAACATGCAGGTTGTTCGAAAAATTCACAGCGACCTCACGCCAGTGTTTAGGACAACTCCTAAACAAAGCAAAGAGGCCAGTCCGAAGGAGCGCCTCTAAAGGGCACGTGCAGCAGCAAGAAGCATCCGTGAGGACCAGGCCCTCCTGCTTCGCAGGCATCTCCCTCTAGTGCCGAACAAGGCATCATCAGATGCCGGGCCGGAGTTGGCGGGCAGGGAAAGCCGTGCGGCGATGGAAAACCCGAAGGCCCTGATGTGCCCCCTTGAAGGGTGGAGTTAATAAGTCGTCATCAGACGACCGGCCGGGTCCGGGTATTTGCGAGAGCAAATACGTGGAGGACGCAAAGGCAGCGCGGAGCGTCAGGGTTTGGGACAGAGTCCCAATAAAACAACAAGGTTAGAGGGATTGAGATAAGCAAGTCCTCACGGTGGCAACCTTGCTGCCTGCCACATGTAGCGTGACCTGCAAATGACTAAATATCAAACATTTAGCCAAAATCAGAGTTGTTGTTTTCGCAACTCTGAAAACACCTAAAACGCTGATATATAGTCGATTACGCGCTGTGCCTAATGTATCACGCTCACCTCCCATCCATCATTTTCACACTCTTGCCTGCCACTCCACGTTCCCACCAGTCACTCCCACCTGCCTCCCCATTAAGCCCTCTGCACGCGCATCGCCGGTATCCTCACGCTCCCATTGAAGCCCAGCCGGAACTTGTCACGCGCCCTGGCTACAACTGGATTTCGTAGATGTAAGGCATTCTGGCGAACGTCCTCTCGGATGTTTCCCAGTTCCAGCCTTTGAAAGCCTTTTCAATCGAACTGAACGGAGTCCCTGCGAATGCGGAAGTGGTACCGCCGAATGATTCGAGCAGCATTTCCATCAATGTCTGAGGCTTCGGCAGGCAGTCCACGCTGTAGCTTTCACTCTCGTCGATGCCCGCTGCCGTGAGCGCATATCGGAACGCATCTGTCAATGTTCCGATTTCATCTACCAGACCTATCTTGAGGGCGTCGGAACCGGTCCATACACGTCCCTGAGCGATATTGTCCACTGCGTCTGTGGTCATATCTCTGCCCTCTGCCACATTTTTAAGGAAGGCGTCGTATATATCATTGACAGACTTCTGCATATAGGCGGTCTCCTGAGCATTCAGCGGCCTTGTTAGCGAATACATGTCACTGTGCCTGTTCGAGCCGACAGAAGTTACATTGACATGAAAAATATCCTTGGCGGTCTTGCTGAAATCAGGAATCATGCTGAACACGCCGATAGAGCCTGTCAATGTGGACGGGTCGCTGAAGATTTTATCGCAACTGTTTGAAATCCAATAACCTCCGGAAGCGGCATAGTTGCCGTAAGAAGCGATTACAGGTTTCTCTTTCCTGAGCAGGTCGATCTCCTGTTTGATTTTCTCTGATGCAAGAACGCTTCCGCCCGGAGATGAAACCCTGAGCACTACGGCTTTGACAGAAGCGTCTTCCCTGACCTTTGAGATTATGGAGGCGAAACGGTCACCTGCCACCTGCTCCTTGGCATCGCCATCTACAATATTGCCGTCAGCAAAGATTATCGCCACCTTGGTCTTGGCCACTTTCTGAACTGAGGCATTGACCATAACGTAGTCGCTGAACGGAATCATCTTCAAGTCCGAAAAACTGGATTCTACAGCCAGGTCGGTAAGCTTGCCCCTGAGCTCTTCTTTTGTAAGCAGCTCATCTACAAGGCCGTTGCTTCTGAAGTCTTCCGGTGTCGTCAATGTCAGATTGTCAACGAGAGAATTCAGCTTTTCTTCTGTGATGTCACGGCTGCTGCAGATTTCCGCGGAAAGATTGCCCCAGATGGAATTTATCATTTCCTGGTTCTGGAGCATGTTCTCCTCGCTCGGACTGCTCTTGATGTACATCTCGCCGGCAGACTTGAATTTGCCGTGCCGGATCAGCTGGACATTGACCCCAAGCTTGTCAAGCAGGTCCTTCAGGAAAATGAGTTGGGTGCCGACACCTGTCACCATGCTGGTGCCGCCGCAGTAATTGCCCATATAGACCTTGTCTGCAACGGACGCCAGATAGTAGGCGCCTGTGGTCGGGTTTTCGATATATGAAACCACGGCCTTGCCGCTTGCCCTGAAATCAGCAAGAGCCCTGCGGAGTTCTTCCATCTGGGCAATGCCTGACTGCAATCCTTCCGGACGCAGGAATATGTATTGTACAGCAGGATCAGCCGCTGCGGCCTTTATCGACTGCACCGCATCCCACAATCCTATTGTCTTGGTTTCATCGCCCTGCATTATGGCAACCGGATTGATTTCCTGCCCCTGCTCGGCAAGAATGATTTTACTCAAGTTCATGTCCAGTACCCCGGATCGCGGAATTACAGGAGTCTCGTTCCCCAATGACGCAAGTGCGCCCACGAAGCCGAAGAACAGGATAAATCCTACCACTCCCATTATAAACAGGCCGCATATTACGGCCAATGTCATTTTGACAAAATCTTTCATATTTATCAAAAATTTAGTTAGAATAATCAGTTTTGCTAATCTGTAGTAATCCCTATTGGCAATTCCTAATGCCGCATCAGGATTCCACATTACGCAAATGTACAAAAAATATATAGACGTGCATTTTTTTAATCATTACATATTTGTTAATTTTGCTGACTTAATATTAGAATGCTATGGCACAGAAACCGTCTATACCTAAGGGGACAAGAGATTTCGGTCAGGAAGAAATGGCCGCGAGGAATTACATATTCGATACTATCCGTTCTGTTTACAGGACTTATGGATATGTCCAGATCGAGACTCCTGCCATGGAGAACCTTTCCACCCTTCTCGGAAAATATGGCGACGAGGGCGACAAATTGCTTTTCCGTATCCTTAACAGCGGTGATGCGTTCGGCCGCATTGACATTGAAAATTACAAGAACGAGGATGGTACGCTGAACAGCGGTAAGATTACTTCGGAAGTGTGCGAAAAGGGCTTGAGGTATGACTTGACGGTTCCTTTCGCGCGTTACGTGGTGCAGCATCAGAACGAGATCGCGTTCCCGTTCAGGCGTTTCCAGATACAGCCGGTATGGCGTGCGGACCGTCCGCAGAAAGGTCGCTACCGCGAGTTT
>ULJH01081943.1_pt1 | contig 16366 bp, 12 predicted proteins | sample 1950781 | NCBI WGS metagenome assembly ULJH01 (sample SAMEA4835462, study PRJEB28245) | human gut metagenome | biome: gut microbiome; material: fecal sample | place: Denmark | collected 2008 | reverse complement strand
CCGCTCCGCCTATACCAAGATTGACCGGAAGACTGACATACGAAAAGCCGTTCTCTCTGCAGACCTCTTCCGTTCTGTCCGAAGATCCGTCATTCACAATCAGATAATCACAAGCTAAATTTGCTGCCTCCAGGCTGCGAACCGTCTTTACAATATTCGCCTCCTCATTGTATGCAGCAATAATCACAAGCACCTTCTTCAAACCGTTAGTTCCTCAATTCTGCAGAATTACATTCTGCACCCAAATACATCAGATAAAAAACAGTTCTCCCAACGTACGATAAATCTTATCATACACGAACCCGTTCTTCAGCACGATTCCCATCTTCCGAAGTCTGCAGCTCTCGGGAATCAGAAGAAACTGCTCTACTGTTCTCTTATCACCGGCACTCATATCATTTCCATACAAACGCAGGAACTCTTCACACTGCCGGAACAGGGCATCATATCCCCCACCTTTTCCGCCACTGCTCCCTGTCGGATTATTCCCAGACTTATGGAAAGAATTCAGCTTGTTCTTCAGCTCTCTCCAGGCACCGCCTTCTCTTGCACCAATTACATTCTCAGCATGCTGCCGGTAATCGTAGGTAGCTTCCGGCAGATAACCGATTCGTCCAAAAGCAGCAGCCATCAATGCAATCCAATGATCGTGCATGACAGCCGATTGAGGCACAGAATGAATTCGATTGCGCAGCGCCCTGTTAAACAGGACAGATGCCCCCACTACATTATTCTGGACCAGTAAATGAGGAAGGCTTTTCATCGACTGATTATATCCCATATATTCCGTAAAAGACGACGCAATGGTCTGCAGATTCTGATCAGTCACCCTGCAGTCACTGTGAATCAGAAGCGGCGTCTCCTTTCTCTCTGACTGTTCCTCCATCCGCATAGCTGCGACCAGTTTCTCGATTTTATCCGGAAACCACACATCATCCTGATCTGCAAACATATAGTATTCAGCTTCATTCAGCTGTGCTCCCGTCAATGTCTTCAGGAAATTCGTGCAGGCCCCGAGCGGAGCATGCTCCGGCAGAATATGTATCTTCTCCGGATAAAACTCCGCATACTGCCTTACAACAGAAATCGTATTGTCCTTGGAACCATCGTCCGAAATCCACAGTTCCCAGTTCTCATAGGTCTGAACAATGATGGAATCCATCAATGCTTCTATGTATTTGCTTCCATTAAAGGTACACAATACAATTGCCACCAGACCACTTCTCATCTTCTTCTGTCCTCAATCATATTCAGCAGATACCGGAAGGATTCCAGACGGAAGATCGCGGAACCCGCAACATAGATCACCGCTCCAAGCGGAATCTGAATGCACAGAGTAAGTACATTGCCATATCCAAGAAGCGGAACTGCCCCTACTGCAACTGCCATGATAACTGCCAGTAAAATGGAAGGCAGAATATCACGAAGCTGTTCCAGATATCGGTAATTCAAGAGCTTCCAGTTCGGATAGGAATTGATAATCTGACTGGTAACACTGGAAATCAGCAAGCTGCATGCCATCGCCATCACGCTGATCCGCATGGTACAGAGCAATAAGCCAATCCCGATTATTTTCTTCAAAATCTCCAGCCGAAGAAACAGGTCACTTCTTCCCATTGCCTTAATTGCATTGAGATTTGCGGAATGTACCGGCCAGAACATATACATAATACAGAAGATGCGCATATATGGTACACAGGGAAGCCACTTATCTGTCAGAATAAGACTCACCAACGGCTCTGCACAGCCGGCCAACCCCATCATCAACGGAGCCATCACATATACGCTTGTAACAATTGACCGTCTGGTCATGCTCTTAATCTGAGCCCTGTCGTCCTGAACAATTGACATCGTTGGAAGCAGGACACTGTCAATGGAATTACTGATTGTACAAATGATTGCCTTCGGATACTTCGATCCCTGATCATAAAAAGAAAGATCCGCAGAGGAATATACCTTTCCGATCAGAAGATTCCACAGGCTTGTATAGCCCGTATCCAGCAGAGCAGACACCAGCAATTTCCAACCATAAGAAAGAAGAGACTTCAGCTTGGTCCATGAAAACCTTTTCTTCGGCCGCCACGGAACTGTAATCCAAAGGATTAACGTATCAATCGCTGTATTGCTCACATACTGAGCCGCAAGCGCCCACACTCCGAATCCGGCATATGCCATTACAATCCCAAGAATCGCAGACGCAATGGTTCCTCCTAATGTAGAAAAAAAGAACCGCTTAAAAATCATATGACGATAAACATATACCTGCTGTATGTTCTTCAGCCCGGAAATCACAAGGGTAAGACTCAGAACTCGAACCAGTGGAATATAAATCGGATTGTCATAGAATTTCGCAATCGCAGGGGCAGCCACAAACATTCCCGCATACAATGTCAGACAAACCAACACATTAAAATAAAACACCGACGAAAAATCCGCTTCATCTGCGTTCTTCTTCTGTACCAACGCTGTACCAAGTCCGCTGTCCACAAAGACCTGTAAAATGGACGTGAAAACGGTTACCAGTGCGATAACACCATAATCTTCCGGAGCCAAGAGTCTTGCAAGCACAATGGATACCAGAAACGACACCAACTGTGCTCCACTGCTTTCTCCGATTCGCCAGAAAAAATTCTTAATTACATTTGCCGGACTTGTACTCTGCAATTAATCTCTTCTCCTTTCATGGCGCTACCGACACTTTTATAATGTCATCACATTATTGCCATTCTCACATATGCCTGTACTGTCTCTTGATGAATGTTCCGAGAACTACAAGAAATAAAACTGCACTGGCCAAACTGGTCCAGTAACTCACGCGAAAACTAAGCGGATCCTCATAAATCAGCCTAACTTTCCCCTCACTAATGCCATTTGGAATAGCTATCCTTGTATATTGGTAATAATCCGACAGGGATGTTTTTATTTCTGTTCCGTCTTCAAGGTATGCATGATATAGCCCGTAATAACTCACTGGAATATCAATTTCCCGAGCAGCAAGGCTGTCATCCCCTTGACTGATATTTTCCAAAACCGCCTGATTCGTTACAGAATCAAAGGTAAGATAATAGTCCCTTCCTTCTACATGGTAATCTTGCAGGATCAATCCATCACCAACATGCGGTCCGTCAAAGCTTTCCAACGTTCTCTTCATTGCATTGTATTGCTGAACATTCTCCGTGAATTCTTTCAGATTATAATCCAGATTAGCCCAATTGATTGAATCCCACTTACTATCCACATAGTCAGGAGTATCAAAATATTCAGAAGCAGCCCTGGATGATGACACAAGAGTAAGAGAGATTAGCAGCATCAGAAACAATTGCCGGCACTTTGCCGGAACAATCCGAACTTCCATCACACAGATAAAGCAGCCAAACAATGCAGAATAAGCCAGAAATCTCCATGGAAACTGAATGTTTCCCAGTGTACTTTTGACAATATCAAAATGATCAAATACATAACTCCACGGAAAACAGGATGTACTTAAAAACAACGTTGCAACTTCCAGGGATAATAACAAAACACTTATTTTTCTGTCATGTTCTGTAAGTTTCTCTGCCGTAAAAAAAGACACAAACATCGCAAGACTGCCAAGCAAAAGAGCATTGCCAATGGAATATGACATTTCTTTCACAGCAGAATCACTGCTTATCACATTTCCATATGGCCTCGGATCCATAAATGCCTACCAGATATAAATGCCGGTGCTTTCTACTTTTGTAAATTCAGAAGAAATCTCAAGTCCCGCATTCTGAAAATGAAGAAACGGAACAAAAAACCAAATATTCAGTAGTAACACCCAAATAACCGTTAACAGAATAGCACTCAACCGTTTCCGGTCTTTGAGAAACGAAATCGGATGAGTCAGGAGATGCACTACAATTAACAGCAGGCAAAAGCCTGCGGCAAGCATTGTGGTCAGCACATGACTGGAGATAATTCCTGTTGCTCCGCACACCGTGAGGTAAATTCCTCTTTGCGCATCCCGGTAGACGAGATTCCAGATTCCTGCAGCGACCAATGGAAGAAATGCCAACGCAAATGCTTCTCCTAATGCCCCACGTAGCAGAGTCTCATTCATTCTGAACGGATTAAATACCCAGAGAAAAGTAAATAACAATCCTCCCTGGGCCCCAAACAATTCTTTTCCTCCCAGATACCCAGCATAGGCGGTCATAAATGTTAATAAAACGCAGCAAGCCCGAAAAGCATAGTATACCGTTGTTCCACTAAAGACCAGAAGTCCACCCGGAATCAGCCATATCTGAGGATACATCATTGGCGTAATATTCCCGTTTCCGGCAAACATCGTATTAATTCTCTGTGGAATCTGCCCCTCGCGGATTGCTTCTGCAATTCCCTCAATTCGCTGCAAATGGAATTGGATATCATGCATCTGCGGAATATTCGATGCCAGATACGGCAAGCATGCGGTTGCTGCCATCACAGTAACAAACAGGAAATTTGGTTTCTTCTTGTAATAAGCCAGATATGCACCCATCAGAAGAATCAATACAAACGCGCCGCTGATCTGTACTGTTCTTTTTGCATCTGAACAGGTAGTGGCATCCAGTGAAGTTAAAGTATACCCGTAAATTGTAAGTTTACCCTTTCCGGCAACACTTCTGACCGCCATAAGTTTTAACGGTCTGTCTGTTGTGAATCTCACAACATGATATTCTTCTCCCGGATCATAGTTCTTAGATGCATAGCTTACATTTGTATACTTATCAATTACTTCGTAATATGCCCCTTCCTTCTCCGTCTTCGCACAAACACTCAGTTCATAGGTCCCTGGCAAAAGATATACTATCGGAAAGCCATTTGATTCGGCCTTGCCGGCATTTTCTCCAAGTACAACCGCATTTCCCTCCGAGGAAATTACCGGCATCTTATCCTTTTCCCGAAGTCCCACATAGATTCCATAGAGACATACGAATAACAGCACAACGAATAAGCCACCGTAATACAGCTTTTTTATCTGAAGTTGAGTCATTCTCTTCTTGATATTCAAAAGCAACTACCCCCAAAGAACATTTTCCGGCCCAACCGTTTTCACGATTACCACCCAAGTGTCCTCTACACGGACAATGCGAAAATCTCCGCTTTGCAGGTCTGCATATTCACGCGACAAATCAGACTCTTCGATATTCTTCTCCATTTCAGGATCAGGCTCAATAAGCTCCACTCCTTCATAGCTGCTCATATGGATCCGGAAGGAATGATCTCCGTATGCATACAGATCTGTAGTAGCCACCGGCCATATTACGGAATACAGCTCCGAATCATAACGAAGTGCCGACACACTTTCTTTCTCATCCCAGCTGAGAAGGTTGAGAAAATAAACCGGCTGATCATAGGTAAAGCCTTCCGTCTGATCCAGTGCTGACAGAATCCGGGTACACAGCGAACGATCCTGCTCCATGACATGATGCTGGTTGACATATCCCACATTATCAAAAAGGAAGGTCCCATATATCATGGTTGCCAAAGCAAGAAACTCTCCCCAATACAAAAATACAGAGACTCGCTTATCCTTGCCCGAAGGTGTTGAAACCTTTCTGCAGGATAATGCCCTCTCCATCAGCGGAACGCTGCCGATAATCAGTAGCATCAAAGACATTCGATGCTGACCACGATACATAAAGCCGTAGCTCAAAACAGACATCGAACAGACTGCCACCGGAAGTAATGCCGCCCAGAGCAATAGCTCGGCCGCAGCAATGCCTCGATATCTTTTAGATGAATTCGTTCTGAATTTCTGCTGCCAGAGTACAATCATGCAGACCAGCGACAGGAAATAAACCAGATAATAACTTCCCCGAAAGAATGGGATTATCTGGATCTTCCACAACCCCATAATTCCAAGCTTAACAAAGGCATGTAGATAATTGTTGAAGAGGGAGAAGACGAACGTCCCATTCATGGCAGCTTCTGCTCCCTGATAACCGGTTTGTTCCACTTGATGTACACTCATTAAGAGTCTGGAGCTTACTAACAGGAAAACACCTGCCGCAAATACAACAAGAACGCAGGTTCCGATCCAGCGCCACCTGCGTTTGAATTCCGAATAATAATCATCTGTATTTCCCTGCAGTGTCTGAAGAACCAGGTCAAGCAGGAGTAGAGTCAGCACACAGGACAGATTAACCGGTAAGATGACCAATGCCAGACTCAGACTGATCCATGCCCCGAACAATATCCATCCTTTGCTGTACTTTCCCGCCCTTTTCAACAGTAAAGCTGCGACACATGCAAGAAGCACCGAAATCGGATACCCCACCTCATACAGCGTCATATACGCCTGCGTAGGTGAACTGACCTCCAGCAGTATTGCCACCAGATACATTCCTGCTGTGGACTGAATGTTGAAGAAATCAATTACAATCTGTCCCAGTAATGCAATTACAAGAATGATGAGCATTCCTGCAACCCACGGCGTACGATACCAGGTCTGAATCCAGTTTGCCGCTCCGCTCAGCCATCTTCCGGTGCTTGCCCCTGCAAACGTACTCAGAAGATTGACTGACGCTTCAGAATACTCTCCAATTGTATCTTCTGTTCCGACCAGATTCAGCATGCAATAGGCATGCGCCACAAATCCGGAAAGAATTGAGGCCAGAAAAACCCACCCATTCCACCTTACAGGTATTCTGCGGAATTTCGGCAATACATTCATCTGTTCTTCAAAGGTTCCATTCATTATCAAACATAAATCCCATTCATATTTCCGGCTATCTGATAGCCAGTCCACTGTCTTCGTTTTCAATATTGGTGGTGCGAACAATATAAAGCGGTCTTTTCTTCACTTCCAGATAGATTCTGGCCAGATACTCTCCAATCACCCCCAGAATCATAATAATAGTACCTCCGAAAAAGGCTATCAGAATAACCAATGTTCCGAATCCGGTCCGCGGTCCTCCAGATCGTAAGGTTGTTATAATAAACCAGATTGCCCCAATCAATGTAATAGAATCGATCATAATCCCAAGCCACACAGCAACACGAAGAGGCGTTGTTGCAAAGGCAAAAAAACCATTCACCGCATAACGCATCAAACCACGCATGGACCATTTTGTTGTCCCCGCTGCTCTTGGAACATTTTCATACTCTATCCACTTTGTGGTAAACCCCACCCAGGATAAGATTCCTTTTGTAAAGCGTTCCCTCTCTCCCAGTGCCAGCATTGCCTCCGCCACAGGTCGCTTTATCATTCGAAAATCGGATCCACCCTGCACCAGATGCATTGTGGTCAGACGGTTGATCGTATCATAAAACAAACGAGACAAAGCGCTCCGCACAATCGGTTCGCCCTTTCTGTCCACTCTTCTTGCCCCGCAGCAATCATAGCCTTCATCCAGAACAGAAATCATTTTCGGAAGAAGCTCCGGCGGATGCTGCAAATCTGCGTCCATCAACGCGATATAATCCGCATTCGTATAGGACAGTCCGGCATAAATTGCAGCTTCCTTTCCGAAATTTCTGGAAAAGGATACATACTTGATCTTCTCTTTGCCATACGTCCGTTCCAGCGTCTCAATTTTCTGAAGCGTCCGATCCCTGCTTCCATCATTGATATAAAGAATGGACCAGTGCAGGTTCTCAACATCATCCAGAACCCTTCTGACATGATCAAACAGAACCGGCACGCATTCTGCTTCGTTATAGCACGGAACTATAATCTCAAGGCTTCGTGTAGAGACAATCATCTCTTACCTCCCGCTTACCTTCAGTAAATCGTCCTTTATTATATGACTTATCACCTTATGTAATTCAAAGCTCAACCATTTTTCTTCAAAAGTGAAACTATTGTTTCTCTCAGGAACTGCATCTGAGCACATTTTCGATAACATACTATAAAAAGAAATGTTGGTATGAAGACGGCCAAACAGATCCTAAGACACATACCCAACATTCCACCAGTTGGAATGCTGGAACACGTCCAATACGTTATTACCGTGATTCCAACTGTAATAAGCGTTTGCCTACACTCTGATAGAAAGAAATCTTTCCCCTCTGTTTTAAAATATACTCTAAAGATACAAAAATACTCTATGGGTAAATTAATAAACAGGATGGTCAGGATTGTTGCCAGAACAACTCCTGCAACGCCCAAGCTTCGCACAAAGACAACATTCAAGCATAAGTTCGCTGCAGCTTCACCAATTGCCAGAAAGCGCTCTTGTTCCCAAATTCCGGTAGATTCCTTCAACACCTCATTGATATCCACCAGACAGTACAGGTAGAAATAAATACATAAAAGAATAACAATTGAAAACGGCAATAAATATTCTGTCCCCATCCAAAGCACCATAAACGGCTGATACAGATTCAAAAGGCAAGATAAAAATACTGTCGCCACTCCATGCTGAAAAAAAGCATACTTCTTGACAACCAGATAATTCTCATCATCATTACGCAACGCAATGCTATTCCCTAGGCTTGGAACCAAAGCGCCATGAATAATTCCAACTAATGTAATCGGGACAAGCATAATCAAATAGTAATTATTGTATTTCGCCAGTATGGATAATCCAAGAAAGGAAGAAATTACAATACTATCAAAGGAATTTCTGGATATATTCCGCAGCTTTGCCAATCCCACTGACAGAAACTTCTGTTGAAGTCCTCGATGAAACTCTGCATTTTTCTCTAAGCTGCAACAATCTCCCACTTTCATTTTCAAGTCACAGAAATAGTACTTCTTTGCCAAAATAGCATTAAGAACAATGTTGCAAATGGTTCCTACCAAAAGCAGAATGCTGTACAAATAGTAACTCTTGCATACCGTCAAGGAAATAATTTGAAGCACATACATCATAGTTGCAGAAACAACACTTGCAATTGCTGTCAAATCCACCCGTTGATTCACCTTCAACACGGTAACGCGGTAGCCAAATGTCAAATATGGCCAACAAGCATTGAACAGGTAGATTAGATAGATCAGATGCAGGTTCAGGCCCACAGGATATTCTTGTCCTCTTACCAGATATGGAATAAATGGCAAAAGAATACAACCAATCGCTAAAATTATTATTCCAATGATTCGATATATCTTTTTCAGAAGATCAATGAGATAACGTATCGTACAATGGTCCTCTGTTGCAACCGGATAATACAAGTAAGACAATACTGCATTTTCAATTCCAAAATCAGCCAAACTCAGCACCTGAAACACTGATGTGAATAATGAGCTTACTCCGCCGTATTCAACACCAATGTTATGAATTAGAAGCGTACGTATAATAAATGGGAAAACTGTAACAACCCCTGAATTCACAGCTGACCATATAAAATTTTTTGACACATGCTCCAGTCTGGATCCATGTATATTCACACTGTTCATTCTGTTTTCTTAGTTTCACTTTTCTTATCTTGATACAATTTACAGAAACACCCGTTCCATGCTCCCTTGAAGTATCCCCATGCGATATCATTTCGCCCGAAACGCAGTGCAGACAATACATAATAACACGTAAACACATGAAGATAGAAAGCGAAGTAGCTCACTTTACCGCCGGCATCCGCATATCGCCTCATCATAATGCTTCGATTTCTCGCAAAGGTAAATGCTCTCCGCGGAGAGCCAATTCCCAACCCTCGAAGTGTGGTATTCTCATACTCTCCCACAGCCCCCAGATGCAGTGTTCTGGCCGTGGGGACATAGTACTGCTCATACCCTGCCTGCTGTACTCTGAGACCAAGGTCCGTTTCTTCGTACATGATTTCAAAATAGGGATCCCATCCCCCGGATTTCTCATACGCTTCCCGCGTCATCATAAAAGAATTCGTAGCAGCAATCGTCGGATAAGTTCCATTCAGATCAACATCATCTACAGGGATTCCGGAATATCGGAATTCTGCTCTTGATGTCCGAAGATTGATTCCGCATCCCAACGCCCCGACATTTCTTCCATCTTTCCCGCCAAGAGAAAGCGGAGCTGCCAGTCCCGTCTCAGGATGCTGCTCCAGAAACTTCACCAGCTCAGCTATCATATCCGGAGCAATCTTATTATCGTCATCGATAAACAGATAATAGTCTCCTTCTGCATGACGAACACCCTCCGCTCTTCCTCCGCCCGCATTCAGATTGACATCGCTGTATACGTAATGAAGAGGAATGTCCTTGCCGCAGTAAGAGGATACAACACTTTTTGTAGTATCCGTTGATGCATTGTCTACTACAATCACTTCCACATTCGGATAGCTGCTCTCCATAATGGAATGCAGCAATTTATTCAAATCCTCGCATCTGTTATAGGTTGGTATAATAACCGATACCATTTTACTCATATTCTTATCCCTGCTCTTGCTGTCTTCATCCGCTTCTTCGCAGCACCGACCTCAGCAACCTGCAATATATCTTTTCTGAATGAAAAGAAAATGCCTCGAACAGCCCCCTGATTACAAGCTTCATTCTGGTGTCCAATTCGGCATTTGTGAAATATTCTTTCATAAAATATCTGTGACTGCTGCTTTTCTCTGCGTCAAGAATACTGACCACTTCTCTTGCCTGTCTCATCGATTCTCCGCAGACCTCCCTGACACTGTTTCTGACCAGAATACAGGTCAATAAGGCAAGTTCATTATATATAGCCAAGTGCATAGCAGTCATTTTTCGGATTTCTTGAACGAATTACCTTCTTCAGCTCATCATACGGCAATTGACCAGTCTCAAGCTTTTTAAATCCCTCGGATCTGGATGTCGATTCCTGCGAGATCCAGTTATTGTATATCCACTTTGGAATTATCTTGTATTCCAGTATTTCATTACACTGAAACAGAAAGATCATGTCCTCGGTATAACACCCCTTGGGGAAAGAAATGCCATTCCCAATCAGCTTTTCTCTGCGATAGATACGACTCCAGACCGCACAGGTTGACCAGATCAGCCAGGGAGAATGAAAACCTTCCGGTGAAACCGGAAACCGGTCCTTTGTCTCCCCCCGAACAAGGTAGAATCCCGCCATCAGCATATCAATCTCTGCATTATCTGCTTCTGCCAGCAAACTGGAAAGAAAATCCGGACAGTAATAATCATCCTGATCAAGAAATGCAATCCATTCTCCGACTGCCTCAAAGATTCCACGGTTTCTTGCTTCGGACACTCCGCCGTTTTCTTTCTGATGAATAACCCGGATTCGCTCATCTGCGGATTGCTTCTCCAGATACGCAAGAACCTTCTGAACCTCTACTGCTGCCTGCCATCTGTATAGATCTGCTTCATCGGCTTGGAATAATGCTCCTGATACGGAAACCGCACGGAGTTCATCCATCCGTATCCATGCCTGCACACAGCGAAGAACCATTCTGCAAACCAGCTCGGACTATGCGTATATACAGCTCGCAGAAATTTCTCCTTCGCTCCAAGCTCTGCCAGAACCGGCAGTGGCTTCATGTCCTTCCAAGGGGTTTTCCTGCAGTACTCCCACCACAGATCCTTCATCGGGTGAAGTGTTCCTTCTTCATGCGGACGATACAGGAAAGTGGCCGGAAGATGGATGATTTCCGGATGAGCATAGGCATCCACTACTTCCTCCTTCGTAATCACCGGTGCATTGTTGAACAGCATTTTCCCACGAAGAGAGAAGTTACAGGTGATGCCATAGACATTATATTTCAACGGCAGCTGTGTGATTTCATTCTGAAACTCCATGTTGAGAAGTCCCTGATCCTTGCTGCCATGAATGTCGCCGTATTTCTTCAGCCGGTTGATCACCCTCTCTTCACATTTTCCTACTCTCCACGCATCCAGATCGAAATAAACCATTTCCGCAATGCAGTATTTCATATCCCTGCGGAAGCGCCGCTCATACAATTTCTCAGACCAGTTCATGGCAATAGGATTTCCCTGAAAATTGAAATCCACCAGCTCCGCCAGATCTCCCATGATCAGCGTATCTGCTCCTACCGTCATGATTCGGTGAACGTCTGTCCCCTGGAAATAATGATCCAGAAGAAGCTTGTAATAGGTTACATAGGCAAAGCGATGCGCCGGTACGTTCCAGGAACGGATTTCTTCTTCCAGCGGAGACGCATCCATAAAGACAATCTTACAATGAACCTTCGGATAATCTGCAAGCATTCCGCAAATCTTATCCTGATTCTCCTTTGTGATATCAGGGGTCAGGATATAGATATCATATTGAATGCTCTCTGAGGCGTGAACCAACAGAGAAACAATGGAGGTTGCCAGTGCATAAACGAAATTATTATTGCATTGATAGTATAAATTCAGCGTCTTCATCTTCTCCACCGTCACTGCTTCCAGTCACTGCGATCCGCTGCTTCTTTGTGAAACAGTCCCTTGATCGTGCCGATTCCATACACCCACAGAGTCACCCAGCACATCACAGGATGCATCAGCCACACCTTCCAGTCCGGTTTCCTGCAGAACCCGATGATTGACTGAACCAGAAGCGGAATCACGGTGATGCAGGCCAGACAGAACAACAGGATCTTATACTTACCGACCTTGCCCCAGGGATATTTCCGTCCCTTTGCTTCCGAGAAATAAAGGAAGTCCATCACGCGGCGATTCTGCTTCCGTTTGAAGGTCTTCAGATCCGGGCAAAACAAATGCACGATACCGGTCTTTACCTTTGCCACACGAAGCTGTGGATCCTTTAAGAACAGTTCCCAGAGAACATCGATGTCGAACAGATAATCTCCCTCGAAATTCTCCAGAAGCTCTTTTCTCTTCATAAAAAAGCCATTAGCCCCGATGGTCGGAATCATATCCGCCCGGAACCGGATGGAAAGATAGTCTCCGCGGTCAATCTCCTCTCTCGGAACCGTTGTCCATTTCCCTGTGATCATACACTTCCGGTCATAGTTTCCCGTAAACATGCACAGAGGATCGTTCATACCAATCAGTGCGCAGTAACGATTGATGGTGCTGTCTTCCTTCCGATACGTGTACTCGATCGGCTCACTCGCAATGATTTCCTTTTCTTCAAAGGGTGCCATCATTCGAGTCATCCAGTGAGGATCCGGAATGATGTTGTCCGAATCCAGAAGAAGAACGATCTCATGGACCGCCTTTCGAACACCGACAGCCTTTCCTGCCTCTGCGGTCTTTAAGGGATTCTTACAGATGTGAATCGGAATGTCACATTCGCTCTGATACTGCTCCAGTCTGCGAATGGTTCCATCCGCAGAACCTCCGTCTGCAATCACAATTTCAAGATCCTCATGCGGATAATCCTGCATCAGGATGGCAGACATGTAGTCCTCCAGTGTTCGCATGGAATTATAGGTGGGTGTCACAATGGATACTGTTTTCATAGATAATTATGTTCCTTCTCCAATCTTAACCAGTTAGCTGACAGAATCTGCTTCCTTCATTTTCTACCGAAGAAAAGAATGGACAGCTTCGGAAAGCGCTCAATCACAGCGATTGTCACATCACAGAAGATAACGATCAGCAAGGCAACAACCATAGTCCTTGGATATGAGAAGGTCCAGGATGTGAAGAACCTTCGAAATCCATAGCCAAGTAAAATTCCTGAAATCAGATATATCCCTATGGAACGGATTCCAATGACTGCAATTCTCTTTTGAAGCCAGGTTCCCTCTTTCGATAAGAACAAATACTGTACCGCGCAAATCGCAGCCAGGCTTCCGAAAAATCCCAACATGGTTCGGAAGACATCAATTCCAAGCTGAGCAGCAGCATTGTCCCTGCTCAAAAGCGTAAATCCGCTTGTATAGATGTACTGATTCTCATGGAAGAACCGCAGCAATATCATATAGGCAAGCAAACAGATTCCGCCGATCATCCGATAGTTCTTCTTCGTAAAGTCTGTTCTCTTCGGCTGCTCAAGACGATGCATGTTGTACAGATAAGCCGTCAGGAAGAACACGAATACAAATTTATACATCTTGAAATTATACTCATCAGAGGTTACGAACATGAGTACAACAATGACTGCATAATAAAGCCAATGATCCTTCAAAGCGTAATGCCCGATACCAACCAGAACATAGGCGATCAGCACCGACCAGAGAAACCAGTTGCTCTCAAGGCAATCCCTTGCTGCCACAATCAGCTGATAGGGCCGGATCGCAAATCCCGGCCGCAGGCGCTCAACCAGAAACTGAATCACTCCCCATGTAATAATGGGAAGTCCAAGCTGCACTGCTTTCTTGGAAATCTCATTCTTCCAATCATGAGCCCGGAAGGAGTAGGCTGCCAGATAACCACTGATCAGATGAAACAAAGGCATATGGAAACCATAAATAAACCGATACACAGGTTCCTCATAAAATACTCCTGAATTACGGTAATCCAGTCCATTTGCCAATTGAACGGCATGTCCCACTACTACCAGAATGACTGCTATTCCTCTTAGAAAATCAATACTCTGATTTCTGGTCTTCTTCATTTTCTCTCCCTGATTATTTCTGATTCCGCATCTTCGGAATCACTTCCCGTATTCCAGCATGGTTCTCCGGTATTCTTCCGGAAGTCCGATATCGAAGCACTGTCCGCGCGGAACAAAGCCGTACATACCTTCCTTCTGAATCACCTTCTGCAGCGCCTGTGTCAGGCCGAATTCACATCCGCCCTCTTCTGCGCCCTGATTGCCGCGAATCTCTGCATCCAGTTTCTCAAAAACCGAAGCTGTCAGCACGTACTGACCAAAGGTCGCATAATACTCCTTCTCCTTGCGTGCATTCCTTACTCCCAAATACTGCTCCGCATAGTCATCCGTCGGCTTCTCTTTCATGACATCCACGGTCATCATCCGCTCAAACATCGGATCCTCCGGATCAGAGGACGAGGTCCAGGTACCGTGAAGAACGCCATAATGAACAACCTTATCCAGCGGAATCTCATGAATCGAAACCAACGTTCTGCCGCATTCCTTGAACGCATCCATCACCTGCTTGCAGCAGTTCTCTTCGCCGGGTTCTGCTTTGTACAGGAAGTCCCCCAGCATCAGGAGCACCGGCTCATTCTGCGTAAAGGAACGAGCAAGCCATACCGCATGTCCGAATCCAAGGCGTTCCTTCTGCACGATATAGGTAATGCGGGCGCGCATTTTCTCTATCTTCTCTTCGTAGGCAAGCTTGTCTGCTGGAAGCTTGTTCTTATGCTCTTCCGCAAGAGGTGCGAAGAACCTTTCGAATTCCTCACGATCCTCCTCACCGATAATCAGAGCAACCTCCTCGATGCCGGCATCCAGCAGATTCTCCAGCATGATAAGCAGTGCAGGCTTCAGAATGCCATCCTGATCCAGCACCGGAAGGAAGCACTTCTTCATGTTCTTCGTTGCCGGATAAACGCGTGTTCCAAATCCCGCAAGCGGAAGAATAGCACGCTTTACTCTCTGTCCCGGCTGCAGCGTCAGACGGAAGGATGGCATCTTCCGGACATCCTCCAGATATGTCTGCAGGGCATCCGCATCCTCTGCGGATTTCGCAAGGAACTGGACCGTTCCGTCTCCCTGAGATCCAACACCCTTTCCGCCGTAAATCCACTGCTGAATCTGCGGATCCTCCAGAACGGAATGCAGTACCGGAGCCTTCAGCTCTTCACAGGAGGGAGCCACCTTACTGTCAAACGTTTTCTGTGCTTCACACATCAGCTTCCCGAGGGTCCTGGCATCTCCGTCCTCCAGAGCCTTGATTACGCTTCGGTTCAAGGTCCGGTTGTCCACGCCAAGTGCTTCCTGCACGGAACGCTCCCTCTCGCTTTCCGCAAACGGGTAGGCCTTGTTCAAATCTGCCAGAATACGAATCGTATCCTTATGCGACATCAGATTCGCGATAACCCAGTGGAAGGTTGTTCCGACATGCAGCTCCTGCGAATTGATTTCTACCCCGTCAAACTCCATCCGCACCGGCTTCACGCCATATGCGCATGCCTGATCCAGTCGTCCGCACCGGGACGGGGTCCTCTGCTCTCCGCGGAAGGCAGCCTGCATCTCTCCCTGCACGTTCATCTTCAAACCATACAGCTGATTAAAGGCTCTCGCAACAAGAACACAGATTGCAGCCGAGGATGACAGACCGGATTTCAGAGGAAGATCCATGGCCGTCACGGTAATCCGCACACCGCCGACAGAATAGTTGTCATTGATGTAGGAGGCGACGCCCGCCACATAGGAGAAGAATCCTCCCTTCTGCGCAATTGCAAGAAGCTGTTCCGAATTCATCCCACACTCCAGATGCTCCCCGCGATAGAAGGCAAGCGGACTTGTCACGATAAACTTCTCGCAGCGCTCCGCCTTCGCATAGATTCCCTGCTCAATTCCTGTAACAATTGCCTCACCCTTTTCCAGTGCAGAATTGACACTGCGGTACATCCCGGCCCAGTCTGTATGCTCACCAAACAGACACAGTCTTCCGGGAACAAATA
>ULJH01023573.1_pt1 | contig 16424 bp, 32 predicted proteins | sample 1950781 | NCBI WGS metagenome assembly ULJH01 (sample SAMEA4835462, study PRJEB28245) | human gut metagenome | biome: gut microbiome; material: fecal sample | place: Denmark | collected 2008 | reverse complement strand
AGATTACGTCCTAGATTTAAACAAGTTTTAGGTAATGGCATAAAACCTGATTATGAAAAAGTAAAATTATTTTTTACTGATTTAGAAGAAGTTTGTTATAATAGTACTTTATTTGATAATGATTATGGTGTTACAAAATTACTTATGAAATGGTTTGAAGATTATATAGATCCTTTATCAAAAGATCCTACAAGTACATTGCGACATGATTTAGTAAAATGTTGTGATGAATTATATTGGTTATCAGGTACTAGAATTGATTATTTGACTAATAAAATGGCTAGTAGAAAAAGTGCTTATAATGGTTTTTTAAAACCAAAAAAAGTTGAAGGTGAAATATTTTATGCCTTTAATAATAAATGGTTTGAATCAATATTACCTCAATATTTAATGGTAATAAATTTGCCTAAAAATAGTAAAGAAAGAAAATTTAATCTTAATGAATTAAAATTTGAAAATGAAATAAAAAGATAAATAAAGGAGTTATTAAAGTGAATAAGAAATTATCTTTAGCAAATAAATATAGACCAAAAACATTTGAAGATGTAAGCGAGCAAGATAGTATCAAAACAATATTAGAAAATCAAATAAAGAATAATAATTTAAAGCACGCTTATTTATTTTGTGGTGGGGCTGGTACTGGTAAAACTACATCTGCTAGAATTATAGCAAATCTAATTAATAATGGTCAAGGTAGACCTATAGAAATAGATTGTGCTAGTAATAATGGTGTTGATGCTATGCGTAATATTCAAGAAGAATGTAGAACAAGACCTTTACAAGGTAAATATAAAATATTTATTTTAGATGAATGTCATATGATAACTACAGCTGGATGGAATTCTATGTTGAAAATATTAGAAGAACCTCCTGAATATGTTATTTTTATTTTTTGTACTACTGATCCTCAAAAGATTATAGGTACTATAATGTCTCGTGTTCAAAGATTTAATTTTAAAAGAATAAGTACTCAAGGTATTGTCAAACGTTTAAAGTATATAATTGAAAAAGAAAATATAGATTATTTTAATGATCCTAATGTATCTGAAGAAGAATATAATGCTAGACAAATAGCAGAAGCACAAGGAGCTGTATATATTGATTATGAAGAATCTGCTATACAATATATTGCTAGATTAGCTAAAGGTGGAATGAGAGATGCTATAACTACTTTAGAAAAATGTATAGATTTTAGTCCTGTATTAACAATTGAAAATGTTCAAAAAGTTACTAGTGGTGGTGTAGATGAAGAAACTTTATTAAAATTATGTGGATTAATTTTATTTAAAGATTCTAAAAAAGCTTTAATAATGTTTAATGATTTATATTTAACTGGTATTGATACTTCTTTATTTGTTAAATTATATATGGAATTTTTACAAAATTGTATTAAATATTTAATTACTGAAGATAGTAATATTGTAACTATCTCAGATAATACTATAGAGTTTTTAAAAAATAATCAATGCTTAGATAATTTAAGAAATCAATTTTTAAATTTATTGCACATTAGAAATAATTATTCATCTGAAGATTTAAAAATATTAGTAGAAAGTTGGATTGTAGAAGAATGTATATAATAGGTCAACATGAAAATTTAGAATTAATAAATAAATGGAAGGATTTACCTAATTTTTTAATTATTCAAGGTGATAGACACATGGGTAAATCTTATCTAACTTTATATTTATGTGAAAAATTTAAACTACATTACGTTAAAATGAATAATTCTGTTAATTCTGTTAGGGATTTAATAAATAATATGAAGCCTAATACTAATATTTTATATCATTTTAAAGATTTTCAAGAAGCTTCATTACAAGCAAAAAATGCTTTGTTAAAAGTAACAGAGGAACCAATTCCAGGTAATTATATAGTTATTACTGGAGGACCTCAAATAAAAACATTGCAAAGTAGAGCTAGATTAATAATAATAAATCCTTATTCTCAAGATGAATTATTTGATTATATGCAACCTTATTTTCCTGAAGATGATTTAAAAAATAAATTAATATTAGCTGGAATTAATAGTCCTGCTAAAATTAATTATTTTAAAGATTATCCAAATTTAAATGGTCTAGTTAGTTTTACATTTGAAATAGTAAATAAAATTACGTATTTGAAAATTGAAGATATTTTAGAAATAATGGCTAGATTTGAAAATAGATATGAGGAAATAGATGCTGTCGCTTTGTTTTTAGAATTTTTAATAAATGTTATAAAGTATAAAATTGAAAATCAGAAATTTTATTCTTATAACACAATATTAAAAATAATAATTAAAGGCAAACAATCTTTAGAAAGAGAATACACTTTAAAAAGGAAAATGCTTTTATATAAAATATTCTATGAAATATATAATTTTAATAAAAAGGAAAATATGAAATGAAAAATTTAAAAGATTTAAAAGAGGATATTTTAGCAAATAAAATAAATAAATTTTATGTTCTCTATGGAGAAGATTTTGGTTTAAGAAAACATTATATTGATTATTTATCAAAAAAATATTCTAAAAAGACAATTGTAAATAACGCCCTAAATTTAGGTAATTCATTTGGTGGCGGAAACCTATTTAAAACTACTACATTATATGTAGTACCTGGAGATTTAGACTTTGCTAAGTTAAAAAAAGATAAAATTGAAGAATTTATTACAAAAATAGATAAAAATGATTGTGTAATTTTAGATTATGAAGATGATATAACTAATACTAGTTTATATAAAAATTTTGATGAAAAAGTTACTTATTTTCCTGAAGTCAATGATAATATAGCTCAACAATTTGTAGAAAGTGAATTAAAATTAGATATTGCTAGTAAAGAAGAATTAGCTAAAAATTGTCATAATAATTATAATAAAATTTTATTAGAAGCTGATAAAATAAGATCTTTTGCTCAAGAGAAAAATATTAGTGAACAGGCTGCCTATAATGAATTATTTACTCAAAATCAATTATTATTTGAATATCCTGAATTTCATAGTTATGCTTTAATGGATGATATTTTAAAAGGTAATTTTAGAGCTTTATCATTTTGGTATCATATTGTACAAGAGAAATTTCAAGAACAATTTTGGATAGCTTTAGAAAGTATATTTCAAGATTATATTATTGCTTATTTAGTAGTTAAATATGGTAAATATCAAGGTGGTAATATTGCATATGAGTATAAATATAATTGGGGTAGAATTAAAACTATTCGAGATTATATAATACCTTATGATGCTGATTCTCTATTGCAAACTGCTTATGAAGTAGCTAAATTAGATGAAATGATAAAAACAGGTAAATTAGCAAAAGAAAAACTATTTGATTATTTTCTTTGTGTAGTTATCTAATAATGTAAATATATATTTTTACCTTATTATTTCAAATAAAATCTATATAGTTTTTTTATAAAAAATTTTGAAAAAAAATTTAAAAAATTCAAAATTTTTTAAACTCACTGTTATCAAGGCTTTGCTGTATTTTTTAAAATTATGTAACGCCATTCAACCTGTTGATATAAGTGCATTTGCTTAATTTTTTGTATTTTAAATTAAACCCTTGATTTTTTATATTTTTTAATATAATATATGGTCAGGTTGTTACAAAAGAATAGCCTAATTTATAAATACAAAGGAGGTAGTGATATGCGCAAATATACATCTAAAAAGCAAAAGACAAAAATGTACGCAGAAAAATATAATATGAAGGAGGAAGAAGTAAACAGGATATTAAGTGAATATGAAGATTTATTAACACTAGATGAATTAAAAATAAGATATGATAATCCAAATATAGGTATACTGCCTGAATGGCTTTCTGAAGAATCTTTAGATAATATGATTTGGAAAACAGTACATACTTTTTGGAGTCCTTCACTTCAAATTGAATTTGGAGAAAAAATAGCTTTATATGATTATTTATATGAAATTGTTTTAAAAAAATCTAATTTATTAATAAATCATGCTAATACAAAAGCTTTATTAGTTAATGCTATAAAAACTATTATTGATGTAAGAGCCAGAAGAGGAAAATATTTTTATGGTTCTTTAGATGAAATAAATATTTATGATGAAAGAAATAATGATAATGCAAGAGCTAGATTTAATATTTCAGATTCTAGAAATGAAGATAATTTAAAAATGTTAGAATTATTAGATAGAGTACATTCAATAAAAGATAGAAAATTACAATCTTTAATAATTATAGCAGGATATTTAATTTGTAATATTTCAGAATTTGAACCTGATTATTTAAATTTAATAAATAATTGTGATGATAATGAAATAAAAGATAGTATACTATTATTGGAAGATCGTGTTTTAAATAACGATAAAATTGATTTTAAAAAATTAGAACTTATTGAAAATAAAGAAGATATTAAACCTATAAAAAAACAGCGCATCACTATTTTTGATATTTGTAAAGGATTAAAATTAAATATATTTAAATCAGAATATGGCAAAAATAAAACACAGCAATTACATAATTTTTTAATGAAAAATAATATTTTAGATGTATTAACAAGTTATTAATCAATCTAAACATGTTATAATATATATAGAATATTGTTTAAAGGAGGTTACTTTTGCTTATGGGTGATAATAAAAAATATTATCAGAAGATATCTGCTAAAAATAAAAGTCCTGAAGAAGTAAAAAAGATAGAAAAATTGTTTAATGATAATATAAATATAGCTCATAAAGTAGCTTCAAATTATTATAGAACAAAATATTGGGATTATGATGAAGCTTTACAAATTGCTAAGACAGGATTGTGGAAAGCTTGTTTGATATATGATCCTGAAAAATATAGAATTTCTACTTTATCTTATGCTGTTATACATAGAGATTTTATGGATTATGATAAAACTCAAAAGAAACAACCAAAACCTTTATTCAACTTAGAAGATAATGTGGTAACAGAGGATTTAAGTTTAGCTGATATTTTAGTTGATGAAGATGCTAATGTATCCGATATAGTAGAAGAAAAAGAAGATTTAAAAATTTTAAATGAAAAAATTTTAAAAGTATTAGATTCTATAGCGGAAGATTTAAAAATAAATAAAAGTATTGTTAAATTAGTTTATTTGGTTCATATAGAATCATCAAGAGATAATTTAATGAATATGAAAAGTTTAAATTTTATACCAAGAGCTGAAATAAAAGCAATTATAAGTGAATTACAACAAAGATTAATGAAAGTGTTATAAAATTTGTAAAATAATAATAAAATTGTAAAATAATGGAGGTAGGTTAATAATGGCTGATGAAAAAGTAATTAAAGAATTAGAAAATGAAATGAGTAAATGTACTCAAGAGTTTAACAATAATGAAGTAGCTATTGAAAATGCTCAAAAAACTATAAATGAATTAGTAGTTAGAAGAGAGCAAATAAGAGGAGAATATACAGGTCTTTATAACTTGTATTTAAAATTAACAGGTAAAGATAAAACAAATGAAGTAGCAACTACTGAAAAAGAAAGTCCTGTTGTAGAATCTCAATCAACACCAGTACAATCTCAAAATACAGAACAATCTACAATTACTGAAGTTGTAAAAGAATCATCAGAAGATAGTTTATCTAAAGATGAGATTACAGCAGTAAAAGCTGCATTAAATAATAAAAATAATAAAGCAAATCAATCAGATATTCCTGATTATTTAAAATAAAAATAAAATTTAAACAGATAGTTATTTATAACCAAATAACTATCTGTTTTTATGTTTAAAAATGTTATATTATATAAGGAGGATTTATAGAATGAAAAATGAAAAATTAAGAATGCTAGATTTAATTCAAAAAGAATTAAAAAATAAATGTAAAAAAATTATAAAGTTTCAAAAATATGATGGTATTTCATTAGAATGTTATGCAGCAGAAGATACAAATATAGATGATGGTATATCTGAAATAAAGAAAGTATGTAAATCTTTGAAGTTAAATCCTATAAATATTGAAATTAATAAAGATAAAAATAATTTATTTTTATTACAGTTTCCTGAATTTGTTCCTGAATATACAACCGAAGAGTTAGAAGCTTTATATAAAGATAGTTATGATAGATTAATTAAAGATTTAAAAAATAATGATGTTGAACATAAAGTTACTAAAGATTTAATTATAAGAAATAAATCTGTTTTTATTAAACAAGCTATAATATCTTTTTATAATTCAAATACTAATAAATATAAAGGCACTTTGAAAACTTATTTACAAGATGAAGATATTTGGAAAAAAGCAGAAACCTTTTTTGATAATTATATTGAAACTCAAGTATAACATGTTATTTATTATATAAGGAGGTTGATAAAAGATGATAAAAGATGATTTGTTAAAAGATTTAAAATCAGCTATGAAGGAAAATAATGTTGTTAAGAAAAATACAATTCAATTGTTAAGAGCTACAATATTACAAAAAGAAAAAGATGAATTAAAATCACTTACAGATCCTGAAGTTGAAAATTTATTAATTAGTGAAAGAAAAAAACGTTATAATGATTTAAGTCAATTTGAAAAAGGTAATAGAGATGATTTAGTAGAACAAACAAAAAGAGAAATTGGTTATATTTCAAAATATTTACCACCATTATTAGATGAAATTGAATTAGAAAAGAGAATAGATGAAATTATAACTAGATTAAATGCTACTAAAAAAGATATGGGACTTGTAATGAGAACTGCAAAATCTGAATTAGGTAATCAAGCTGATGGAAAAACAATGAGTGATATTGTTAAAAGAAAATTAAATTAATTGAGGTGATAACATTGAATAATAAAAGATATTTTTATTTTATGTTAATTTTATATATTATTCTTGCTTTATTATTTACAATTTATGTATGTATATCAAATAATAAAATAAGAACATTACAAAATGATTTGAATAGTACACAAGAACAAGTTATAGAGTTACAAGAAAACTTAGAAGCATATAGTGATAATTATGTTGCAATGTGGACAACTTTAAATAATGCTATTGCAGGAGAACCTGAAGATAAATAATATTATAATATATGGAGGAAATTTATGAAAATTGAATTAGAAGTTAGTGCTGAACAATTAAAAGAATTAGATAAAGGTTTAAATAATTTATTGTTGAATTTGAATGAAGAACAACAAGTACAATTAATACAAGGTTATCTTAATAAGCAATTTCAAGATTTATATGAAAAAGATTCCTATTGGTCTAATACAGAATTAACTGACTTTGGTAAACAATTAATACAAGGTCTTCAAGAACAAATATCAAAAAGTATTACAGATAAGTTATTAGAACAAGAAAATGTTAAAAAAGAAATGGATGAAATTACTCAAAAAGTATTAGATACTTTACCTGATATTATACCAAAAGCTATTACTGAATATATTGTAGGAAATTTATTCCAAAATAGAGGAGAAATAAATACAATGATTAATACTGTATATTGGGAGAATAAAAATATAGAAAGGAATAATAATTATTAATGATAAAAAAAGAATATTTATTTCCACAATATTTTGTAAATAAAATACCTATATGTGATGATTGTAAAGAACCATTAAAAAATACTAATCAACAATTATTAAGTAATCCACCTTTATTAATATATAAATGTCCTAAATGTAATAAGGAGTATTATTATAAAGAATCAGAAATAAAAGGAGAATGGAAATGGAAAATGATTTAGATATAAATATGATGAGATTGATTAAAAATATGCAAGATAAATATACTCCTGAATATTTTGAAGAATTATCTAAAAATAGTTATAAAGAAGATAGAAATTATCCTGAAAATTTTTCAAATTGGTATTTTCATATAAAAGATTTTGGTAAATTTAAAACAGCTAAAATTATAAATAATCAAATATTTACTTGGCAAGAAACAGAAATTATGAGAGAAACAGATAATATAAGTAATGTAAATTGGAATAAGATAAATCTTGTATTAAAACCAACATTAGATAAAATGAATAATTCAAAACTTTATAGTATCAAAAATGGTTGTTTTTCAAATAAATTTGATTTTAGTACTTGTATAACAGATAAAGATCATTTAGCTGAAAATTTATGGAAATTAAATTATGTTTCTTCTATGTATGATACTGGAGGATATACAGAATTAGTTGTTAGGGAATTAATACCTTATAACAGACAAGTAACTCCTACAATATATAACGGAATGCCTTTAAGAACTGAGTTAAGAGTATTTTATAATATAGATAAGAAGAAAATTGAATATGTTACAGATTATTGGGATTATGATTATTGTTATGAAAATTTACATAATATAACAGATAAGATTATATTTAAATGGTTTCATCAACAAGATAGCACTATAGAGCGTTTAACTTATATAACAGATTACATTTATGAAAATATAAATTATCTTGAATTTGATGAGAGTATGAAAGGTATTTGGAGTATAGATTTTATGTTATGTTCTGATTTTGAGGAATATGGTGATTATAATGGTATTTATTTAATAGATATGGCAAGAGGATTCAGAAGTGCATATTGGGATAAAAATAAATTAAGGAAGTGATTTATTATGGGTATGGCAATGTCTGGTGTAACACATTGTAGAAAATGCGGTAGACCTTTATCATATGCAGAATATGGAATATGTTCAATTTGTGAAAATGTAGAATATTTGGAAAAGGAAAAAGAAAAAGAAAGAATAAAAAAGATAGAGAGTGAGAGACTTGAAAGAGTATTAAAGTTATTTGATGATTTTGATGAGTGTGATATAATTGCATTTAAACAATTAGTCAAAAAATTAGGTAAAGAAAATAAAAAGAAAAAATTACAAAAACAACTAAGAGAATTACAATAAGAAATTAATAATATTAGTGAGGAGTAATAATGAGGGATATAACAAGTAATATAAAAACATTCTTTACTAGGTGTTATAATGAAGATGATAGTATACCTTATGCCTGGTATAATACTCAATATTGTTTATTAACAAAAGAACAAAAACAAAAATTATTTAGTTATTTAGTAAAAAATGATTTTATTAAATATATGTTTATTGTAGATAATATAGAAGTTGTAAGACCACAAAGAACTTGGGGTAACACACCAGAGTGGTTTAGACCAGCAAGTATGTGGCATACCTTTCATAATATACCTGTTAATAATAGTTTTATATTTCTTGTGTATAATAATGAATGGGGTAATGATATAAAAGTTGCAAAATTGAAAAAAGCAATAATAGATAGCTTCCCTAATAAGTGTGATATAATTATATATTTTAAAAATACATTACAAGTAAGAGATATGGAGGAAAATTTATGGAAAGTGGAATTTATATAAGAGTAGGAACAAAAAACATACTTTTGGAAGATTTAACTGAAGAACAAAGAATGGAATGGTTAAATAGTTATTTAGAAAAAGATGGTCTGATAAGAACTATAAATAGATTATGTGATTGTTTACAACAATATAAAAATAATGAAGATGACCCAGATTACGAAGATTATATGGAGGATTAAAAATGGATATATGGTTATGGTCTAATCCTAGATTAAGTAAAAGAAGAGAAAGTACAAAATCAGTTTTATATACATTTAATCCAGGAGTAACAATGTTGATAGGTCCAAATGGAAGTGGTAAAACAACAGCATTATCACAAATTCGTTCTTTGTTTTCTACACAAGATGATTTGATTAAAAAGTGGGATCAGATAGATAAAAATGATAATATAAGAAATTTATACAGTTCTTATTTATATGATAATGTATATGAGGAAAAATTTGCCAAAGAAAGATGAACATATTCAGACCAAATGGAAAGGATAGCACAAACATTTGAAAATTCAGAAGGACAAGATATGTGGGATTTTCTTTACTATAAAATAGAAGAAATTGGAAGAGCTGTTACAAAAGCAATAAAGGATAATAAAAAAGGAATATTTATATTATTAGATGGTTTGGATTCTGGATTATCTTTAGATATAATATATAAAATAAGAAAAGATGTATTAGGATTTATAATAAAAACAGAAAGAAAAAGAAGTGATTTAGAAGTTTATATTATATGTTCAGCTAATAGTTATGAATTTTGTAACAATTATGATTGTATAGATGTAACAAATCAAAAACATATAACTTTTACAAATTATGAAGATTACAGTAAATATTTTATAAAGGATTAGTAAATAAGATGACAGATTTATATAATATGAGTAAGATGGATTTAATAGAATTAGTACAAAATTTAAATAATGAAATAGATACATTAACGGATAAATTAAGTATAGTTTATACTTATTATAATATAACTGAGCAAGATTTAGAAAATTGTTTAAAGGAAGATATATAATGGAAAAGGATAATAGTAAGTTGATAATACATAATAAAACAGATTTAAGTGATTTTGATGTATTACATTATATTATCAAAGTTGTTCAATCTGGTTTAGTAAGTGAAACTAAAAATGGAAAACAATATTGTTTTGTTACAACATTTAAGAATGGGTATACAGTTGTTACAAGTAAAAATAAACAAAATACACATACATTTTGGATATATAAAGAAAATAGTAAGGAGTATGATCATGAGTAAATTTGTATATAATGGAGAATATTTTTCAATATTAGAAGTACCTCAAGAAAATAAAAAGACAGATATATATTATATATACCCAGATAGTGATACAGATATATTATATGGAAGAATAAAATGGTATAATCGTTGGAGAAAATATTGTTTTTATGCTGAAGATAATATTATATGGGATAGTAAATGTTTAACAGAATTAATTAACTTTTTAGATAAATTAAATAAAGATTATAAAAATAAAAAGAAGGAGCATTAAATGGAGGAATCAAAATTACCTAAATATAATGAGAATAATATAGTTAAAGATGATAAAAATATTATTTATAGGATTAAAAATCAACTTATATTAGATGGATTAAATAGTATTAAATCTGTTGATACTACTTTAGATGAAATATGTATAGGAACTATTTTATCTGAGGAAGATAATAATGAAAATATGAATTTATTACCAGATGCTGTTTCTCATATGATTAAAAATATAAGAATTACAATTAATGGATGGTATGCAGATATAGAAATTATGAATACTGCTATAGGAAGACTATTTTTAGATGTTTTTAAATCAGAAGATTTAGATTTTTATATAAAACCTAATATAACTGGATTATTACTAACATTTAATATTATTTATAAACCTGTTAAGAAAGATTAAATGAAAATTAATTTAAAAGCATCTAGAATTTATTAAATATAAATGTTATAATTTTAAAATAAAGAGGAGGATATATTATAATGAAAGATGATAAAATTATAATAAAGAGAAGTAAAAATGCTGATACTCGAACAGCAGAAGGAGAAGTAACTAAAAAAGAATTATTACAACAAACATATTCACATATAGATGATGTAAATAATGTTGGTAATTTTTTAGCAAATAAATTTAAAGAACAAATAAAACAACATGATCATACAAAAATAGAAGGAATAGACCAATTCTATGAAGATTTTACAAGTGGTAAAAAAGATAAAGATTTTAAAGAATTACCTTGGTGGCAATTACATATGACTGAAAGACATCATCTAAATGACAGTGTACCAGAAGATGTAAATTTATTAGATGTATTAGAAATGGTAATTGATTGTACAGTAGCAGGACTTGCAAGAGGTGGAAGTGCTGATAAAATATATCCAATAACTATTCCACAAGAAGTATTAAACCAAGCAATAGATAATACAAAACAATTAATAATTGATAATACAAAATTGGAGGATTAGTAAATGAAGATTATAGAATTTAAAGGAAAATTAAAAGCATCGCAAGAATGGGCTTATGGAAATCTATGTAAAAGAATAGATGGAGGATATATAGTAACTCCAGACGAAACTCCAATAGGAAAATATGGTGCAATACAGGAAGGAACAGAATCACAATATACAGGAATAAATGATATAGAAGAAAATAAAATATATGAAAATGATATATTAGAAATGACAGAAGAAGGAAGAATACTATTTGGTTCAGATAATCACCCTTGTTCTAAATATCAATTAGTTGGATTTCACGATGGATGTTTTATGACAAGTAGAAATGAAATAGCACCTAAAACACATTATGATACTTATTTGTGGATAATAAAAGACTATGTAAAAGTAGTAGGAAATAAATTTGATAATCCTGAATTATTAGAAGAAAGGTAATTAAAATATGGAAAATTTAATAAATAATTTAGCAGATGCTTTAGATAAAATTGCACATTTAGATGGTATAGAATGTATAACTTGTTTAGAAAATGAACAAGAAGACCAATTAGGTTATTCTAATATAGATATATATTTAGTTGCATCTCAATTAAGTGAATTATTAAGAAATAATATAATTAATTTAAATATAAAATCTGATTTAAATGAAGATGAATTAAAAAAAGTTAAATATTTATATAAATTATTAAAGGTAGATGATTTGGATGCATGATGATATAGTAGAAGTATGGATTACTCCTAAAAATAATTCTAATAAAGTTGAGATGAGAATTTTTTATACAGAAAATAATATGGTACAAGTAGAAAAATTTAATATAGATCATGATAAAGCTAAACAATATATTAAACGTTTAGAGAAAGAATATAAACTGAAATTTAATATAATAAAATTAGAATGGAGAACTATTTATAGACATCAAGAATTATATAATATAATATAATATGGAATAATATGAATAAAAAAGATTAATTTATAAATCTTTTTTATTTTTTTGCTTAAAACCCGTTACATTTTTTAAATTTTATAATATAATTTAGAAAATTTAAAAATGGAGGGTTAAAGATGATAACAAGAACATTTAATATAGGAGATAATGTATATTATAATCCTTATAAACAAAATAAATCATATAAATGCAAAATTATTGATATAGAACAACAATTATATTATAAAATACAATATGAAAATGGAAAGATAGAAATTGTTTATCCTTCAAAAATTACAAGTACACCTAGATTTGAGGTGGTTACTTTAAATGAAAAGTGAAAGAATTTGTAAATTTTGTGGTAAAAAACAAGAAAGACCTTTAAGTAAAGGATATTGTGTTTCTTGTTATCATTATTTCATATTATATAAATATGCTATTTGGCCTAAATCTAATTATGGTCAATTAAATAGAGTATTAGATATTCGATCTAGACAATTTGGAATGCCTATTTGTCATATATGTGGAAGAGCTTATGCTAAACTACAACAGCATATATGGTATTCACATAATATGACAAGAGAAGAATATTGTCAAAAATATGGATTAGATAAAAATATTAATATGACATCTAAAGAATATAATGAGAAGATGCATAATTATGCTTTATACTATAAAATGGACGATCAATTAAGAAAAGTAGGTAAAAATACTAGATTTAAAAAAGGTAATACTAATAATTATAAAAGAAGTTATCAAACAAAATTAAGATTGCAAAAACATGGAAAATATATTGCAAATTTAAAAGAGGATAATAAAAATGAAAAGAGCTGATACTATATTAAGAAAAATTGATGAATTAGAAAATGAATTAATTATGAATTATACTGATTCTGAAATTATACAAGCCTATGAAAAAATATATAAGCAAAAAAGCTTTCATAAACCTCTTGATAGTTTAGTAAGTGTAATATATGAAGGTGCTAAGCAATTTTCATAAATAATATAGAAAGGAAATAAAGGTATGGTAGAAAAAAATGAATTTTTCTTTACAAATGATGATTATGAAGTTTTTGATCCTGAATTAATAACAAGTACAGATATTAAAATTAATCAACAAAGAAATATAGTTAAAAATAAATTATTGAAGTTACATGATTTAATTTATCCTACTATAAGAGATCATAAATTAGAAATTTACAAACATTATAAAGAAACTAATATTACATCTTTATGGTATTGCAATCCTAGAAATAATTGGAAAGTTGATTGGTTAGGATTAAGATATGGTCAAAATCCAAAAATAGTAAAAGAAATGGATAAGGATTTACAAAGTGATGATCCAGATAGAGGATTTTTAAAATATCAATGCTTTCAAATAAATATAAGATATTCAGGTATAGAAATAGGGATATATCAAAATACACCTAGAAATACTTATGATGCAAGTTATTTAAAAGAAAAAATAGAAGATATTGAATATCAAGCTCAATTGATTTCAGTTTTAAATGATTTAAAGGGATTAGGATTGATATGGTATATAGGTCAAAGTCAATTTAATTTAGATAAAGAACCTGCACAAAATTTCATAGAATTTTTTAATAAACATTTTATATATGGTGTTTATAGTTGTATAACTGTAGATATTCCTAGATATAGTCCTTTATTATTAAAAAATAATATAAGATCAACTTGTTTATATTATATAGAGAATATGTATAAATTATTTGAGATTGTGAGGTGGAAAATGAATGGATAAAGATACTTTGAAATTTAAAATAAATAACGATACATCTGATATTTTATTTAAATATCATATAAAACAATTATGTATTATTAATTTTACACTTTGTTTTATAGAATTAATAATATTTATAATAGGACTTATATTTAAAACTTCTATATATTTATGGCCAATATCTTTGACAATATTACTTTTTGTATTTTTCAATTGTATTGTTTGTAATTATAATTATAAAAAAGCTAAGAAAGCTTTGAATCGTTTTAATAAAAAAGTATCTAATGTCATAGATAATCTATAGCTAATTAGCTTTAAAATAAAAAATAACAAGATTTAATAAGTATATAATGGAATTATATTACTTTAGAAAGGAATTTAAATATGAAAGAAATTTACACTGGTTATAAAGATATGGATGGTAGAGAATATAAAGTAGGAGACATTGTATTAAATACTTTCTTTGGAGATTATTGGGTTGTTGCTAAAAATAGAAAGAATGAAAGAGAAGATTGTGAATATAGATTATTATTATATAACAATGAAAAAGAATATTATATGGATTTAAATGAGCCTAGTAAATTTAAAATTATTGCTAGCAAGGGAGAAAAAGAGTATAAAGATTTATTAAAAGAGATTAATAAGATAAAAAGAGATAGAAACTTAAGAGATAGTAAGTTTTTTAAGATAATTAAAGCTTTATTTGAAACATTATTATATTTTTTATGTATATCAATTGTGTTATTACTGACTATGTGGTTTCCTTTTATTATGGGTACTATTTTAATACTTTTAATTGCAGCAGTAGTTTTTATTCATTTTTATAATCAAGATTAAAAAAGTATGAAGAATTGGTTAATAGAAATAGTTCTGTAGTAAACGAATTATTACATTATATAAATATATTAGTAGATGGAGATTATCAAAAAGATAAACATGATTTAAGTTTAAAATTTAGAGGATCAAGTAATCAAAGAATAATAGATGTACAAAAAACATTAAAAACAAAAACATAGAATTAGTTAAGGAGTTAATGTAAATGAGTAAAAGTAGAAATAGAAAACTTATTGAAAGCTTATTTAAACAGATAGAGAAGGAACTAGGATATCATATAGTTGATAAACAATTTGGAAATTGTTATTTTATAGTTGAAAGTAAAGAACTGGATACTATATGTCATTTTCATATAAAAGAATTACCTGGATATTTATTTGGTATTTGGAATATATGTAGATATGATACAATACAGTATGAAATAGAAAATAATTTATCTTTATGGTCAGATAACTTACATATTAGTAGTAAATCAGAACTAATATTTTTTACTCAATATGAAAAAGAAATAGATAAGTTTAAGCCTTCACGTTCCGGAATGGTAACTGGGCTAAGAAGAATAACATATAAAGAGGATAATAAATTAATAACGGAATGGGATATAGATGAATTAGAAGTTGTGTTAAAATATATGAAAAAACATAAGTATAAAGCTTATGTTAATATCTATAATGAAAATAAGTTTGTATATAGGGAATTAAGTGGAATAACTTGTTTTAAGATTTATTATAGAGATAAATGGAATAGATTCATAACTAATATTAAAGATACTTTAAAATTAAAAATACAAATATATAAAAGTAAAAAATTAATTAAGAAATTAAAAGATGTATATTATTATATTTTAGATTATGGAGAAAATTGTTATCCTAGAATACATATAATTGTTAGAAGAAAACCAAATATAGATATTGATACATTTATAGATAATATAAATACCTTACAAAAATTTGATTATGATAATACAGATATTTCTGTTTTTTGGATGGATAAGGATATTTCAGAAAGGTTAAATAAAAAGGAAAGACAGGAAGATAAAGATTTACTTAAAAGATTTAATGATATACAAAGTAATCTTATTGAAGAAGCTGATGATCCTGAAAATGATGAACCTAGAATATTAATAAAAACAAATGTTAAATAAAATTTAAAAAATTTATTAAAAACCCGTTACATTTTTTAAATTTTATAAT
>ULJH01057247.1_pt1 | contig 16439 bp, 16 predicted proteins | sample 1950781 | NCBI WGS metagenome assembly ULJH01 (sample SAMEA4835462, study PRJEB28245) | human gut metagenome | biome: gut microbiome; material: fecal sample | place: Denmark | collected 2008 | reverse complement strand
CGAGGTAAATCCGTTACCGCCGCATTACTGGTGTCCCCAGTGTCAGTACAGCGATTTTGAGACCGCGAAAAAGCTTGATATCGGTTCCGGATTTGACCTGCCGGACGCAAATTGTCCGAGGTGCGGTCACAAGCTCAGTTATGACGGGCATGATATTCCGTTTGAAACCTTCCTTGGCTTTTACGGCGACAAATCACCGGATATAGACTTGAATTTCTCCGGCGAGGTACAGGGGCGTGTCCATAAGTACACGGAAGAGCTTTTCGGGTCCGAGAATGTGTTCCGTGCCGGCACGATCGGCGGGCTGGCGGATAAAACGGCATTCGGGTACGTCAACAAATACCTGGAGGGAAAGGGGATTATGGTCAACCGTGCCGAGGTGAACCGGATGATCAGTCATTGTGTCGGGGTCAAGCGCTCCACCGGACAGCATCCGGGCGGCATTGTGGTGGTTCCGAAGGAGTACGAAATCTATGATTTCTGCCCGGTGCAGCATCCTGCGGATGACCCGAATTCGGATATTGTCACAACGCACTTTACTTTTGAATATCTGCACGATACTTTGTTGAAACTGGACGAGCTCGGTCACGATATGCCGACCAAGTATAAGTATCTTGAGAAATTTTCGGATACAAGCGTTTTGGATGTTCCCATGAACGACCGTTCGATTTATGACCTCTTTCTTTCCACCGCACCGCTGGGGGTTTCTCCTGAGGATATTGACTGCCCTTTGGGAACCTTGGGGCTGCCGGAGCTTGGAACCAAGTTTGTCATTAAGATGCTTCAGGAATCCAAACCGCAGTCATTTTCCGACCTTTTGCAGATTTCGGGGCTTTCACACGGAACGGACGTCTGGACCAACAATGCGCAGGAGCTGATTAAAAACGGTACCTGCACCATTTCGCAGGTAATCGGAACGCGGGACTCCATTATGCTGGCGCTGATCAAATACGGTGTGGAAAAAAGCCATGCGTTCAAAATCATGGAGATGGTTCGAAAAGGCAAAGGACTGACACCGGAGTATGAGGCAGAGATGAAAGCCGCCAATGTGCCGGACTGGTATATCTGGTCCTGTAAAAAAATCAAATACATGTTTCCGAAAGCGCATGCCGCCGCTTATGATATGTCTGCAATCCGTCTCGGATGGTATAAGGTGCATATTCCGATTGCTTTTTATTGCACCATGTTTACGGTGTCCCCCGAAGGCTTTGATGCAGAACTGGTGATGAAGGGAAAGCCTGCGGTTGCCGCTTATATTCGTGATATCAATCAGCGCGGAAACGATGCGGCACCCAAGGAGATTCAAAGTCTGCCCACACTGCAGTTGATCAACGAGGCATTTGCGCGCGGAATCCGGTTCCTGCCGGTCAGTCTGGAGAAATCCACTGCGCGTGAATACACGCCTGAAAATGGTCGGATTCGTATGCCGTTCAGTGCACTGCCGGGGCTTGGAGAAAATGCCGCGGCGTCGATTGAGCAGGCGAGACAAAAGGAACCCTTCTTCTCCGTTGAAGATTTGCAAACCCGAGCCAAACTGACCAAGGCAATTATTGAAATCCTCAGACGCAATGGTGTTTTGGATGGATTGAATGAAACCGATCAGTTGACGTTTTTCTGAAATGATAAAAACACGCTGTCCCCTGAATGCGTGGTATTCTTATCGGAGAAATTATAGGCGATTGAATAGGACAGAGAACCCTATAGCAGAAAATCTGCGCTGGGGTTCTTTTGTTATGTTTACCACTGATTTTCGTCAAAAATAAGCGTATCATCTTACATTTACGAGAAAGAGAGGGTAGATTTTTTTATGATTTTCTGATATTATTTATTTGTATCACGCATGGAAAACCGGTGTTCTCGGAAATGATTCGTTTATACCGCAGACATTTTTCATAAATAATAAAAAACCTTGTCAGCAATTCCGAAAATACCACACTATATGTGTGAAAGGAGGCGAGATCATGCAAGATACGAACCAATTGTGCAATCGGTTAATACACGAATTTGCCGAAAACTATATGGGAAAATTATTTTACTTTTGCCTACGGAAGACAGGGGACCCCAATGAGGCAGAAGATCTAACGCAGGATATTGCATTGAATGTACTCACAGCGCTTGAAAAAGGCAGTGTTCCCGAGTTCTTTTCGGCATGGGTATGGCAGATAGCGCGAAATCGTTATTCGGTATGGGCAGACGAAAAGCATAAGCGCCATGCGTTGGTAACCGGTTCCGACGCGAGTGACTATGAGATCGAAGATGATAGTCCCGGTGTACTTGATGAAATGATACATGCAGAGCAAATAGCTCTGCTTCGGCGCGAGCTGGCGTTCATCAAGAGTATATATCGGAATGTCGTCGTTTCCTATTATCTTGACGGTAAAAGCATTCGTGACATTGCCGCATCGATGTCGCTTTCTGTCAGCGCGGTAGAACAAAGGCTCTTTCGCGCAAGAAAAATATTGAAAGAAGGTATGGATATGGCAAGAGAATTCGGAAGAAGAAGTTATGATCCGGAGTCGATCGGATTCTGCACATCGGGATCCCAACCGGGTGGTCATCCCTGGTCGGCGATCCAAAGAAAGATCCCAATCAATATTCTTTGCGAGGCAAACAATAACCCAAGTACCGTTCAAGAACTTTCAGTGGCACTTGGGATCGCACTTCCTTATATGGAGGAAGAAATAGAATTGCTTGAAGACGCGGAACTCTTGAAAAAAACTGACAATGGAAAATATTTAACTGGCTTTTTCATCTCTCCCGTTGAATGCCAGAACGAATCAAACGGAATTTGTTGCGAGTTTGCAGAGGAAAACTATGACGCTATATGGCAGCTTGCGGGTAAGGTACTAAAAAAAGCCCAAGAATTCGGAATATCAACAGATGCCTATACGGAAGAAGACGCGCAGATGTTTTTCGCATTCATGATTGAGCAGAAGCTTGTGAACGATCTGCTGCCGGAAAATATCTTTACTAAGTTTACACGTCGCGATGGAGGTAACTGGGGTATTATCGGTCTTGAAGATGGCGCCTCCTCGCGCCTGTCGACTGTGCTTTTCAATAACGAAGGCTCGATGAAAAACGAGGCACTAAAATGGGAAGGTTTCCAGGAGGAATCTTCTGTAGATAAAACATTTTCAGTGCGCAGATACAAAAGCGATGCCCCGGATTGTGATTTGCTCGGATTCTTTGCAAAACTTGCCTGCGAGGACGGTATCAATAAGAATGCAGTCGGCGAATGGGAAAATGTCGATGAGTCTATCGAAGAAGGTTTCCTGACCGTGTCAGATGGAGGCCTGCTGAAGGTGAACGCTATTCTGATTGAAAACGAAAAGAATAAGGAGTTGCTTGCATATATTTGTTCTACCGCGGATTATTGCCGTTTGCTTGAAAAAATGAAGCAGACGGTGGATCGGATGAAAACTGTCATAGAGAAATACAGCAATCCGTACTTAGAGGAAGATTTCGACTACTATGTGGCAATGTCCTTAATGACGCGCGGTTTTTTGGCACCCCTTTGGGCGAATAACGGGTATTATAAGGGAAACAGCGCCCAGTTCTGCGCGTTATATTATTGAGCTTTGCAGGCTGAATCAATTGAAAAAATTGGGGATTGCATTTATGTGATCCCCGATTTTTTTGAAGGGGGAATTCTTCAATCTTGAATTTTTCCCAAGCCAGACAAAACCCGGAAGACAACAGAGTCTTCCGGGTAATACCGAAACAAGGACACGGGAAAAAAGGATCAGCGTGTCGGACCGAGCAACAGGGAGATGTTCAGGTTGCCGTTGAGCGTGCGCAACGCATCCACCATTTCTTTTTGTTTGGATTTGTCCTTCATGGTAATGCGGTAATCCAGTTGAAGAACGGTTCCGTAGTCGGTGGTCTTTACAGTGTCAAGGAGGAACATGGAGCAGTACTCCTTCAATGTATCATCAAAAACGCCGTCATAATTCAGGTCTTCAGGAATGAGAATGTGCAGGCGCATCTGGCGAGAACCTACGCGATCGTAACCGATCAGTGTGGTGAGCATAAAGATCAGACATACAAAGATCGCAGCCAAAACCGCAAAACCGACAAAACCGATTCCGCACGCAACGCCGATTGCGAGTGACAAAAGGAGGTATACCATATCTTTGGTATCTTCGACGGTATTTCTGAAACGAATCAATGCCAGTCCGCCGCCGATGCTGATTGCGCGCGCAAGGTTTGAGCCGATGCAAAGCACAATGGCTGCAACACAGGGGGAAAGGAAAAGAATCGTCAATACAGTTGAAGACTGATACCCGGTTTTTCTGCGTGTAAAAATGTAGACAAGGGAAATCAGCAACGAAAGTCCTACGGAAGTACCGAGAACGATCAAAGAGTCTATCAGCGTCAGCGCGTAGCCGTTGCTGGAGATTCCCAGCGAATAAAGTGTCCAGTCTGGCATGATTTTATATCTCCTTTGGAAAGTAAAATTGTTGTTTCTTTTGGGTGTCGTTCAGATCGGCTCCCGCAAGAGCTTGGTTATATGCATTCTGCCTGTAGGCAGTGCCGTACTTGGAAAAGCTGTGGAACGACAGGCCAAATTCGCTCATGATACGGGCAAACCATAGGGGAACCGCATTGGTGAATTTAACCTCTAAAAGCATCTTGCCCGGAGAAAAAATGGGATCTCCGTAGCGCCCTTTTTGCAGATCGAGATCGTACCGCCTTGTCAGCACATCACTGTCAAAGGTCACGCGGAAGGTCGGATCCACAATACCGCTGTATGCATTGCGAAAATAGCTGACATAGGTACATGGTTTTACGGGATGGTGAAATCTGTAATAATCAATCTCACGCAAAATCTGTTCATTGATGAAAAGCAAAAGATCTGCGGGATGCTTACCGGTTGCAAGGTATTCCATTGCCTCGGCATAAGTCATGCTGACACGGCGCTTGGTTCCGACTCCGCGGTATTTTTTCTTGAGTTCCAAAAAAACCGTGCTGCCGTCCTGCGGGACACCGTAACTGCGCAAACGCAATTTTTCCTTGTAGATGGGGCGTTCAACCGATGTACGGATAACCTGATTCCACGCATCGTCAAAATACAGATTGCATATCATATAAGGTTTTCCGTTTGTATTATAGATATCCGGAACCATGAAATGAGAAAGCTTTTCCTGCAGAGAAGATATCACTGCCTTTTCAATGATAATTTTTTTCTCCATTCGGCGAAAAGTGTGCTCAGCCAAGTGTGTATACACCTCCCCTTGTATCGGAATGTAATACAATGGACAATATTATAGAGGGCAATTGTGACGTCACTTTGAACAATAGAGTAATTATGAAAGAAATATTTGTTTTTTGTAAGGTTTATGCAGAAATGAGGAAAAAACGGCACAAATGAGCCTATCAGGTCAAACCGGCATATTTTTCAGTGTGTGGAATGCCGGTAATACGGAGAAAATAAAAGCAATCCTGCAACGGATGAAAAACGGGAAACCGGGTATGATGCAGGCAAATCAAATAGGGGACATGCGTCGCAAATGGGAGGGGTTCTCCCCAAACCTTTGGTTGGATTGGTTGGAAAGGTGAAGCTTATGAAATACAGGTTAAGTCTGATAAATCTATTATTGGTGGCTCTTTTGCTGATGGGGATACTGTTGGCGGGCATTGTGACGGTACAGGGGCAAAACACGGTTTGTAATTGGTATTGTAAACGTGCCGCAAACCATGCGCAACCGACACTGGATCCGAATTTTTCTTTTATCCAAAATTACGGCGGATACTATATTTTACCGAATACGACGGAAAAAGTCGTGTTCCTGACGTTTGATGCCGGATACGAAAACGGAAATGTCGAAAAGATACTCGACACGCTGAAGGCGGAATCTGTTCCGGGAGCGTTCTTTTTGCTTTCGCATTTTGTCAGTGCCAATACCGCACTTGTCAAAAGAATGTTCGCGGAAGGACACACCGTGTGCAATCATACCGCAACACACAAGGATTATAGCTGTGCGGATGAAGCCGCACTGCGCGCAGATCTTGAAAAATTGGAAGCTCTGTGCCTTGAAAAAACCGGTTCCGGGATGTCACATTATTTCCGACCGCCCGAAGGCAGGTTTTCCGAACAAATGATGAAGTCCTTGCACCACCTTGGTTATAAGACGATCTTTTGGAGCTTTGCCTATGCGGATTGGGACAATCAGCGCCAACCGGATGCGAATTCCGCAAAAAAGAAAATATTGGATAACATTCACCCAGGGGCGGTACTGCTGTTGCATCCGACCTCTTCCGTCAATGCGCAGATTTTGGGAGATGTAATCCGGCAACTGAAAGCCGAGGGATATCGATTCGGAACATTGGATGAATTGACCGCTTCCTGATCAGGGTGACGGCATGCTTTTGCCATAGGAGAAAAAATGAAGAACACACGAAATCATAAAATGGCGGCACGATGCCTGTGGCTCCTTCTGAGTCTGGTTTGCCTCTTGCAGACGCCGGTAGCCGCCTATCGGGCACGCGAGAATGACGGCAGCGCAGTTGAAATCTACAGGCACAAGGAAAATACGCAAAAAAAAATTGCCCTGACCTTTGATGACGGGCCTCATCCGCGTTATACACCTGAAATTCTGGAGATTCTGGACACTTATGGAATCAAAGCAACGTTTTTTGTGGTCGGAGAAAATGCCGAGCATTATCCGGATACTTTAGAAGAGGTCATCCGCCGTGGACATGAGGTCGGAAATCACACCTATACGCATCCGCACCTGATTTGTGAAAATTATACAGGACTGGTGGAAGAGATCGGGCGGTGCGAATCGACAATATACCGATTTGGTGAGTGCCGTACCAAATACTTTCGCCCGCCGGAAGGATTGGTTGACACGGATGTCCGGGTGGCAGCTTCCAAATTGGGATACAGCGTAATCCTTTGGAATATCGACACGCGGGACTGGGCACACACACCGCCGGCAAAAATTGCGGCAAATGTACTCAGCCATGTGCACTCAGGTGATATTATCCTGATGCACGATTATATCGGACACAACAGCCCTACGCCGGAGGCACTCCGGCTGATTTTGCCGGAATTGCTGGCGCAAGGCTATACGTTTGTCCGTATCAGTGAGCTCATTGGGATCAATGAGTAATAAAAATCACGCTTCCGCCTCCGGTGCATCCTCCGTTTCGTCCGAATCGTCGGGGGATGTCCGCGGCGGATTTTTTTTGAGTGCGGGCTGTATCATGTATTTATCAATGACTGGGTAGGCTGCATAGACATTGATAAATGCGGAGGTGGCGGGCACATAAAGGAAGGGAAGCAGAATAGGTAATCCCATAAATCCGACACCGAGCATGGAGGAGCCGACAATCAGGCCGATCGTAATTGCAGCCAGAAGCAAATTGCCCAGCACTGCCATGAGGTTACGTTTCATGCCCAAAACAGAGAAAATCAAGGCGTTTTTCAGCAATTTCCATGTTTTGATATCAAATGTAATCATCAAAAGATAGATATACATCCGCAAGAGCAAAAACAGGATTGCCACGGCGATGATCAAGCCGTACATCAGGTTGTTGACCGTACTGCTCTCGGTATTCATAAAGAACAAAATATCGAATATGAGGAGCCCAATTGCGCAAAAATCGATCAATCCAAGGAAAAATCCCTGCTTGAAGTTTTTCCGGATGGCGTGAAAATAATCCCCGAACAAGAAAACGCCGTCACCGCGCACAAAGGCACGCAGAATATAAGTGGAACCGGTGTTCTGCCATCCCCATGTTATCAGCACAAAAAGAACCAGGGGAATCATGATCCAATATACATAGGTATTGTATGTCGGAAGCGCCTGTTGTGCCATTCGCGCAACAAAGAAAAGGTTCCCGGTCGCTGTCGGTGCCGCGGTCTGCATACCGTAGAGCGCCGCATAACTGCCATAACTTTGGGTCGGAGTGGTCGGACCGGTGAAGTACAGCCAAATTGCAACGGCAATCGGCACAAACTGAAACAACATCATCAGATTCAACGAGATGATGCGGGTAAATTTTCTGCCGTATTGCTTAAAAAAGAATTTCAGATTCGGTGTGCGATCCTCACCCGGCTCCACACCTTTTCCGTCTTTTGTCCAATCAAACAGTTTGAATTTTTTCTTTGATTTGCGTTCGTCCACTTTTTTGATTCCTTTTTGTTTTTATCGTTTGTTCCCGGGATTTGCCTTAAGGCATTACATATGCGCCCACAAAAGCATTTTGCATATATGCACACATGCAAATAGAAAAGACAGGATTGTGATTACAAGGGTAAAGCTGATGATTGAACCGGAAATAAAAGGGGTAAATGGTTTTTTGCCGGTTTTGTGCGTTTTAGAAAAAAAGTAGGTGGATGCATGTCTGCAAAAACTGCATGCATAGCACAAAAGCAATCCGCAAAGTATTTCCGTCAGCCAAAGAATTGCAGTATGAGTGATACTGATGTCCGATGACGCTGACACATATGCCAGTCGGACACCGCAAGCTGCCCCGCGCAGAACGACGCAGGTGCCGGCTACCGCCGGCAGGAAAAAGGTCATTGTGCCGACAAACAATGACGCCAACAGCAAAAGATCAAGCCATAAAGCGGGAAATACGTCTGTCGCAAACCGAGAGCCGGAGGTGCCGCGGTAACCGGTTGCCGAAAGCAGAAACACACCTGCAACCGAAAAAACAGCATATAGAACCAGATACCGGGAAAAGTGTTTGAGCAGGTTGCGGCGTTCCGGTGCCTTTTTTGCAATATATATCACTGTACTTGTCCTCCGTCAATGCTTTATACTGTAACGTATGAGAGAAGAGGACAGAATATTCCTTCTGTTATTATATCATAGTTTTACGCGGAATACAAGGCTTTTTTATGTATTTCTGTTTTTTCGCAGTGCCTCAAAGGCGAGGACGGTTGCCGCAGAAGCGGCGGAGAGGGAACCGCGGAATACTCTTCCGTAATCAATCCGTACGATTTCATCCGCCTGTGAGAGCAACTTTGCGGAGATACCGCGCTTTTCGCCGCCGACGATCATGAGAAGAGGAAAATGCATATCCGCGTCATAAAGGCTAACGGAATTGCGGATACCGGCAGCAAGAATTTTGTAACCGCATTGGCGGAAAACGCCCGGTACGGACGCAGGGTCTGCAATGCAGACGGACAGCAATTCGGAGGTTCCTGCGGAAGCACGCGCAACTGTACCGGCTGCGCTCATCCAGTTTCGCTCGGACAGTACAACACCGTCTACGCCTGCGGCATAGAGCGATCGGAGCACATATCCGAAATTGTACGGATCCTCAATTCCGTCCAAAAAAACATAAAAACCGTCCTGACGGACAAAGGTGGCATCCAATACGGGATACGCGCGCTGGGTACATTCGGCGACGATGCCGCCGTGTGTGGTACCGGTTGTTATTTTGTCAATCACAGTACTATTTGTGAACTCAATGTGAAATCCGAGCTTTTCGGATTCTTTGCGCAAAAAGGCAAGTTCGCGCGATTTGCTTGTGGTTTTGTCGCGGTCGAAGAAAATCCGTAAGATCTGTCGGTCATTGGTGCCGGACTCAATGGCGTGAATGATGGCGTTGATTGACGTCATGCCTTCAAAAAGGCAGGATGCATCGGAATGACTTGGTAGGTCGTTTTTGAGATTGGACATGGAAAAATCTCCTGAAATTTTAATAAATGATGACTAAGCCGGCGATACAGCCCATATAATGAAGTGAAAACAAAAATGAAGAGGTATCGCTTATGATGTACATTTCAACCGGCAAGGAACGATGTGTGATACTTGGCACGTATCTTGTAGAAAACAATGCAACTGTACGTACGGTTGCCAACCAGTTCGGAATCAGCAAAAGCACTGTACATAAGGATGTAACGCAGACACTGCGTCGTGTAAATAGCGCGTTGTATGAACAAGTCAAAGCGGTTTTGGAAAGAAATAAAAACGAAAGGCATCTGCGCGGCGGTGAGGCAACGCGGAAAAAGTACCTGGAGGCACACGAAAATGCGTAATTGACCCGGAAATGGGCATCGAAAGGGGATTTTTGTGCCTGATATGCAATTATACAAAATCAAAATTTTGTATAATTCAGGGAAGGAATTTTGCGGTAAGAAGCGCATTTATACCGGATTATGGCAGTTTCAGCCTTTTCAGTGTCCGCAGCTCCAGCGTCCACGTACAACTGACCGGACGGTTCGTTCAAGCGACGACCGTCCGGATCTTTTTATATGATTATACTGTATTTTTGCGTGTTTGTCAATAGCGGTTATTTGTCTTTTTTGCCGGATTTCATTGCGGCAAAAAAGCCTTTTTTCTCGGGCGCGTCGGCGATTTCAATTTCCGTCAGCGTATATCCGGTCTGTTTGATTGCATTGCGCAACTGTTCTTCGTTAAGGGGCTCTTCACTGAGAATTTCCGTGATTCCTTTGCTGTGTGATGAGGTGACCTTTTTGATCTTGAACTCGCGCCGAATGACATCGTTGATGTGGGATTCACACATGCCGCACATCATGCCGTTAATATGCAATACTGTTTTTTTCATGTTGTTTATCCTTTCTTTTTCACTGTCCGTCGAGCGGATCAGTTTATGTAACCGATTTCGCAGGATCAGTCCTGATACACTGATGGCAAAGATCAGTGCCAATCCCATCCAGAAACCCGGGCGGACAATCTGAAGGTTGCAAAGGAATCCATCAGATCCTGCTTGGAGGACATATTGCGGATGGCACTGTTTTCGCTGGCGATATTCTCCTTTGGCGCGTTCGTGTAGACAGAATCGATTGTATATGGAATTCCGATGGTATCTGCACATTCTGTTGTAATCAATATGCTTTCTGACACGCTCCGATAAGTACCGGCGACCGTAACGGGATAGGTTTTGCTGGTTCCGAACGGTTTGATCAGAACCGTATCCCCTTTTTTCAGTCCGAATTTGTCCGAAATGCGCATGCATACATACACTCCGCCGGAACTGACGTCAATCGGATTGTTTTTTTCATCGGTGATTTTTACCATCTCGTGCGTCATGTTGTATATATCAAGAGAAACGGATTTGTCCTCAATTTCCGCGCTGATACTGGCACTGTAATCTCCGTCGTACTGTGAGATCACAGCGCGGCGATCCTCCGGGGTGGGCTAACCGCAATGCTGAATAGAACGGCTAATGGTTAGCTCTTGCTAACCATTAGCCGGAAAAAGAAACCGCTCCGGGCGGTTCCCAGACTGTCCCTCCCTCTTTTCGGATCAAACCGAGGGAGAGACAGCCAAAAATTATCTTAAGATATGCTCCGATACAAATCAGAGTCCGCGTTTTACATAACTGGTATGCAGAACATGATGTGCGGTTTCGCTGTTGGGCTTTCCTAAGAACTCCTCATACAGTTTCCAAACGCCCGCATTGTCCTGAGATTTGCGCAGGTCGCAATTCTTATCGTCATTGTACAGAACAGCGGCTCTGACGGCGCGAAGATCGGTAGTCATGCGCACAGATGCCGGTTGATACGGCTGACCGCCGCCGTTGACACAACCGCCGGGACAAGCCATGACCTCGATAAACTGTACATCGACCGCACCGGATTCCACATCACGCAGAAGCTTCTTTGCGTTCGCGGTACCGGACGCCACAGCTACCTTAACGGTCATATCGCCCAGTTTATATGCGGCGAATTTGATCGGATCGGTTCCGCGGACTTCCTCAAACTCGATCTTTTCCAGTTCGGTTCCGAGAATGACTTCCGCGGCATAGCGCAATGCTGCTTCCATGACACCTCCGGTTGCACCGAAGATTGCACCCGCAGAGGAGCCGATGGCGAAGGCATCGTCAAAAGCTTCATCGCCAAGCTGTTTGAAATTGATACCTGCCGTCTGAATCATTCTGCCAAGTTCTCTCGTTGTAATGGCAACATCCACGTCCGGAATGCCGTCACCTGCGGCAGACTGATCGGCTCTGCCGACCTCAAACTTCTTTGCAGTGCACGGAATGGCGGATACAAAGAAAATATCCTTTGGATCCCAGCCCATTTTTTGCGCGTAATACGTCTTGACCATGGCGCCAAACATCTGCTGAGGCGATTTGCAGGTGGACAGATTTTCCGTCAGTTCCGGGAAATAGTGCTCACAGAATTTGATCCATCCGGGCGAACAGGAGGTGATCATGGGAAGTGCACCGCCGTTCTGAATTCTGCCGAGCAATTCGTTTGCCTCTTCGATAATGGTCAGGTCCGCAGAGAGATTCATGTCATAGACACCCTCAAATCCGAGACGGCGGATGGCGGCAACCATTTTTCCTTCGCAGTCCGTGCCGGGCTCATAGCCGAAGCATTCGCCGATCTGTGCACGTACGGAAGGCGCAGTGCAGATCAGAACGTGTTTGTCCGGATCAGCCAATGCCGCAAATACCTTTGCGGTGTCGTCTACCTCGTGCAATGCACCGGTCGGACATGCCACAACGCACTGTCCGCAGTTGATACAGGAGGTGGAGGCAAGCGGCGCTTCAAATGCGCAGGCAATGTGTGTATCAAATCCGCGGTCGTTTGCGCCGATGACGCCGATTCCCTGCGTCTTTTTGCATGCAGCCACACAGCGGCGGCAAAGGACACATTTACTGTTATCGCGTACGATGGATACGGAAGAATCATCAATCTTGGATGCGGTTTTGACACCGGAAAAATGATGCTCATCGACGTGATAGTCGTTGCAAAGCTTTTGCAATTCGCAGGTGGTTGAGCGCACACAGGACAGACACTCGCGGTTGTGATTGGAAAGCAGAAGCTCCAGGTTCATCTTGCGGAATTTGATTACCTTGGGGGTATTGGTCAGGATTTCCATCCCTTCGCTTGCCGGATATACGCAGGCGGTGACCATACGGAAGGGCTTACCGCCCTCGGATGCCTCGACCAGGCAAAGGCGACAGGCGCCGATTTCGTTGATATCCTTCAGATAGCACAATGTGGGAATTTCCACCTTTGCCGCTCTGGCGGCTTCAAGAACTGTGGAACCCTTGGGTACCTCATAAGAGGTGCCGTTAATCTTTACATGAATTGTTTCCATCTACCACAATTCTCCTTTCTTTAAGCCTTGGAAATTGCATTGAACTTACAGTTGGAGATACAAGCGCCGCACTTTACGCACTTCTTTGTATCAATCGCCATGGAAGCCAACTTGTGTCCGGGAGCGATATAATCCGTCCGGGAAATGGCATCCGCAGGACAGTTCTTTGCGCACTTGCCGCAACCGATACACTGATCGGCATCGATGTGGTACTGTACAAGACCTTTGCAGACACCTGCGGGGCACTTTTTGTCCACGATGTGCGCAATATATTCATCACGGAAGAATTTCATGGTTGCGATGACCGGGTTCGGGGCTGTCTGTCCCAAGCCGCACAGAGAGCCTGCTTTGATGTACTGGCACAGCTCCTCCATACGATCCAGATCTTCCATTTCCCCGTTTCCTGCGATGATTTTATCCAGCAATTCAAGCAGTCTGCGCGTACCGACACGGCAGGGGGTGCACTTTCCGCAGGATTCATCGACAGTGAAGTCGAGGAAGAAACGGGCGATATCAACCATGCAGTTGTCTTCGTCCATTACAATCAGACCGCCGGAGCCCATCATACAGCCAATGGCAGTCAGGTTATCGTAATCAATCGGTGTGTCAATCAGGGACGCGGGAATGCATCCGCCGGAAGGACCGCCGGTTTGTGCTGCCTTGAACTTTTTACCGTTCGGAATACCGCCGCCGATGTCATAGATGACCTCACGCAGGGTTGTTCCCATCGGAACCTCTAAAAGACCGGTATTCACGATCTTACCGCCGATTGCGAATACCTTGGTTCCCTTCGATTTCTCGGTACCCATGCCGGCAAACCAGGATGCCCCGTTCAGGATGATCTGACAGACATTGGCATATGTTTCGACATTGTTCAGGATGGTCGGCTGTCCGAAGAGTCCCTTTACTGCCGGGAAAGGCGGACGGGGACGCGGTTCGCCGCGGTTACCTTCGATGGAGGTCATCAAAGCGGTTTCCTCACCGCATACAAATGCGCCGGCGCCGAAACGGAGTTTTACGTCAAAGTTGAATCCGGTCCCGAAGATGTTCTCTCCGAGCAGTCCCTCTTCTCTTGCCTGCTTGATTGCGATTTCCAGTCTATGTATTGCAATCGGATATTCTGCACGGACATAAATATATCCCTCATCGGAACCGATCGCATATCCGGCAATCGCCATAGCTTCCAAAACCGTATGCGGATCGCCTTCCAAAACGGAACGGTCCATAAACGCACCGGGGTCACCCTCGTCCGCATTGCAGCAGACATATTTTTTGACCTCTCCACGACGTGCCGTTGCAAACTTCCACTTCAGACCGGTCGGAAATCCGCCGCCGCCTCTTCCGCGCAGACCGGAAGCAAGAACTTCCGAAACAACATCATCCGGGGTCATGGTGGTCAGAACCTTGGCAAGTGCCTGATAACCGTCTCTTGCAATGTATTCGTCGATATTTTCGGGGTCAATCACGCCGCAGTTGCGCAAGGCAACGCGGTGCTGTTTTTTGAAGAAGGACATGTCCTTCAGTTTGGCAATGTGGTGGTCACTTGCGCTTTTTTCATGGAATTCGATTCTTTCAACCGGAATATCGTTGATCAGGTGAGATTCCACGATTTCGGGAATATCCTCTACCTTGACCATGGAGTAGAAAGTGCCTTCCGGATAAACAATCATCACAGGACCAAGTGCGCACAGACCGAAACAACCGGTTCTGACCACTTTGATCTGATCGGCAATCCCTTTTTCCTCCAACTCTTTCATCAGAGCATCATGCAAAGCAGGACTCCCGGAGGAGGTGCAGCCGGTACCTCCGCAGATCAGGACGTGCTTGCGGATATTCTTTTCCGTTACGTCACTTCCCTCACGCATGGCAACCGCGGGCTGCATTTTTTTGCGGATCTCATTCAATTGTTCAACTGTTTTAATCATCTCGCACTTCCTCCTTACTGATATTTGGCAAGGATGGTTTTGACATCCGCTGTAGTCAGTCTGCCGTATACTTCACCGTTTACGGTCAGAACCGGCGCAAGACCGCACGCGCCGATACATCTGGTCGCTTCCAGAGAATATTTGCCGTCTGCGGATGTACTGCCGATCGGGACGTTCAGCTCTTTGGATACTTCTTCGATAATGGCGCCGGAACCCTTGACATAACATGCGGTGCCAAGGCAAACGGCAACAGCAACTTCGCCGTCGGGATTCAGTTTGAACTGCGCATAGAAGGATGCAATACCGTAGATTTCTTCAACGGCGGTATCGGTTTTTTCGGCGATAATCTTCTGGACTTCCAGCGGGAGATAACCGTAAATCTCCTGCGCCTTTTGCAGAATGGGCATCATAGCGCCCTTTTCGCCGCGATACTCCTCGATCACTGCAAGCAGCTTTTCTTCCTGTTCGGGGGTGCCACGAAATTCAACCGTGGTCAGCTTCTTTTTCATGTGAGAAAATAACCTCCTGTGTTTGTTTATTGTCAACCTGTTTATTATATCACATTTTGACGGGGTTGTCTACACATTTTCTGAAATTTTTTACCTAAAAGTGAGAGAAGTGTCGAAAAGAATCATTGACCCGGAATGCGGAAGATCAATCGCAGTTTTCCCAGTTATGGTAAACCTCCGTTACGTCATCATCTTCATCCAGACGGTCCAGCAAAAGTCCCATGAACTTGATATCGTCTTCGTTCTCAAGTGTCACATAGTTGGAAGGAATTTTGGTGGCTTCGGCAGAGGCGATCTCGTATCCCTTTTCTTTCAGGGTATCGGCGATCGCATAAACATCGTCCGGTTCCGTGTAAATCTCAAAAGTGTCACCCTCGGCAGAGAAGTCGGAAGCGCCCGCCTCCAGCGCGTCTTCCATCAGCTTGTCCTCATCAATGTCCTCGTCTTCATTGTCCACCACAATCAGACCCTTGTCTGAGAACAGGTATCCGACACAACCGGTCTGCCCGAGATTTCCGTGATATTTGGAGAAGGTGGCGCGCACGTTTCCGGCGGTTCTGTTGCGGTTGTCAGTTGTCGCGCGGACGATGACGGCAATACCGGCAGGTCCGTATCCTTCGTAAATGACTTCCTCGTAGGTCTCTCCGCCTGCGCCGAGTGCCTTTTCAATGCTACGTTTGATGTTATCATTCGGCACATTGTTTGCCTTGGCTTTCGCAATCAAGTCGCGCAATTTGGAGTTGGAGTTGGGGTCTCCGCCGCCGGCTTTGACAGCGATTGCGATTTCCTTGCCGATCTGCGTGAAGACTTTGCCTCTTGCCGCATCTGTTTTTTCCTTCTTGTGCTTGATGTTTGCCCATTTACTATGTCCGGACATACTGTGTTACCTCTCTTATTTATGATAAATTTTTATATTTTGTTTGCTTTTATACTTTTTCGGTTTTGCGCAGGCAGATCAGACCAAAGGCGTT
>ULJH01048825.1_pt1 | contig 16488 bp, 14 predicted proteins | sample 1950781 | NCBI WGS metagenome assembly ULJH01 (sample SAMEA4835462, study PRJEB28245) | human gut metagenome | biome: gut microbiome; material: fecal sample | place: Denmark | collected 2008 | reverse complement strand
CCGTTATTGGAGCCAGAACAACCCACCTTACGAAGTGGATTTCCTTATTCAGCGTGAGAACGACATCTTCCCTGTGGAGGTCAAATCCGAAGCCAACACAACCAGTAGGAGCATGAAGAAGTTCAAGGAACTGTTCCCCGATAAGGTCAAGCTCCGTATCCGTTTTTCATTGGACAATTTGAAACTGGATGATGACGTGTTGAACATTCCGCTGTTCATGGCAGATCAGGCGGATAGACTGATCGGATTGGCATTGGAGCAGCTACAGAAATAGAATTTAATAAAAATTTACATCTGAACCATAGTTATAGCCAGAGGGGCTGCCGTACGTTAGTGCGACAGCCCCTTTATGATTGCGTAAAAATCAGTTTTTACCATAACGGCGCCCTCCTTAAGAAATAAATAAGAATTCTCTAAGAAATTCCTCGGAAATGCTTAAAAGCAAATAAACATTTAACCGTTAAGATGGAAAAAAAGAAAAAGAAAAAGAGAAGAGGGTTTGCTTATGAGAAGAATTTTAGTGATTTTCGGTGGGTGTTCCACGGAGTATGAGGTATCGCTGCAGTCGGCGGCTGCCGTGGCGGAGGCAATAGACGTAAGCCGTTATGAGGTGCTGTATCTGGGTATCAGCCGGGAAGGAGAGGCATATTATTATACCGGCGATACGGAAGGCATACGGAACGGAAGCTGGCAGAAGCAGGCGCTTCCCGCCACTGTTTCCATGAGCAGGGGAGAACCGGTTCTCTGGATAGAGGACGGCAGGCAGCTTCGGAAGGTCTATTTTGATATGGCATTTCCCGTTATGCACGGAAAAAACGGAGAGGACGGCACCCTGCAGGGACTCTGTGAAATGGCGGATATTCCTGTGGTGGGCTGCGGTATGGAAAGCTCCTGCATCGGTATGGACAAGCAGCTTGCCCACACACTGGCAAAGCTGGCGGGGGTACGAGTCCCGGAAAGCGTGGTGCTGCAAAGCCTTGCGGAATACGCACAGAAGCAGGAAGGCATACAGGCGCTGGGACTGCCGGTTTATGTGAAGCCTGTAAGGGCGGGCTCCTCCTTCGGCATTACCAGGGTAGTGAAAAAAGAAGACATGGAGCAGGCAGTGAAGGAAGCCTTCCGGCACGACGGGGAGGTCCTCATAGAAGAAGAGATAAGCGGCTTTGAAGTGGGCTGCGCCGTAATGGGAAACGAAGAGCTTACATTAGGAAGAGTGGACGAAATAGAACTACAAAAGTCGGAGGGCGACAGCTTCTTTGACTATGAAGAAAAATATACCTTAAAAACCTCCGTTATACATATGCCGGCAAGAATTTCCGCAGAGGAGGAAGCACGCGTCAGGGAAGCAGCCGTAAAAATCTACCGGGCTCTGCACTGCCGGGATTTTACAAGAGTGGACCTGTTTTATACGGACAAAAAAGAGATTGTATTTAACGAAGTAAATACCATTCCGGGCTTTACCTCCCACAGCCGTTTTCCCAATATGATGAAGGGCATCGGCAGTGACTTCGCACAGACGGTCAACGGGATAATAGGTGCAACGGAAAAGCGGACAGAGGATGTAAAGGATGCGGCAAAACATGGACAGCACAACGGTTAAAACGGAAAGCGGGAAAGCGGCACGCATAAAGAGCTGGGATGCCTTCAAGTGGCTGGCGGCATTTTTAGTGGTTGCCATTCACACCTCTCCGCTTGAAAGCATCTGGCCTTACGGGGATTTTTTACTTACGAGAATTGCAGCCAGACTGGCGGTGCCGTTCTTTTTCATGCTGACGGGCTACTTTACCGTACAGGTGAAAAAGACGGAGAAAAAGCTGTTTCTTTTGTATCTGGGAGTGACCTGCCTGTACCTGCCGGTGCAGATATACAAGTACATGGGCGGCGAAACGTTTACCGCAGGGAGGATACTAAAGGATATTTTCTTTGACGGCACCTTTTATCATCTGTGGTATCTGCCGGCATGCATGCTGGGACTGGCTCTGATGACGCTTCTCTTAAAATGCGGGAAAGAAAATGCCGTAGCCATCAGCATTCTTTTGTATGTCATCGGACTTTTGGGCGACAGTTACTTCGGACTGGTGCGGTTAAGTCCTATTTTATCCAAAGTATACGACGGCATGTTTACCTGCTTTTCCTACACGCGAAACGGCATCTTTATGGCGCCTCTGTTTCTGATTTTGGGCAGACTTTTCAGGGAACAGGAAAAGAAAGGGAAGCAGAATAAGGAAAAGGAGCTTATCCTGTTTTTGTGCAGCTTTGTTCTGATGATACAGGAGGCATTGCTTTTACATAACACGGACTGGCAGAAACACGACTCCATGTATCTGTTCCTGCCGCTTTGCAGCTACCATCTGTTTGCCTTTCTTCGCTGCGTAAACGAGAGAGCTTTACCTTCGGAAAGAAGCGGAAAGCAGGCGGACAGTCTGTGGCTGAAAGGCCCCATGTATATTTATTTTCTTCACCCGCTTGTCATTATTCTGGTGAGGGGATGTGCAAAGGTCATAAAAATGCCGGCGCTGGTGGAGTGCAGTCCTCTGTACTATCTGTGTGTCTGCGCGGGCAGCTTCTGTGCGACGGCGTTTCTCTGCCTGTTACAGGACATGGTAAAAAGGAAACGGAAAACAGTAAGAACGGAGAATACACATGAGAAATGAGGAAAAACCCGGCAGGGCATGGCTGGAAATCGATACCGGTAGAATAAGGGAAAATTACCGGAGCCTGTGTGCGTCTGCACCGGATGGATGTGACATTATGGCGGTGGTAAAAGCAGATGCCTACGGACACGGAGCCGGAAGGGTGGCAAAGCTTTTACAGGAAGAAGGCTGCCGGTACTATGCCGTTGCCACGCTGGAGGAAGCCATAAGCTTACGTTCGGCGGGAATTTTAGGCGACATACTGATTTTGGGATATACCATGCCACGGGATGCTTTTCTTCTGCAGCACTATGACCTGATACAGACGATTGTGGATGAGAAACACGGACAGGAACTGGCAAAGAGCGGAAGCACGGTAAGGGCGCACCTGGCGGTGGACACCGGTATGAACAGACTGGGGATTCCGGCAAAGGAGGAAGAAACCATCCTAAGACTCTTAAAGCTGCCGGGTATCCGGATAGAGGGCATTTATTCCCATATGAGTGTGGCGGACAGCCGGCAGAAGGAGGACATTGTTTTTACCAACGGACAGATTGCCGAATTTACCGGCTTAAAGAAGCGGCTTGGCCGGATGGGTTACGGGCACCTGTATTATCATTGCCAGAGCAGCTACGGCTTTCTGTATTATCCGGTGCCGGGCATGCGGTTTGCCAGGGTGGGGATTGCCCTGTACGGCTGCACCAGCAATTCGGCGGAGGAAAGCTACCCGGTTGCCTTAAAACCCGCCCTTTCCCTAAAGGCGCGCATCAGCTGCGTGCGGATGGTGGCACCGGGAGAATTTGTTTCCTACGGCAGAACCTATAAGGCGGTGGAAGACCGTAAAATCGCGGCGGTTACCATGGGCTATGCGGACGGGCTGCCGAGAAATCTGTCGGGACAGGGGTATGCGTTTATAAAGGGCAGAAAAGCGCCCATCATCGGCAGAATATGCATGGACCAGCTCATGCTGGATGTCACGGGGGTGGCGCATGTGCAGGAAGGGGATATTGTGACCTTTATAGGAAGGGAGGGGGAAAACAGCATACTGGCGGTGGAGATTGCGGAGCTTGCCGGAACCATTACCAACGAACTGGTGAGCCGTTTAGGAAGCCGTCTTACAAAAATTTACATCGGGTGAGACTTTTCTTTTTCCGGCAAATATACTATGATAGAACAAGAAGGATGTCCTGTGCGGAAAGGACTTATTTATGAAGAACACAACAGGACAAGGAAACACAGACAAACGACCGGAGCAGAACGGCAGAAACAGCCAACCGGTGCAGAGAAACGCAAACAAGCGCATGATAGGTACGTGTGCGGAGGAACGGGCAGCCGTATTTTTACAGGCGCGGGGAATGCAGATTTTAGCGCGTAATTACCGGTGCAGGCAGGGAGAAATCGACCTGATAGCCCGGGACGGCAGATATCTTGTTTTTGTGGAAGTAAAATACCGCAGCTCTGCCTGCTGTGCGGACCCGCTATCTGCGGTGAACAGGGCAAAACAGAGGAAAATCTGCCGGGTGGCGGACTATTTCCGGTTTACGCAGAAGGTGCCGGATGACGTTCCTGTGCGCTATGATGTGATTGGCATTCTGGGAGAAAAAACAGCATGGATACCCGATGCCTTTCCCCATCAGCCGGGGACTTAAAAAAAGAAAAGCAGAGGATTTAACATGATTTCCTGGAAAAGAAAAAACAGGGCGGAAGGACAGGGAATGGTAAGCAGGGAAGCCGGAGAGCTTTGTTACCTTACCTTTCCCGCCTTTACCGAAACCGGTCTGGTGGAGCATCTGTTCTCCACCAGAATGGGAGGCGTAAGCAAGGGCATTTTTGCCACCATGAATTTAAGCTTCACCAGAGGCGACGAAGAGGCAGCCGTGCAGGAAAACTTCCGGCGGATTGCCAAGGTCATGCACGGAAAGAAAGAGGATTTTGTCTGCTCCGACCAGACCTATACCGTAAATATCCGGAAGGTAACGAAGGAAGATAAAGGAAAAGGCGTTTTAAGAGAGAAGGACTACCGGGATATAGACGGTCTGGTGACGGACGAGCCGGGGATTATTTTAAGCTGCTTTTTTGCGGACTGCGTGCCGCTTTATTTTCTGGATACGAAAAAGAAAGTCATCGGTCTTGCCCATTCCGGATGGAGGGGCACCGTAAACCGCATGGGACGGGAAATGACAGCCTTTATGGAAAAGGAATACGGCTGCCGGAAAGAGGATATGATAGCGGCTGTGGGGCCGTCCATCTGTGCGGACTGCTATGAGGTCTCGGAGGCTGTGGCGGATGCCTTCCGGCGGGAGTTTGGAGAGGACGTGTTAAGCGCCGGCAGGGAAGAAGGAAAATACCAGCTTGATTTATGGCGGGCAAATGAGAAGGTGCTTTTGGATGCAGGGCTTACCGGAGCGCAGATTTCCGTAACGGATATCTGCACCTGCTGCAATGAAGATAAACTGTTTTCCCATCGGGCAAGCAAAGGAAAGAGAGGAAACCTGGGAGCTTTCTTAAGTCTCAGAGAATAAGAAAATGGCGAATATTTTAATTTGTGACGACGACAAGGAAATTGTAGATGCGATTGAGATTTATCTGAAAAACGAAGGCTATAAAGTGTATAAGGCATATGACGGGGAGGAAGCCATCCGTATCTTAAAAGCGGAGGATATCCAGCTTTTAATCATGGATGTGATGATGCCGAAGCTGGACGGCATCCATGCCACCTTAAAAATCCGGGAGTACAGCAGCATTCCCATTATCATGCTTTCGGCAAAGACGGAGGATACGGACAAAATTCTGGGGCTGAATGTAGGCGCCGACGATTACGTGTCCAAGCCCTTTAACCCGCTGGAGCTGATTGCCCGTGTGAAGTCCAACCTTCGCCGCTATACCAAGCTTGGCAATATGAGCGCACCGGAAGAAAGCAACGTGTACCGCATCGGCGGCTTATGCATGGATGACGATACCAAGGAGGTTACGGTGGATGGAGAGCCGGTGCGGCTTACCCCCATTGAATACAGCATCCTGCTTCTTTTGGTGAAAAATCCGGGCAGAGTCTATTCCATTGACCAGATTTATGAGAATATCTGGAACGAGGCGGCTATCGGTGCGGACAATACGGTGGCGGTGCATATCCGGCATATCCGGGAGAAAATTGAAATCAACCCCAAGGAGCCGAAGTATCTGAAGGTGGTATGGGGTGTCGGTTATAAGGTGGAAAAACAAAATTAATGAAGAATGAAAAGAAACCCATGAGAAACAAAAGATTTTTACTGCACATCCTGCAGCAGATTGCCGCCTTCGGCATGGTATCGGGCGTGGCGTTTTTAGTATTGTTTTCCTTTGTCATGGATGACTCTGTGACAAAACGTTTTGATATTTTTTCCGAGGAGAAACACTTCGAGGATACGGATGTATTTGACGAGATGCTGGTAAACTCCTTATACAGCATCATCCGTTACAATGTGGCAAAAAGCCAGATGGAGGAGGGCGGACGCTTTGACGGCACCAAGGAGATTGACATTGTGGCATTTGCCAACCGTAAAAACGGGGAAATGCCGGACAGCGGCATCCGCTATAAACTGGAGGATCTGCTGAAGTGGAACCAGTACGGCACAGCATCCGTCCTTGAGGATTATACCCTGACCCAGTTTCTGGACAAATACGACGACAACCAGCCCTTTTATAACGGAACTTTGACGGAATCGCAGAAAAATGCGCTCCGCTCCAAATTCATGGAAGAGATATATGTGCCGGAGGACCGCGTTTATTATGAGGAAACAGGAACGGATGCGGAGGTGGAAGAGCAGCCACAGACGAATGTAGAGGTGTTAAACGGTGCATTGGTCGGACTTCAGGTGACGGAAGCGGTGCCCGATGAAGCGGACGCGGACGAAAATACAACGGAAAGCGAATACCTGAACGGCTATCAGGGCGATGCCCTGTTTGAAGCCTTGCTGCAGGGCAACAGCAAGCTTTTTACGAGTGAACCCTACGGCTGGTACCGTTCTCTTCAGGAACAGGTGCAGGCGCTGGCGGTCAACGTGATGAATTACGGGGATGCCATAGCGGGAATTTATATTGATACGTCTTCCAATACCGTGCATGTGCTGATTCCTGTTCTGAAGGAGCGTTATAAGACGGTGGACGGATTTTCTCTGGAAGACTATGCGGACAACCTGTCCGAGTATGAGACATACCGCTACTGCTTAGAGCAGTCAATATCGGATTTAGGTTACAATTACCGGGAATATCTGCACCTAAAGGATGCGTTCGGTAACGGAAACACAAACATCCAGTTTTATTTCCGCATGGTGATGCTGGGCGATAAGGTAGAAGTATCCAATCTGACAAAGGAAATCTCCCTGGATGATATGGACAATTACTTCAAGACAAACTGCGGCAGGTATGTCATTTATAAGCCACAGAATATTACCTTGGACACCAATACCCATATTCTGACCGTGGAGGAGATGTTTGAAGCTTTCAGCTCCTACGAGTATGCATACCCTGATACGGCGAAAATGTGGATTGGCGTGGATACCGCCTATCCGGTGGAGGACGACTTCAAGATGGCATCGGAAACCTACGACACGTTCCTGAAATACCGGATGTTTTTTGTGGTACTGGTGGCAGCTTCCGTATTGTGTTACGGCATTCTGTTCCTTTATCTGAGTGTAGTGGCAGGGAGAATAAGGGACAGGGAAGGAAACGTGACCGTACGTCTGTCCTGGATTGACCAGATTCCCACGGAAATCTACCTGTTGTTCTGTGTGCTTGTAATGGCGGGTATTTATGTAATGACACTTGCTACGGAGGTGGGCCGGTACAACGCGTCTTATGTAGCACAGTACCGGGAACAGGTGATATGTGCGCTTGCGGTAACCGGAACCGTCATCAGCAGCTTACTGTGTGCCCTGTGGTACAGCTTTATCCGCAGATGCAAAAAGGGAAATATCTGGAAGGGCAGTCTGCTTTTCCTTTTATTTGATAAAGTGGTAAAACGGATTTTCAGAGGTATCAAAAACATAGCGCTCCATATCTATGACAATGCAGGAAATCTGGCGCGGGCGCTGTTTCTGTTCGGCGGCATTATGGCATATAATTTCCTGGCAGGTATCATTCTTTCCCGGACAAGGAATGATGGGGTTTTTGTCCTTAGGTTTATCATCTTTGTGCTGGTGCCGGATGCACTTGCCGTATACGGCTGCTATTACAACCGCAACAAGAAAAAAGAACTGATTGAAGGTATCCGTGAAATCAGTGAGGGTAACTTAAATTACCAGATCGATACCCGGAAGCTGCATGGGGAAAATTTAGATATTGCACAGGCGATCAACAGCATCAGTGAAAGCATCAATGCGGCGGTGGCAACCTCCATGAAGGACGAAAAGCTGAAGGCAGACCTGATTACCAATGTTTCCCACGACATCAAAACGCCTCTGACGTCCATTATCAATTACGTGGATTTATTAAAGCGGGAAAATATCGAAACACAGCCGGTCAAGGGCTATATCGAAGTCCTGGACCAGAAATCCCAGAGACTGAAGCATTTGACGGAGGATCTGGTGGAAGCCTCCAAGATTTCCTCCGGCAATATTGTGCTGCATATGGAAAAAATCGATCTGATTGAACTGCTGCACCAGACGGTGGCGGAGTTTTCCGATAAGTTAGAGGAAAGAAGGCTTACCATTGTGGACGGCTTTTCCGGGGAGCCCGTGTATATCAAAGCCGACGGCAGACGCATTTACCGGGTGGTGGAAAACCTGTTCGGCAATATCTGCAAGTATGCCATGCCGGAAACCAGAGTCTATATTGACAGGGAATTGACAGAAGACGGCAAATATGTGATACTTTGTCTGAAAAATATTTCTGCACAGCCCATGAACATCCGGGCGGAAGAGCTGACCGAGCGTTTTATCAGAGGGGATGTTTCCCGAAGCACGGAAGGAAGCGGACTGGGACTTTCCATTGCGAAAAATCTGACGGAGCTGCAGAACGGTAAATTTAACATTTATCTGGACGGGGATTTGTTTAAGATAACCTTAAAATTTCCTGTTTATGAGGAAGAAAAGGAATAATAATGGACATTACAGTATCGGAATTAAAACAGCTGGCACAGGGTACCTATGAAATTATTGATATCCGGAACGAAGAGGAGATAGCACACGGCGCCATGCCGGGTGCTATCTTACTGCAGCCGGAGGAAATTTTAACAAGCGATAAGATAGACAGAAGCAAAAGACTTGTCATCTGCTGCCAGAGAGGAAAGCTTAGCCGGGACGTGGCGGACATGCTTACGGAACAGGGACTGGATGCGGTGAACCTTTCCGGCGGTTATATTGACTGGCTGCTTACGGACATCAAGGAAACGGCGGCTGCCGACAAGGCAAAGGAAGTGGAAACGAGCATCCGCAAGAAATTTCACAAGAAAATCTGGTGCCAGTTTACGAAGGCGGTGCGCACATACGAACTGGTAAAGCCCGGGGATAAAATTGCGGTCTGTATTTCCGGCGGCAAGGATTCCATGCTCATGGCAAAGCTGTTCCAGGAGCTGAAGCTGCACAACAAATTTCCCTTTGAAGTAAAATTTTTAGTGATGGACCCGGGATACAGCCCGGCAAACCGCAAGGTGATAGAAGAGAATGCCAAAATCTTAAACATTCCCATTACGATTTTCGAGTCGGATATCTTTGACTCCGTATACAACGTGGAGAAATCCCCCTGTTATCTGTGCGCCCGGATGCGCAGAGGCCATCTGTACAGCTTCGCAAGGGAGCTTGGCTGCAACAAAATCGCACTCGGCCACCACTATGACGATGTCATTGAAACCATTCTCATGGGGATGCTGTACGGGGCGCAGGTACAGACCATGATGCCCAAGCTGCACAGCACGAATTTTGAGGGAATGGAACTGATCCGCCCCCTGTATCTGGTGCGGGAGGACGACATCAAGGCGTGGAGGGACTACAACGGTCTGCATTTCATCCAGTGCGCCTGCAAATTCACGGATACCTGTACGACCTGCAACAACGAGGAAAACCGTTCCAAGAGAGTGGAGATTAAAGAACTGATTAAGACGCTTAAGAAAACCAATCCCTTCGTGGAGGGCAATATCTTCAAGAGCGTGGAAAATGTGAATTTAGACACGGTTGTCTGTTACAAACAAAAAGGAGTCAGACATCATTTTTTAGATGAGTATGACTCCCCTCGGAACGAAAATAAAAACGAAAATTAAATCTTATTGTATTCTTCCAGTACCGCATGCATTTTTTCGGTGGTTGCCATGGCGTTTGACAAAGAAACGTCGTGGTTCATGAAATCGATGATGGATGCGGTAAATTTACTCATATCGGCTTCTACAAAGTAAGGCTTTGTGGAAATCTCGGGGGGCAGGTAGGTAAGGTTGGTGGTAATGACCTTATCGAAGTAGCCCTTTTCGTAAGCTTCGTCAAATGCTTTCAGTCCGTTGGTAAACAGACCGAAGGTGCAGCAGATGAATACGCGTCTTGCATGCATTTCCTTTAACTGTCTGGAGGTGTCCAGCATACTTTCACCGGAGGAAATCATATCGTCGATGATGATGACATCCTTTCCCTCGATGTTGTCGCCTAAGAATTCATGGGCTACAATGGGATTCTTGCCGTTTACCACGGTGGAGTAGTCGCGGCGCTTGTAGAACATACCGGTATCCACACCTAAAACGGTGGCAAAATAAATGGCACGGTCCAGAGCACCTTCATCGGGGCTTATGACAATCAGATGCTCCTTGTCCACGACGAGGTCGCTTTCTGCGGCGAGCAGGGCACGGATGAACTGGTAGGGCGGGGTGAAGTTGTCGAAGCCGCACAGAGGAGTGGCATTCTGCACACGGGGATCGTGGGCGTCAAAGGTAACAAAATTGGAAATGCCCATGGAATACAGCTCGTCCAGTGCAAACGCACAGTCTAAGGATTCGCGACCGCTTCTGCGGTGCTGTCTGCCTTCATACAGGAAGGGCATGATGACGTTGATACGGTGAGCCTTGCCGTTGCAGGCAGCAATCACACGCTTTAAATCCTGATAATGGTCGTCGGGAGACATATGATTGGTATAACCGTTTACGTTGTAAGTGATGCTGTGGTTGCAGACATCCGTAATGATAAACAAATCCTTGCCGCGGATGGATTCGTGGAAAACAGCCTTGCTTTCACCGGTTCCGAAACGGGGACATTCTACATTGGTCAAATAGCTGCTTTCGATATAGCCGTGAAAAGCAGGGTCACTTTTTACTTTGTCGTTATTGATGGTTCTGCGAAAAGCAACCAGGTAATCGTTTACTTTTCGTGCAAATATTTCTGCGGAAGGCAAAGCCACGATCTTAAGAGGCGCTACGGGCATTGCATTTTCCAATTCGTGTGTATTAGCCATGATTTCCTCCGAAACTACAAATTTTACACTTTATTTATAGCATTCATAGGGTGACACGTCAAGGAATTTATAGTATTATGGAAGGGTGTAGGGGGACAGGACCGCAGGTATATCCTGCCGGCTACGAAAGGAAAAATCGGTTTTATGAACAAAAACAAAGGTCATATAATCAAGAACGTCAAACCGGGCAGCATCGCGGAAGAGATGGGACTGGAGCCCGGCGACAAAATTATGGCAGTGGACGGCACGGTCATTGAGGATGTTTTTGATTTTGAATTTCTGATACAGGATACCTATATAGAGGTTGACGTGGAGACAAAGGACGGAGAGGAGTGCCGTCTGGAAATCGAAAAGGATTTTGATGAGGATTTGGGCATCGAATTTGAAAACGGTCTGATGAGCGAATACCGTCACTGTCACAACAAATGCATTTTCTGCTTTATCGATCAGATGCCAAAGGGCATGCGGGAAAATCTGTACTTTAAGGACGACGACTCCCGGCTTTCGTTCCTGCAGGGCAATTACATCACCCTGACCAACATGTCCGAGCACGACATCGACAGGATTATCCGTTACCATTTAGCCCCCATCAACATTTCCATCCAGACCATGAATCCCGAGCTTCGCTGCATGATGCTGCACAACCGCTTTGCGGGAGAAGCCTTAAAAAAATTAGACAGGCTTTACGAAGCGGGCATTGAAATGAACGGACAGATTGTACTCTGCAAGGGAGTAAACGACGGGGACGAGCTGGATTTCAGCATAAGGGAAATGGTAAAATATCTTCCTTATTTAGAGAGTGTTTCCGTGGTGCCTGTGGGACTTTCCAAATACCGTGACGGTCTTTATCCGCTGCAGCCCTTCAATAAAGAGGATGCCGGCAAAGTCATAGACCTGATAGAAAGCTGGCAGAAAAAGCTGTATCCGAAGTTCGGAGTGCATTTTATCCATGCCAGTGACGAATGGTACATTTTAGCGGAACGCCCCATGCCGGAGGAGGAGCGGTACGACGGGTATCTGCAGCTCGAAAACGGCGTGGGCATGGTGCGGCTTTTCCTGAATGAGTTCCATGATTATATGGAAGAATTAAAAAAAGAAAGGAAGCTGCCGGACGACAGCCTTACCGGAAAGATATCCCTTGTTACCGCCAGACTGATGTATTCCTACATCGTGAAAATGGCAAAGGAAGTGGAAGAGGCATTCCCGGGACTTACCATTCAGGTATTCTGCATCCGCAACGATTTCTTCGGGGAAAACATTACCGTGACGGGACTTCTCACGGGACAGGATATCCTAAACCAGTTAAAAGGAAAGGATTTGGGCGATCTGGTGCTTCTGCCGGAAAACGTCATGCGTCTGGAGGAGGAGTTATTCTTAGACGATATGAAGCTTTCCGAGCTGACAAATGCTTTACAAGTGCCGGTAGATATTGTAAAATCAAGTGGTTGTGAGTTTGTAAAAAGCATTCTTTCCGGAGCAAGGAGGAAGACAGATGAGTGATAGAAAAAGAAAACCCATTGTAGCCGTGGTAGGACGCCCCAACGTAGGAAAGTCCACACTCTTTAATGCGCTGGCGGGCGAAAAAATCTCCATCGTAAAAGATACCCCGGGTATTACAAGGGACCGTATTTATACAGATATCACATGGCTGGATCATGTGTTCACCATGGTTGATACCGGCGGTATTGAGCCGGACAGCAAGGACATCATCCTGTCCCAGATGAGGGAGCAGGCACAGATGGCGATTGACACGGCGGATGTCATTATTTTTATGGTGGATGTGAAGCAGGGACTTGTGGATGCGGACGCCAAGGTGGCAGACATGCTGAGACGTTCCCATAAGCCGGTGGTTCTGGTGGTAAACAAGGTGGACAGCTTTGCCAAGTACGGCAATGATGTCTATGAATTCTATAATTTAGGCATCGGAGAGCCTTACCCCATTTCCTCCGTCAACAAGTTAGGACTGGGCGAAATGCTGGACAAGGTAATTTCCCATTTCCCGGACGAAGCGGACGGCACGGAAGAAGACGACCGTATCCGTGTGGCGATTGTCGGAAAGCCCAACGTGGGTAAATCCTCCATTATCAACCGGATGCTCGGCGAAAACCGTCTGATTGTTTCCGATATTGCCGGCACCACCCGTGATGCCGTGGATACGGATGTGACCTTTAACGGCAGGGAATATGTGTTTATCGATACGGCGGGTCTGCGCCGCAAGAATAAAATCAAAGAGGACCTGGAGCATTACATGATTGTGCGTACGGTGGGCGCCGTAGAGCGTGCGGATGTAGTTATCCTGGTCATTGATGCGGTGGAAGGCGTGACCGAACAGGATGCCAAGATTGCCGGCATTGCCCATGAAAGAGGCAAAGCGATCATCATTGCCGTCAACAAGTGGGATGCCGTGGAAAAGGACGACAAGACCATTTACCGTTTTACGGAAAAGGTCAGAAATACCCTTTCCTTTATGCAGTATGCGGAAATCGTGTTCATTTCCGCAAAGACCGGGCAGAGACTTCCCAAGCTGTTTGAAACCATAGATATGGTAAGCGAAAACCACGCCATGAGAGTGCAGACCGGTGTGTTAAACGAAATCATGACGCAGGCCGTTGCCATGCAGCAGCCGCCTACGGACAAGGGAAAGCGCTTAAAGCTTTACTACATCACCCAGGCATCGGTAAAGCCGCCCACTTTTGTCATTTTCGTAAACGACAAGGAGCTGATGCATTTCTCTTATACCCGTTACATTGAAAATCAGATCAGACAGACCTTCGGATTTAAGGGAACACCGCTTCGTTTTATTATACGTGAGAGAAAGGCTAAGGAACAATGATAGCAGAAAGAATTATTTGTCTTGTCATCGGTTATGTATTCGGATTATTCCAGACGGCGTTTTTTTATGGAAAAGCGCACGGTATCGACATCAGGGAGCACGGCAGCGGCAACTCCGGTACCACCAATGCCTTACGGGTGCTGGGCACCAAAGCGGGGCTCATTGTATTTGCCGGTGACTGCTTAAAATGTATGGCGGCTATTTTCCTGACAAAATTATTATTCGGAAAGAGCCATCCCGATTTTGTATACCTGTTTGCCCTGTATACCGGAGCCGGAGTGATTTTAGGACATAACTATCCTTTTTATATGCATTTTAAGGGCGGAAAGGGCATTGCGGCAACGGCAGGGCTGGTGCTTTCCTTCCATCCGTATTTCATACCCACCGGCATTATCCTGTTTTTCGGCACCTTTCTTACCACCCATTATGTTTCGTTAGGCTCCCTGCTTGTGTATGCGGGCTTTATGATTCAGATGGTGGTTTCCGGACAGCTCGGTGTGTTCGGTGCAGGCGTCAGCCGGGCGACCCTCATTGAAATGTATATCATTACCGCCTTTTTAACGGCAATGGCATACTGGAAGCACAGACAGAATATCGTTAGGCTGGCAAAAGGAACGGAGAGAAAGACCTATCTGTTCAAAAAAAACAAGGACGAATAAGGGGATATCGTTTCCCGTAGGAAAAGAAACGGAGGCTGTTATGGCAAAAATCAGTATTTTGGGCGGCGGAAGCTGGGGCATTGCCCTTTCCGTACATCTGCATAAATTAGGACATGAAATTACCGTCTGGTCCAAGGTGCCGGCGGAAATCGAAATGTTAAAACAGAATCATGAGCATAAAATGCTGCCGGGCATCAAACTGCCGGAGGACATGATTTTTACAACGGACGATAAGGAAGCCGTGACGGGCAGGGATGTGCTGGTTATGGCAGTGGCAAGCGCCTACACCAGGGCAACGGCAAAGGAGTTATCCCCTCTGATTGCGCCGGGACAGATTATCGTCAATGTGGCAAAGGGCGTGGAGGATCACACCTATATGACACTGTCGGAAATTATCGAACAGGAAATCTCGCAGGCAGAGGTAGCGGTTCTTTCCGGACCTTCCCATGCGGAGGAGGTAAGCCGCGGCATTCCGACCACCATTGTAGTGGGAGCGAAGAAGCGTAAAACGGCAGAATATTTACAGAATATCTTCATCAGTGATGTGTTCCGCGTGTATACCAGCCCCGACGTGCTGGGTATGGAGCTCGGCGGAGCCCTGAAAAATGTAGTGGCTCTGGCAGCCGGTATGGCGGACGGCCTGGGCTACGGGGACAATACCAAGGCAGCGCTTATCACGAGAGGTATTGCCGAGATTGCAAGACTGGGTACCGCCATGGGAGCCAAATTTGAAACCTTCTGCGGACTCACCGGTATCGGAGATCTGATTGTTACCTGCGCCTCCATGCATTCCCGCAACCGGAGAGCCGGCATTTTAATCGGTCAGGGCAAGAGCATGGAAGAAGCCATGGCAGAAGTAAAAATGGTAGTGGAGGGCGTGTATTCCGCCAAGGCTGCCATGGGACTGGCGGAAAAATATAACGTACAGCTTCCCATTATCGAACAGGTCAACAAGATTCTGTTTGATGGAAAACCGGCTGCGGATGCGGTGAGGGATCTGATGCTCCGCGACAAGAAAATCGAAATCAGCGACGCAGGCTGGGACGAAGAATAAATATAGCCGTTCATAAAGAAGAAAACAAATAGGGAGTGGTCCGCAATGGACTACTCCTTTTCTTTTGCTGGCTTTTTTTGAAAAATGTAAAAACATTAAGTAATAGGAGCCGTTCGCAATGAAAGGACATTTATTAACAGATTATATTAACAGATTTTATTAACAGATAAGGAGATAGAACAATTTTTCAAATATCTGCATGAGAGGAAAAGAGCGAGAACACACAGAAGAAATATATCCGTGATGCGATTACCCAAAGGAAAAAGAGAAACTGGGTACAGGGAAGAAAAAAAGACGCCAGTACCCAAAGAGAAAAGAGAAACTGGGTACAGGAAAGAAAAAATGACGCCAGTACCCAAAGAGAAACGAGAAACTGGGTACAGGAAAGAAAAAAAGACGCCAGTACCCAAAGAGAAAAGAGAAACTGGGTATAGGGAAGAAAAAATGACGCCAGTACCCAAAGAGAAACGAGAAAATGGGTACAGAGCAGAAAAAAAGATGCCAGTACCCAAAGAGAAACGAAAAACTGGGTATAGGAAAGAAAAAAAGACGCCAGTACCCAAAGGGAAAAGAGAAAATGGGTATAGAGCAGAAAAAATGTATTATGTTCCATGAGTCTGCGTCTTTCTGCAAACTGGAAGCCCGGATTCCAATTCAGGCGGTAAAAATCATACTTTTGGGTGATGTGCAAAAGAAGAAAATACGTTATGCTTAAAGTAAAAAAATGGGTGGATACCCGGCCAAAAAGTGAAGGAAGGGAGAATTGTATGAAAAGAAAAGGAAAACGTATGGCAGCCATGCTTCTGGCAATCGGACTTCTTCTGTCGGATATACCGGTGACTGCGTGGGCGGTTTCCCCGGAGTATTTAACGGAAACCGAAGCAACAATACCGGAAACCGAAGCAA
>ULJH01018621.1_pt1 | contig 16510 bp, 12 predicted proteins | sample 1950781 | NCBI WGS metagenome assembly ULJH01 (sample SAMEA4835462, study PRJEB28245) | human gut metagenome | biome: gut microbiome; material: fecal sample | place: Denmark | collected 2008 | reverse complement strand
TCCAGAAGATTATCAACATTTCGATGCCGACATTATTATGCATATAAATTCTGTTCTGATGATACTTACTCAACTTGGCGTTGGACCGGATGACGGTTTTGTAATAACCGGGGCTGATGAACAATGGTCCGATTACATTACAGATTCCAAAAAACTCGAGGCTGTGAAATCTTACATATACTTGAAAGTCAGGTTACTGTTCGATCCACCGACGAGTTCGACCATAGTTGACAGTTTCAATAGACAGATTAACGAGCTTGAATGGCGCCTTAACGTACAGGCGGAATCCAAATAAAGGTGGTGAGAATATGGTAAACAGTTTGTATCTAAGCCATCATGGTGTAAAAAATCAAAAATGGGGAATTCGACGATTCCAGTATAAAGATGGCAGCTTAACGCCTGCTGGAAAAAGAAGAGCAGCAAAGATGCGTACAGCATACACGCAATTGACCGGGAAGAAATTACGAAGTCATCCGGAAAGTTTGAAAAAAAGCATTGACAAAAGTAAGTCAGGCGGAAAAACAAGCGACGCCGATGATCAGATCACGGAACTGAAGAAACAGAAAGAACTCCTTACAGCAAAGAAAGATGTTCTGGAGTTACAGAATAGAATAAGCGAACTTACTCCAAAAAAAGTTTCAGCTGGAAAGAAATTTATCGAGGAGTTCGGTCCGACCATAGCCAAAAATGTATGGGAGGGAGCTCTCAAGAACAATGTCAATAAATGGATTGAGAATAAAATGGGGTTGAAAGTTCCTGAGTCGGAATCAAAGAAACTTGCCGATAAAGCAAAGGATATGCAGAATCGTTATAATTCACTAAAGTATGAAAACCTGATCAAAGAAGAATTGAATAAACGAAAGAAGAATCAGGGAAATACCAGTGATAAGACGAACGGTGAAAAATCCCCTGATAGTGGATCAGACAAGTCTAGCAAACAAAATAATCAGAAATCGGAATCGAGAGGTGGTCAATCATCTAAGACATCTGACGGCGCTAAGTCTTCAAAAACGGAGGAGTCAAAGACTGAAAGATACACCGGAACAGTTGAGGGAAAAGGTACATCTCATGTCGATCCACGTAAGTATTATACAGAGGATGCAGAGTATCGTGATGTAAAATCTTCCAATACTAACAGTGGCGAGAGATTCATAAGCGGATTACTCGAAAGTGGAGCCGGTATACTTAGACTGGAAGACAAAAGGATGGGTTAATCATGGCATTATCAAACACGGCCACCCCGATATATTATGGTCGTTTTAGGGAGGCTGTACTTCGTGGAGAAATACCTGTATGCGAAGAAATCTCTTTGGAAATGAATCGAATAGATGCATTAATTGCAAATCCTGGTGTTTGGTATGACGATAAAGCAATCCAGGGTTTTATTGATTATTGCGAAAATGAACTTACTCTAACCAATGGTGAAGATCTTCATTTATTAGATTCATTTAAGCTTTGGGCTGAGCAGATCTTCGGTTGGTATTATTTCGTCGAACGAAGTATTTATGAACCATCCGCCGATGGTAGGGGTGGGCATTACGTTAAGAAAACCATCAAGAAACGACTAATTCACAAACAATATCTAATAGTTGCTCGAGGAGCAGCTAAGTCAATGTATGCTTCCTGTATACAAAATTACTTTCTAAATGTTGACACATCTACAACTCATCAAGTTACAACGGCACCGACTATGGCTCAGGCAGAAGAAGTTATGTCACCTATACGTACTTCCATAACCAGAGCAAGAGGACCGTTATTCCAATTTCTCACAGAAGGATCTTTACAAAACACCACAGGTTCAGAAGCAAACAGAGTAAAACTCGCATCCACGAAGAAAGGCATTCAGAACTTTCTTACTGGTTCATTGCTTGAAGTTCGTCCGATGACAATCGATAAGCTCCAGGGATTGAGAGTTAAAGTAGCCACAGTTGACGAATGGCTTTCCGGAGACATCCGGGAAGATGTTATCGGTGCTCTGGAGCAGGGTGCTGCTAAAGAACAAGGGTCTGGGACTGATAACGATTATCTGATCGTAGCGATTAGCTCCGAAGGAACTGTGCGAAATGGAAGTGGCGATACAATCAAAATGGAGTTGATGAAAATCTTAAAAGGCGAGTATAGCGCCCCGCATACTTCCATTTTTTGGTATCGTCTGGATTCAATCGATGAAGTCGGAAAGCCAGAGATGTGGTTAAAGGCTAATCCGAATCTTGATAAAACCGTAACGTATGAAACTTACCAAGATTCTGTAGAAAGAGCCGAGCAGGCTCCAGCAGCAAGGAATGATATTCTTGCAAAACGGTTTGGGATCCCAATGGAGGGCTATACCTATTACTTCACATACGAAGAAACACTACCTCATAAAAAAAGAGAATATTGGCAGTTGCCATGCTCAATGGGCGGGGATTTATCTCAAGGAGATGATTTCTGCTCATTTGTATTTTTATTCCCTTTATCCGGAGGTGCTTTTGGTATAAAGACCCGAAATTACATCACTGAACTTACCTTTAACAAACTTCCAACTGCTATGCGGATGAAGTATGAAGATTTTTTGAAAGAGGGAAGTCTCATTGTCATGCCGGGTACAGTGCTCGACATGATGGAGGTTTATGAAGACCTTGACAATTTCATTTCTGAAGTTGGATACGACGTGCGTTCTTTCGGTTTCGACCCTTATAACGCCAGGGAATTTGTTGAGCGATGGGAACGAGAGAATGGACCGTTTGGAGTCGAAAAAGTAATACAGGGAGCTAAGACAGAGTCAGTGCCATTAGGAGAGTTGAAGAAGTTATCCGAAGAAAGAATGCTTTTGTTTGATGAAGAACTTATGACTTTTACAATGGGAAACTGCATCGTCATGGAAGATACGAATGGTAATAGGAAACTTTTAAAGAAGCGATATGAAGCAAAGATCGATGCTGTTGCGGCTATGATGGACGCCTTTATAGCGTTCAAGCTTAATCGAGAAGCTTTTGAGTAAGGAGACAGTCAAATGGGATTAAACCTAGGAGCCAGGCTGAAACATGCCTATAACGCATTTACAAACCGTGATCCGACAGGATCTTACATATCGATCGGACCTGGATATAGTTCTAGGCCTGACCGACCAAGGATGAGTCATGGAAATGAAAAATCTATAGTAACGTCAATTGTCAATCGTATTGCATTGGATGTGGCAAGTGTTGAAATCCGTCACTGCCGACTGGATGACGACGGACGTTACGTTGAAGAAATCAATTCGGGCCTGAATAAGTGCCTAAAACTGGAAGCCAATATTGATCAGACATCCAGGGCGTTTATCCAGGACCTTGTTATTTCCGCCTTCGATGAAGGAGCAGTGGCAATCGTACCAGTGGACACGACCCTGAATCCAGAAGTAACAGATTCCTGGGATGTACAGTCTATGAGGGCTGGAAAGATATTGGAGTGGTATCCGGAGAAAGTTCTTATCCGGGTGTACAACGATCGAACCGGGGAGAAGGAAGACATCTTGCTGCCAAAGAAGCAGGTTGGTATTTTTGAGAATCCTTTGTATGCAGTATTCAACGAGCCTAACTCCACCATGAAGAGACTGGTGAGGAAATTGAGTTTGCTGGATGTGACAGACGAACGAACGGCATCCGGAAAATTGGATTTGATCATTCAGCTTCCATATGTGGTGAAAACGCAAACTCGCAGGGAGCAGGCAGAGAATCGAAGAAAAGACCTGGAAGACCAGCTTGCTGGAAGTAAGTATGGAGTCGCCTATATCGACGGAACTGAGCGAGTCACACAGCTGAACCGTTCGGTGGAAAACAACTTGATGAAACAGATCGAATATCTGACCAACATGCTTTACAGTCAGTTGGGCATCACCCAGTCAGTGCTTGATGGCACGGCTGATGAGAAAACGATGCTTAATTACACCAACCGCACGATTGAGGCCTTTGTCTCAGCGATTGTCGATGAAATGAAGCGGAAGTTTCTTTCCAAAACGGCAAGATCCCAGGGACAGTCAATTGAGTATTTCAGGGATCCGTTCAGGCTAGTTCCGATTGATAACATTGCAGAGATAGCGGACAAGCTTACCCGAAATGAGATTATGACCTCAAATGAGATAAGACAAAAGATTGGAATGAAACCATCTAAAGATCCGAAGGCAGACGAGTTGCGTAACAGAAACATCAGTCAGTCGAAAGAAGAAGTGAAGGTGGATGAAGAGATGATCAAAAACAAAGAAGGAGGAAACGGTCAAAATGGAAAAATCCAAATTTGATTTTGGAGGCTATGCCACGAGAAACGACTTGCTGTGTACCGATGGCAGGACTATCCGGCAGAATGCTTTCAAAGGTAATGACGGTGCCGAAGTTCCGATTGTATGGAACCACGAGCATAACGATGTGAATGCCGTCCTGGGACATGCGATCTTAGAAAACCGGGATGACGGTGTGTATGCCTACGGAGTATTCAATGATGCACCGCAGGGTATAACAGCAAAGAAATTAGTAGACAACGGAGATGTGCGTGCTTTATCGATTTGGGCTAATGACCTCAAACAGATTGGCAACGATGTGATCCACGGAAACATCAAGGAATTAAGCCTTGTCCTTGCAGGGGCAAATCCTGGTGCTTACGTGGATTTTGTTATGGCACACGGTGACGGGGAAGAGGATACCCTCTATGCGTCATATGACGAAAACCTCACAATTTTCCACTCAGCTGATAATGCTGAAGAAAAAAAACAGGAGGAGAAAAAGATGGAAGATAATGACAAAAAAGATGGTGAAAAAACTATTCAGGACGTCCTCGACACATTTAACGAGGATCAGACTAAAGTTCTTAACTATATCGTTTCTAAGGCATTGGCCGAAAACGGTGAAGAAGATGATGAAAGTGAAAAGAAGGGAGATAACGAAGATATGAAGCACAACGTATTTGAAAAAGACGACGCTCAGCAGGGTAATGTTCTCTGCCATTCCGATGAGATGAACATCATCGAACTTGCTAAACAGGGAAGTGTTGGAAGTCTGCAGCAGGCTATGAGACTGTATGCAGAAGAACAGTCAGGCACATTAGCACATGGCGTATTCGACAATGAGGTCGAAGCTCTGTTCCCAGAGTACGAGCTTCTCGAGAAAGGCGAACCGAATACTCTCGAGAGAGATCAGTCCTGGATTGATGCCGCAATCGCAAAAGCTCACAAAGCACCGTATTCCAGATTACGTACAAGGAATGCAGACGCACGTATTGCAGAGCTCAAGGCGAAGGGCTATCAGTCAAAAGGCGATTACAAAAAAGAGGGAGCACAGATCAAGCTGCTTAGCAGAACAACTGATCCACAGACCGTCTATATCAAAGACACGATGCATCGGGATGACATTATTGATATCACCGACTTCGATGTAGTGGCTTATCAGTGGAGAATGATGCGTCACGTTCTTAATGAAGAACTTGCCATGGCAATGATGGTCGGTGATGGACGTGAGGACGGAGATCCAGACAAAATCCACGAAGAGCATATCAGACCTATCTGGACTGACGATGAGCTTTACACAATTCATGCCGACGTGGATATTGAAGCAGCTAAGACAAAGTTACAGGGCACAAATACTGGGGCTAACTTCGGTGATTCTTATATATATGCGGAAGCTATTATCGAATCCGCACTGTATTCAAGAGAGCAGTTCAAAGGTTCTGGAGTTCCGGACATGTACTGCACACCACATCTTCTCAATGTGATGCTTCTCGCAAGAGATCTCAATGGTCGCCGTATTTACACTTCTAAAGCAGATCTTGCTGCCGCCCTTAATGTTGGTGAAATCCATACTGCAGAGCAGTTTGAGGGACTGGTTAGAACCGATAAAGCAGGAAAGAAACATAAGCTTCTTGCACTGTTTGTAAATCTTAACGATTATACAATTGGTGCTACTCGTGGCGGTGAGATCGCTAAATTTGAGGATTTCGATATGGACTTCAACAGATACAAATATATGCTGGAGACTCGTCTGTCCGGAACCCTTACTAAAGTATATTCTGCGATTGCTCTGGAAGAGCCGCAGGCGTGATTGAAGGAGGTTGAATAATATGGATAAAATTTTTATGAGAGCTGACGACACAAATGTGGCAGCAAGAAAAATCTACGTGAAAAGCGGAGATGCTTATGCCTATGCCGATAAGGCATGTAAGACAAAGATTAAAGCAGATGTCTTGATGGATGTTTTCGTAAAGGGAGCAATCATCATCGATGGAACTTCCCAGTATAAACCAGTAAGTGCGGATCTCACATCTGCCGGTGTAGCATCTGTTACATACATTAAATCAGTAAAAGGATCCGGAAGCACTGCTACTGCAACTCCGACTGTACTTCAGTCCGAGGAGTATACTGCCTAATAAGGATGATGGAACATGAGTAAATGGTTCGGAAAGATTGGTTACAATAGTAGTCATGAAGAAGAAGCCGGCGTATGGGTCGATTCCATCACCGAGCGAGAATATTATGGCGACGTGATCAGCGACAGATGGAGGAGACAAAATTCCGGAGAGGTTAATGATAACATAAATCTCTCAAACACCATCAGTATTGTAGCCGATCCGTACGCCTACCAAAATTGCAAGGACATGGTTTACGTCGAAATAAGGGGTACTAAGTGGAAAGTCTCGGACATTGATATGAGTCAATACCCGAGGCTTATTTTGTCTATAGGAGGGGTTTGGAATGAAAACACGTCTGGAACTTCAGAATAAGCTGGAAGAACTGCTTGGTTTCAGGCATGTTTACTACCAGCCTCCTGAATCGGTCAAAATGGAATATCCGGCAATACGATATTCCAAATCTATGATCAGGAGTCAAGAAGCTAACAACGGTACCTATATCGAAAACGAACGGTATGAAATTACCGTGATTGACAAAAAACCAGACAACCCGGTTATTAAAAAGTTACTGGCGCTCCCACATTGTGGTTATGAGCGTCAATACCGGGCTGATAATTTAAACCACGATGTATTAACAATTTATTTGTAAGGAGGAATTCCATATGGGCGAAGACAATAAGAAGAAAATTAAATGGGATCAGGTTGGAGAAAAATTATATGAGATTGGTGTTGACAGGGGCGTACTATACACCCAGGAAGGTGGCGTATATGGCGCAGGTGTTCCGTGGAATGGTTTAACTCAGGTGACTGAGAGTCCATCCGGAGCAGAAGCTACAAAATTGTATGCTAACAACAATCCTTACCTTACACTGCTTTCAAAAGAAGAGTGGGGCGGAACCATTGAAGCGTACACATATCCGGACGAATTTGCTGCATGTGATGGATCTGCTGAGATCACAAAAGGTGTTTCCATCGGCCAGCAGAAACGTAAGAGTTTCGGATTTACTTATCGTTCATTAATTGGAAACGATACAGACGGAGAATCTCACGGATACAAAATTCACCTCGTATACGGATGTATGGCGTCTCCTAGTGAGAAAACACGTGCGACTATCAATAATGATGTAGGTGTAGATCCGATGAGTTGGGAGATTTCCACAACACCGGTAGCTGTTACAGATCATGATCCAACATCTACAATGGAGATCGATTCTACAAAAGTAACGGCCAAGCAGCTGGCTAAGATCGAAGAGATTCTTTATGGTAAAGACCCATCCAGCGAATCAGCAAATGATGGCGTTGCTCCGAGAATGCCATTACCGGATGAACTCATCGCAATTCTCAACACAGTTACAGAATAATTACGCAATTGAAAAAAATATGCAGAAAGCCCATTCCTTAACTGGTTTGGGCTTTCTTTAAAGTGAAAAGGAGAAAAAAAATTATGTTAAAGAAAACAATTAATTACACAGATTACGATGGAAATCCGCGTACAGAAGATCATTATTTCAATATTTCAAAAGCCGAACTTACCGATATGGCGATGACTTATCCGGATGGATTGGAAAACACTTTAAAAAGTATTATTAAAACGAACGATACAAAACGTATGTATTTATTCTTCAAAGATTTGATTCTGAAAGCCTACGGTGTGAAGTCACCAGACGGAAGAAGATTCATTAAGTCAGATGAAATTACAAAAGAATTCACACAGACAGAAGCTTTCAGTGTACTGATTGATGAGCTGATCAATGGGCAGCTTTACAACGATTTTATTTACGGAATTCTTCCTACAAATGGAATCGACAAAGAGGCAGCAATTAAAGAGGCTGAGAAGATTGTTGGAATTCCAATCGCCAATGATGCTGTCACTCCACAAAACTGATTTAGAAAAGATCGGAGGATACAGCGATGTTGCAATTAGTTATCCCAGCTGTCGTTGACAACTATTGGGATGAAGATAAAGAGGAGTTTATCGATGTGACTAAGGCAAAAGCGGCAACCATTCATCTTGAACATTCGCTAGTATCTCTGTCAAAATGGGAATCCATATGGCATAAATCATTTTTCTCGAAAGAAGAAAAGACGCCGGAAGAGATCATGAGCTACATAAAGTGCATGACACTCGATAAAAACGTGGATTCCCAAATATATGATCGCATCACCAAGGAAAACATTACGGAAATCATGGATTATATTAACGACCCCATGACAGCTACTACGTTTCCGAAAGAAAAGAAACAGAGCATAAACAATGAGCGAATCACAAATGAGCTGATTTATTACTGGATGGTTTCCTTAAACATACCGGTTGAGTTCGAGAAGTGGCATATCAATAGACTGCTTACTTTAATAAGAGTATGCGAAGTGAAAAATGCACCATCGAAGAAGAGAAGTAAAGCCGATATTATGCGTAGCAATGCGGCAACGAACGCTGCCAGAAGAAAGATGTGGAATACGAGAGGGTAACGAGATGCTTAAAGGAATTGATGTAAGTTACCACCAGGGAAAGGTGGATTTTAAAAAAGTAAAACAATCGGGCATTGATTTTGTTGTCCTGAGATCCAGTTATCGCAAGACAGCAGATACAAAATTCTTTGAATATGTTAAAGCCTGTCGTGAAGCTGGTCTTAAAATTTTAGGCGTATATCATTTTATCTACGCCTTAAATGAAGATCAGGCGTTGGAAGAGGCAAAGTTCTGTCTGGCGCAGATCCGTAAGGCTGGGCTATCCAGAGATGTAATGGTGTTCGCGGATTTTGAGTACGATTCCGTAGCTAAAGCTAAGAAAGCAGGCGTTGTGCTCAGAGCAGAGCAATGCAACAAATTCACAACAATTTTTTGTGAGTACATGAAAGAAAAAGGATACACTGCAGGGATCTATGCAAATATCGATTTCTATAAGAACTGGTATGCGACGAATGTTATTAAACGGTGGCCAGTATGGCTGGCTGATTATTCAGGCGGTCCGGATTTCGATTGTATTATGCAGCAATTCACAAGTTCTGGAAAGGTGAATGGTATTTCCGGAAATGTGGATATGAACTATTACTATGGAAGGAGTCCGGAAACTGTGAGTAAAACAAGATCGAGACAGGCAGTTGTTGATTTAATCACTTCCTGGGAAGGAAGAAACGAAGCGGATGGAAGTCATAAGTACATTATAGACATTTACAATTCGTACACTGGCAAGTTACCTAGAGGCGTAAAGATGAAGTACGATTGGGCTTGGTGTGCATGTAGTTGGTCTGCAATAGCGATTAAGCTTGGATATACGGATATTATGCCAATTGAGATAAGTTGCAACGAATTGATTAAGGCTGCAAAAGAAATGGGATGTTGGGTTGAAAACGATGCCTACGTCGCAAATCCTGGAGATGGCATTGTATATGATTGGCAAGACAGTGGCATTGGCGATAACACCGGAGTGCCCGATCACATTGGAACCATCATCGAAGTATACAAAGATGCCGGATATTACGTTGTGATGGAAGGAAACTATAAAGATTCTGTCAAGAAACGGACCATTTCCTTCAATGGTAAGTATATTAGAGGTTTCATCACGCCTAAATACACCGATGACTCTATTGTTCAGCCACAGCAAACTTCCAAGAAAGACGTGAATACAATTGCTAGGGAAGTAATCTCTGGTAAGTGGGGCACTGGTTCTGCTCGTAGGACTGCTTTGGAAGCGGCTGGATATGATTACACCAAGGTTCAAAAACGTGTCAATGAAATTCTTAACAGTACCGCTTCTTCGACAAAGAAAGAAGTGACAGCTACCTGCTTAGCCAAGTGGTTTAATGCGGAAGTAGCTGGGACATACACAGTAAAGGCGTCTGGCGGTCTTTATTGCAGGAATGATGCCGGAACAAACAAGAAAGCGCTAGTTCTTATACCAAACGGAACAAAGGTTCGGTGCTACGGATACTACAGCAAATTTAATGGGGTTCGGTGGTTATATGTGCAGTTTACATTAAACGGTATTAAATACACTGGATTCTGTTCAAATGTGTATCTGAAAAAATAGGAGAAAAGCTTATGATAAGTTTCAGACAAAAGGGCGATTTCTCGAAGCTTTCCCGATACATCGAAAAAGCTAGAGAGGCCGCAAAGATCGGCATACTTGATAAGTACGGCCGTGAAGGAGTGGCAGCCCTGGCGTCTGCTACTCCTGTCAAGACTGGTAAAACAGCTAGTTCTTGGGTGTATGAGATAAAACGTCAAAATGGATCCGTTTCAATAGTATTCAAGAATACAAACATAGTGAACGGTGTTCCAATCGCCATCATATTACAGTATGGACATGGAACAGGAACCGGAGGCTGGGTCGAAGGAAGAGATTACATCAATCCTGCGATTCAGCCTATTTTTGACGAAATTGCAAATAAGGCTTGGCGGGAGGTGACTAAAGCATGAGTAATGTTGTCGACGAAAGAGTTGTGGAGATGCGGTTTGACAACCAGCAGTTTGAGAAGAACGCTAAGGAAAGTATGTCAACCATCGACAAACTAAAAGACAAGCTCAAATTTGACAATGTCGCTAAAGGAATGGGAGCTGTTGATGATGCTATAAAAAAGGTCGACTTTTCCAAAATGTCAAACGGGGTTGAAACCGTTCAGGCTAAATTTTCGGCATTAGAAGTAATGGGCGTTACTGCTATAGCAAATATAACCAATGACGCCGTTAATGCTGGAAAAAGAATTGTATCGGCATTAACCATTGATCCGATTAGCTCTGGTTTCAAAGAATATGAAACACAGATTAATGCTGTACAAACAATTCTAGCCAATACATCAAACAAAGGAACCACCCTTGATCAGGTTAATCAGGCATTGGATGAGTTGAATCATTATGCTGACTTGACTATTTACAATTTTACAGAGATGACCAGAAACATTGGTACGTTTACCGCAGCTGGTGTTGATTTGGACACATCTGTGTCAGATATTCAGGGTATTGCTAACGTTGCAGCCATTTCAGGTTCAACGTCACAACAGGCATCCGTAGCGATGTATCAGCTTTCACAGGCATTGGCCGCTGGAAGTGTAAAGCTTCAAGACTGGAACTCAGTTGTAAATGCCGGTATGGGTGGTGAAATCTTTCAGAACGCTTTGCGTGAAACGTCCGAATTACTTGGCACGGGTGCCGAAGAAGCAATTAAAGCCGAGGGATCATTCAGAGAGTCATTGTCAAAGGGATGGCTTACCGCCGAAGTATTGACCGAAACGCTCAAGAAGTTTACCACATCCGGGGCAAATGAGTATGTGGCAAAATACACCGGTTTGTCTAAAGAAGCGGTCAGTGCAGCTCTTGATGAAGCGAAAGCACAGTATGGTGAAGCCGATGCTATTAATGAAGCATCGAAAGCTTTGGCTGAGAAAACCGGTAAGAATGAAGAAGAAATTAAATCCATCTTGACCATGGCGAAAACGTCAGAAGATGCTGCCACTAAAGTTAAGACATTCTCGCAGTTGTGGGACACGTTAAAAGAAGCGGCTCAGTCAGGTTGGACACAGACCTGGGAAATTCTTATCGGAGACTTTGAAGAATCGAAAGAACTACTCACATCTATTTCCGATGCCGTAAGTAATGTTATCAACAAGATGTCTGAGCGAAGGAATAATATACTCGAAAGTGCGATGACGTCTAGCTGGGACAAGCTTATTCATAAAATTAACGAAGCTGGGGCTACAACTGAAACTTTCGAGGATAAGTTAAAGCAGACGCTCGAAAAACATGGAAAAAATGTTGACGACTTAACGAAAGAATATGGTTCTCTTCAGAAAGCATTTCAGTCTGGCGCGGTATCTTCGGATTTGCTAAAAGAAGCGATTAATGGACTAAACGGATCTTTAACCGATTTAAGTGGCATTAAGGATACTTTGAAATTTGGTTCAACGGGTGACGATGTTAAGAAAGCGCAGCAGGCTTTGCTTGATCTGGGGTACACATTAGATAATTTTGGTGTTGATGGAATTATCGGAAGTGAGACAACAGCCGCGATTAAAGCATTCCAGGAAGCAAATGGATTAACTGTTGATGGAATCATCGGACCAGATACACTTTCTGCATTGCAAGGAGCATCCTCGTCTTCGTTTGAACTGAAGGAAAATGTTGACGACCTAATAGCAGGTGTGGATAAGCTTGGTGGAAGAGAAGCATTAATCGAATCGTTCAAAAACATTATCAAAGCAATTGGTGAAATTCTTGCACCGATAAAGGGTGCGTGGGAAGAGATATTTCCACCGAAAACAACCGAAGAGGCTGCTAATCAGCTTAAATCACTAATCGACAAGTTTCATGATTTTACTGAGACTTTACATATAAGTGATGAAACTGCCGGAGAAATTAAAGATACCTTTAAAGGATTATTTGCCATTTTGGATATTATTCGGTCAATTATTTCCGGAGGAGTTAAAGCAGCATTCAGTGGGCTGAAGACAGTTTCTGGAGCACTCAAAATTGATATACTGGGGATCACTGCAAGTGTCGGAAGAGCAATTTCAGCATTCCGGGACTTTTTATTTAGCAATAATCTGATAACCTCCGGTTTTAAATTGTTGGGTGAGGGCATTAAAACTGTCGTAAAAGCGTTCCAGGATCTATATAACTGGTTCATACAGATACCGCAGGTACAGAGCTTCTTTGAGAATTTAAAGAATATAGATTTAACGGAAGTTGGCACAAACATCATCGCAGGATTAAAAAATGGTCTTAGCGGAGGAATCTCTGCTATTCCAGGAATGATGATCAATCTCGGCACGAGTATAATTAATGCGATAAAAGATGTATTAGGTATACACTCGCCAAGTACCGAAATGGAGAGCGTTGGAGAGTTCATTATCGATGGTTTGGTGAACGGACTTCGTAATGGATTTTCGAAAGTTGTTGAAGTTATCAAGGATTTGGCGACTAAAGTAAAAAAGACTTTTGATGATATTGACTTTGAAAAAATATTTGAAGTCGGTATGAGTATTGGCTCAATGGCCATTCTCAACAAGATAGCTACGGCTATTAAGAATTTTTCAGAGCCATTTGAGGGTTTAAACGATATTTTTTCAGGTACTGGAGATGTTCTGGAATCTGTCAGCAAAACAATCAAGAAATCTACAAAATCTGTGAATAAAATCCTTAAATCAGTTAGTGGGTTGATTAAAGATCTTGGTAAGTCATTAACCAGACTTTCAAAGAGCTTTTCAAAAGTTCTAAAAGCTTCTGCATTTGAGAAAAAAGCTAACGGTACAAAGAAATTGGCCGTATCTTTACTGATTCTTGTTGGAGCATTGTATATTCTTGCTCAAATCGACACAGCAAAATTATGGAGTTCTATAGGTGCATTGACCGTTTTGGCTGGTATACTTGTGGCACTCGCGCTTGCCATGAATAAAGTTGAAAGCGCATCTGCATCGGCTAGTTTTAAAGAAGGAATTAAGTTGGACGGTCTTAAAGCTGGATTAGTCGGAATTGGCGTGGCATTGTTGTTAGTGGCTGCAACAGTGAAGCTAATGAGCTCTATGAATCCCGAAGAAGCGATACGTGGATTTCTTGGACTCGCCGGTATCATTGCAGCAATTTCAGCGGTGTTTATAGCGTACGGTTTAGCTGTGCGTGGGAAAGCCGCCGAGAATATTGATAAAGCCGGAAAAATGATCAAAAAGATGGCTTGGACAATGATGCTTATCGTTGGCGTGATAAAGTTGGTAGGCTTTCTTAAAGCTGAAGAAATCATTAAAGGTGCTGCTTTCATGACCGGCTTCATCGTTTTCGTCGGTCTTTTAAGTCTTGTTACGAAAAAGTCCGGGAAACATATCGATAAGTTAGGCGGAATGTTGGTCAAAATGGTTATCGCAATGGCCTTATTAGTCGGTGTTGTGAAGCTTATTGGTAAGTTAAGCTTAGGTGAGATGGGGAAAGGTGCACTTTTCGCAGCTGGATTTCTCGTATTTGTCGCAATTTTGAAGAAAATTGTAAAGAAGACAAATAATGGAGAAATGGTTAAGCTTGGCGGCTTACTTCTATCCATGTCAGTAGCTATGGCGTTGCTGGTCGGTGTAATTGCGCTTATTAATCTTATGTCTGTAGGCGAACTCATCAAAGGAGTGGCGGTAATTGCAGTATTTGCCGCTCTGATGATTGCGATGGTTAAAGCTGTAAAGGGTGTTGGCCCATTCGCTCCAGAGATGGCGACAACATTAATAGCTATGTCAGTAGCCATTGGCATTATGGCTGGTATCGCTGTATTGTTAGGTATGGTAAAAACTGAGGATCTCGTTAAGGGTGTAATCGCTGTTGGTGCTTTAGGTGCAATTCTGGCACTGATGATTTATGCGACAAAAGGTGCACAAAAATGCGTCGGTAATATCGTAGCTATGACCGTTGCCATAGGCGTTATGGTTGGAGCACTTGCTATATTATCGCTTCTCGAGCCCGATAAGTTGGCTGGCGCAGTCGCTGCACTAGGGATCTTGATGGGGATGTTTGCACTTATGACAAAAGTTTCCAGCTCAGCGAGCGGTTCTATCGGTAGTGTAGCGTCTATGCTTCTTGTAGTAGTTGGTCTTGCCGCAGTAATATATGCGTTAAATAAGCTTGATTGTGACACATCATTAAAGACGGTTATATCATTGTCGATATTGATGATGGCATTAGCTAAAACTATCAAAATCGTAGCAAAAGCTGGAGAAGTGAAGAAATCTGCCGTGAAGTCGATGGCTATCATGGCTGGCATTATGCTTGGAATAGGGGTCGTTTTAGGATTACTCAACAAGTTTGAACTTAGCACTTCGTTGGAAACCGCAATTGCTTTGTCTACAGTAATGATTGCTTTATCTACAGCAGCACTTATCGCAAGCAAGATAGGGGCAGTTGGCGACTCAGCCCAAGCCGCAGCGAAGATGATTCTTATAATCGCCGCCGTTGGCGCCGTTCTTACAGCTGTCGTTGGATTGATTGGACTTATTCCAGGAGCGGAGGAGTTCTTGGATAAGGGAGTCACAATTTTAGCAAAAATCGGAACCGGCCTTGGAGAGTTCTTTGGAAGTATTATCAGTGGTTTTGCAACCGGTCTTACAAACGATCTTCCGAAGTTAAGTGAAAATCTTACTAAGTTTGTCAATGGTTTTAAGGATATGGACAGCTCCGCTTTAGCTGGAGTGAAGATTTTAGCAGACGTTATTCTCGAGGTCGCTGGTGCTGAGATTTTAGGAGGCATCTCAAGATTCCTTAATTTTGGCATGAGTCCAATGGAGTCTTTTGCTAATGAGATTGGTATATTTGTGGATGCTATGAAAGAGATATCTAAAAATCTCAGTTCAGCAGACATTAATGTTGTCGCGCTAACACAGGTTGCCTTAATTGGGCAATTATTTTCGGCACTAGCGAATGGTTTACCGCCTGATCCAGGTCCAATCTTAGGTTTATTTACAACGAATAAAGATCTCGGTAATTTCGGAAACGAATGTAAAGAATACTGTGAAGCAATACGTGCTGCTTCTGATTCATTGACTGCTGACGGAGGATGCGTTGATACTAAAGCCATAGAAGATGCCGCGAATGCTGGCGATTTTCTAAAAGGTTTGAAAGAAAAATTACCAGAAGACCCAGGTCCAATTCTGGGGTTATTTACAACGAATCAAGATCTTGGCAATTTCGGTAAGCAATGCGAAGACTATTGTAAGGCAATACGTGCTGCTTCTGATGCATTAACTGCTGATGGAGGATGCGTTGATACTAAAGCCATAGAAGATGCCGCAAATGCTGGTGATTTTCTAAAAGGCTTAAAGGAAAAATTACCGTCTGATCCAGGTCCAATCCTAGGTTTATTTACAACGAATCAAAATCTCGGTAAATTTGGTAAACAGTGTAAGGATTACTGTGAAGCAATACGTGCTGCTTCTGATGCATTAACTGCTGATGGAGGATGCGTTGATACCGATGCTATAAATGTGGCAGCAAATGCTGGCGATTTTCTAAAAGGCCTAAAGGAAAAACTACCAGAAGATCCTGGACCAATCTTGGGTCTATTCACAATGAACCAAGATCTCGGTAATTTCGGAGAAGAGTGTAAGGATTACTGCGAGGCAATTCGTGCGGCCTCGGACGCATTAACTGCTGACGGAGGATGTGTTGATACCAAAGCCATAGAATTAGCTACCGA
>ULJH01059663.1_pt1 | contig 16583 bp, 5 predicted proteins | sample 1950781 | NCBI WGS metagenome assembly ULJH01 (sample SAMEA4835462, study PRJEB28245) | human gut metagenome | biome: gut microbiome; material: fecal sample | place: Denmark | collected 2008 | reverse complement strand
ATCGGGCGGCGAACGGAATCTGATCGGGCGGCGGACGGAATCTGATCGGACGGCGAACGCAATCTGATTGGACGGCGGACGGAATCCGATCGGACGGCGAACGCAACAGGAAAGAGTTTCAAAACGTCAAAAATGGTAAGTATAGGTCTAAAATTTGCAAGAAATCGGCGTTTTGATAAAAAATGGCTATTTTTTGTAAGAAATATCCTACTCTTTTTGCAGATTTTTAGCTTACTTTGCAGCAGAAACTTAACACGATATTGTTCTTGTGTTACGCATATATAATATGTATGCGCAGAGCGGTGGAGTGTTAGCCTGTTAAACCTAAAAGAGTATTCACGCTAAAAGAGAATGGATATGACAACAAACGACGGTAGCTCAACCAAAGATACAAACATAACCAACACAACAGGACTAACTCAGACTGGCACCAATGTCCGTCCCTCAACCAACACTTTTAAAACTAAGACAACGAACAACGAAACTAAGACAACGAACAACGAAACAAGGACAACGAACATCAAGACAAAGACAGAACGAAACATCGAAACCAAGACAGAACCAACAACTGAAACCTCAACCGACCAAAACGCGACGACTAAGACCAAACACGACACGAAAGCTACCCAGTCGTACATAACGATGGACTTCGATCCGCCCACCACAATGAAGGAGGAGCAGGATCTGCTCTCGGCTATGTACGCCAGCGCCTGCGTACCCAACACCATGCGTATGTCGTACGACATGGTGGAGGATATGCTGACCGACCACATCGACCTCATGGAGGGCGACGACCTCGAAATATGCAATAAGGACACCGAGCTGATTAGCATATAGCCGCAAAAACTGAACCTGCATATCGCGCAAAAACCAGATTAGCATATAACAAGAAACAATATATAGAAATGAAAAGAGTAAAGAAGAAGTATCAAACCCCTGTGATCCACTCGATTGAGTTGGGTCCGATCAGTCCCGTCACCGCTTCGCCGGGTGGTGGTGTTACTATCCCCGGTGGCGGCAATGCCAGCGGCGGAGGAGGTGGCGGAGGAGGTGGCGGAGGACAGACACCGCCGCCAATGCAGAGTCCGTCGCGCGACCTTTGGGAGAGCGGCTTTCAGACCGATGACGACGACGAGACGGCGTACGAATACGGTTGGTAAGCGCCGCTCTTCACCGTCGGGCAACTCCAACCGACATCGTCTGGCAACAACCAACAGTAGAACTAAACCCAAACCCATTAGCAAATCAAAAAACAGAACAGAATATGAAGAAAAGAATTTTCATGCTTGCGGTCTTGATATTGTCAGGGCTGCAATTTGCCGTGGCTGCAATAGACGAACAGCTGCGAGCGCTCATCACCACCTCTGATGATATCGAGGTGACGGAAGTGACTAACGACGAGGCGCACCCGTGGACCGTCGCAGACGGAATGGCGTCGAGTACAATAGGTAAGTTGAATCGAAGCTTATCTTCCAGCATTACTATTAAGTTTAAGGCTAAGGGACGTACAACTATAAAGTACGATTTCACATTCGACTCTTATCCAGGCGTTGACTATCGAAGAATATCTTTGGATGGCGTTGAAGTGGTGAATAATTATAGCGCCTATAAAACCCAAACAACTCAGACTCATTTCTTTTACTTAGATGAAGGCGAGCATGAGTTTATATTCACTCATTATCATGGCTATTCCACTTCCACTAACTATACTCAGGTTCTCTCTGTCGGCAATATCTGCATTAAAAGTGTAGAGAGTCAGTATATGACAATTAATCTCTCTGCTCCAGGTACGCTTGGTAATGAGGCGTTGTCGCATGTCAATACTTTGCCCGATATGCATTATCTGCGTCTCTCTGGCAAGATGAATGCTTCCGACTGGAATGATATCAGCAAGATGACTGGTCTTTATGCTATTGATATGACGAATGTTGACATTGAAACAATTCCTGCCAGTGCGTTTACTAATACTTCGATACGCTTTGTCGACTTACCGACCAAGCTCAAGACAATCGGCGACAATGCTTTCGACAATCGTTATCTTACCGGTTCGCTTGTGTTGCCGGAAGGATTAGACAGCATAGGTAAAGAAGCATTTCAGAAAAATTATATAACAGAGGTGACAATACCGGAAAGTGTAAGAGGTATAGGACAGGCTGCTTTCTATGACAACCAATCTTTGCAGAGCGCTACATTGAATAACAACATGGAGACAATTGTTCGGTCATTATTCAATAACTGTAAAAAACTTGCTGTTGTGCATGGCGGCACGAATGTGAAAAATATTTTTTATCGTGCTTTTTATGGTTGCGATTCGTTGAGAAGTATTAAGGATGTTGTTCCTGTCACCATAGATAGGGAGGCATTTTATAATTGTCAGAAATTGGATAATATAAACTTTTCGCGTATCAAATCGATCGGTTATGATAGTTTCTACCAATGCTATTCTCTTAAAGAAGCTGACCTGACAACTCTTACTTCGATTGACAATAGTAGTTTTATTGCTTGTACGGGTCTTAAGAAAGTGACGTTTGGAAACGACATTACGACTATAAAAAGTAATGCTTTCTATCTTTGCCATGCTCTTGAGGAAGTGGTTCTTGGTTCTTCTATCAACAGCTTGGAAACAAATTGTTTTTATAGCGACCAAAATAAATTGAAGCGTGTGTATATCACTGCGCCAGCTCCTCCTGCCGTAGGTAGCACACCATTCTATTCTCCTACAAGCGTAACGCTTTACGTTCCCGAATATGCAATGGTGAGCTACAAGCTCGACAACTACTGGAGTCAGTTCACAAAGGTGGAGCCGAATCCGAACCAGCCCGACAAGGTGAACCTCTACAAGAAGCTGGAGCTTACCAGCAATGCACGCATACCGAACTCGCCGGATATCTATCTTGGTAGTGGTTCTGCGCTCATCGTAAACGGCAACAATGCGCAGGCTTTTGGCAACTATAAGCAGCGTATGGATAAGGATGACACATACACTTCGTCGCTTATCAGCCGTTGTAACGCTATGACTTCCGCAGCTTCAACCATAGAGTATTATTTTGATGCAACCTCTGGCTCTGGCTATTGGCACTACGTATGTATGCCGTTCGATGTGAAGCGCAGCGAAATCACTCCGTTGAATGAAGGCAGAGCTATCGCCGTGCGCTATTACGACTCTGAGTCGCGCGCTACAAACGGCGCAAGCGGCAACTGGAAAGACGTGCCAGCCGACTCTGTGCTGCACATGGGTAAGGGATATATCTTCCGCATAAATAGTTCGGGCTATGTAGAACTCCCTGCTACCGAGGAGACACACAACGCCATCTTCCGCAGCGAAGCCGTAAGCACACCGCTCGTACAGTATGCTGCCGTAGAGAGCGCCAACGCAGGATGGAACTTTGTGGGCAACCCATATCCTTGCTACTACGACATCTACTATATGGATTTCGCAGCACCTATCACGGTGTGGAACATCAACAATCGCACATATAACGCATACAGCGCTGCCGACGACGAATTCGTGCTCATGCCTTCGCAGGCGTTCTTCGTTCAGAAGCCCGAACTGGTTGACGCCATCACGTTCCAGCCTGCTGGCAGACAGATCAACAAGACCATCGACCACTCGGCTTTGGCTATGCGCCGCGCAGCACGCAGCAAGCAGGTGCAGCGCAAGCTGGTAGACGTGGCTCTGACATGCGCCGACCGCACCGACCGCACACGCGTCGTAGTGAACGCCAACGCTTCTGACGACTTCTGCGCAGACAACGACGCCGTGAAGATGATGGCTTACGAGGGCACACCGCAGATATACACCATCGCCGGTGCAGACCAGCTGGCTGTGAACGAGGGTGCTCATCTTGGCGGTAGCGTGGCATTAGGCATGTATCTGCCTGCCGACGACGCATACACCATCGCCGTAGACCGCGACGAGCTGGGCGTGAAACTGCTCGACTACGGTGTGGAGGTAGAGATGCCGTACACCTTCAGCGCTGCTGAGGGATACATGGACGACCGCTTCACACTCACCTTCGAGGCACCCACTACGGGCATCAACACCGTAGCTACTGACGCCGACGCCGACAACGCCATCTACACTATCGACGGACGACGCGTGAACAGCACAGCCCAGAAGGGCATCTATATTCAGAATCATAAGAAAATAGTAAAGTAAAGCTACTATGATCAAGTCAAGATATATACTGACTCTCCTCGCCATGCTGCTAAGCATGGTGGCGAGAGGACAGGACTTCAACCCCGACAGTCCTCCCGAACCGGGAGCACGCTACAAGCTGACGCTGAAAGCCCAGCCTGCAGAGGCTGCCACCGTGAGCGGAGGCGGACTGTATGCTGTGAACGCCAATGTGAGCGTGAAGGCGGTAGCCCGAAACGCCAACTGGCGCTTCAAGAACTGGACCGACGCTGAGGGCAAGGAGGTGAGCAAGAGCAGTACGTTCACTCACCGCAAGCTGAACAGCGCCGAGACACTCACCGCCAACTACGAGTATCAGAAGACAAGCCGCCTCACCATAGCCTACGACCCGTCGTCGATAAGGGCGAGCGAGGTGAAGGAGTATGCCGTGGGCGTAACCTACTCTTTCACGGCGTCTACGTACAGCGACTATACGTTCGTCAACTGGACAACAAGCGACGGAACGGTTATCTCTACAAACCGTGCGGTGAGCTACACCGTCACCGAAAATGACGAGACCATCACTGCCCACTACCGCTTCACGCCGGGCAGTCCGGCTGAGCCTAACGAGACGAAGCCGAAGCATAAGGTCTACTTCAAGTGCGACCCCGCAGGTCTGACAGGGTTCTATCAGACCAACGGTTTCTCGGTGTCTGAGGGCAACACGTTCAGAGTTGAGGTATACAGCGTAAGCGACTATGAGTTCAAGGGCTGGACGCGCGAAGGCAGCTCCGAGATAATCGGACAGTATCGCACGTTCAACGGAACGATGGGCAAAGAAGACGTGCACCTCGTGGCTCACTTCGAGTTCAAGCCGTCGTCGCCCAGCGAACCGTCTACCGACAGCAAGCAGCGACACAGCCTCTACGCCACAACTACGTCGATGTATCGCGGCGAGACAACGCTCCTGCCTATATACATGCAGAACACGGGCAACGTGAAGACGCTCAGCTTCAAGCTGCATCTGCCCAAGAACCTGACAGTGGATGTGGCCGGTATACAGAAGACGCTGCGCACCGACGCCTACACCGTTCAGGCGGCGCAGGAGGATAGCGTGCTGAGCGTGAGCCTTGAGGGCGGAACGCAGATTGTGGAGCACGACGGAGTGGTAGTGCGCATACCGGTGAGCGCGCAGGAAGCGCTGAAGGATAGCGTGTACACGGTGAAGTTCAGCGACATCGCTGGCACAACGACCGCCGACGCAGTCATCAACTTCACCAGCCGTTCCGGACGCCTCGTGGTGAGCACACCCGAGGAAGGCGATCTGCAGGCTAAGTTCTCTGTAGAGACATACATGAACCGCGCCCAGTTCACCAATCTCAGCAGCGAAAACGCAAAGACATTCGAATGGAACTTCGGCGACGGCGCTACAAGTACCGAGCGCAACCCTACGCACAGCTACGCCGAAGCCGGCACTTACACCGTGCGTCTGACGGCGCGTGGCATAGTGAAGACCGTTACAGCCGAACAGCAGATAATCATCAACCCTGCCAACACATGGTCGGCGAGCGGCGACTACCGACTCGACCCCACAGCGAACAGCGCACGTGCGTTCAAGTCGATGCACGAGATGCTCTCTCTGCTGTCGCAGTGTACGCCCGACGGCACCATCAACGTAAAGACCGGCGGCAAGGAGGCGTTCGACGCCAATCTCCAGTCGGCAGACTCGCTGGCGCTGCTCAGCACGCTGACAGAGAAGCTGGACAAGGCGGGCGTCGTGATGGCGTTCAAGAACGAAGCGCAGAACCCCGTTACGCTGCGCTTCAACGTGGCAGCCAACAGCGCCGACATGCAGAAGGCTACCGACTTCTTCCGCCATATCTCGCTCGACAACGTGGTGGTAACGCTCAACGGAGCCGCGATAAATATCGGCGAGATAGACCGCTTCTCGGCACAGACCATCTGTTCGGGCGCAAGCACGCAGCCCGAAGCGTTCACCGCTATAAGCAGCAGCGAGAAAGTGAAGGTAAGTTGGACGGCAAGTGTGGCTGAGGGCTGCACCGTACGCGGCTATCAGCTCACCGGCACCGGCAATCTGCCCGCAATGACGCTCACGAACGAAGGCAGCAAGACCGATCTTGTTACGTATCATGTAAGCGTAGAGCTTGATGGTGTTGCCATGTACACATATATATATAAGGTGTATGTGAAGCCGTTGCTGAAGAGTCTCGCGCTCAGTTCGCCGTCAGACAACGCCGTCCTTGAATACGGACAGGTTACGCTCAGCTGCAGCAATCTCGGTCAGGCTGCTGTAGGCTATACGTTCCACTATCGCCGCACCGATGCTGAGGCAGAGAACGCAGAAGAGTGGAAGGAAGTGAAGACGACATCGCCTTCAACAGCGTTCGTGCCCGTAGAAGGCGCGTCGTACGAGTGGTATGCTACGGCGCATGGCGAGTGCAACGAGACTGTCGAAAGCGCACACCGCACGTTCAGCATACGCAAACGCTCAGACCTTACGGTGGTGTCGGTGACGGTGCCGGCGGAGGTGAAGGCAAACACTACGTTCCAGATCACGGCTGTTGTGCGCAATATCGGTAAGGGCGCTACACGCAGCAGCGCTTGGACGGACGTGCTCTACGAAAATAGACCTGCTGGAGCTGTTGAGGTTGGAAGACAAGCTCATTACGGCGTGTTGCAGCCAGGCGAGGAGTACACAGTTACTTTCAATGTCACGAGTCCCGATGCATCTACAGACGGAATAAGCTATTTCGTGAAGACAGATGTTTGGAATGAAGAGACAGAGTCCAACGAGAGCAACAACATAAAGGTTTCAGACCCAATCTCTATCATCAAACGCTACATTGACGCCGCCGACTACGAGGCTCTGAAAGTGCTTTATCAGGCAACCAACGGCGGCGCATGGACCAACAAGACTTGGCGCATTGGCAGCAATGCCGTAACGTCTACCGGTTGGCCCGGCGTCACATTCGATGAAGAGGGTCACGTACTGGCTATCGATCTTCAGAACAACAACCTCCGAGGCACACTGCCTACAGAGGGAATGGAGATGAAGAGTCTGCGCACGCTCAATCTGAGCGGAAACAGTTTGAGTGGCGATGTGGCTGCGTTCTGCAAACTCCTGCCAGCGCTTGAGACGCTCAATCTTGGCTACAATCTGTTTACAGAACTTAGCGGCGTTCTGCCTGCCCACATCACCTCGCTCAATCTGCAAAGCCAGCGCGAAGGCTACAGTCTCTCAACCTTCACGCTGCAGGAGTGGGCTATGGGCGACAAGCATGCCGACATACAGCTCGGAACGCTCATCGCTTACGACCATAAGAACCAGAACTTCGAGGCTCACCCGACGCTCCGCATCTACACAACCGACAACAACAGTTATGTAGGCGAGATGAGATACACAGACGGAGCATACCGCTATTATCTCAGCGGCACGTACAACTACGCAAGCGGCACGGAGTTTTGCATCCGATCGTATGAAGGCGTGGCACAGAACAACCGCCTGCGTGCTAAACTCACATGGACAAATGGCGACGTGAACGCCGACGCATCGGTAGACGTGCTCGACGCGCAACAGACGCTCAACTACATTATGGGCACGCAGAACGGCAACTTCAACTATCCGGCAGCCGACACTTATGAGGGCGGTGGCATCAATGTGCAGGACGTCGTGGCAACCATAAACATCTTCATCGGCAGCAACGACAACGCCGACCAGAAGAGTCTTATGGCTGCGCAAAGACGCTGGACGGAGAGCATGGGTGAAGAAGCCTCTACGGCTAACGTGCTCAGCGTGGAAGACGGCGCATTGTGGCTCGACGCAACCGACCAGGTGGCTGCGCTCGACATCACACTCGCCGGCGTTAAGGCGAACGACGTGAAGCTCGCCATGAGCAAGCAGCGCTATCAGCTCGTGACACACAACACGGCTAACGGCGTTCGCATAGTGATAATAAGCACTACGGGCGACATCATCAGCGGACGTACCAAGCTGTTGCGACTCGCCAAGCCGACAAGAGTATACCAGGCGATGGCTGCAGACATAGATGCACAGCCGGTAGGCGTGGCGTTTGAGGGTCAGACCACAGACATCGACACCATAACCACAGACGTCGACAGCCGCGAAGCTGTATACAGCCTCGACGGACGCAAACTGAACGGCGTTGCACGCGAAGGCGTCTATATTGTGAACGGAAAGAAAAAGGCTATTAACAGACATCAATAGACATGAAGATCAGAAGATACATAACCATGATGCTGTTCTTGCTGATGTACATCACGGCAACGGCTCAGAACAACCTGTCGGTAGGAAAGCTGACAGGCGGTCAGGGCAAGGACGTGCTGATACCTATCAGCCTTGAGAACACGGACGAGGTGGTGGCGCTGCAGTTCGACCTGCAGCTGCCATTCGACCGCTCGTCAAGAACAGCGCCGACGCTGAGCCAGTCGCGTATAAACGAACACACGGTGTCGGTAAGAAATCTCGGCAACCATAAATATAGAGTGGTTGTCGTGAATATGAGCAATCGTCCTCTGTCGGGCAACGCTGGCACAATCATCAACTTCCCGATGGCTGTGCCTACAGGTTTGGACCCCGGCACGGAGTACGCCGTAAGCTTGTCGGATGTTATCATCACAAACCGCAAAGGCGACAACATCCAGGGCGATTCTAACGTGAACGGTAGCTACACGGTGCAGAGAGAAAATGCTCCCGACCTTGCTACTACCGATGTTAACATCACCGAGAGCACGCTTGTGCCGGGCAACTATGTCACAGTGACTTGGAAAGTGAGCAACATCGGCAACGCCGATACGCGCAGCGGTTGGACCGAACGCGTATATCTCGTGAACACCGAGACCGAAGAAGCGGTGCACATAGGCAATACTTACTTCAGTAACACGCTGCTCAAGGGCGGCTACATCGCACGCAGCGCCATCTTCAACATCTCGCAGACCGTCGGTCTCGAAGGCGAAGTGACGGCGAAAGTGGTGGTTGAGCCAAGCAGCGGTTGCGGCGAGTACAACGCCGACCGCGCCAACAACACCGCAAGCGGTGGAACTGCTGAGCTTGAGAAGCACTTGTTCCTTACCGCTCCCGACAACAGCGTGAAGGAAGGCGAGTCGATGCGCCTCACATTGAAGCGCAGCGGCGACCGTAGTATGGACGAGACATTCAGCATAGCTTCGTCTTTGCCCGAACACGCTAAGGTTCCGGCTACTGTTACCATCAGCAAAGGCCAATCGGCAGCGTCGTTCGACGTGGTTTGTCCCGACAACAACGCGGTGAACACCTACTCTAAGATCACCATAACCGTAAACAAAGCCAACGAATACCCGCATGATGTTGCCACATCTTTTAATATAAAGGACGACGAACTGCTGCCTCTCAGCGTAAAACTCGACAAGACTGAGTATAACGAGGGCGAAACGATGAAGGCTACCGTCAGCGTGCCTTACCGTATCGGCAACGATACGCTCACGGTCTACTTCAGCGTGGAGAAGCCGAAGCGCTTCCGCCTCCCGAAGAGCTACACCTTCGAGCCTGGAGCGACAGAAGCTGTGATTGATATTCCGATCATTGACGATAACATCGCAGCCAACGACGAGACATTGCAGCTCAGCGTGTCGGCAGACCATCATCTGACGGGCAAAGCGCTGTTTGTGCTGAAGGACAACGACGTGCCGGCGATAAGCATGACTCTGCTGCCCACAACCGTGAGCGAGGCGGCAGGCTACAACGCCATTCACGCCACCATCAAGCGCACCGAGGCAAAGAACAGCAAGATTACGCTGAAGCTGAGCGACGACAGCAACGGCGAACTCTACTACACAACGCCGATAACCATGCCCGAAGGCACAAAGGAAGTGACGTTCCCCATCGGCGTGAAGGACAACCAGAAGGTTGACGGCACACGCAAGGTGAAGTTCAGCGCAGCTATATACATCACCGATTGCGGCTGCTCTGCGATAGGCGACAAGCAGACCGTGGTGAGCAACACCATAACCATCCTCGACAACGACGGACCGACGCTCAGCGTCTCTTCGAACAAGACAACTATCCTCGAAGGCGACGCAACAGGCGCTACGCTCACCATCAGTCGCAACGACGCAACGACCAGTCCGCTCATGGTTACGCTGAGCGCGAAGGGCGACGATCTGCAGTTTGCAAAGACCGTGACTATCCCTGCCGGAAAGGAGAGCGTTACAACCCCGTTCGTGGCGTTGAGCAACGAGGCCAGCGAGGGCAACCGCACCATTTCTGTCATCGCAAGCAGCGACGGCTACAGTCCAGGTACGGTGTGGATGCTCATCTCCGACCAGACTCTGCCCGACGCAGAGATGCAGACTCCTGCATGCGACGCAGAGATAGAGGCTGGAAGCAAGGCGAAAGTGACGGTAACGGTGAAGAACATCGGTGCCATCAAGATGCCGAAGGGCACACAGATACGCACAAGCATCGGCTCAAGCTCTACGATGACGCAGACAGATGTCGACATTGCGGTGGGCGCTACCTACACATCTGTTGTGGAGCTGGACGCACCGAGCGTGCCCGGAAAGTACAGAGTGACGGCTGAAATCAACCCGAACGGCACCGTAACCGAGTTGCAGACCATCAACAACAGCGCCTATACCGAGACAACCGTAACGACAGCATACACTTACGACGTCAAAGCCGACAAGAACACATATAACATTGGCGACAAGGTAGTGTTGGGCGGCACGGTGAAAACACGCGGCGGCACTGCGGCAGCCAACGTTGAGGTAGAACCATATATCATCTATGCTGGTTCGCGTATAGCTCTGAAAGCCACCACCGACGCCGAGGGCAAATACTCTGCAGAGTACACCATCCAGGCTGGTATGGGCGGCGAGTATGGCTACGGTGTCTGCACACCGGGCGAGAACATCAGCGCTCAGCAGGGCACTTTCGTCGTGTACGGCATCTCGCGCACCACAACCGAGTACATCAAACACGAGATGTACGAAGGCGATGTGGCTCGCGGCACTATCAAGGTGAAGAACATGAGCAGTCTGCCTCAGCACAGTCTGACAGCAACCTGCGAACCGAACGAACAGTATGAGGTTACGTTCGGTGGCGACACAGAGCTTGCGGGCGGCGGAACAGCCGAGATAAGCTACACCATCAAGCCGCTTTCGCTCTCTAAAACTAAGGAGTGGGACCGTCTCACGTTCAACATTACAACAGCCGAGGGCGCATCGCTCAGCGTAGTGACCTACAACTACACACGCAAGCATACGCCGAATCTTGTGGTGTCTACCAACAGCATCAACACCACCGTGACCAAGGGTAAGGTGCGCACATATCCCATCGTGCTCACCAATACCGGCATAGCCGAGACAGGCAAGATAACCATATCGCTGCCTGCCGCGCTTTCCGACTTCATCAGTCTGGCTACGCCTGCCACAATGCCGTCGCTGGCAACGGGCGACAGTGCTACGGTGATGCTTAAGTTCAACGCTGCCAACTACGACGTGAATGTCTACCAGAAAGGTAGCATCGCCATCAACTGCAGCGAGGGCAACGGCAAGCAGATTGGCTTCAACGTGAAGGTGGTGAGTGAGGAGAAGGGCAACCTTCGCATCCGCGTTCGCGACGAGAACACCATATACGGCAACAAGGACGGCGAGCATCCGTACGTGAGCAACGCCAGCGTGCGACTCACCGACTACAACACCGGCGCACTCGTGATGCAGGATGTGACGGGCGCGGACGGCAGCATTACGTTCAACGATCTGAATGAAGGCTACTACCATCTGCACGTTACGGCAGACCGCCACGACACTTACGACCAGAACGTGCTGGTGAGTCCGGGCGAAACAACCGAGCATCTTGCCACAATCAGCTATCAGGCAATCAGAGTAGACTGGACTGTGGAGGAGACGGAGATAGAAGACGAGTACGACATCACCACCAAGCTGACATACGAGACGCAGGTGCCTGTGCCGGTAGTGGAGATGAATGCTCCCGACGCAATCATTCTTGCAGACATCAACCGCGGCAAGAGCGCACTCTTCAACGTAGTGCTGCGCAACCGCGGACTCATTGCCGCACAGAACGTGCAGTACACACCGCCAACGGCAGACGGTTTCGTGTTCATGCCGATGGTAGAATACACGGGCTTCACGCTCGCTCCCGAGCAGAGCTACGTCATACCGGTGCTCGTGATGCACGAGGAGGACTTCAACAGCGATGACTTCGCACGCAACGTGAAGCGCAAGGTGATGCAGCGCGCCGAGGGCAGAGCAAAGAAGTGCTTCGGCGATATGGGCACCAAGTTCGAGTGGCCCTGCGGCGACAACGCCAAGTATGCTTGGATAGGTTCTATCATCAGATTCGTGCAGGACAACGCCGAATGTTCTGACCCACCACCAGCAGGTGGCGGACACGCTGTAATCTATCCTCAGACACAACCCGGACTGGGCGGTGGACCTTATGGCGATTTCGGCGACTATGCAACGGCGAGCGGCGGCAGAACAGACGCCAAGGCTCTGCTTAAGCTGTTCTGCACCGCAATAGAGTGTGTGCCGCTTCCCGACCTGCCAACTTGCGTGGCGCCAGCCATAACCAACGCTCTTGAAGGATCGGCTCTGCAATTTGCAGGCGACTGCGCTATGGACTATCTCAGCGGAAAGGTAGCCGACAAGATTCCGTTGTTCAGCTGCCTGAAGGGTATAGCTTCCAACTACGGACCAGACATGGTAGAGTGTCTCGGAAAATGGGGTAAGGAGATGGCCGATAAGTTCAGCAAGGCGCCGCTGCGCAAGGCAGCTGCTGCCGAAGACAAGCCGATGCCGGCTCTGATGGAGTCGTCGGGCTACAAGCAGTTCTTGTTCTACAGCTACTTCGACACATACATGGAGTACAACCGACAGCTCACCCAAGCGCCTGAAGCTATAAGCATGAAGGACTTCGGCGTAGAGCTGATGTCGGCAATACACAAAGCCGACCTCGAGCTGCAGAAGATGCGCGTGGATGGCACGCTTTGGACGTTCGACCTGAACACCATTCCGGACAACACCACGGTGGACGACAAGAGCCAGGGTGTAGGTCCGTACCTCACATCGCTCATGCCTAACAAGAGCGCCAACATAGCCGACTTCTCGCTGCGCAACTATGTGGAGCGTCTGCGCAACACATGGAGCAAGGAGGACGGACGCGGCTATATCAGCGCTAACCACATGGATGAGGCTGTTGTGGCAGACATTCTGCAGACACGCCAGAACTGTGTGACGAAGCTCGTCAACCTGGGCATACCTACATGGACCGACCTCATGGGAAGCGCACGCAAGGACATGTTGCAGTATATGGAGACGCAGTCGGAGAACACCTGCGCACAAGTGAAGCTCGAGATAAAGCAGAAGCTGGTGCTCACGCGTCAGGCGTTCCGCGGCACGCTCACCATTGAGAACGGATCGAGCAACGCCATCGAGGACATCCTCGTCGACGTGAATGCTACGAACATGGAGACCGGCTTCATGGCTACATCGCGCGAGATGCAGATAGCTATCGAGAAGATAGAAGGCTTCGAGGGCGAGAAGGACGGCGCATGGCGACTCGGCGCAGGCAAGAAGGGCGTGGCTACCATACTCTTCATTCCTACCAAGTATGCAGCGCCAGAGAACCTCACCACCTATAGCTTCGGCGGAACGCTGAGCTTCAAGGACGGTAGCACGACGCAGAACCGTTCGCTCTTCCCCGTGAGCCTGCAGGTGAAGCCGTCGCCGGAGCTCGACCTCACTTACTTCATGCAGCGCGACGTATACGGCGACAACCCGCTCACGCCCGACGTCGTTGAGCCTGTGATACCTGCCGAGTTCTCGGTGCTCATACACAACAAGGGCAAGGGCGACGCCAACAACGTGCGCATGATTACGAAGAAGCCTGAGATTGTGGAGAACGAGAAGGGACTGCTCATCGACTTCGACATCATCAGTTCGAGCCTTAACGGAGGCGAGAAGACGATGGCGCTCGACGACGACATCGCTACGCAGTTTGGCACTATCGCTGCCGGCACTGCCTCGTACGCCACATGGGACCTCACAGCGTCGCTCATGGGTCACTTCACCGAGTACGACGTGAGTGTTACGCACGTGACCGACTACGGCAACCCCGACCTCTCGCTGCTCGACCGCGTCACCATACACGAACTGATACACAGCCTGAACGCCACTATCGGCGACAAGGTGTATCGTGCATGGATCACGAACGACGAGTCTGACGCGGAGGATGCGCCCGACCATATCTACTTCGCCAACGGCACCGACGAGGAACTCGTGACGCTGAGCGGGCAGACCAGAATGGAGCGCATCGACGCTACGCACTACCGCGTGACGGTGCCTACGAACGTGCCGCGCAACTGGTTCTACACGGCTGTGGCTAACCCGGCTGGCAAGTACGCGAAGATACTCAGCATAACCGACGAGACGAACAACCGACCGCTCGACCCTGCTAACTTCTGGACAACCGACTACACGATGAAGGACGGCATCGACCCGCAGCTCGACTATCGTCTGCATATTGCCGACATCGTTTCGGGCAAGGGCACGAACAAGTACATCGTGGAGTTTGAACCGATACCTGAACTGCGACTCGACGTGAAGAGCATCACGACGGTGCCTGCCGACGACCAGATTGCGGAGAAGCCGATAGAGGAGCTTACCGTGGAGTTCAACAAGGACATCAAGCCCGAGACCTTCACACGCGAGGACATCGTGGTGCGCCACGAGGGCAAGCTCTACAGCGGCGACATCGTCATCGCGCCGAAGGACGAAGCCACGAAGCGCGTGTTCAAGCTCAACACAAGCGGTCTGAGCGAGAACGGCTACTACGTGTTGCAGGTGAAGACCGACAACATCACCGACGCCGAGAACTATCTGGGCGCCGAGGGCAAGATGGTGAGATGGATGCTCTTTAAGGACGGACTGGTTCACTACAACGTGCATGTTCTGCCGCTTGCAGAATGGGGAAGTGTGGAGTGTGTGAAGGACGCTCCTATAGAGACGCCTGCCCCAGCTGCAAAGCGCAGCATGAAGAAGGCAGAAGCCAACAGCGGACAGCTGGCTTACGGTGGCGGAATGACCTTCAAGGCTAAGCCGAACAAGGGCTACAAGTTCGTCTGCTGGAAGGACAACGCCACCGGCGAGCAGCTCTCTAAGGACGCCGAATATCATGTGGAGGCGCGCAACACACTCGACATATCGGCTGTGTTCGAGGCTGAGACGTATAAGGTGACGGTGAAGTGCGATGCCGACGGCGGAACGATGGACGTGGCATCCGGACTCTACGAGTACGGCACGAAGCTCATGCTCGACGCCAAGGCAAACGAGGGCTACCGTCTGGACGGCTACAAGCTCAACGGCGTGCAGACCGAGACTGCCGCTCCGTATGAACTGACAGTTGAAGGACCGACAGAGGTGGAGGTGCTCTTCCACGACCTCTCGCCCGTAGACGTTATTCTCGACGAGCGCAAAGACTATCAGCGCCCCGTAGAGTACGTGAGCGCAGCGAGTCTGGAGAACGGCACGAACGTGAAGCTCTACCGCTCGTTCCTCAAGGAAGCATGGAACACTATCTGTCTGCCGTGCGCCGTGGAGAACCCCGAAGAGGTGTTCGGTGCAGGCACGCAGGTGGCGCAGCTCGCAGGCATGACGCCGACGTCGCTCACCTTCGAGTATGTAGAGAAGATGGAGGCTAACACGCCGTACATCATAAAGCCTACAGCGGTGAACAACGCGGCTTATGCCAACGTAGCGTCGCCAACGGTGCTCTACGACCTCGGAATGCGCACGCTCGAAGACCTGCCCGAGGGCAAGGAGCGTCCGACGTACGAGACCGAGAGCGGAGTGTCGTTCATCGGAGCGTACCGTGTGGAGAACCTGCCGGCTAACGAGGGCTACTACTACATCAGTGGCAACAAGTTCTACTACATCGACGTGCCCGTGCCCACAACACGCTACCGCGGATTCTTCCACTCCACGGTGCACAACGGCGCGATGCTCAGTCTGGCTTTCGGCGGCGGTACGACAACCATAGAGGATGTCTACTTCCTGCCTGCCGGCGCCGGCGATATCTACGACCTCACCGGCAAGAAGGTGCGCTCGAGCGGCGAGTCGCTCGACGGACTGAAGCCCGGCGTGTACATCACGCAGAACAAGAAGTTCGTGGTGAAGTGATGATAGGTGGTGAGATGTTGATGTGTTGAGATGTTGACATTTGATGTTTTTCGATGTTGACATTTGAGATGTTTCGATATTGACATCTCCCACTACTTTCAATGAAAAATCCCTCTAAGAGGGACAAATCTGCTGAATATTTCCCTCAATGAGGGACGTTTTAAGCCCAAAACGTCCCTCATTGAGGGATTTTTCGTATCTTCTTATTCACGAATAGGCTTCTTTTTATTCACGAATAGGCATCGTGTAG
>ULJH01081202.1_pt1 | contig 16622 bp, 19 predicted proteins | sample 1950781 | NCBI WGS metagenome assembly ULJH01 (sample SAMEA4835462, study PRJEB28245) | human gut metagenome | biome: gut microbiome; material: fecal sample | place: Denmark | collected 2008 | reverse complement strand
AGATATTTCTTTTAAGTCTTTAGTAATATTTTGAAAAATATAAAATCTTTGAGCGTTACTTAATTTATTTAATCTTTTTTCTCTGTTATTATTAAATACATAATCAACAAAATTTCTAAATAATAATTGTATTTTTATTAAAGAATCCTTTTCGGTTTCATAAAAAGATTCTGCACATTGTTTTAATAACTCTTTATTAGCAATATGAATAGGCTTGTTAGTACCTATATTGATAATATTCTTGTCAAATCCTTTAAAAATTTTACTCAATTGCTCTTGAGGTATATTAGCTAAATATATAAAGAAAAATGTACAGAAGAATTTAAAGAAATCATCAAAATTATTAAAGTCTAAGTTTAAAAATTCTATTAAATTATCACCCAATGCCATTTTTCTATATTCATAATTTAATATTAAGTCTAAATCTACTTTTTCTATATTGCGCACAAATAGTAGATTCTCCGGAATAGGTGGGACATTTTTATCAATAAATGAAAGAAATATTTCGTTAAAAGAATCATCTTTCCTTATAACTTTAGTTTTTTTGTATAATTCATCTACAAGTTTTTCTTTATTTTCAGCAGATAAATTAACTTTACTTGTATCAAATACAACAGAAAAAAATCTAGTTATTTCAACTGGGTTATTTTTGTTATATAAATTTAATTCTATTGAGTATTCATTTGGATTTCGCATTTTAATTCCTCCATGTTAACAGTAAAACTAGGTTACGGTAGTGATTTTAGTTGTTATCAATTCTCAAAAACTTTCATAAAAAATCTTGTACTTGTTAACTAAAATTAGTATAATTCAATTGTTAACAAAAGTCAATAGGTACCATTGAATAAAGAAAGGAGGATTCAATATTGGACTTAAAAACAGTAGAAAGAACAACATTAACCATGAAAGAAGCAGCAGAATATTTAGGAATTAGTTATTGGCTTGCTAATCAGTTAGTAAGAAGAAAACAAATACCTTGTTCAAAAATCGGAGGCAAGTTTTTGTTTAGAGTGCAAGCATTAGATGAATATTTAACTAAAAAAGAAAAAGATTCTATGGCTAATTAATTGAAAGAAAGGTGAAAGGAGGTATGTCAGAAGTATCATGGATTAAACTTAGTACTAATATTTTTTCAAACAGAAAAATTGCATTATTATTGAATGAACGTGATGGGAATACGTACTTCAGAATATGGATACAATTGTTAACTATTGCAGGGCAATGCAATTCAAAAGGAAAATTAATTATAGGGGAGAATAGTCCATTAAATGTGCAACAATTATCAAAAATTTTAGGAAAATCTGCTAAAAAAGTTGGAGAAATATTAAATAAGTTTATAGATTTGAGGATGATAATTTTTGAAAATAACTGCTATGAAATAAGAAATTGGGGAAAGTATCAAAGTGTAGATAAATTAGAAGAAATACGAAAAAATAATAGAGAACGACAAAGAAAATTTCGTGAAAAAAGTAAAATGGAAAATAACGTTATAGAAACGTTAGAGTAACACTGTAGATAAGAATAGAAAAAAGTAGATAAGATTTATTACTAACTGAAAGAAAAATTTATAAGTTAAGTAATAAAAAAAGCTAGTATAAGCAGTCAAACTAAATACTAACTTTAATCAAATTTTATAATAATATTTTAATTCAAAATCTTAAAAAAGTAAAGAAAAATTTAGAAGAAGGAGGAATTTATATGAGCAAGAAAACTAAAAAAGAGCCAATAACATATTCAAGATATGGAGATTATTTAATACCGAATTTAATATTGGATAATGGAAAAGTTAGACCTAAAATTGGAAGATATGGAAGGCTAAGATTAAAATTTTTAAAGGAAGAAATGAAACCAGTTTATACAAAAATGTTAATGGAAGATACACTAACAGATTACTTATTAGAAGTAGATGCTAGAGCAACAGATATGGAAAATATGTTGATAAATGAAATGAAAAAATACCAAAATATTGATGAAAAATTAAAAGAAAAAGATCAAATGAAGTGGGTTGGAGCAATGAATATGATAGCGTATTCAGCAAGAGAAATGGTACTTGGAAAATGTATAAATACTTATAATATTTAATAAAAGAAGTGCTTGAATTAATAAAAAATTCAGGCGCTTTTTTTAAATAACTATATAATAAAATTGTGAAAAGAGAGTACATCTAATGTCTAGCCAGCACTGAATTTGTACTCCCATACAAATTCTAATGTGGGATATCCAACCCCAAAAAAAGGAGAAAATAATGAGACAAAAAGAAATAAAATTAAGAGTATATCTTAATTATGAAGAATGGAAGAGGTTAACTTTAAAAGCAGAAAAAGTTGGAAATGTATAAAAGCAAATTGCAAGAAGAGCACATTATCAGGGATATATTGAGGATAGAAAAGTTTTAAGAAAAATGGAAAATGAATTACAAAATCTTGTATTGAATATAAAGAGAAAATATTTCTTGCCGGAAGAAAAATAAAATTAGAGAGATTTCTGTAGATTTATTGAGAAAAAATAGTATTTGTGATATATTATAATCGAATAATTGGAGGTAAGTATGGAAGTAGTAAAACCATTTGTAAAATGGGCAGGAGGAAAAGGAAGTTTAATACCACAATTAACGAACTTTTATCCTTACCAATTAAAAGGTGGAGTAGTAACCAAATATGTTGAGCCTTTCGTTGGTGGAGGGGCTGTTTTAATAAATATATTACAAAAATATGATGTTAAAGAAGCTTATGCTTTTGATATAAATATAGATCTAATAAATTGTTATAATGTAATAAAAACAAATGTTGAAGAACTTATAAAAGAATTAGAAATAAAGGAAGAAGAATTTTTAGTTCTTACAGATGAAGAAAGACAAAAGTATTTTTATAGTGTAAGAAAAGAATATAATTCATATAGAATCGGTGAAAAAGAATTAAGCATTAAAAGAGCAGTAGAATTCATATTCTTAAATAGAACATGTTTTAATGGATTATATAGAGTTAATAAAAATGGAGAATTTAATGTACCTTGTGGTAAATATAAAAATCCAACAATATGTGATTCTAAAAATTTAAGGAATTTATCATTTTTGATTAGAAATGTAGAATTCCAATATGGAGATTATAAAAAAAGTGAAAAATATGTAGATAGTAATACATTTGTGTATTTTGACCCGCCATATAGACCATTATCAATAACATCAGGATTTACATCGTATACAAAAGAAGATTTTAATGATGAAAATCAAAAAGAATTAGCAAATTATTTTAAAGAATTAGATGAAAAAAAAGCTAAACTGATGTTATCTAATTCAAATCCTAAAAATACAAATAAAGAGGATAATTTCTTTGAAGAAATATATAAAGGATTTAATATAAATGAGATTTCAGCCAAAAGAATGATAAATGCAAATTGCAAAGGAAGAGGAGCAATTTCTGAATTATTGATAACAAACTATGAGGAGAATTGATAATGTATAATGGTGAATTTTATTTTGAGGATAAAAACTTTAAATTAATAAAAGAAGATATATTTAAAGCTTTGAAAAATTTTCAAGAAAAATCATTCGATATGATATTTGCAGATCCACCATATTTTCTTTCAAACAATGGGATAACATGTAGTAGTGGAAAAATGGTATGTGTAAATAAAGGTGAATGGGACAAGCCATCAGATGTTGAATCAAAGCATTCTTTTAATAGAAAATGGATTAATGAATGTTATAGAGTTTTAAAAGATGATGGGACTGTTTGGATAAGTGGAACATTACACAATATATATTCAATAGGTATGGCATTAGAAGAGGAAGGATTCAAAATAATAAATAATATAACATGGCAAAAAACTAATCCTCCACCTAATCTAGCCTGTAAAACATTTACACATTCTACAGAAACAATATTATGGGCAAGAAAAGATTTGCCAAAAATAAAATATAAATTTAATTATGAACTAATGAAGAGCTTGAATAATAACAAACAAATGAAAGATGTTTGGACAACTTCTCTAACAAAACCATCTGAAAAGAAACAAGGAAAACATCCAACACAAAAACCTTTAGAGATACTAGAGAGAATCATATTAGCATCCTCAACAGAAAATGATTTAATATTAGACCCTTTTTGTGGAAGTGGCACAACAGGTATAGCAGCAAATAAATTAAATAGAAAATTTATAGGAATAGATAATTCGCAGGAATATTTAGACTTATCAATAAGGAGGTTTGAACAAATACATGAAGTTAGAAATAACAAGAAAAATGATTAATGATTTTTATAATTGCTTTGAAACAGGATATGATTTCGAATACTTTTTAAAGAAATTTTTAGAAGATTTAGGATTTACAGATATAAAAGTAACAAAAAGAAGTGGAGATAATGGAATAGATTTACTTGCATACAAAAATTCTATAGATGATTTAGATATAGATCCTGAAAAATATATTATTCAAGCAAAGAGATATAAAAACACAGTACCAGTAAAAGAAATACGTGAATTTAAAGGAACAGCATCTTATGAGAAAAGGATCTTTATAACAACCAGTGACTTTTCAAAAAGTGGAATAGAAGAATCTGAGAATGATAGTTCTAGAAAAATAATTTTAATTAATGGCGAATCAATCTTAAAATTCTATATGGGACACCCAGAAAAAGATTATATTTTTGAATGGAATCCAGTTGTTTCTGTTGAAAAAGTTAAACAAATAATAAATACTAATAATGATTTTATAAAATCAAAAGATAAGTTTAAAATGGAAGCTATAATAAGACTTATTAGTAGAAATGATATAAGGGCACGTATTTTACCGATTCCAAATGAAATATTCGAAAAAATAAAAGAATACACAAAATATAAAGTAGAAATTAATAATGAAATAAAGGAATTAAATATAAATGCAAAAAGAAGGTACTTTGGAGGAGTTACTGAAATATACAGAAATGTTGGATATTATGATTATACTGGAGATAATAAGAAGAAATCATTTTGGAAGATAGATGAAGAAAATAATAAAGTTATAATTGAATTTGAGTAGGAGGGTGGAAAATGACAAGAAATTTTACAGAATGGCTATTAACTTTTACAGATAGTATAGCAAATTATAAATATTACATAGATTTTGAAACTATATATGAGAATGCAGAAATTTATAAAATAGAATTAAATATGATGAACTCACTAATTGGAAGTAAAAATATAGAAAAAGATTTTGAAAATTTAGTTAACAAATATCCAGAAGTAATAAAATGCATTCCAACTTTATTAGCAGTTAGACAATCTGAAATTATTGTTTTAGATGATGAAGGAAATAAGTTTGAATACAATTTTAAGGAAATGAATTATAGTGTAGCTCAATATAAAATTTTTATGAGAAAAACAGGATTATTCGATTTATTAGAGAATCATTTAGTAAATAACTTATATGATTATGTTCTAGGTGTTGAATGTGGATTAAATTCAAATGCTAGAAAAAATCGTGGTGGACACTTAATGGAAGATTTAGTGGAAAAATTTATTCAAAAAGCTGGATTCAAAAAATGTGAAACATATTTTAAGGAAATGTATTTACAAGAAATAGAAAACAAATGGAAGTTAGATATGTCATTTATAAGCAACAAAAATCAAGCAACTAAAAGATTTGATTTTGTTGTAAAAACAGATAATTGTATTTATGGAATAGAAACTAATTTTTATGCCTCAAATGGTTCGAAATTAAACGAAACAGCAAGAAGTTATAAAATGATTGCTGAAGAATCAAAAAATATTGTAGGTTTTAAGTTTGTCTGGTTTACTGATGGAACAGGATGGTATTCTGCTAAGAATAACTTAAAAGAAACATTTGATGTGCTAGATGATATTTATAACATTTATGATTTAAAAAACGGAGTAATGAAAGAAATATTTAAATAATTCTAAAGATAAAAGCGTAGTGAATTTTTTTATTCATTTATGCTTTTATCTTTAATAGAGAAAGAAGGTGAACTATGTTATCAATTACAGATATAGAATCAAGATTAATTCAAAAAGAACAAGGTATATTTCAGAAAATAGGTAATGAAATTATTGCAAGAAGAGAAGGGTATGAACCTTTTGATTATATAGGTTCACAGTTAGGGACAGACAAAACAACTTCTGGAACACCTGATTCAGTCTTTAAAAAAGATAATAAATATATTTTTGTAGAATATACGACATTTGCACAAAATAAATTAAACGGGAAAATAAATGATGATATAGATAAATGTTTGAAAGAAGTTAAGGATAAAAAATTAGAAGACAAAGTAATTAAGATAATTTTTATGCATAATAGAAAACAGCCTTCATTGAGCAAAATAAAAGAATTTGAAAAGAAATGTGGAAATATAGAATTTGAAATAATTGGAGCTGCAACAATTTGTAATATTATACAACAAGAACTTCCTTATATTGCGGAACAATATTTAGGATTAAAAGATACTAATAAATTATACGATATATCTAAGGAACAGATAGCCAATTTAATAAAAGATAAGGTGAAAGAAGAAGAATTTGATAAAGTAATAAATCATATTAATTCTCTATATAGTAGAGCAGGAAAAATTATAAATAATTCATCAACTTTATTATATATTGGTCAAAACAATAAAAAAGAATTAAATGAAATTTATAATGAATTAGATAGTTTACAATATTTATATAAAGATAAACCGAATAATGAAACAAAACTTTACTTTCATAATCTTTTGGTTATTTTGCAAAGAATTAATAAAGTGCAGTATGTAGAGAAATTTGAAATTGAGTATGAGAAAAATAATTTAAGTAAAGAAGACTATGAATTATATTTAAATACATTAATTGAAATAAATGATATACCAAAAGTTATAAAAAAATTAGAAATATTATATTTTAATAATGGAGAAAAAGAACAATTAATAAATTTAGCAAAATGTTATTTTATAAATGGTGAATTTCAAAAGGTAGTGAATGTTTTAAAAGATATAGATATTAATAAAATTGATAAGAGTGGCTTGTTAATAACATTATATATGTTATCAAAGAACGAATCGTGCAAATATAATCCAGCACAAATAATAAAGTTAAATCAAAAATATTCTGATATGCCATTATACAATTTAGGAAGTTCACAACTATTGTATAGATTGAAAGATAAAAGATATAAAAAACAATTTAAAAATGGTTTAGACTTAATACAAGAAGAAAATTATTCTTTTATTGAAGTAGCAGTAAATACTTCGATTTTAATTAATGAACAACAAGTAATGTTAAAATATTTATTAAAAATTAAAAAACCGAATGATTTTATCAAATATAAAATACTAAATTTATTAAAGGACAAACGTGAATTAACTCTAAAAGAATTAAAACTTCTTGAAGAATATAATATGGAATTAGATGATTCAACCATAGAACATAGTTATATTAATGGAATAATTTACGAAAACAAGGGTTTAAAAATTAAAGCAATAAAAGAATATAAAATTTCATATTTAAATAATAAAAATGAACGAGCATTGTATAAGTATTTGATTTTATCTTTGAATACACAAAATGAAATCGATTTTAATATTTTACCAAATATTAATGAAATTAATAATCAACAAATGCTTATGATAGTAGCAGAAGCATTTAAAGAAAATAAAAAAATAAATGAAGCCATAAAATTTGCCTTTAAGTCCATTTTACTATTTGACGGAAAAAAAGATAATGCCCCATATAAACAATACATTAGCATAATGATGTTAAAGAAGAAAAAAGACGATGATAAAAACTTGAAATCCGCACTTGTAATTTTAAAAAACAAGAAATCAAATAAAAAAATAAAATATATATTTGAAGATGAATTCAACATTAATCTCAAAAATACTGAATTAGAGTTTATAGTAACTGATTCAAATAGTGAACTTTTCTATACATTAATTGATAAAAAAATTGGAGATTATATTGTTAAGGATAATGAAGAATATGAAATTTGTGAAATTACGAATAAATATGTATATTTATATAGATTTTGTTTTGAAAAAGTAAAAAATACTAAAGGAATTACGCTTATTGAGTCAACAAAAGATGATAAAAATGGTCTAAAACAAATAAGCGAATTGATGAAACAAGATTCTGAAGCAATGGATAAAAGACTGAATTATTATGAAACTGAAGACAAAATACCTTTAAGTATGTTAATTGACCAAGGAAAAAGTTTTGATGATTATACAAAATTAATCAATACATTAATGCATGAAAATCATTTATTTTATTCGGGAGAGAGTATAAAAGTTAATGTTGAACAAGGCTTTGTATTGGATTTAACATCAATTATTGTATTAACATTAATAGATAAATTAGATTATTTTGATGATGATATTTGTAAAAAAATTTATATTTCAAGGATTTTTAAAAATAAATTTGAATCATTCTGGAACAATATTCTTACAGAATATGATAATAAAGAAATTATTATTGGATATGATCAAAATGCAAATAATGAATATAAAATAGTTCTTCAAGAAATACCTAATAGTAAAAAAATTAATTGCTGGAAAAATGTAAAAAATATTTTGGATAGGGTAAACGTTGTAGATAGTGAATTTGAAGGAAATACGGAATTAAATAAAGAATTAATAAAAAATTTAGATAAGGCTCAACTTGATTCAATTCAAATTGCAAAAAATAAAAATATACCATATATATGTGATGATTTGTTTATAAGAAGAATAAGTAATATATATAATGTAAAAACATCAACTTCTAATTATTTGATTAATAACAATGTAAATTTTGATATTTTTATAGATAATATAATTAAATTTGCAAAATGTAATTATATATATGCTATTCATGGAATTGAATTCGAAAAAATTTTTATAAATCTGTATGATAATTTTACAGAAAAAAATAAGGAATTATTTAAAGAAGTAATTGAACAGATATTTTCAAATGAAAAATCTATGGGAATATATAAAGAATACTTTAAAATTATATACAATAATATGACAAAAATACAGTATGTTGAAATAATAGGAAATGTATTCGAAAATAAACTTGTAACATTCATGATGGAAAATATAAAGCCATATATAGAAATTTGATAAGTTTATAATTATATATAGAGATAGAAAAACGCGAGAATAAATCTCGCCTTTAAAGTGCAAATTTTGCACTTTAAATAAGATACAAATATAATAAATAAAAAATATCAATAAAAATTGAGAAAAAATCTCAAAAATATTGATATTTTTGTTTTTAGCATATAATATATAAAGTAAAGGAGGATTTAAAATGTTAATAAGATTTAGTTTTAAAAATTTCAAATCTTTTAAAAATGAAAATTGCTTGAATATGGAAGCAACATCATTAAAAGAACATGAGTATAATATAGCTAAAACAGAAAATGGTGAATATTTAAAAGTATCAGCAATTTATGGTGCAAATGCTAGTGGGAAAACTAATGTACTACAAGCATTTGGATATATGAAAAATAGAGTGCTAATAACAGACGATTCAAGAAAAAATTCTCCAGCAGAAGAAAATGTTTTTAGTTATATGATAAATAATAAGCCAATTAGCTTAGAAGTAGAAATATTAGCTAAAAATGGAAAAGTATATAAATATGGGTTTGAAGTATTAAAAGATTATATTATATCAGAATGGTTATTTGAAAAAAGAATAAATAAGTTTTATACAATATTTGAAAGAGATAGTAACAATGTAATCTTAAAAGATGAAAATAAAAAGCAAGAATTTTCTAATATAGATGAAAGAACGTTATTTTTAAATATTTATAGTAAAATTGATAGTAATAACAAAGATCTTAATAATGTAGTAGAATGGTTTATAAATGCTAATTATTTAAATTTAGGAAATCCTTTGTTTGAAAATAATATAAATAATAGAATATCATTAAAAATATTAAGTGATGAGAAATATAAAAATGAATTAATAAGATTTATAAAAACATTTGATTCTGGTATTGAAGGTATAAAAGTTACTCCAGATTCAATAGAGGCCGTAAAAAATAATAATGGTGTTGTAAAAATAGAATTAATTCATAAAAGAGAAAATGGGATTATTAAGGCATTACCATTAGAACTTGAATCAAATGGAACAAGAAAAATGTTTCATCTATTTGACTTCTTCATGGATGCATTAAAATTAGGTATGGTATTATTTGTTGATGAATTAGATGCAAAACTACATCCATTATTAACAAGATATATTATAAACTTATTCCATAATCCAGAAACTAATATTGGGAATGGACAGTTAATATATTCAACTCATGATACTGTTAATTTAAATAAGGATACTTTTAGAAGAGATGAAATATGGTTTGCTGAAAAAAATAAAGATGGAATTTCTACAATTTATTCATTATCTGATTATAAAATAAATGATACAAAGGTAAGAAATGATGCAACTTACAATAAAGATTACTTGTCTGGGAGATATGGTGCTATTCCAGTATTAGAAGATTTTGATATAGTATAATGAAAAGTAAATATTGCAATAGAAAACAGCAAAAGTATAGAAGCAATGAATAAAGAAGAATAGGCATTACAAAGAAATTCTATGATTAGGGTATATAAAATAGTTGATGGATTAAAGGAATGCTTAGAGTAATTTTTATAAAAAAACAAAGCATGAAGATAATTGTAGTTATAGGATTGTTTTGAGTATTATATGTAATAATTCAAAATTATATTAACAAAAGAATTTTTAAATTATAAAGATATTTTACTTATTATGATGATAATTTAAATTTTATAAGATAAAAAACAATTAATTTAAAAAATAACCAAAATAGGGTTGACAAATTAACCAATATAGGTTAAAATAATAAAAGAAGGAGGGATTTATATGTTGAGTGAGTTTGGAAAGTTTTCTAGAAAACTTAGAATAGAAAGAAATGAATTATTAATTGATATGGCTCAAAAATTAGATGTAAAACCTTCATTTTTATCTGCTGTTGAGGTGGGAAAAAAAGGAATTCCAAATAATTGGGAAGAAAAAATCATTGAAAAATATGAATTAAATGAGGAACAAATAAAGGAGTTGAAAGAAGCAATCGATAGATCTGCTAAGGTATTGAAGGTTGATTTAACGGACAGAGATATTAAAGATAAGGATTTATTATTTGCTTTTGCAAGAAAATTAGATGTTCTTGATACTAAAGATAAGGAATCAATATTTGACATATTGAACAGAAAAAAATAAACAATAGGAGGTAAGTATGGATTCTTACAAGGCAATACCATTATCCAGAAAAAACATAAGAAAAATAGCAAGATTAATTAGAGAAAGTATTGGAATTTCAGATGAGGAAGCTTTTCCGGTTATACCTTTTTTAGAAAGGGCTCTAGATAAGTTTGATTACAATTATGATATTTGTGAAGAAGAAGAGTTAAGAGATAATTATGCATTAACTATTCCAAGTAAGAAAATATTGAAAATTCGTGAAGATGTATATTTAAGAGCAATGAATAATGTACCTAGAGATTTATTTACTGTTTCTCATGAATTTGGACATGCATTTTTACACGATAACGATACAATAGCTCTAGCTAGAGGTGAAGAAAAAATAAAAGCATACGAAGATCCAGAATGGCAAGCAAATACATTTGCAGCAGAATTGATGGCTCCTTCAGATGCTGTTAGAGGTATGAGTATAGAAGAAATTATGAGAAAGTATAATTGCTCTAAACAAGTAGCAGAAATTCAATCTCGTAATTCTTATATATAAAAAAGATACCAAACATCAAAAAAGTTTGGTAACTATTGATAGCTAAACGGCAATTTAGCTATAAGAAAAAGCCATATGCACTACATATAGTTTTTCAATCCTAAAAAAATTATATCATATGGTAATTTCTTTTGCAATAGTTATAATGAAAAAAGGAGGAATTACATATGACAAATAAAGGAAAAGGTTATTACATTTTTGTAAAATCGTATAAACATCCTAAAACAGGAAAGTTGATGATTGCATCTGACTATGGCAAAAAGGCTTTTCGCTTATGGATAAGTAAATAAATATTAATATAGGATTGTTTAGTAGTGAAATAATCCTCTCAATTATAAAATGAGAGGAGGTATAAAGATGGCAAATAAAAGCAGAACTTCAAAAAAAGTTGCCAAAAAAGCTAGTTCCCAATTAAGAAGCAAAAATACTAGTAAAATACAAAAATCTGTTGCTGGAAGTGCACTAAGAAATAGAGCTAAAAATTAAGTTAAAAGATGAAATTAAATTAAAGGCGAGAATTAATCTCGCCTTTAATTATTTATCAAAACATCCCATAACTAACTGAGAACCATCAACAAACCCATTCCTATAATATTTCTCATTCCAATAGCCAAGATAATCCAAGAAATTATCATCAAGAATATTAAGTTGTTTTTTAACAAAATCTTTATTTTGTTTCGGAATAGAATTCAAAATTTTATCAGAAATCTCATCAAAATAAACAAAATGCTTTCTATCCTCATCACAAGTTAAAGAACATAAATCATCCTCTCTAAACATTAACCAATCTTTTAAAATATCATCATTAACTTCTCTTAAATTTTTCATAATAAATCCTCCCAAATAATTCTAAATTCTATAGAAGATCAAAGCAAAATTTTACAAAATAAAATTGGGAAAATTTTGGGAAGAATTACTTCCAAAAACATCATAAAATTGCATAAATATTCAACAAACTAAATCTTCTATAAATAGCTAAATACCAATAAAAACTCAAGTTTTCATAAATTTTCAAAAGTGCCTTTGCCGGCGCTCATAACCCGAAGGTCGTGAGTTTAAGGCTTACGATGCAACCAATTAAGCTCATAGTGCTAGATGTTTTATTTTTTTGAGAAAAGGTGCTATAATATCCGCAGAAAGAACAACAAACATGCAGAAAAATTTAAAATGTCAAAAGAAATTAGAATTTTTAGCACAAATAAAAAATAATAAACAACTAAATTTTTTCTAGTAGATAATGAAAAGAGGTATAGGAGAAAAAATATGCAAATAAATTATATTGAAAAAACTCCAATAGCTACTGAATTTAATATGCTAACAGAATCAGTAGGTTGGGGAACAAGAGAAAATAATATTATAGAAGAAGCTTTAAGAAATACATTATACTCACTTTGTGTTTACGATGGCAATAACCTAATTGGGTATGGAAGAATTATTGGAGATAAAACAATATTTTTATACATACAAGATATAATGGTAATTCCAGAATATCAAGGTAAAAAAATAGGAACAGGTATAATGAACAAATTAATAGAAAAGATTAATGAATATAAGAAAACAAATCCAGAAATAAGAACATATTTAGGAGCATCAAAAGGAAAAGAAAGTTTTTATGAGAAATTTGGATTTGTATCAAGACCTAATGAAGAACTTGGTGCAGGAATGATTTTGTATGATAAATAGAAAATGAAATAAAAGATTAGCTAAGGAGGTAATTGTTTTGGAATATTGTATGTTAGAAACTGCAAGTGACAATAAAAATGAAATAAACAAAATTGCAAAGGAATTACTAGACAAGGAATTAGTTGCTAGTTGCCACATAATAGAGAGTGAAAGCAGTTGGAATTGGAATAATGAAAGAGAAAATTCAAAAGAATACTTACTTCAAATGAAAACTAAGAAAAAATGCCTAAAAGAGATATATGAGATAATTAAAAGTATACATAGTTATGAATGCTTTGAGTTTGCGGTATATAATATTACAAGTATAAATGAAGAATATTTAAAATGGATAGATAAGGAAGTAAAAAATAAGTGATAATAGATTAAAGCTTTTTTACCAAATTTGTAAACAGCGTAAAGATAACAAAGTAGACACTTAACATCCTTAGAATTGTTTAATACAATGTTTTCCTAAAACATAACCCTGATATAAATTTTATTGTAAATGACGGAACAAAACATCATGAAATAAGACCAGTTTTATTTGACTGTGTACGCAATGCCTTATGGCATACAAGAAGATTAGATTATAATGTAGAAACAAAAGAATTCAACTGGACATCATCAAATGAGATACAGAAAGAATCTTTTGACATATTAGTCGAAGTTGTGAACCGAGGAGCAAACGTAAACGCAGTAGATGAATGTAACAGAAATTCACTATTTGATGCGGTTGGCGAGATAAATATGATATATCAAACAAACCATGAAACCAATACATTTTATCCACAAAGGCAAAAGCTTGAAAATGAAACTTTGGAGCAATACAGAAAGATTTTAAAATTATTAATAAATAATGGAGCAGATAAAAATAGTACTTCTAGCTTTTCCAAAACAAATATAAAAGAAACTTATCAAAATGAGCTGATTTGGAAGTACATAGGAGATATGTGGGAGTGAGGCAGGTTGCTCAAAATTGCAAGATGAAAGTATAACGGCTTTTGAATGTATAAACAATATAATATAAAATGAAAATATTTTAACAGAAATTGTAAATATTTTTTATATATTAAAAGGAGAATGGATAGAATTAAAAATAATTTTTCAAATTTTAATGAGTATAGAGATTTAAAGAAGAATAAGAATATTAGTTTGAAAGTGAGGAAGCTATATGAAAAGTACAATTTTAACTGAAAACGATTATAATATGTTTTATAAAAGTATTATTTATGGAAATATAAGAGATCCAATAAGTACATCAATTAAATCAGCATATAGAGACGTGTGCAGAACAATAACTGGTTTTTCAAAACATAAAAACCATAATTCTATTTATAATAATGCTACTAAATTATTATATAATGAAATTAGTTTGTTATTATCAAAGAATATTGCAAATCAATATGATTTTGATAAATGGCATAAAAATTGTTGTGATAAATTAATAAAAATATTTGAAGATCAGTCGTTTGGCTATGGACAAGCTCAAAAATGGATAAATATGAGTTTGAAAAATTTATCTATGATAGAGCATAGACTAGTTGAAAAACAGTACGAATTTTTTCATATTCCAATAGATAACTATATTATTGATATAACAGGAATTAAAACATCAGTTGCTTGGAGTAGAATTTCAAATTATAAGGAATATATAGACTACCAAAATCAATTTAAAAATAAATATAATGGGATTCCTTTAGATAATGAATTTAAGTTGTGGCTTAAGGTAAAAAATCATTTAGCTAAAAACACTATTTGAATTATTGAAAGGAATAAATATTTGAATTATGAGTAAAAATGAAGAAATACAAAAACAAGAAGAAAGAAATGTAACAGAGTTTTTTTACAAAGCAATAGGAAAGAAGAATATAAAATTCTTACCTATAAAAGGTGAATATCCAGATTGCTATATTGAAGTGGATAGTAAAAAAATGGCAATAGAACTTAGAAGATATTATAATCAAATGCAAACAATGAAAAATAAAAATTTGAGGAATATGTTTAAAAGATGGTTGAAAAAAGATGAAAATAGTTTAAAGATGATTATTAATAAAATAAAAAAGCCATTATCACAAAAGCAAACTATTTGGTATAAAAATGTACACACAATGATTAGTGAAATTCTTGAAGTAAATGATAATATTGAGAAGATAGATATAAAAAAGAGGTACATATTTTTTAAGCATTATATGAATGAATATAATCATATATTACCCAAAGAAATTACAAATAAAAATAGTATAACGCTACAAGAATATTTAAAATGTATGGAACAATATATTAATAATGGGGAAACTATAAATATAACGTTGATATGTAAAAATGGTTTGAAAACAAATATAAGTGTAGCATATGATTCATTAAATACTAATAATGGAGAAAAAGAAATACATGATTGGGAGGTTGGGGATCAGAATATAAATGAGGTTTATGAAAATATTCTAGAAGCTATAGAAGACAAGATTAATAAATATGAAAAAAATTATTGCAAGAGTGAAACTATAGGAGAACATGCTGAATATAATTTGATTATTTATCCTGGAGACATTCCACCAACATTAAATAAAAAAGAGATACAAGAATTAGATAAATGTATAAGAAGCAATGTGAAAGAGCTTAAGTTTAATAATATAATAATTTTCATTTGCAATATAATTTTAATATTATCAGAAAATAAAGGAATTAAAGTTATTAACTATGAAACCTTATAGTTTAGGACGTAATGTTAATAAACTTTATAGATATTAATTATGAATTTATGTAGAGGTGATAAAATGGAAAAACCAATTATTGGAATAATAGGAAAAGTTCAACCCAAATATAAAGAAGATATTTGGCATAGAATTGATGAAGTGGATGAACTAAGATATTTGATTATAAAAAATGGTGGTACAGCTATAATGTTATTGCCAACAGAAGAAACTTTAAAATTTAATGAAAATGATATTAAAGATAATACAATTTTGAGGGATAAAGAAAAAAATGAATTATATAGACAAATAGATTTATGTGATGGCTTTATATTACAGGGAGGACTATATAGTGCAAGTTATGAGATAGAAATGGCAAAAAAAATTATAGAGTTAGATAAGCCACTTATTGGGATCTGTGCAGGGTTTAATAATATTTTAAGAGCATTAGGCACAGATGTAATTGAAGATAAAACAAAAAGTCATGATATATATGATAAAGATTACAGACATAAAATATCTGTAATTAAAGGAACAAAATTATATAATTTAATAAA
>ULJH01004906.1_pt1 | contig 16629 bp, 9 predicted proteins | sample 1950781 | NCBI WGS metagenome assembly ULJH01 (sample SAMEA4835462, study PRJEB28245) | human gut metagenome | biome: gut microbiome; material: fecal sample | place: Denmark | collected 2008 | reverse complement strand
AACGAGTGCTTTCTTTTTTGTTTTTACTCTATCTTTTTCCAACAATACTTTTTCATAAAATCTGCAATTACGGTTATATCTTCACCCTCATAGTATTTTACAAGCAGTCTTTTAAATTCAGGCACTTCCTTTTCAGGAATCACCAAAAATCCGCCACCGTGTGAAATAAGATAGTGATTTGCAAAAATTACAGAGGCACGCTTGTTACCGTCAAGAAATATTTGTGTTTTCATACAATAAAGGCACAACTTAATTGCCGTATTGATAACTTCATCACTTTCTTCTATAATTTCACGGATTTTTTCTTTTACATCCAACTCATTAGGCAACGGTGGAACATATGAAGAACCTCCGATAGTAACCGGAACTCCTCTAATTCTTCCGCCTTCCGCAAAAAATCCTTCATTAACAACTCTTGCTATATGGCTGAGCATATAGTAATCGGAACGACTTGCTATTACATCACGATCCAAAATAAATTCCCATGCGTGTTTTAAATTCAAAATTTTCTGAACATCTGTTGCAGTCACACCGGAAATTTTACCGTTATCTATGATTTCTTCAGTTTGTGGGAATGATGTAGCAACACCCTCAAGGACAGCCTGATCATATATATTCATTTTCATATTTGCACGGGCAAACGCAATATTGTTTATAACATCAGAAGAAAGTTCATCTTCTGAATATCCCGCATTTGCAAGTTGTTTATCTATACTGCGAAGTTCTTTCCTGATTTCACGGGCTTCTCTGGCATTACGGAGGAGCAAATTATATAATTCTTCCGTATATGCACCTACATAAGTTGATGTCTGTTTTCCTGCAACACGCTTTCTCACATAAAGATATTTTTCATTACCTCGTTCCTTAATTTCGGGAGTTCCGTCATACGGCATTAAATTTAACCTTGCATTAAGGTCAGCACGGCTTCTTAGTAACTCTTGTATTTCATTGTATTTTGCAGCCATTATAATTCTCCTTTGGGGTACATTCTCTTGTAAAAGTATAATACAATTCTCCCCAACAGTCAATGCACCTTGGGGAACATTTTTGCATTTTAAAGCCTAATTCGTTCCCCAATAATAAATTTCAAACATATTATATCCTACTCAAGTTATTTTATGAAATCCATTAACACCAACAAATTCCAAAACAACCCTTATCTCACTATCGGATAAGGGTTGTTTTTATTCATTAATTTTACTCTTTTTGAATTCGAGATACTTTATATAGTCAAGCACATCGCCACATTCCTCTTTTGTAAATGACTGCGGAAGAGAAACAGAGCGAATGTTGCGGTTAAACGAGAGCGGTTCGTCAATCAGACCGATGAGATAGTCAACCGACACATTAAAAAGTTTTGCAATGATTATTTTTGAATTATCATCAGGATCACTGCGGTTACATTCGTATGATGATATCGTATAGTGTGACACACCCAAAAGCTCCGCAAGCTGTGCCTGCGACACGCCGTGGTCTTTGCGAAGTTCCGGAGGAATCGGACAGAATTCTTGAAGATGACATCATCACAATTTGGGGTGAATGTGACGGCTTGTACTCTTATGAAAGCGTTTTAGGAAGTAAAGTATCCTTGCCGAAAATTGATGTAAAATATTATTCAATAGACAATTAAAACAACAGGCTGTACGCAATTTTGTACAGCCTGTTTCTTTGTGTAGGTATTAAAATGTAGTGGAGAACACGGTTCTCCACTACTAAACATCGGTAACTTACTGACATCTATATAATTTTATTTTACATAAATTCTGTGCCTTTACTTGCGTGTGTCCGATTAACTCCGCTATATTTTCCGTTTTTCAATTTTTAACTTAATTTGAATCAATGTCCGTTCTCCGTAATTCTGATTGCAACGGCGGTGACATCGTCCTCACGGTCGGCCTTACGGTGCTTTACCGCCTCGTCAACAACAGCCTTTGCAAGATCCTGGGTACTGCCCTCATTCCATGTGCGAATAAGCTTTTCGAGCCATTTGTCATCGCCCGTAATTACACCGTCTGATACCATAACAATCATATCCCCCGTTGTCAGATTTACCGTGTCAGTTGAAAATTTTATACCGTTTAGAATTCCTGCAGGGAGCGACGGCATTTCACGAACCGTTACCCTGCCGTTTTTCTTTACAAATGTTACGGGTGCGCCTGCTTTTTTGAAGGTGGTTTTGCCTGTGTAGAGGTCAACACTTGTGACATCAACCGTTGAAAGCGATTCGTCCTCACTTTTCACCATGAGGGCGGAGTTCACAATCTGCAAACAGCTGTCGGCTGAAAGTCCCGCCCTTAGCAATCTTGTCATAACAGACGCCGCCATATTGCCGTCAACGGCGGCTCTGCCGCCCGTACCCATACCGTCACACACGAGCGCATATGTTTTGCCGAAACCGTCATTGAAATAATTTATGCAGTCACCGCAGAGCTTACCGTTGTCGGCGGTGTGCTGGTCGCTTCCGATTTCAACATCAAACACGGGCATTTCGCACATTGCAATACGGATTCTGTTGCCCTCACGGCTGATTGTCGGAAGGTCAAATCTTCTTCCGCAACAGCGTGAAATCTCACGCATAACCTCGCCCTTAGAAAGCTTTTCGGACTTATTCGAGAGCGTAAGTTCCACGCTCATTCTTCCGCCGTTTGACACAAGGCAGATGCACTCCTCAACAATTGCACCGAGGCTTGTGAGGGCGCTGATTATCCGTTGTGCAGATTCGTTATCGCACCGCATTGTGTTGCGAAATTCATCAGCCAAATCGTGGAGAATATCGCCGATTCCGGAAAACTGCCCTGCAACAACGCTCCGCACATCGGTAATCCTTTGTTGTGCCTCAAGCGCCGACTGATATTCACGGTAGTTTGCGTTCATTGAACGGGCAATTTCGCCTTTTTTACAGCAGTTTTTTACGAAAGATTTTTCAACATCTCTTTCGCCTATTGTGCCGTTCGATTCAAGATACTCTTCAAGCCTTGCAAAATCGTCACGGGTGACACCGCCCTTGTGTTCATAGCAGTACATTTTCAGTCCGCAGGTTTCGCAGACTTCATTTCTTGTACCCTCACAAACAGCGTCAAATGTAGGCGAATAGAGCTTTTTCATCTTTTCGGAAACTTTTGAAACATCGTTTTTCACATTGCCGACTGCCTTTGAGGCAAAGTCGAGTCGCATAACAATATTTTTTCGCAGAGCCTCTCCGAGCGATGTATTTTTGTCGCTTGAAAACACGGGCGAAATCACATTGCCGACCTCTTTCGGAAGAACCATAAACACCGCACTTGCGGCAAGGCTTTCAACAAGCACACCCGACGGTGTTCCAAACTGCGAACCGAACGCAAGGCACATCACACCGTTTGAGATTACAAAGGCAATCGCACAACCCAATTTTCCGAGCTGTGAAAAAAGCCCCGCCATAAGTCCTCCGAATGCAAAACCTCCGCAGATGTAGCCGTTCTCTCTTGACGCAATGCTGAAAATCGCCCCTGTTGAAATTCCGCTGATTGCACCGCCCGTAACCGAACCGTAGCGTGAACAGAGCAAAATGACGAGCATTGCAATAATTCTGCCGAGCGAGATATTCTGCCACGCAATACTGCCGAAAGCCAGAATCAGGATACACCCCGACATAACCACGCTTGCGGTTTCCTGTTGCGAAAAAACTTCAAAACTTCTGTTGTCGCCTGCAAGGTGCAGTGCCGTGCTGATAAAATATGCCGCCGCACCTGCAATTACCGCCTCGGTCACGCAATCGGCAAAGGTTGTCAGCGTGCTTGTGCTTACAAAAAGCAACGAAATACCCGTTGCAAAAATCGGAACAAATGCCACAAGCGGAGCAAAAACCTTGCTTTTTGTAACCTTGTCAAGATCACCGAGCAGCCACCGCAGACCGCCTATTGCCGCCACAACGGCAAGGTAACGAAAGCTGTCCGAGGGTTTGAGCAGGACGTAGCCGAATGCCGTGCCTAAGAGTGATGACAAAAGATACTTTCTCGGAACTGCCGCCGCAAATGACGCCCCGAACGGTGCAAGGCTTCCGAGAACCGCTCCCCGTGACACCAAAATTCCGCAGAGCAGACAACCTGCGTTTGTGAGCATTTTCCGCATAAAATCGCCCTGAACAGCGTCCTGTCTGTGAGCCAAAGTAGTTTTTGCTTCCATAAAAATCAACATCCCTTTAATGATTTACTTCTTTTTGTATTTTTATTATAGGATATTATGGGTAACAGTTTTGTCTTTTTGTGAATGAGAATTTTTATATTCTTTTGTAGAAACAAAGCTTTGAAAAAACTTAATAAAGTAATTACGCAAAAGATTGTTCAACATTAAAAAAAGCCGTTGTTAAAATTCTCATTTTGCATTATAATGGAGTAAACCAAAGTGAAAGGACAAACAAAATGATTATAATGTCAGTTGACCTCGGAAAAGCACGCACAGGCATTGCCGTATGCGACAAAACCGAGTTTTTAGCGTCGCCATATACGGTTATTTTTGAAAAGTCACCGAAACAGTTGCTTGAAAAGGTGTCAAATACAGCCAAAGAAACAAAAGCCGAGCTTATTGTTGTGGGACTTCCGAAAAATATGGACGGCAGTGAGGGCGAAAGCGCACAGAATGCCAGAGCGTTTGCCGAAAATCTGAGCAATGAAACAGGCATTGAATGCGTTATGCAGGATGAGCGTGGAACAACAATTACGGCTCACAATTTTCTCAACACCACAAATACAAGAGGAAAAAAGCGTAAAAATGTCGTTGACGAGGTTGCCGCCACAATAATTCTTCAGGATTATCTTGACAAAAGAAAATCGGGCTTAAACAGATAAAATCATAAAAGATTTACCTTTCCGATGATTTCGGAGGGTTATTTAATGTACATTTTGAGAATTTTGTTGATTATTGTAATTATTTATGATAAAATTTTTTCGGAGATTTAATCTCTGATTTTACTTGAGAGAGGGATTCTATGTTTTGTCCAAATTGCGGAAATCAATGTCCTGACGGCACAAAATTCTGTCAGTCATGCGGTACACCGCTCATAAACAATCAACAGCAAAACACTCAGCCTGATTTTAACAATCAGCAGGCTAATTATCAGCAGCCTAATCAGCAATATCAACAGCCAAATTACAACCAATATCAGCAACCGAATCAGTATCGGCAACCGATGTACAATCAACCATATCAGCAGTATCCACAGTATCCCGATAAATTCAACGGACATCAGATGGGTTGGTACAAATTTCTGATTTACTTTGCACTTTTTGCAGGTGCGTTCTTTAATGTATGCTATGCTGTTTTATACATGACAGGCAGTATTTACGAAACCGAGCAAATTGATCCGCTTACCGTATATTCACTTTATCCGGGTGTAAAAGCGGTTGACATCGTGTATGGCATATTGCTTCTTGTACTTGCCGTTTTTATGATCGTAACCCGTTTTCAGCTTTCAGGATTGAAAAAGAACGGTCCGAAAATGATTGTTGCACTTTACGGTCTTAATATTGCCATTGCGATTATTTATGCCATTTTAATTTCATGCACAACAGATTACATGGCATTCGATGCGTCAACAGTCGGTCAGTGCGTTATACCGATTGTTATAGCAATTGTCAACAAGGTTTATTTTGACAGAAGAAAAGATATTTTCGTGAATTAAATTATGTTGAGAATTTTATAACCTAAAATTCAAGCACGCCGCAGTTTTTCTCACTTGAAACTGCGGCGTGCTTTTAAGTTAAATGCTTTAGTACTTTTAAGTACTATAAAATCATTGTATCACCCATTTATGATAAAGTCAATAGTACCGATAGATACTATACAAGGTGATAATATGTATTTTAAAAGACTGCGTGATTTGCGAGAAGATCATGATATGAAACAAAGTGAAGTTGCCGAATATTTAGGAATTCAGCAGACGGTCTATTCACGCTACGAAAGAGGATTTCAGTCAATTCCTGTTGAGCATTTAATTAAACTGGCTGATTTGTACAAAGTTTCCACAGATTACATTCTCGGCAGAAAATAGTTACAAATTAAAAATTAAAGTCGGGCAGCAGATTTTCAATGCAAAATTTCTGTTTCCCGACTTTTTTATTTGTGATACGGCGAGTCGCCATTCCCTGTTCGTGAAGACAGTTTGTAATGTAAAAACATATTATGCCAGAGCGAAAGTTTTTTAAAATTGAAAGTTGAAAATGGAAAATTGAAAATTGCGGTCGGGCAGACAGTTTGCAAACGAAAAAATACACGGTATGTACCATTTGGCACATACCGTGGTTTTTTTATACATTATATGTTTTCAGTTAAATCAGAAGTCCATAATTTCATCGTCTTCAAGAGCAACGATAACATCGTCTGTATCGTCATTCTCAACGATTTCTGCCTCAGAATTACTCTCAAGCTGAACATCTGCATATCTCTGCATACCTGTACCTGCAGGGATAATCTTACCGAGGATAACATTCTCTTTAAGACCGACGAGCGGATCAACCTTACCCTTGATAGCGGCATCTGTAAGAACTCTTGTTGTTTCCTGGAATGATGCGGCTGAAAGGAAGCTGTCTGTTGCAAGAGCGGCCTTTGTGATACCGAGGAGGAGCTGAGTGAATGTTGCCTCACGAAGACCTTCTTCGCCGTTGGCAATACGCTTTTTAATCTGCTCATTCTCGTAAAGAACTTCGTTCTTGTCGTAGGTCTGACCTGACATAAAGCCTGTGTCGCCTGCGTCCTCAACCTTAACCTTACGCATCATCTGACGAACGATAACCTCAATGTGCTTATCGTTGATTTCAACACCCTGTAAACGGTAGGTACTCTGTACTTCCGAAATAAGGTAGTTCATGACTGCCTCGGGTCCGAGAATATCGAGTATATCGTGCGGATTAACAGCACCGTCGGTAATCTTGTCACCCTTTTTGATGTGGTCGCCGTCAAATACCTTTACACGGAAACCGAAAGGAATGAGGTAAGCTCTTTCTTCGCCTGTTTCCTTGTTAAAGATAACAGCGTGCTTTGCGTTTTTGATTTCTTCAAAACGAACATCACCGTCGATTTCACTGATGATTGCAAGGCTCTTTGGTTTACGAGCCTCGAAAAGCTCTTCAACTCTCGGAAGACCCTGTGTGATATCTTCGGCAGATGCAACACCGCCGGTATGGAATGTTCTCATTGTAAGCTGTGTACCCGGCTCACCGATTGACTGAGCGGCAATAATACCGACAGCCTCACCGACAGTAACAGGCTGACGGTTGGCAAGGTTAGAACCGTAGCACTTACGGCAAGCGCCGTGTTTTGCACGACATTCAAGTACCGAACGAATCTTGATGTGGTCAACACCCGAATTAACGATGATGTCAGCCTCTTTGTCGCCCATCATAACATCCTTTGAAACAAGAACATTACCGTTAGAATCGCAGAAGTCATCAAGGAGATATCTTCCGATAAGACGCTCGTGGAGTCCCTCGATAACATTTGATTCGCCTGCTTTGATGTCAAAGATTTCAAGACCTTCTGTAGTACCGCAGTCCTCTTCACGGATAATAACTTCCTGTGATACATCAACAAGACGACGGGTAAGGTAACCTGAGTCGGCTGTACGAAGAGCTGTATCGGCAAGACCTTTACGAGCACCACGAGATGAAATAAAGTACTCCAAGATGTTAAGGCCTTCACGGTAGTTAGCTCTGATAGGAATTTCGATTGTTTTACCTGATGTATTGGCGATAAGACCACGCATACCTGCAAGCTGTCTGATCTGGCTCATACTACCACGGGCACCTGAGTCAGCCATCATGAAGATTGGGTTGTAGCGGTCAAGGTTTTTCTGGAGGGCGTCGGTTACATCGTTAGTAGCCTTTTCCCAGATACGAAGAACTTCTTCGTAACGCTCCTCGTTTGAACGAAGACCCATCATAAACTCATCACGAATAACATCAACTTCCTTCTCTGCCTCGGCAATAATCGCCTTCTTCTGAGGAGGAATAACTGCATCACAAACGGCAACGGTAATAGCACCCTTTGTAGAATACTTATAGCCCTGCGCCTTAATGTGGTCAAGAACAACGCTTGTTCTTACCGGACCGTGAATTTTGATACATTTATCAATAATCTTCTTAAGACCCGACTTGCCAACGAGGAAGTCAACCTCAAACTTGAATCTGTTTTCGGGGATACTTCTATCGATAAAGCCGAGATCCTGAGGAATAGGATTGTTAAAGATAATCTTACCGATTGTTGTGTCTACAATACCGGATTCGATTTTTCCGTCAATTTCAAGCTCACGGCGAACCTTGATTTTTGAGTGAAGCTCGATGACGCCTGTCTGATAAGCCATCATAACTTCATCAACATCACGGAATACCTTTCCTTCGCCTCTCTCACCGTCCTTATCAAGTGTAAGGTAGTAAGAACCGAGGATCATATCCTGTGTAGGAACTGTAACAGGCTGACCGTCAGAAGGCTTGAGAAGGTTGCCTGCTGCGAGCATAAGAAATCTTGCTTCTGCCTGTGCCTCTGCCGAAAGAGGTACATGGACAGCCATCTGGTCACCGTCAAAGTCAGCATTGTATGCTGTACAAGCGAGCGGATGAAGTTTAAGAGCACGACCTTCAACAAGAACAGGCTCAAATGCCTGAATACCAAGACGGTGAAGTGTTGGAGCACGGTTGAGGAGAACGGGGTGTCCCTTGATTACAACTTCAAGTGCGTCCCAAACATTGTCCTTTGCACGCTCAACAGCTTTTCTTGCTGATTTGATATTCTGCTCTGCTTTAGTTTCAACAAGGCGTTTCATAACGAACGGCTTGAAGAGTTCAAGTGCCATTTCCTTAGGAAGACCGCACTGATACATTTTGAGTTCAGGCCCTACAACGATAACCGAACGGCCTGAGTAGTCAACACGCTTACCGAGAAGGTTCTGACGGAAACGGCCCTGCTTACCTTTAAGCATATCCGAAAGTGACTTGAGGGCACGGTTGTTAGGTCCTGTAACCGGTCTGCCTCGTCTGCCGTTGTCAATGAGTGCGTCAACGGATTCCTGAAGCATTCTCTTCTCGTTACGGATGATGATTTCAGGTGCGTTAAGCTCAAGGAGCTTTTTAAGTCTGTTGTTACGGTTGATAACTCGGCGATAGAGGTCGTTAAGGTCACTTGTTGCAAAACGACCGCCGTCAAGCTGAACCATAGGACGGATATCCGGCGGAATTACCGGAACAACATCGAGAATCATCCACTCGGGACGGTTGCCCGACATTCTGAAGCTTTCAACAACATCAAGTCTTTTAAGGAGTCTAACTCTCTTCTGACCCGATGCAGTTTCGAGTTCTTCTTTAAGTGAAGCGGAAAGAGCATCAAGGTCAATCTCGGCAAGGAGCTTTTTGATTGCCTCGGCACCCATACCTGCTTCAAAGTCGTCTTCATACTTCTCACGCATATCATTGTACTCACCCTCGGTAAGACACTGATACTTTGCAAGGTCACGGCAGTCGCCGGGATCTGTTACGATGTACTGTGAGAAATAGAGTACATTCTCCAAAAGCTTGGGAGAAATATCAAGCATAAGGGCAATTCTTGAAGGAATTCCCTTGAAATACCAAATGTGCGACACGGGAGCGGCAAGCTCAATGTGTCCCATACGCTCTCTTCTGACCTTTGAACGGGTTACTTCAACACCGCAACGGTCACAGATTTTACCCTTAAAACGGATTCTCTTGTATTTACCGCAGTGACATTCCCAGTCCTTTGTCGGTCCGAAAATGCGTTCGCAGAACAAGCCGTCTCTTTCAGGCTTGAGAGTACGATAGTTAATTGTCTCGGGCTTTTTAACTTCGCCGTAAGACCATTCTCTCATCTGCTCAGGAGAAGCAAGTCCGATTTTAATTGAGTCAAAAACATTATTATCTATCATTGCATTTCCTCCTTACATATCGTCACTGCCAAAGTCATCGCTGAAATCATCCGATGTATAGCTGTCCTCTTCAACATCGGCAAGTGAATCGTCAAACATATTGCCTTCTTCGCCGCCCTCGTCAAGAGTGTAGCCGTCCATTGATGTCATTACATGGTCTTCTTCAAATTCCGGATTTGTTGCATCAACAATATCCTCGTCCTCATCAAACTTCTGCTTAATGTCAATTTCCTCACCGTCAGAGTTAAGAACACGAACATCAAGTGAAAGTGACTGGAGTTCCTTAATAAGAACTCTGAATGACTCAGGAATACCCGGAGCAGGAATATTCTGACCTTTAACGATAGCCTCGTAGGTCTTAACACGGCCGACAACATCGTCCGACTTAACTGTAAGAATTTCCTGAAGTGTATAAGCAGCGCCGTAAGCCTCAAGTGCCCAAACTTCCATCTCACCGAAACGCTGACCGCCGAACTGGGCTTTACCGCCGAGTGGCTGCTGTGTAACGAGAGAGTAAGGACCTGTGCTTCTTGCGTGGATTTTTTCATCAACGAGGTGATGGAGCTTGAGGTAGTACATATAACCTACTGTTACAGGGTTATCGAAACGCTCGCCTGTACGACCGTCAACAAGCCATGTCTTACCGTCCCCGCTGTAACCTGCGTCTTTAAGACACTGGAAAATGTCCTGCTCATGAGCACCGTCAAATACAGGAGTCATAATCTTCCAGCCAAGTGCCTTTGCGGCATAACCGAGGTGAACCTCAAGAACCTGACCGATGTTCATACGAGAAGGTACGCCCAACGGGTTAAGTACGATGTCAAGCGGAGTACCGTCAGGAAGGAACGGCATATCTTCCATTGGGAGAATTCTTGAAACAACACCCTTGTTACCGTGACGACCTGCCATCTTATCGCCTACGCTGATTTTTCTCTTGAGTGCAAGGTAAACTCTTACAACCTTGTTTACACCGGGCTGGAGTTCGTTTCTGCTGTCTGCACGGGTAAACACCTTAACATCAACAACAGTACCGCATTCACCGTGAGGCACACGGAGAGATGTATCTCTGACTTCTCTTGCCTTTTCACCGAAGATTGCACGAAGGAGTCTTTCCTCGGCTGTAAGCTCTGTTTCACCCTTTGGAGTTACTTTACCGACAAGGATATCGCCTGCTTTAACCTCAGAACCGATCTGAATGATACCGTCCTCGTCAAGATACTTGAGAACATCTTCACCTACATTCGGGATATCTCTTGTAATCTCTTCAGGGCCGAGCTTTGTATCTCTTGCCTCTGTGTCATATTCTTCAATGTGAATTGATGTATAAACATCATCACGAACGATTTTTTCGTTGATAAGAACAGCATCCTCGTAGTTGTAACCTTCCCATGTCATAAAGCCGATGAGAGCGTTCTTACCGAGAGCAACTTCACCGTTTTCGGTAGCTGGACCGTCTGCGAGAACTTCACCCTTCTTAACTCTCTGTCCTCTTGACACGATAGGACGCTGGTTGATACATGTACCCTGGTTAGAGCGGAGGAACTTGATAACCTCAAAGTCCTGAACTCTGCCCGAGTCATACTGTACACGAATGTTACGGGCGTCAACGCTCATAACGATACCGTCTTCCTCAGCGAGGATACAAACGCCTGAGTCTGTACCTGCCTTGTACTCCATACCTGTACCGACGATAGGAGCTTCACTGCGGAGGAGCGGAACTGCCTGACGCTGCATGTTCGCACCCATGAGAGCACGGTTTGCGTCATCGTTTTCAAGGAACGGAATCATAGCCGTAGCAACAGATACAACCATCTTAGGAGATACATCCATGAAGTCGAATCTTTCGGGAGAATACTCTACGAACTCGTCACGGTAACGACCTACGACTCTTGAATGAACAAATCTGCCGTTTTCATCAAGCGGTTCGTTAGCCTGTGCAACAGCGTAGTTATCCTCAACATCGGCTGTCATATAAACAACCTCGTCGGTTACAACGCCTGTTTCCTTGTCAATTTTACGATAAGGAGCTTCGATAAAGCCGTACTTGTTGATACGGGCAAATGAAGCAAGATATGAGATAAGACCGATGTTAGGACCTTCAGGAGTTTCAATAGGACACATTCGGCCATAGTGTGTGTAGTGTACGTCACGAACCTCAAATCCTGCACGATCTCTTGAAAGACCGCCCGGACCGAGGGCTGAAAGACGACGCTTGTGGGTAAGCTCTGCAAGTGGGTTACCCTGATCCATGAACTGTGAAAGCGGTGAAGAACCGAAGAATTCTTTAATTGCCGCTGTTACGGGACGGATATTGATGAGTGAGTTAGGTGAAAGCGACTCCATATCCTGTGACTGGGTTGTCATTCTCTCTCTTACTACTCTTTCAAGACGGGAGAAACCGATTCTGAACTGGTTCTGAAGAAGTTCGCCTACGCAGCGGATTCTTCTGTTGCCGAGGTGGTCGATATCATCTGTATTACCGACACCGTGAGCAACACAGTTAAGGTAGTTGATTGTTGCAAAGATATCGTCAACCGTGATGTGGTTAGGAACAAGCTCATCTGCACGGCTTCTGAGCATTTCCTTGAGGTCATCCTCATTCTCACAGGAATCAAGAATTTCGCAAAGAACATCAAAACGAACATTTTCCTTGATATCACACTCTGCTTCTGCGTCAAAATCAACATAGCAAGCGATGTCAACCATACCGTTTGAAATAACCTTAACGATTGTTTCATCGGCAGCCTTTACATAGGCAATCTTAACACCTGCGTTTTCGATTTCAAAAGCCTTTTCCTTTGTGATTTTTTCATCGCGAAGAGCCATAACCTCGCCTGTGCGTGGGTTGGCAATCGGCTCTGCAAGAACCTGACCTTCAAGACGGTTTGCAATACCGAGCTTTTTGTTGTATTTATATCTGCCTACTCTTGACATATCATAACGACCGGGGTCAAAGAACAGGTTGTTTATGTGTGTCTGCGCACTGTCAACTGTCGGAGGCTCAGACGGACGGAGCTTTTTGTAAACCTCGATAAGACCTTCTTCAACATTTGAAGCGGCATCCTTTTCGATAGTAGCTCTCATTCTTTCATCGTCACCGAAATAGTCGAGAATTTCGGCATCCGTGCCAAGACCGAGTGCTCTGATGAATGATGTAACGGGAAGCTTACGGTTCTTATCAATACGAACATAAAAAACATCGTTTACATCGGTTTCATACTCAAGCCATGCACCACGATTCGGGATAACTGTTGTTGAATACAGTTCCTTACCGGTTTTATCGTGATCCATTTTATAGTAAACGCCCGGGCTTCTTACAAGCTGTGAAACGATAACACGCTCAGCACCGTTGATAACGAATGTGCCGCTTGCGGTCATCAGCGGGAAATCGCCCATAAATACATTGCTCTCTTTGATTTCACCCGTTGACTTGTTCAAAAGTCTTGCGGTTACTCTGAGAGCAGCTGAATATGTTGCATCACGAACCTTACACTCAATTACGCTGTAGTTCGGGTGATCAACATCAAGTGTGTAGTCGATAAAATCGAGAACAAGGTTGTCCTGATAATCGGTAATGCCCGAAACATCTTTAAATACTTCTTTAAGACCTTCGTCAAGCAACCATTTGTATGACGCTTTCTGAATGTCGATAAGATTAGGCATATCAATTACTTCATCGATTTTACCAAAACTCATTCTTTCGGTGTTGCCAAGCTTTACGGGTTTGACATTAACCATAGGCGTATCACTCCTTAAAAAATCTATGAAACGGGGCAAGCGGTACTGAAAATCTGCTCATAAAAAGCTCTTGACACAAAAGGATTTTTGTGATAATATCCCCTTGTCGGATAAAGTTTTTTGCGGATTTTCCCGACCTCTTCGGTACATATCCCCATTATGGTACATTTTATTATTCTATATTGAAATAATCAATAAGTCAAGAGAATTTTCGGATTTTTTTCGGATTTTACTGACTTTTTTATATTTTTACAGGTTTTATTTCCCGAAAAGAATTATTTTCCTTTTCGGGCTATTTTTTGCATCCCAATGCAACGCCCGACACGGTGTATGGTTTTAAACAGAAGAAGCTAGAAGCGTTCATCGGACACCCCTACAAATTAACAACTACTTTCATATAAAAAAACGAAATTGCATCAGAACCTTACTGGTATCTGATGCAATTTCTTTATCTAACTATATTATCGTATTTCTTAATGCGTAAAATTAGGTTTATATATGTACAGTCATTATCACTTAAACAAATGTACATCTGCAAAACCAAATTCTCCCCACCAATTTTCTTTCTTTTCAACATACAGTTCGAGCTTTTTGGCATTTGCAATATCCAGCTTAACCGTCTGAGCTAACTGTGAACTGTCAACATCATAAGTCGCTATTAATTTATCGTCTGCTAATACTTTTAAAGTCACTTCACAAACATCCGAAGTAGAATCATTCTCACCATAAGCACCGTCTACAAAACCGTAAGTAAATTGAATTTTGGAATATTTTCCTTCAAGATTATAGTCTGCATACAAATCTTTTGATGACAATTCTGTTGTTAATGTAAAACTATTATTTCGATGTTCGCCTGACATAACAAATGTATCCGAACCTCTGTATTCAACATATTTTTCACTTCTATAAGGCTGATAAAAATCAATAATATTATTGTCACAAAGTTTATCTGACAAATTTGACTCTTTGCTAAATTCCTTATTGCCGTTATCGTTTTTGAAAGCCTTAACTGCATATGTATATGTTGTTCCGTTTGTTAAATTTTCGTGTGTATATGTAAGAGAGTTCGCATCGGTTTCTGCCAATTCTTTTAGCTCACCTGTGTTTTCTTTACAAAACACAACATATCCGGCTGCTCCCTCAACCTTGCTCCATTCAATTTCAAATGTATCTATATCCAGGGCATTGACATCTTTTAATATTGGAGCTTTAAGAGCAAAACTGTCATTTACAACTTCTGTTTGCTTTTCCGTTTGAGATACAGTTTCTACCGACGAATTATTAGAAGAAATGTTATTTTTATTCAACAACGGTGAACATCCCGAAAGAATAAAAACAAGCATACAACAAATAATTGCTTTCTTCATATCTACACATCCTTTACGACAAATTAAAACATTGAAATTTTACTGATTAGGTTTTGTTTGCCCACATCCGCAAGAGCCAACATAGTTTTTATGAATTTTACCACAGTTAGGACACTGCCATTCATCTCCTTGCGGTTTACTAAAAGTTATCACTTTGGGCGAACTGCAATTCAAACAATATTTAACACTATCTGCGTTCAATTGCCCACATCTGGGACATTCCCATTTATTATAGTCGTAAATAGGCTCTTTACGGTCAATATTATCTAACTGCGAATTTACATCATTCAAATATGTATTATATGCTGTCTGCGCCAATTTTTCACTTCTGTTTTTTGCATAAAGAAAAGCAAAAGCACCCACATAAAAAAAGACAGAAATTAACATACCATTTAAATTTTCTTCTCTGTGATGATTTGAAAATTCCAAAAAATTCATAATAAATACAATAGCTCCGGCAATTATACAAATTGCAAACAGCACAAAATATACTATTATTTCAGGATGCTTTGCTCGATAATCAGCCATAAATTCTTCTTTACTTTTTATATGTTCGGTCTTTCTTTCAGTATGCTGAACATTGTAGTTTTGATACACTTTTTCATTAACTGAATTGTTTGACACAAAATTTCCTGTATACACTCCGCAATATTGGCAAAACGCACTTCCATCATCAATTTGTTTTCCACACTTTTGACAATACATAATTCTCTCCTCAATTCATAATATATTATTTGTTGCTTTAATTTGTTTTTCAACAATGTTCAATTAACGATTACAATAAGATTATATACTATAGTATAGGCATTGTCAACACTATAGTGCATATTTTATGCTTTTTATTACATTGTGTGCAAAATAAATGTGTATTAGTATAATTAAAAAGTACCCTAAAGAGCAGGATGAAGCATATGGAACGCACCGAACTTAACAAAAAGATAGGACAAAACATTCGGAAATATCGTTTAAAAATTGATATAAGCCAAGAAAATCTTGCTATGTCGGCAGGTCTTTATCCTGCATATCTCGGCAGACTTGAACGAGGTGAAAAGTGTCCCACAATAGACACACTGTATAAAATATCCTGTGCGCTCGGTATAACAATCAATGAACTTATTTGTTTTGATTCCAAAATCGACTCATCGCCAACTAATAATCAGGCAAAAATGCGAATTGAAGAAGCGTTAAAACAAATTCCTGACACACAACAATTGCGAATTGCAGAAATTGTTGAAAATATCGCAGTCATAATAAAAGAAGAAAAAAATCAGTAGTAGCGGCAGTCAGTGACCACCACCATTGCAGAAATTTTATGTTTTAACAAAATATTATGGTGTAATGAGAATTATCTATTCATTTGTAGCGGCGAACACGGTTCGCCAATTGATTTGTGTGCAAACACAAATCAAGCAAAACCAATTTTTTTGGTAAATAGCAAATATAAATTTCATATAACAAACGATTTGTATTAAGTCGAACCGATTTTACAATCGTTTCGATTGGCGAACACTGTTCGCCGCTACAGTATAACAATTGCTTTGTGGGATTTATCAAATTCGTTTTAACATATATTTTCTACCATTACCTGCGGGCGTCCAATGTGTGCAGTGTAGTAACATA
>ULJH01063249.1_pt1 | contig 16838 bp, 37 predicted proteins | sample 1950781 | NCBI WGS metagenome assembly ULJH01 (sample SAMEA4835462, study PRJEB28245) | human gut metagenome | biome: gut microbiome; material: fecal sample | place: Denmark | collected 2008 | reverse complement strand
TGTAGGGAATTATACAGAGGGAAGAAATGGTAAAAAAATAGGTAAAATTACTATTCATCATTCGGTTATTGCAAAAGCAAAAGCAAGTGATATAGCAAGAGTATTTACTAATCCAAAAAGACAAGCAAGTGCAAATTATTGTATTGGTTATACAAAGGGAGATATATGTTGTTCCCTTTATGAGGAAAATCGTGCTTGGACTTCTTCAAGCCCAGAAAATGACTTTGAAGCAATCACTATGGAGGTAGCAAATAGTAGTATTGAATATCCTTACCCAGTAAGTGATGATACATTAGAAAATATCATTGAATTATGTGTTGATATTTGTAAAAGATACAATTTTAGATTAAATTGGACTGGTGATAAAAATGGAACTCTTACTGTTCATAGGTTCTTTGCCAATACTCAATGCCCCGGAGAATATTTAATGGGTAAAATGCCTTATATTGCAGAAGAAGTAAATAGAAGATTAGATGAAGCAAATAAGCCAAAAGAGGAAGAACCTATTGAAGAACCAAAATTCAAAGTAGGAGATAAAGTTAAACCTTTAAAACTTGTTAATTACAATGGTACACCACTTGTTCAATATGATGAAACATATACTATTATGGAAATCAATGGTGATAGAGTAGTTTTAGGTGCTCCTAGAGGTTCAAAAGGCACATTAGAAATCTGGGCTGCAATGAATATTAACGATATAGAAAAAATATAATAAAAAAAGGCTATTTTTAGCCACACATACAAACATCCTTTAAAAATGGAGCAATTATATTAATACAAGTATAATTGCTTTTTAAATGGCATTATAGTATAATAAATAAGTAATAGGTATTTATCACAGCCTGTTCTATGAGGCTAGTTATATAAATCAGTAGAACATTGGGAAAATATAACTCATATCTATTGCAATAACAACTATATTTATTGCACAAAAAAATAACCTTAATTGGTTATTTTTTTCTTTATCTACCCAAAATAGATAAAATCACAAGGCATTTACACATCTTATAACTATTTCCTTGCCTAACAATAATATTATATCATATTAATTTGCTTTTTTCAAATAAAACTATTGCAAAGGTGGTACATTTGTGGTATACTTAAATTACAAAACATAGAGAGAGGAGGATTGTAATGAATATCAAAAAAGAACCACTTTTGATTTTACAAAAAAATGCAGATAAAGAGAAAAATAGAGTGATTATACCAAGTTCCTTTATAAAGGAAAATGGTTATCAATTTTATATGAAAGTCTACAAAGATAAAATCGAATTAATACCAATTAAACAAAAAGAAAAGGAGAAATAATATATGAATTTGTTTAAAAAGTATAGGGTGGTTTTGAAAGATGAATATAATGATACAAAAAAGGAAATACAACTTGTTAAACAAGCCAATGATAACTTGGCAAAGTCATTAAAAGAAAAAGACAATGAAATTTCAAGTTTAGCAGCATTAATTGATACTATACAAGATGATAAAAATAAAATTGTTAAAAAATACAATGATTTATCTAAAAGAAAAGATAAATTAAGAGAACAATTTAAAGACTTAAAGAAAGATTTATCTGATACATTAGAACAATTAAAGATAGTTCAACAAGAAAAAGAAAATATTACTAAAGAATTTGCAGAATTTAAGAAAAATAAATTTATTATTAAAGAATTACCTAGTTATAAACCTAGAAAAACTCAAACTATGAAAGTTAAAAGTGGTGCTAGAACTAGTAAAATTATTAAAGATGTAAAGGAAAAACTATGATTTCAACAAATGAATTAGACTACTATGAAGATATTTGCGAAATAACTGGGAAAACTTATGATACAAATGGTAAAATTTCTAAGGAAAAGATACAACAAATATGTGAAGATTTGGTGTTAATGTATTATAATTTACAAGAAAAATATATGGAACAACAAATTGAACTACGAGATTATTATAAACCTAAATCAGCAGAAGAATTAATTAAAGAACAAATCGGTGATTATACAAAATGGTAGTTAATGGGTAAATATAAGAAAGTATATATGTATGATATGAATAATAATCTTATAAAAATATTTGAAACAACTTTAGAATGTGCCAAGTACTTTGATAAACCTAACAGTTATATAAATCATAGTCTTTATTGTAATGACAAAATAAGGAAAGATAATAAATGGTATAAAATATCAAGGAATATAGAATTATGCAAAGAATAGTAATGGATAAACCTTTTTGGTTAGATAGTAAATTTGAAAAAAAGATGTGTTCTTTTGAAGATTTTAAAAATATAATTGCTATGTTTAAATGCTTTTTTGAAAGTAAAGAAGAATATATTTTATGGATAAAAAGGCAATGCAAATTATATGGAACAACAAAAGAACAAAATTATATGTTGAAAGACATTATTATTGATGAAAGGGAAGATGAGGAGAATAATGGAAGAATATAACATTAATGAAATAGTTAAAGTAAAGAAATTGCCTGAAATATATCAACAACTAGACAAAATAAATGAAATAGTTATAGAAAAAACAAAAAATATAGATGAAATACTAGAAAAAATATCAAAATTAAGTGATGAGGAACAAGAAGAACAAAAATCCGAAGTAAAAGATTATAAAACATATTTAAATTCACTAAAAAAAGATTTGGAAACTAGAAGAATAGAGATTAAAAAATCTATTTTAGCACCTTATGAAGATTTTGAAAAAGTTTATAAAGATAAAACAACAAAAGTTCTTGATGATGGAATTACTAAACTAACAAACACAATTAATACTATTGAAACAAAACAAATTCAAAATAAAGTTGATGAATTAGTCACATTTTTTAATGAATATGCTATATATTACCATGTTGAAAATATACTAACTTTTGATAGCATACCAATTAAAATTAACTTATCTACAAGTTTAAATAGTCTAAAAAAACAAATAGTAGAATATTGTGAAAAAGTAAGTAATGATATGGTTGCTATTTCAAGTGAAGAATTTAGAGATGAAATATTACTTGAATATCAAAATAATGGCTATGATTATACTAAGGCAAAAATAACTATTATTGATAGACATAAAAAATTAGAAGAAATGCAAAAACAACAAGAAAAAGTAGAGTTAGAAGTTAATGAAGAAGAAAAAGTTATTCAAAATGTTCAAACTTTATGTTCTGCACCTGTTGAAATAAATGAAGAAGTGGATAATGAAAATGATTTGGAAATTTCATTCACTATAAAAACAACTAAAGAAATATATCAAAAATTATTAAAAGATAAATTACAAGAATTTAAACATTTCTTACAAGTTAATAACATTGAATATGAATAGGAGACGAAAAAATGAAATTTAAAATAGGAGATAGAATAAGAGGTATAAGTGATGATTATTGCTATACTGATAAAAATATGTATTTGGGAGAAGTAACAGATGCTTCAAAAGATAGCATTATTATAAAAATTTTAAAACACAAAGATAGTACTAGAGTGGGGAGAGAATATTTAGCAGAATATCCAAATGGAAAATTTGAAATAGTAGAACTTACAAAATCAGAATTACAAAGCAAAATTGATAAATTAGAAAATATAAATAAAAAATTATATTCTAAAACAATAAGTAATAGAGATAAAATAGCACATTTAAAGCGAGAAATTATGAGTTTAAAAGAAGAAAATAAACAAATACTTGATAATGCTGAAAAAAGATACTTAGAAAATGTCATTAGGCCTTTTAAAGATAGAGTTATAAGTGTTATAAAAGAAAATGATTTTGGTGAAGATTACATTAAGATAGATTTAAACAATGGTGATACTGCATCTTTACCTAATTTTGTAAAAGGAACTATGTATAAAGGTATGAAAAAAGAAAAAAAATACACATTAAAAGAATTAGGGTTATTTGAGGGGGATAAATAAATATGTTACATATTAAATATGAATTAAAACAAGATAATGATGATTTAGTTGCTGAAATTTCATCTTCTATGACTAAAACAAATACAAAAGAAGTTGAATATTGCATAGCATACTTAATTGATATTATTAAGAAAAATGATAAAAAAATGAGGAATAACTCAATAATTAATGATGTTAAAAAAATATTAAATAAATTGGAAAAGGAGAAGATAAAAAATGGAAAATAATGTAGTAAAAAAACAAGCACCATTTAGTGTAGTTATACAAAGTGATATGTATAAAAAATTAATTAATAATACTTTAGGAGATAGTAAAAGGGCTACAAGATTTATTGCAAGTATTACAAGTGCAGTAGCAACAAACCCAACACTTCAAGAATGTGAACCAAGTTCTGTTTTAGCAAGTTCCCTCGTTGGTGAAGCCCTCAATTTAAGCCCAAGTAATGCTTTAGGTGAATATTATTTAGTTCCTTATAGTAATGCAAAAAAGGGAACAAAAGAAGCCCAAATACAAATTGGTTACAAAGGATATTTACATTTGGCAATTAGAAGTGGTCAATATAAAGATATTGATGTATTTGAAATACATGAAGGAGAATTTAAAGGTAGAGATAAAGATACAGGCAAATATAAATTTGAATTTATTGAAAATGAAGAAGAAAGATTATCTAAACCAGTAATTGGTTACATGGGCTATTTTGAATTATTAAATGGGTTTAGAAAAACTTTATATATGAGTAAAGAAGAAATGTTAAACCATGCAGATACATATTCAAAAGCATTTAACAAAGCAGACTATGAAAAATATATTAATGGTCAAATACCGCAAAGAGATTTATGGAAATTTTCTAGTTATTGGTATAAATCATTCCAAACTATGGCTTTTAAGACAATTTTAAGACAACTTATTTCAAAATGGGGAATAATGTCAATCGAAATGCAAGATGCTTTTACAAAAGATATGGCTGTAATTAAAGAAGATGGAACATGTGATTATGTAGATAATCCAGAAGAAGATAAAACAATTATTGAAGTAGAGCACACAGAAGAAGAACCTAAAAAAATGGGTTTAGATGATATACAATAATTATGAAACCAAAAAAGTGTGGTAATTTATCACTCCAAAAAATGAGAAGTATGATACACCCACAATATGCTAATAGATTTATAAGAGAATTTATTATTGATGAAAAGGGGGTTGGTTAAATGTATCAAACAACAATATTTGATATTATGTACCCTAAATACAAAATAACAAAACCAATTAGATTAATAGAATTATTTGCAGGTTATGGTTCACAAGCACTTGCTTTAAAATATTTAGGAGTTAAATTTGAACATTGGAAAATATGTGAGTGGGCAGTGAAAAGTATTCAAGCATATAAAGATATACATTTTACTGATGATACAAGAAATTATAGTGAAGTTGCATCAAAAGAAGAAATACAAGAGATGTTGCTTAAATGGGGTATAAGTTCTAATTACAATGAACCTATGACTAGGGAACAAATAAATAGATTAAGTGAAGAACAATTAAGAACAATTTTTAATAATATAAGTGCTACAAATAATTTAGTAAATATTCAAGATGTTAAAGGTGATGATTTAGCCATAGTTAATAAAGATGAATATGATTATATATTAACTTATTCTTTCCCTTGCCAAGATTTATCTTTGGCAGGTAAAGGAAAAGGCATGGCTGATACTTCAACTAGAAGTGGTATGTTATGGGAAGTTGAAAGAATATTAAATGAATTAAAAACAACAAATAGTTTGCCACAAATATTATTGATGGAAAATGTACCACAAGTCCACGGTTCTGATAATGTGGAACATTTTAATAAATGGCAATTGGCATTAGAAAATATGGGATACAAAAATTATTTTCAAGACCTTATAGCCACTGATTATGGAATACCACAAACAAGAAATAGATGTTTTATGGTTAGTATTTTAGGAGATTATTCATATAGTTTTCCTAAACCTATACCATTAAAATTAAAATTAAAAGATTTATTAGAAAAAGAAGTTGGTGAAAAATATTATTTAAGTGATAAACAAATAAAATGCTTGAGTAGTGATAAAGTGTATAAGAATGGGTACATAAGAGGTAATCAATTTAAAAAAAATATAAATCCAGATGTATGCACAACGATAACAGCAAGTTCTAGTGATAGAGCAAGTGATACTTTCATATCTATTAAAAATGCAACTAAAAAAGTTTATTTAGAAGCAACTGATAATGGTGGCAAAGATAGAGGTGTTTGTGTTGGAACTTATCAATATGCAAAAAGTGATAAATTTATGAATGGCAAAGATAGATTGCAATTAGGTAAGGAAACTAGCGACACTTTACAAACAACACCAAAAGAAGGTGTTTGTTATAATGATTTAAGAATAAGAAAATTAACACCAAGAGAATGTGGAAGGCTTATGGGTGTGAAAGATAAAGATATAACCAATATGCTTAAAAATCAAAGTAATTCAAGTGCATACCATTGTTTTGGGGACTCAATAATTTGTACGGTGTTATGTGCAATATTTGGAGAATTATTTAATATTGATTATAAAAATTTAATAGAAAGTTGGAATTATAATGAATAATACTTATAAAAGAACAACTTACAAAGGAAAACCTATTGATGAGCATAGGAAAGTAATGGAAATGTATTTAGGTAGAAAACTTAAGAGAAATGAATATGTTCATCATAAAAATGGAAATAAAAGAGATAATAGAATTGAAAATTTAGAATTAATGACACCATTAGAACACAATAGAGAGCATTTTGAAAGATTGCCTAAAACAAAAATGTGTATAGAATGTGGAAAAGAATTTGAACCACCAATAAAACATAGAGATAGAAATAAATTGTGTTCCAAAGAATGTTGGCTAAAACATCAAAAAAAAGTATCGCCATTTCAAAATATAAAAGTAGCAAGTTATAAAAATAATGAAAAAATAAAAGAATATAATTCTATAAAAGAAGCAAGTTTAGATGTTAATGGAATATCTACTAACATAGTAAAATGTTTAAAAGGGAAAACAAAAAGTGCTTATGGATACCAATGGAAATATATGTAATGAATGTGTTAATGGCTATATTTAAGGAGTTGATTAAATGAAATTTAAAATGAATAATCATGACTGGGAAATTTTAGAATTACCTAAAGAACAAATTAAGTTAGTTTATGAAAAAGAAACTAACGAAGAAACAATATACGTTTATGGTTTGACAAAATATGATAATCATAAAATATACATAAACAAAGAATTATGCTTTGACATGAAAAGAAAAACATTAATGCACGAATTAATGCATTGTTATATTGAAGAATATGTTTCATTAGAATTAGAAGATTATAAAGAAGAAACAATGTGCAATATATCGGCAAACAGCCATGATATTATACACAAAATTGTGGAAGATTATTTTAAGGAGTTGATTAAATGAAATTTGAAGATATGATTAACAATGTAATTTTAGGTGATTGTTATGAAGTTATAAAAAATATTCCTGCCAAGAGTATAGATTGTATTTATACAGATATACCGTATTTGTTTGCTGATGGTGGTAGTAGTGCAAGCCCATTATCACAAAGAATAAAAAAATTAAAACAAGAAGATTTAAAAGAAATAACAAAAGGAATAGATTATTCAATTTTAAATGAATTTATAAGAATATCTAAAAAAATAAATTGTTTCATTTGGTGTAGTAAAGAACAAATATTAGATATTTTAAATTTTTATAAGCAAAATAATTGTATGTTTGAAATATTGACATGGAACAAAACAAATCCAACTCCTATGACTAACAATACTTTTTTACCAGACATTGAATATTGTTTATACTTTAGAGAAAAAGGAGTCAAATTGAATGATGGTTATGAATTAAAAAGCAAATGGTATATAAGCCCTATAAATCAAAGTGATAAAGAAAAATTTAATCATCCAACAATAAAACCTTTAAGCCTTGTTGAAAGACATATAAAACACACAACGCAAGAAAATGATATTGTATTGGATTGTTTTTGTGGAAGTGGTACAACTTGTGTTGCTTGCAAAAATACAAATAGAAGATACATAGGAATAGAATTAAATCCAAAATGGCACAAAGTGGCAGTTGATAGATTAAACAATGTTCAAGCAGATGGACAGATAACTATGTTTACTAATTAAAAGGAGGTGGTTAAGTGTGAAAAACAATGTAATTGCTAGTTCATCAGCAGGAAATGCTATATTACTAGAAAATGGCATATTACTTGATTGTGGTATTCCATATAGAAAAATAAAACCATATTTGAAAAATATTAAAGCAATTTTTATTTCACACCTTTGACTACACCTAGACCATTGCAAAGATAGTACAATAAAAAAAATAGCCTTTGAATATCCAAATATAAAATTTATTACTAGTGAAGTTAATACTGAACATTTAGTTAAATTAGGTGTTAAAAAGCAAAATATATATGCTTTAAAATTAGAAAAATGGTATGACATAGGAATATGTAAAGTAAGATTAGATTATCTTATCCACGATAAACCTAATTGTTCATTAAAAATAAACCAAAATGGATATAAATTAATTTACATTGTTGATACAAGTTCAGTTGAACATATAGAAGCAAAAGATTATGATATGGCATTTATAGAAGGAAATTATACAACTGATGATGAATTAATAAAAAAAATAGAAAAAGCATATCAAGAAGGCAAATATACACATTATGAAAGAGTGCTAAACACTCATTTAAGCCAATTACAAGCATTAAATTTTATACAAAAAAACAATATAAAAGATTATGTATTTATTCATCAACATATAAACAAAGGAGATAATAAATAATGAAAGAAAAATTAATTGATACACTATTTAATCATTTTGGCAAAGAAAAAAACATTATAAAAAGAAACTTAATGGAATTTATGGACTATGTGTGGTTGGAATGTTCTGATAATTACCATAAAATAACATTAAATATAAAAATAGAAAGGATTGATAAAAATGTTAAAAATAATAAAAAAGAAAACGTGGAACAACTTGATAAAACAAAATAAAATGTTACAAGACAAAGTACTTGAATATAGAAGAAATGATAATGATATAAAAAATAAAGCAAAAGCAGAAGTTGTAAGAGAGGAAATGTATAACCATTTAAAATTAGAAAATGCTAGTTTAAAACAAGAAAATGAACAATTATTAAAAACAATTGAAACATTAAATAATAAAAAACACAGAACTAGAAAAAAGAAGGAGTTAGAAAATAATGGAAACTAAAGAAGTTATGTATGTTGCTAGTGATGGAACTAAAACACCTATGAAAGATGTTGAAACAACACATTTAATCAATAGTTTGGCAAAAGACTATAGAGAAATATATAATTGCCACAATAAAGATGAATTTGCAGAAAGAATAAAAGTTATAGATACAAAAAAAGAAGAAATCTATAAAAGAATGAACAAATTCAATGAAAATTTAGGTGATAAATAATTATGCAAGAAGAAAAAAGAAGATACAAAGTAAATGTTGGCGATGTATTTATGATATTTAGAAGTGATAACTCTGGATATGTAAATTACAAATTATCAATAAAAAATAAAAAATATGATGGAACGGAAGAATATTTTTATAAAGAAGTTAGATTTAAAAAGGATGTAATTATCGAAAACAAAACTAAAATAAAAATTAAAGATTTTTTTGAAATAGTTAGAGAAAACAAAAATGACAAATATAATCCAATATGGGGTATATTTATTACTGATTTTGAAGTAGTAGGTAAAGATACAAGTTCTGCATTAAAAGAATATAGACAGGAAACAAGTGAAGCAGAAGATGATATTGACAATAGTTGTTTCCCATTTTAAAATAACAAGAAAGGAGGGAGATAAAAATGATAGAAATATTGACAAAAACATTTTTGATAGTTGGCTTAATTGTAGGTATCTTATTCTTAATTTTAGTTCTTTATGCCATTATTTCAACACCATTTAAAATAGCAAAACAAAGAAAATTTGAAAAAGAAATGGAAGAACTTTTAAAAGAGAGTAAGAAGAAAACAAAAAAAACTACTAAAAAATCAACAAAAAAAGATACATCAAAAGAAACAAATGAAAAAAATGATAAAGATACTAAAAAATAGTATCTTTTTTATTGACTTATGCAATAATATGTAGTACAATAATATCAGAAAGAGAGAGAATGATATGATAAATGAAGTTTTAACAAAGAAAAATATTAATTTTGGAGAAGTACAAGAGGACTTTTTAACATATTTAGATGTAGAAAAAGGTTCTAGTAAGACTTACAAGTGTGGAATTGCTAATTTTTTGAATTATTTAAATGAAAATAATATTAAAAACCCCACTAGAAATGATTTAAGGGCATTTAGAGAGGAATTAAAGGCAAGTAAGTCTATTAATACTATAAACAACTATTTAACTGCTACAAGACTATTTTTTAAGTATTTAGAGGCTAATCATTTATATGAAGATATTACAAAGGGAATTAAAAGTTTAAAATGTAGTTCTATTCCTAAATCAGAAGTGTTAAATGAAGAACAATGTAAAGAAATATATAATTCATTAACTGATTTAAGAGAAAAATGTATCTTTTCATTAGCATTAACTACAGGATTAAGAGCAAATGAAATAGCAAATGCTAAAATAGAAAACCTAAAATTTTATAATAATGAACTTGTATTATTTGTTAAATGCAAAAAAAGAGATGATGAAAGTGAATATGTTAAAATATCTAACTTAGTCTTAAATGATATTAAAAACTATATTGGTGAAAGAACAAGTGGTTATATATTTGTTTCTACAAGTAATAACAATAATGGTGGTGGAGTATCAAATAAAACTATTAGATTAATTGTTAAAAACATATTCAAAAGATTTGGAATAGAAAAAGACTGGGTATCTTGTCATACATTAAGAAGGACAATGGCTACAATTAGTTACAATAGTGGTGCTAATATTGTTGATATTCAACAAGTTTTACACCAAAAATCTATTGCTACAACTCGTAGATACATAAATAATGTAACAAGAAATAACAATAAACTTGAGTATAAAGTTAGTGATTTAATTTTAGGTGGTAATTAATGGCAAAAGAACAAATTATAGAATTATTAAACAAAGTTAAAGTATTAAAATCAAAAGCAAAGAAATGCTATGCTTATGATAGAAAAATACAAGATTTATTAGATTATATAAAGGAGATGTGAATTATGAATGTAGATGAATATGGTGAAATAATTAATGGTGAAGATACTTATTTTGCAATAGCAAAACATTTAATAAAAGGTGAAAGTGTAGGTATTGGTTGGACTGATGAAAATAGTACTCACTTTGATATTATTTTCACTTTAGGAATTAAGAAATATGGGTTATTCCAAAGAGGTATAAAAGCCAATGATTTATTTGTAAATATTATTGGTTGGTCTAGTTATGGATTTAGAACAGATGGTATTAAACTTGGTGGATATATACAAGAAAAATTGAGGTTGAGCGGTTACGATATTACAGGTGAAAAAGTAAAAGAATTAGTAAATGGGGTTATTGAATGTTTGAAAAAGGAGAAGTAAGAATAATGGATAAAGAAGAATACTATAAACGAATAGAAAAAATAAATAATAGATTTAAAACTGATAGAGTAAGTGCAGATGAAGAATATCAATTAGTTTGTCAAAGAAATTATTTGTCAACAAAATATATTGAAAATCTAGAACAACAATGTAAAAAGCAAAAAGAAGTTATTAATAATGCTATTGAATATATAAATGATAATTTAACAATATCAAGTATTTTAGATGGTGAAAAGTACTATACAATAAATAATTATAGTTTTGATTATAAAGAATTATTAGATATATTAAATGAGGTATCAGAATGAATATAATTTATGATAATGTTGGAATGAAAATCTTAGACCCAAGTCTAGTAGAAGATTATATACAAGAACTAGAAGGAAGTGATAGTAATGAAAATAATTAAAGAAGGAACTAAAACACCACCAGATAAATTTACTTATATTAAAAAATGTGAAGTTTGTGGGTGCAAATTTACTTATACATTAGACGATATAGGTTGTACTATTTTTCCAGACTATCATCGATTTCTAAATTGTCCACAATGTGAATATCGTGTGTCTGTTCCAACAATAAAGAGAAAATACAAAGGAGATAAGAAATGAAAATAAAAGTTATAGATATGTTAGTAAAAATGGGGAAAGATAAAAATTATAAGCCAACATTTAAGTATAAAGATACTATATATCAATATGATTTTAAAACTAAATATTATACGCCTTCATTTATGGGATTATATAAAATATATATGATATTAAATGATGAAGTAGAAACAATCGAAGAAACAAAGAAGATAGAAAAAATAGATGAAATATTAAGAATTGATGATTTAATACCACCTTATGGAGAAAATGAATATAAAGTGTGGAAAAATATAATAATCCAGCAAAATAAAATCAATGAGCTAGTAGATGAAATTAACAATTTAAAGGAGAATGATTAAAATATGAATTTATGGGTGCGTTCTCAGGATAAGAGAATATTACAAAAAGTAGATAATCTATTTTTGGATGCTAATTATGAAAATAAAAGAATTAGCACTTATGATGGAGACAATATTGAATTAGGAACATACAAAACAAAAGAAAGAGCCATTGAAGTTTTAGATGAAATACAAAATTATATATTATTACCAAATACTGATAATAGTGCTTATGTTTACAATATGCCAAAAGATTAAAGAAAGGGCTGATAGATGATGATAGATTTAAGACAAGGCGATTGTTTAGAGTTGATGAAAGATATACCAGATAAATCAATAGATATGATTTTATGTGATTTACCTTATGGAACAACTTCTTGTAAATGGGATGTAATTATTCCTTTTGACAAGTTATGGGAACAATATAATAGAATAATAAAAGATAATGGAGCGATAGTTTTATTTGGAAGTGAACCTTTTTCAAGTTATTTAAGAATGAGTAATATAAAGAATTATAGATATGATTGGAAATGGTTAAAAAGCAGAAAAACAGGTTTTCAAATGGTGAGAAAAAGACCTTTAAAATGTTATGAAGATATTCTTGTATTTTATAATAAACAACCTACATATTATAATACCCAACTTATTAAATTAGAAAAGCCGATAAATAGTTATCGTAAAAATGGGAAAGGTGGCACTTTACTTAATACAATCAAATGCCAAAAAGGAAGAATACAAGAATATACGAACTATAATAAAGATACACTTTGTTTTAACAATGAACATAACATAAACGCATTTCACCCAACACAAAAACCAGTTGCATTGTTGGAATACTTAATTAAAACATATACTAATGAAGGTGATACAGTATTGGATAATTGTATGGGTTCAGGAAGTACAGGAGTTGCCTGTGTTAATACTAATAGAAGATTTATTGGTATTGAATTGGATGAGAAATATTTTAATATAGCAAAAGAAAGAATAAGCAATGTAGTTAGAAAGGGCTGATATTATGCTTAAAATAAGAAAGGTGGAGGAATAATGAATAGGGAAATAAAATTTAGAGTATATGATAAAGATTTAAAAAAAATGAGATATTTGAATAATTCACATGATTTTATATGTTTTGATGAAAAAGGAAATGGCTATTATCATAATATGCAAACTGGTCTAGGAGAATGGTTTAGTGATTTAATGCAATATACAAATTTAAAGGATAAAAATGGTGTAGAAATTTATGAAGGGGATTTGATTTTAATTGGAGAAAAAAGAAGAAAAGTAGAAGTTATATTTAAAGATGAAAGTTTTGGATATTTATATAATGGCGTTTGTGTACCATTTCAAAATCAAAGCCCAGAAGTAATAGGAAATATTTATGAAAATGAGGAATAGAAATTTGAGAGTGATGAGTAAATGCTAACATTACCAATTAAAAAGAAATGGTTTGATATGATTAAATCAGGTGAAAAGAAAGAAGAATATCGAGAAATTAAACCTTATTATGTCAGCAGATTTTATAGCAACTATATTGCAAGTGGCGGTGGTTTAGAATGGGTACTTAATAATAATCCTAGAGTTTATAAAGAAATTATATTTAGAAATGGTTATAGAAAAGATAGCCCTAAAATCAAATGCTATTGTTGTATTTCTAAAGGAAAAGGCAAACCAGAATTAGGTGCAAAACCTAACAAATTATATTATGTATTAAAAATATTAAGTGTAGAGGAGATTAAATAAATGAATATAGAAGAATTAGCATTTAAAGATAGGAAAATTTTAGCAAATTTAAACGCAGTAGATTTATTGAACATAATCGAATTTTTACAAGACGATAGGAGGCAAAGAATGAAATTACACGAATTTAAACAAAGATTAAAATTAGCAATAAAAATTATATTTGGCTATGACATTATTGTATATGAAGAAAATACAAAAATAGTAAATTTAGTTATAAATAATTGTTTAGATATACTCGATACTAAACACGATTATGTATTAGACAAAGGACACGTGTTTAAAGATAACAATGGTGAAATTAGATATTTTGGTGGTAAATAATGAAATCACTAGAGGAAATTAAAAAAACACCTAATTTAGTCATTAAAGCAGAAGCTGATAATGATGGTATAGGTGGTTATTATTACGATAGATTCAACAATAAAAAACTTAACTTCATATTTAGTTGCCAAATGGGATGGGAGCATTTATCAGTAAGTATGCCAAATAAAACACCTAGTTGGGAACAAATGTGCATGATGAAAGATATATTTTGGGGTGAAGATGAATGTTGTGTTGAGTATCATCCAAGAAAAGAGGACTATGTAAATAATCACGAGCATTGTTTACATATCTGGAAACCTACTGAAGAATATTTGCCCACACCACCAAGTATTTTAGTAGGTTTTAGAAATGAAGAAGAAAAACAAGAATTTTTACAAATGGCAACTATATTTGGGATTGAAATAAATAAATGGAAATATAATAAGAGAGATTAGAGGTGATTTAAATGGGGAGAATAAGTAGAAGTTATGTTGGTTTTAAATCTGGTAAACTAACTATTATAGAAGATTTAGGTAAAGATGAAAATGGTAGAAGAATATGCCAAGTTCAATGTGAATGTGGTAATGTAAAAGTAGTTCCACTATGGAATGTCCTTTATGGTAGGGCTAAGTCATGTGGTTGCTTACGAACTCTTATGCAACATAATATGGGTTTAAAAAACCGAAAATATGAAAATAAATGTATATACTGTGGTAAAGAAGAACATTATGCAAAAGGTTATTGTAAGGCTTGCTATTGTAGACTTTGGAGGCATGGAACATTGGAAGTACTAAAAAGAGGTGTAAAACCAAATAGTAGAAAAGTTATAGAATATTCGGATACAGGCCATAAAGGGGAATAACAATGTTAAATAGAAATGAATTAAATGATTTAAATACAAGAGTAACATTTAATATTAATGCTAAATTTCTTGAATTATTTAGGTCTTATTATCCAAAAACATATCAAAAGCAAATTAGAAGATTAATGGAAGAAGATATTGAAAAGAAAGAAAAAATTGAAAAGGAAGAACTAGCCAAGAGGAATAAATATCTAAATATGAATAGATATTACTAATATTGTCAAATGGCTTACAATCTCTAATCATTGACTTTTTAATAAAAAAGAATTATACTTAAAGAGTATCAAGTGTAGAATTTGATATTCATAACAATCACTAAAAAAGCCCAATAACGAGTTTATCTTTCGTTATCTCTCAAATATCTTTTCACAGGGTTTATGGCTTTTTCCCTTAATTTAGGAGAATTAATATGGCAATAGTAAAGTTCATTATCTCTATTATTTTAGTAGGTATAATGGGGTTATTTGCCATTTTTTTGTGTATTATAGCAAGTGCTAAAAGGCATTATTTATGGAAAATATCTAATGAAAGCAGAAACGAAGATACTAATAGAGCAACTAAAAATAGATAAATTAGGTTATGATATGATGGGTTATTACTATAATAGGTTGCAAGATTTGTCTTTCCATCATTTGATATACAGCCACCACGAAAGCAAAATATATCATCTTCCTAATGATGGATATATATTAGACAATGGTGCTATATTAAATCAAAAGACTTCACACGATTATTTGCATACTATTCAAAGAACTGATGAAGATAGATTTAATTATATTACAAATGAATTAGTTGATGAAAATGAACAAAGACAAATATTGTATGCTAACTTATGCAGAATACATAGTTGCCTATGTAGTTTTGAAAAAGAATATTGTGGTGTTAGAACAAAGAAAGGTTATCCACTAATTAGAGAAGAATATGTAAGGAGAAGGATTAAATTATGATGAATAAAAAGGGAATAGAATGGCAAAAAAAAATTGATAGTTGGTATAAGTCTTGTGAGTTTGTAGAAGATTTCTTATGCTTTTATAGTTATAAAGATTTTTTGGAAAATAAAAATGTTTTAAAGAGAAACTTTACAAGATGTGGTTATAAAGAAAGACATTTATATATGTATTATGTCTTTTCAAAAGGTAATATATCTCAAGCAAAGAAAGAATATATTTTGGATTATCTTAATGCTCCAGAAGATATAGTACTATGATAGAACATAGAAACCAATGAGAAATATGATAAAATATATGTGAAAGGAGAATTATTATGGCTTTATCTAAAAAAGAAAATGCAAAAAAATCAAGAGAATATTACAAGAAAAACAAAAAATATAGAGAAGAAAAGAAAGCAGATAGACTTGCATATGCTAAATCTCACAAGAAAGAAGAAGCAAAACAAAGCAAAAATTACTATTGGAGTGAACCAGAATATAGACAGAAAAAAAGAAAATATGCTCGTGATTATAAAAAAGCACATAAAAACAACTGATTTTGACTATTTTAAAAGAAAATTATTCTTGAAATAGTCTTTTTTTA
>ULJH01008905.1_pt1 | contig 16872 bp, 8 predicted proteins | sample 1950781 | NCBI WGS metagenome assembly ULJH01 (sample SAMEA4835462, study PRJEB28245) | human gut metagenome | biome: gut microbiome; material: fecal sample | place: Denmark | collected 2008 | reverse complement strand
CGTGGCAGGGAGCATACCGCTGCCATCGAGGGTCCAGCCGGCAAATTCGTAGCCCGGACGGAGAGGGTAAGGCAGGGTGAAGGAATCCTCCACGGTGTATTTTATCGGAGACACGTTTGGACCGCCGTTCGTGTCCAGTGTGATGGTGTATTCAATCACCTGCCAGTTTGCGGTATACGCCTTGTCTCCCGTCGAACCCGTCGGGATGGTCACATTCAACTGCGGCATTATGATGCCCTCGCCCGTCCAGCCGACAAACTCGTAGCCGTTGCGGGTCGGGGTCGGCAGGGCAAACTCTTCATCTTCCACGGTGTAAAGCAGTGTTGTTTCGCCGCTTCCGCCGTTCAAATTCATGGTGACGGTGTATCCTGTCAGTTCCCAGTTCGCGGTATAGGTCTTGTTGCCTATCGAACCTTGCGGCAGAACAACCGTTAGCTGCGGCGCCATGTCGCTGTTGACTGTCCAGCCAAGGAAGGCATAGCCCTCGCGGGTCGGGGTCGGCAGCGTTACAGCTTGCTCCACCGTGTAGACAAGCGCTTCCGACGTGCCCGCGCCGTCCATGTGCAGCAGCGTAATGGTGTATTCAATCACCTGCCAATTCGCGGTGTAGGTGCGGTCGCCCGTGCTTCCCTGCGGGATTTCAATGGTTTCCTGCGGTTCGGTGATGCCCTCGCCCGTCCAGCCGAGGAAGATGTAGCCCGTGCGAACCGGGGTCGGCAGCTGGAACGCTTCCGATTCCACCGTGTACTGGATGGGACGGATCGGATCGCCACCTGCCGTGTCCATCGTGACGGTATAAAGCTTGTCCGCCGTCAGCGTCAAGGTCAGCGGCGCGTAGGGCATGAGGAAGGAAACCGCGTCGTTCCCCTCGCTGATACTCAGGGAAATAGCGGGGTCGCTCAGGAAAACGTGGATGCCGCGATAGCCCGCTGCGGGCGCGATTTGCACCGTCACCTGCTCACCCGCGCGGCACAGCAGGTCGTTGCCCTCCGCCGGCATGTCGCTGCCCCAGAGGACGTTCTGCGCGTCGATGGTCACGCGCTGCGCGTCCGCCGTCCACGTCAGCGTAACGATGCGCCTTTCTTCGCGGCCTGTTACGGGCAGGAATGTGTCCGTCTCCTCGCCGCGCAGTCCCGTCAGGTGAATGAGGGCACGCTCGTCCGCGCCGAAGTCGCTGCGCTTGAACTGCGTCACCCACTCGCCGCGCTCCTTATCGAAAGTGAAGCTCGCCACGGCGCCGCTGCGCAGGGTCAGGCTCGGCGTGAAGTAATCCGGGCGTGCGCCGCTGATGCGAACGCGGTAGGTGATGCGCCCGTCCTGCTCGCCATAGCGGTAGACGTACACCGGGAATTCCGCTACCAGCGTGCTGTCATCCGTCAGCGGGAACGCAACATCGCCCTCGCGGGAGAGATAGACATAATTTTCCGCCACGGCAAAGCAGGATTCGCCGCCATTCAGGCGGTAGACCTTGCTCCACGGGTCTGCGCTGCGCATTTCCGGCAGCAGCACATACTGCTCCTGCAAATCCGGATACTTCTCCGCAAACGCCGCCTCGATGCTGTCCATCATGTTGACCGCGCCCATCGGGCAGCTGTCGCCCGTGTACTGCACCGTCGTTTCGGTCAGCAGCGCGCCGTCCCAATCCGCCGTTTCCAGCTGCATGTCCTTGGCGCTCTGGTCAACAAGGCAGAAGCGCACGGTCAGGCTGATTTTCTTCTCCACCTTCAGCTCGCTGCCCATATGCAGCTGCTGCCCCGGCACAAGCGCGTTCTTGCCCGGATTCAGCACAATATCGCCCGTCGGCAGCGGGTCATCCGTCAGGTTCACGAGGTTCGTCGCAATCCCGATATCGAGATTCATCGGCTTGTCCACCACGATGGTGGAGCGGACATTGCCCTCGCCGTTCAGCGACACATTCCCCGATGCGCCCAGAATCAGCTCCTGAACATCTGCCGCCGCGCCGATGTTCAACCGCACGTCCTCGTCCGACAGCACATACAGGCGGTCGATTTTGCCGGACGGCAGATTGGCGTTCAGTCCGCCGAGAACCAGCAGATTGCCGTTCATTTCCGGCGCATTGAACTCCGTGTCGCCCAGATGGTCAAAAATCGCGTCGCCGATGAAGGACTCCGGCGGCTGCGTGTCCTTATTCAACACGGTGATGCCAAACTGCTTGATGTTCTCCTGAAACGCCGGGTCATCCAAGTCCGTATTGTCCCATATGCCAGCGCCGATTTCTTTCGCCAGCCGCTCCAGCGCCGAGTCCTTGCCCTGTGGTGTCTGGTTGTTGTTGATGGTGTTCAGCGTGTTCAGCGCGCTCATGTTGTTGTTCACAATCATGGCCGCCGATGCTGTACCCGCCCAAATGATGCTGCATAAGAGCAGGAAAATGGTGCTCCATCGTGCGATTCGCTTCATGCTGCTTCCTCCTTGATGATAGCTTCCGCGGGCTTTTTCCCATTGAAAACGCCCCTTCTGGTTTCAGTATACCATCGGCAAGCGCTGTTCGCCACCGCCATTCAATGGATTAATTGGACGTTTCCCTGCCCTTTTCCTGCTGAAAATTCCTGCATTCACGCATGTTTCACGTCAATTCGCGCATGTTTCCCGCCGGATGCACCTTTCCAAGGCAGGAAATATCAATTGCCAAGGATGGCAAAGTGCATCTTTCCAACATACGAAAAAAGGCGAACCGGTTTTGAAGCCGATTCGCCCGTGGATTTGTCCAAACCGAGATGGAATTACTTGGCGATGGTGCAGTGCATGAAGTACTTGTAGCCCAGCGGGTTGGAGAAGAAGCCCTGCACGGAGTCGTCGATCATGTAGATGTCGGTGTAGTAGTACAGCGGCACGATGCAGCCGGTATCCATCAGCATATCTTCCGCGATGTGCATCATGGCATAACGGTTCGCGCTGTCGGTGCAGCTCTTGATAGCAGAAATCAGCACGTCATAGGTTTCCGCCCAAGTGCCGTTCTCCACCTTCACGTCGTAGCCGTAGGGGGTCAGGTCGAGGTTGTAGATCTTCAGATCCGCATTCGCGCCCTTGCCGAACTGCACGTCGTTGTTGCCGGAGCCGGTCACCCACATGTCGAGGAAGCAGATCGGGTCGTTGTAGTCGGCAATCCAGCCATTGCGGGCAATGGAGTAGTCGCCGGACTTACGGGTGTTCAGGAAGGTGTTCCATTCCTGGTTGGTCAGGTTCATGGTGATGCCGACCGCAGAAACCGCGCTCTGGAGGTATTCGCCAATCGCCTTGTGGGCTTCGGAGGTGTTGTAGAGGTAGGTCAGGGACGGGAAGTTGGTGAAGACGGCGTTCGCCTCGTCGTAGGTGTAGTACTTCTTCAGGGTCTCAACCGCCTTGTCGAAGTTCGCCATGTAGACGTCTTCGTCGTCGGTCACGTCGTAGTAGCCGGTGATACCTTCCACATGGCCCGCGTTCTTGTAGAACTCAGAGCCGTCCGCATCGGTCATGCCCATCGGAACGAAGCTGGACGCAGGCACCTGACCCGCCTGACCGATTTCTTCAACGATGTAGTTGCGGTCGAACAGCAGGCCAATCGCCCGACGGACTTCTGCGCGCGCCGCTTCCGCTTCTTCGGGGGTCATGTTCGCGAGCACGTCAGCGGGCAGGATTTCTTCGTTGATGTTCCAGCAGACATAGTAGGTACCAATCTGGCCGGCAATAACGAATTCCGTCGGATACTGTTCCTTCAGGGAAGCGATTTCAGAGGTGGGAACGTCGTCGATCAGCTGCCAGTCGCCCTTCTGGAAGTTCGCCAGCATGTTGTTCGCGTCGTCGGAGAGGTAGAAGTCCAGCTCGTCCATCGTGACCTTGTCCACCGCATGATAGTAGGGGTTCTTGGTCAGGGTGATCTTGCTGTTGTGTTCCCACGCGGTCATGGTGTACGGGCCATTGCCGATGTAGGTGGAAGGATCGGTCGCCCACGCTTCGTTGGCGACGACGTCCTCACGGACGGGCATGTACGCCGGGAAGGCGAGCAGCTCGTTCCAGTAGGCAACGGGGTTGTTCAGGGTAACGGTCAGGGTCTTGTTGTCCACAGCGGTCACAGCGAGGTTTTCCGCCTTGGGGTCGGAGCCGTCCGCAGTGTAGCCCTTGATGACTTCAAACATGTAGCCATAGTCCGCGCCCAGCTCGGAGGAAGCAGCGCGCTTCCACGCGAACTCGAAGTCCTTCGCGGTCAGATCCTTGCCGTCAGACCACTTCAGGCCGTCAACGAGCGTGTAGGTGTACGTCACCGTGCCGTCGTCATTGACCACCGGATCCGGCAGTTCCACCGCGCAGTCCGGCAGGATTTCCAGCTTGCCGTCGTCGGTCTGCGCCCAAGTGGACAGGCCTGCGAACAGGTGAGCGACCATCGTCGCGCCGTCCACAGCGGAGTTCAGCGCCGGGTCAAGCGTATCAGGCTCGGACGCGATGCAGACAGCCATGTACGTCTTGCCGTCTTCGGCGACAGCGCACAGGGTGCAGGTCACCATCATTGCGATGGCGAGCAGGAGAGCAGTCAGCTTCTTCATGAAAAAACCTCCCTTAATATTCTGTGACAGCCTTACTTTGCGTAGACTGTCTGTATCAAAAATGCGTGTTGACGCATCCTTGAAGCAATTTTTTTGCGCGGATAAACACGCGGGCACACTATGCCAGTGTCACCAACTCAATCGCGCGAAAGGGTCAAGGGACGAAGTCCCTTGCAGGGTGCAGGGGCAGCGCCCCTGCCGGAGTCCAGAGGCAGAGCCTCTGGCGCTTCCCCTCACCCTAACTCCTTCACCCGGTGGCAGGCGACGAAGTGACCCTTCTCGACTTCGTTGAAGGGCGGCATCGACTGCGCGCAGGCTTCGGTGGCGTGGGGGCAGCGCGTGCGGAACGGACAGCCCGACGGCGCGTTCAGGGGGCTTGGAATGTCGCCGGAGAGGACAATGCGCTTGTTCGCGCGCGCAGCCTTCGGGTCAGGCAGCGGAACGGCGGACAAAAGCGACTTGGAGTACGGGTGCAGCGGGTGATTGTAGATTTCCTCCGCCGACGCCAGCTCCACCATCTTGCCCAGATACATCACGGCGATTCTGTCCGAAATATGCCGCACAACCAGCAGGTCATGCGCAATGAACAGGTATGTCAGCCCCAGCCGATCCTGCAAATCATCAAACATGTTGATGACTTGCGCCTGAATCGACACGTCCAGCGCCGACACCGGCTCGTCGCAGACGATGAATTCCGGATTGACCGCCAGCGCGCGCGCAATGCCGATGCGCTGCCGCTGACCGCCGGAAAACTCGTGCGCGTAACGCGAGGCGTGTTCACTGTTCAGCCCGACATAGCCCAGCAGCTGCAAAATGCGCTCCTCCCGCTCCTTCTTGGAGGAATACAGGTGGTGCACATCCAGCGGTTCGCCCACGATGTCCGACACGGTCATGCGCGGGTTCAGCGAGGAGTACGGATCTTGGAACACCATCGTCGCCTTCGTGCGGAACTTCTGCAAGTCCGCTTTCGTCTTAACGGGCTTGCCATCGTAAATGATTTCGCCCGCCGTCGGCTTGTACAATTGTAGGATGGTGCGCCCAACAGTCGTCTTGCCGCAGCCGGATTCGCCCACCAGACCGAGCGTTTCGCCCTTGTTGATGGTGAAGGACACATCATCGACCGCTTTCAGCGGCTTGGTGCGGAAGAAGCCCATGTTGATGTCAAAGTATTCTTTCAGTCCCTTGACTTCCAGCAATGGCTGGTGCATCTGCGCTTCAGACACAGGGCACTCCTCCTTCCTCCGTGATGCTGCCGTCCTCCACGCCCTTCTTGACGTTCATCCAGCAGGTTGCCATATGGTCGTCATTGATGAGCATCCGAACCGGCTTCTCTTTCAGGCAAATCTTCATCGCCGCCTCGCAGCGGGGCGCGAACGGGCAGCCTTTGGGCATGTTCAGCAGGTCAATCGGCGTACCGGTAATCGGCTCCAGGCGCTGTCCGTTGTTCTCCGCCGTCGGGATGGAGCGCATCAAGCCCTTTGTGTACTCGTGGCGCGGGTTGTAGAAGATTTCATCCGCCGTCCCCTGCTCGCAGATAGAACCAGCATACATGACGATGACCTCGTCGCACATCTGGGCGACAACGCCCAAGTCGTGCGTAATCATGATAATCGCCATGCCCATCTTCTTCTGCAAATCGCGCATCAAATCAAGAATCTGCGCCTGAATTGTCACGTCCAGCGCGGTCGTCGGCTCGTCGGCAATCAGGATGTCCGGCTCGCACGCCAGCGCCATAGCAATCATTACGCGCTGCCGCATACCGCCCGACAACTCGAACGGGTACTGCTTCATGCGCTTTTCCGGCTCGTTGACGTTGACCAGCTTCAGCATCTCCACCGCGCGTTCGCGCGCCTGATGGCGGTTGCGGTCGGTGTGCAGCAAAATCGCTTCCATCAGCTGCCGGCCGATGGTGTAAGTCGGGTTCAGAGACGTCATCGGGTCTTGGAAGATAATCGAGATGCGGTTGCCGCGCACGGTGCGCAGCATCTTCTCGTCCGCGCCGACCAGCTCCTGCCCGTCGAATTTCACGCTGCCGCTGACGATTTTGCCCGTCGGCGCGAGAATCTGCATGACGGAATACGCCGTGACGCTCTTGCCCGAACCGCTTTCGCCCACAATGCCCAGCACCTTGCCGTGGTCAAGGCGGAACGAAACACCGTCCACCGCCTTGACTTCGCCCGCGTCGGTGAAGAAGGATGTATGCAGGTCATTGACTTCCAGCAATGCCATTTTGTCCAGCTCCTTTCATCACGCATTCAGCTTCGGGTCAAAGGCGTCGCGCAGACCGTCGCCGAACAGGTTCAGGCTCAGCACGATGAGGCAGATGACCACGGCGGGGATAATCAGGCGATAGGTGTAGGAATAGATGCCGTTGAGCGCGTCAGAAGCCAGCGAACCCAGCGAAGGCATCGGCGCGTTGACGCCCAACCCCAGGAAGGACAGGAAGCTTTCGGTGAAAATCGCGTTCGGAATTTGCAGCGCGGTCGAAATAATCACGACGCTGATGCAGTTCGGCAGCAGGTGCTTGCGGATAATCCAGCGCGCCTTCGCGCCCGTCGCTTGCGCAGACAGCACGTACTCCTGCTCGCGCAGGGACAGAATCTGACCGCGAATCAGGCGCGCCATGCCCACCCAATAGAGCAGGCCAAAGACGATGAACATGCTGATGATGTTCGAGCCGATTTTCTCTAAGATGGTGCCTTCCACATGCAGCACCTGCCCCAGCACGACCGCCAGCAGGATGATGACCAGCATGTCCGGCAATGAGTAGATAATATCGACGATTCGCATGATGAACAAGTCCACCCTGCCGCCGAAGTATCCTGCGACTGCGCCAATCATCATGCCAATCACCAGCACGATGATGCTGGCGAAGAAGCCGACGGCGAGGGAAATGCGCGTCCCGTAGACGACGCGGATGAAGTAGTCGCGTCCGTGCGCGTCCGTGCCGAAGATGTGCGGGAAAACAGATTCCCCTTTGTCGATTTTCTTCAGTTCCGTCTTGCCGTACTGGAACGGCGCGAGGTTGTTGTAGCTGTTGTCCATCGGGCGGCCCTTCGTCTGCCCCAGCATCTGGTCATACGAATACGGCCAGAACATTGGGATGATGATGGAGGACAGCGTAATCAGCACAATCAGAATCAGGCTGATGGTCGCGACCTTGTTCTTCAGCAGGCGCTTCACGCCGTCGCGGAAAAAGGTCGAGGACGGCCGCATCCGGGAGATGACTTCCTTTTCCTCCGCCGTCGCGGGCATGAAGGAATCCACATCCAGATGCAGGCTAAAGGGCTTTTTCTTGTTCATCATCATGATGCAGAGGCCTCCTTATTCGTAATCAATGCGCGGATCAACCACCTTGTAGAGCAGGTCGCTGATCAGATTCATAATCACGATTAAAGAGGCGAGGAAAATGGTCGTCCCCATAATCATGGTGTAGTCGCGGTTGGTGATGCTGGATACGAACTGGCGGCCGATGCCCGGCACGGCGAAAATCTGCTCGACGACCATCGAGCCGGTGACAATGAACGCCAGCATCGGGCCGAAATAGGTGATAACCGGAATCAGCGAGTTCTTCAGCGCGTGACCGAAGATAATTTTCTTGCCCGAAACGCCCTTGGCGCGCGCGGTGCGGATATAATCCTGCCCCAGCACGTCGAGCATGGAGGAGCGCGTCAGGCGCGTGATGTAGCTCATCGGGTAGAGCGCAAGGGTGATAATCGGGAGGATCAGGCCTTCGGCCGTCGCGCCGTTCGCGGGTACCCAGCCTAACTTGACTGAGAACACTATCAGCAGGAATGACCCCATAATGAACGACGGCATGGACACGAACGCGGTCGTAATCACCATGATAATCTTATCCAGCACGGTGTTGCGCCGCAGCGCCGCCAGCGCGCCGAGGACGATGCCGACGATTGCCGCGCTGAACGCCGCAATCAGACCAAGCTTTGCGGAGGTCTTCATGCCATCCAGAATAATGTCGATGACCTGACGACCGCGCTGTTTCAGGCTCGGCCCGAAGTCCAGCTTCGTCACCACGTCGCGCAGATACGTCACATACTGTTCGCCCAGCGGCTTGTCCAGCCCGTACTTGGCCTCCAGCGCCGCCTGCGCTTCCGCGGAAATTGCCTTTTCACTTGCGAACGGTCCACCCGGAATCGAGTGCATCACGAAGAACGTCACCGTGATGACAATCCAGATGGTCAGCAGCGCCAGCAGCACGCGCTTGAGGATATAAAACAGCATCTTGGAATTCATCCGCTTCACCTTCCCGGCAGGGGCGCTGCCGCGTCTGCCTGCGTTTCTTGTTCATCGACGCGCAAAACCAACCAGTTTCACCGCGACGATGCTTTATTATGCAACACTGTATGGAGAAAATCAAGTGTTTTGCTGCACAAACTGTGTTTTTTTCATGTTTTTCTCGTGTATTTTGAATATTTTCGGCTATGTTGTTGCATTTGTCAAGTTTTCTGCAGCTCCTTGTGCATTTTTGCGCACAAAAAAAATGCAGGACGCTCATTCGTCCTGCATCGTGGTAACGAAGTGAATTATTCCGCTGCCGCCAAGCTGCCGAAGATTTCCAGCGGCATGTTTTCCAGCGCGTCGCCCACTTCCTTGCTGGCAACCTGGAACGTCACGGCGAGAACCGTCTCGTCGTCAAGGAAAGCATACAGCGCCAGCACGGTGTCGCCGGGGGTGTACATCAGGCAATAGTTTTCGTTGACATACAGCTCAGCGAGCATTTCTTCCGTCGCGCCCGCATCCTGAATGCCTTGCAGCAGCGTTTCGAAAGTCATCGCGGACTTCTGCACCGTAATGCTGACCGTCTGGTCGGCGTTGACGGCGAAGAGCAGGATGTTCTCGGCGTTTTCCGTGCCTGCGGGGACTTCCTGAACCGCCCAGTCCGCCGGAATCTGCATCGTCAGACCCGTTTCACCCAGCGCAACCGTCTGCGCCTCGAAGCTGACATTCATTTCAACTGCCGGCACTTCCGCTTCTTCCTCCGCGAACGCAAAGGCGGTGCAGCACATCATGAGCGCCATCAGGAGAGCAAGGAGTTTCTTCATATTTGTTTCCATCCTTTCATTTCCAGCATGATTTGGCTGATTTCTTTCCATATTGAACAGCCACATCTGGTAACATTTATGATACCAAATGCAAGCCGCTTTTGCAATACGCTTTCGCGCAGGAAAACGGTTGATTCGCGCGGATTTGGGATTTCAGAATGAAGCAGCCGCCATTTTCATTCACGAAATGCGAGTGAAGTAACTTTTATTTACTTTTCAATTCTCACAAAAACAAACAGTTGATTCTTTCCGTAAAAGCGGACTTTGCTTCCCTCCTCCTTCACAAAAAACGGGGCACCGCGAGAGCCTTTCGCCCCCGCAGCACCCCGCCATCCGCGGCTGCGCAATTCCGCATTGTCCCTTACTTCTTCGTCCAGTCCTGCTTTTCGCCGATGCCGTAGTTTGCCGGCAGCATGTCGTCATCAACCAGCACGAAGCCCAAATCCGCCGTGTAGGTCGTACTGGCGGAGGTCACCTGAACCGGGTTCGATTCGCCGTTTTCGCCCAGAATCGACGCAATCAGCGGAATATCCGTGCGCATACGCGTCGGCACAACTTCCGCCGGGTAGATGGGCTTGAGCGTGTACACGCCGGGATACAGGTTCTCGAAAGTGTAGTAACCGTATGCGTCGGTTGTCGTTTCCGCGACGAGCTGATCGTTGCGCCACAGCTCGATGCGCATGTCGCCCAGACCGAGTTCGCCCGCGTCCTGCAGGCCGTTGCCGTTCAGGTCAAGCCAGCAGAAGTCGCCCAGCGTGCCCGGCTGCACCGCGCCGATGTTCTGCTCCAGCTGATGTTGGCTCATGCGCAGGGCAATCAGGTCGCTCTCTCCCTCGCGGGCGGTGTAGGTCGTCATCACGCTGATGTTCTGCCCGTCCTTGAGGCGCGTGTCGTCCTTTTCTACGACGACGTAGCCGTTCGGGAGCGTCACACGCAGACGGTAGTTGCCCGGCATCAAGCCGTCAAAGCGGTAGATGCCGTCCTCGCCCGTCGTCGCGTTTTGCAGTTCGCTGCCCTTTTCGTCCAGCAGGACAACCTCCGCGCCGGACAGGGGCGCAATCTCGCCCGCGTTGTCGCACCAGACCATGCCGCCGATGCTTGTGTCAATCTTCAAGCCCAGCATCGGCGCAGTATAGTTGTTGTTTTCGCTAATTTCAATCTCGGTCATGACGAGCTGACTGCCCTCGGTGGTGAAGGTGCTGTCGCCAAGACGCGCCGCCTGCGTACCTTCCTTGAGGTCGTAGACAAGGCTGTACACGCCGGGAGCAATGCCGTCGATGGCGAACCGCCCATCCGCATCGGTCTGCACCTGCGCAAACACCGCGCCGGTTTCATCCAGCAGGGTCAGCGTCTCGTTTTCCGGGGTGATTTCGCCCGCGTCCATGCGGCCGTTGTCATTCTCATCCACCCAAACCTGACCGGACATCTTCGACGGAATCACGCCGCCAAGTGCCTGATTCAGCCATTCCTCGCCCAGCCCGATTTCGATGCTCACCTGCTGCTCGTTCAGCCCGTGCATCAGCGGCAGGGTCACATTGCCGTCCAGTTTGGAGAGCACCATGCCCTCCGGGAAGCGCAGGGTCAGCGTGTAGGTGTCCGGCCGCAGCCCGGTGAAGCTGTACGCGCCCGTCGCATCGGTGAGGACGGTCTGCTCCGTCAAATCCTCGCGGGAGGGGGTCAGAATCAGCGTCACGCCGGCAAGCGCCGCTTCGTTTGCATCCTGCGCGCCGCTGCCGTTGTGATCGGCAAACACCACGCCTTCAATGTCGCCCAAAGCCAGTGCGCCGCACAGGGGCGCGGTGACTTCTTCGCCCACGCCGATGGTAAAGGAATCCGTCGTGCCGTCGGAATCCGGCGCGATGGTGTTGCCGCCGTCCGTCAGGGGAGCAAACACGCCGTCGCCCGGCAGCTCGTAGCGCAGGCGGTACGTTCCGGGCAGCACCGCGTCAAACAGGAAGCTGCCATCCGCGCCGATGGTGCGGGTCGCCACGTCACCGGTTTCGTCCATCAGGTGAACCACCGCGCCGAGCAAGCCGCCTTCATCCGCGTCGCGCAGGCCATTGTCGTTCTTGTCGGCAAACACCACGCCGGACACATGGCCGGGGGTAATCATACCGATATCAAGACCCGTCAAATCCGCACCCATTGTCAGCGCCACCGGTTCGCTTTCGCCCGCGCCGCCGGAGAGGTTGCGGAGGATATTGCCGTCGCCCGTGCGCGTGAACGCCAAGCCGCGGTTTGCGGTCGCGCTCACGGTGTACTGCCCCGGCGCAAGGTCATCGAAGGTATACACGCCGCTGCGGTTCGTTTTCGCCGTGCGGGTATTGCCGTTTTCATCCGTCAGGGTGACGGTGAAGTTGTTGACCATCTTTTCCGCGTCCATCCGGCTGCCGGAGAAGTCGTCATCCAGATACACCGTGCCGGAGATGCTGCCGTAGGTAATCGCGCCGATGGCCATCGTCATCTCGCTGTCATTCTCCAGCACCACGTCGGAAATCGTGTGCTCGCGGCGGTCAGTGCCGGGAGCGAACATGTTGCCGTACTCGCCCTCGCCCTCAATGGTGTACACATAGCCCTGCGGAATCGTCGCTTTGACGCGGAACGTGCTGCCGCGGATGTTGGCGAAGGTGAAGCGTCCGTTCTCGTCGGAGACGGTGTTCAGCAGCTCCTTGCCGATGGCCTGACGGTACAGGACGACCTTCACGCCTTCCAGCGTCTTTTCGCTCTCGTCGTACACGCCGTTGTTGTTTTCATCCAGGAAGCAGATGCCGTTGATGTCAGAACCCTTCATCACGCCAAGGAGGACTTCCTCCAAGTCACCGCGTTCAAGAATCACCTGATCCGTTTCGGAGCGCTTGAATTCGCTGGTGATGATGGAGCGGCGATTACCGCCCGTCTGACTGTAGCGCGCAAACACCAAGCCGTCCGGCAGGCTGTATTCGACATTGTATGTGCCGTAGCGCATTTGACCGATGTAGAATTTGCCGTCCTCGCCGCTCTCGGTTTCGTACACCAAGCCGTTTTTCACGCCGACGGCGCGGATTTTGATGCCCGCCTGACCGGGTTCACCGTCCTGATACACGCCGTCGTCGTTTTCATCCAGCCACACAAGACCCTGCAGCGCCGCCATCGTCATCACGCCGACGCCCACGTCGGTCACAGAACCGGCTTCGAGGGTCAGCGGCACGCTGCTTTGCACTTGTTCGGTCGTTTCATCCATGATGGACATGTTCGCGCTGACATTTTTGCCGTGCGCACCATGGCCGAAGCCCGCGGGCAGCTCGCTGCGCAGGACGTACGTCCCCGCCGGCACAGCCAGCGACACTTCGCCGTTCTTGTCCGTTTCGCCGGATGCCACAACAACCTCCACGCCGTTGACTTCGGTGATGAGGCTCATCGTCGCGCCGGACACGCCTTCCTCGTATTTCCCGCGTGAACCGTTGTTATCGTTATCGCGGAAGGCGTGGATGGTCAGTGCCGCCGGATTCGCCGCCTTCGCGGTCACAGTCGCGGGTTCGTCGCTAATGACGAGCGCACCGTTGGCAAGGGTCACGCCCGCGTCATAGCGGACGACGTACGTCCCGTATTCGAGGAACTCCGCCTGCCAAGCGCCGTTTTCATCCGTCACCGCTTCCGCCGCGACTTCGCCCGCCTGATTGACCAGCTGCACCTGCACGCCGCTCATCGGCTGACCGTCCAGCCCCAGCACCACGCCGGAAGCGTCGCCGGTGGCATGGTTCGCCAGCGCCGGCAGCACAACAGTTTCGCCCGCGCCGATTTCCACCAGAATGCTCGCCGTCACGCCCGTATCGGTCGTGCTGAGCGTCCAGCCCTCGGTGTCATACAAGCCGCGCGGCAGGGCTGCCGTAATCTGATAAGTATCAGGATACAGGTCGTTCAGCGCAAACGCGCCGCTGACCGTCATCTGTTCGCTCATCCGCTGGCCGGAAATCGTCACTTCCGCCGGGGCAGACAGATCGTCGATGCTGCCGGTCATGCCGCCGCTGAGCGTCAGATCCAGTTCATAACGGCTGGTCTGCATCGCCTGAATGTTCACCAGCCACTGTGCCTGACCCTTCTGCAGGTTCGGCCAGCCGTTCACACCCGTCAGCAGCGTACCTTCCGGCAGCGTCACCGTGACGGCGTATGTTCCGTGGAAGAGGTCGGCTTCCTGCACCGTCTCGCCATCGGTCAGGTAACCCGTGCGGGTCGTTTTGCCGTCCTCGCTGACAATCTGGTACGCCACTGCCGCGTTCACGCCGCGCATGAGCATCGTCAGCGTGCCGTCCACGGGTTCAGGGGTAGGGGACGGCGTAGGCGTGGGCGTCGGGCTCGGCGTGGGCGTCGGGCTCGGGGTCGGGGTCGCCGTCGGGGTTGGTGTCGGCGCTTCCGTGGGTTTCTCCGTCGGTTCCTCCGTCGGATTCTCGGTCGGCGCTTCCGTCGGCGCTAATGTCGGGGTCGCCGTCGGCGTGGGCGTAGGCGTTGCCGTCGGTGTCGGTGTCGGGGTCGGGGTCGGAGTAGGAGTAGGAGTAGGGGTGGGTTCAGGCGTGGCGGTCGGCGCCATCGTCGGCGGCACATAGTAATAGGAAGCGTTCACCTTCGTCACGGAATCCGCACCCGTGTAGCGCTCAATGTTGATAATCTTGTCGCGCCAGCTTTCAATGGCCAGCGAAGCCTTCGTCATTCGCAGGGTATACAGCCCCGTATGAATCGCCGCCGGCAGGGCATAGTCGCCCCGGCTGTCGGTGTCGAAGGAGAGAATCGTCTCGCCGCGCTCGTTAATCAGGTCAAAAGAGGAGCTGCTCTCCGTGTGCACGGTGAACAGACCCGTGTCCGTCAGCACAGCAATGACCGCTTTGTTCAGCCGTCCATCGACAATCGACACGGTGTAGCTCGCCGCCATAACGGCATCCTCCGGCATCGTTTCCGCCACCGGGACAAGCTGCACATTGCCCGTACCGGGGACGGAAATCGGGTCGCTGCCGAAGTCGGTCAGGCGAATCGTGCCGACCGCCTCCCCGTTCTGCATGACGGTAAAATCGCCCGTGAATTTCCGGGATTCATACGTTCCCGCGCTTGTGGCATACATGCCCAGAAAATCCACTTGCAGCATCGTCAGCTCCGATGCCGCAGCCGCGGGGAGCAGCATCAGCAGCATTCCCAGCGCGAGCAGGAGTGACAGAAATCGCTTGCCAAGCATCCTCATCTTGCCTGTTCCTCCATCTGAATCATCCGCAAGCCGTGCGGAGTAAAGTCACAGAATAATCCATGTACTATGGTAAAGCAATCCGCCCGACTTGTCAACCATTCCGCGCATATTTTTACAATTGGATTGCTTTTCTGGTCGAAAATCAGTATGTTCCGGCAATGAAAAAGAAGGCTGACTTTTTCAGTCAGCCTCCCATGCGGATACTATTTCCAAATGAGAATGCGCCGAGATGCACCGCAAATGATTCGTTCTGGCTAACGCAAACGCCAGCATGGGAAAGGCGCAAGCAGATGGCACAGGCCAATGCAGGAAATCGTATCAGTTGCTGCCGCCCATCAGCAGGGTCAGCATGCTCTCCGGCAGACTCATCAGCAGGGTCATGGGCAGGTTCTGCAGGTTGTTCATCACCTTGACGAACCACGTCTGGAACTCACTGTCCGTCATCGCGCCCAAATCCTGCGCCTTGCTCACGTCCAGCGCGTCCTTCGCGTCGCAGGTGCGGGTTTCCGCCGTGATGGTCACAACGTCCAGACCCATGAAGCGCACCAGCACATCCACCTTGCGGACGCCCTGTTCGCCGTCCATCGTCGTAGCGGTCGTCACCACAACGCCGAAGCCCTGCTCGACACCGTCCACCGTTTCCTTGATTTCCACATCAACAACGCTGCTGTCCGTGCCGACGCCCTTGCCGCTGACGTTGATTTCAACGGAGTCTTCGCCAGCATAGGCGGTCAGGTTCGCCGTGAAGTTCTCCAAGTCGCCTGCGAAGGTCAGCGTCGCCGCGGTATCTTCCGCGCTCTTGATGGTCACAAGCCACGTCGCCACGCCGTCCGCCGTGTTGCGGGTCATCGTGAAGGACATCGGCAAGGGTTCTTCGCCGCCGTTGTTGATCTTCACCGAAGCCGTCATGCGAACCAGCTCGCCTGCTTCAGTCATCCAGTATTCGTAAACGATGTCATCCGCATAGAGATCTGCTTCATCAAGCTCTTTCAGCAGGTCGTCCCAGCTCGTGTCAGCAGCGGAAAAAAGCGCATCCATGTAAGCGCCGATGCTCGGAACGCTGTGGATCATCTCCAGCAGGGCTTTCGTCATCTCGGCAATCTTTTCCGGCGGAACTGTGACTTTGACGTAGTTCTTCGCCGCGTCGCAGTCGCCGGGCTGCTCGGTCACTTCTGCCATTTCTGCACCGGACAGTATTTCGTTCATCATGGTCATGAACGCCGTGGTGTCCGCCTGCGTCAGTTCTTCCATGAGCTGCTCTTCCGTCATGCTGCCCAGATTCGCCGATGCTTCCATCAGGGCAGTGTATTCCGCATTGCCGCTCAGCTGTTCCTTCGATTCTTCAATCGCCTTGTCGATCTCCTCGTCGCTCTGACCGGACATCTTCATCGTCGCGCGGAGGGCTTTTTCCTTGATGGCTTCCACGTCCTTGCTGTTCACAGCAATCACGCCGCCCAGCAGCGCGCTGGACACATACATCAGCTGGTTTTCTTCCGCAGCAGTCGTCAGCGATGCCATACCCAGCACGCTCTTGCCGCTCAGGTTGAGGTCAAAGCCAGCTTCGTCGCCCTGCTGATAGCCGGTCAGGGACAGCGCCGCCAGCAGGTCGTTGATGGCAGCCATCGCGGTGTCATCCCCGCCCAGCGCCGCCACGAGGTCAGCGTTCAGGTCGTGGATAGTGATGGTGGTTTCCTGACGCGCGGCATTGTCCCACACGCTGTTTTCCGCCATCGAGGTCAGGGGCATCGCCAGCATCATGATGCTGAGCAGTACCGCAAGCAATTTCTTCATGGGGTTTTCCTCCTTGTTGTTTGGTTTCCCTTTTTCTTTATAGCGAACACTGCGGGGCAGTGATGCTTTCGGTTGATGTTAGTCGGCGTTATCCAAAATGATGGTGCTGCTCGGCAGCGTCGTCGTACCGTCCATGAGCTGCCGCACGCTGTTCGGCAGATTCATCAGGATGCGCGGCAGAATCTGCGAAATGCTCGTCGCCAAGGTCAGCATGTAGGCGTTGAAGCGCGCACTGCTGATTTCGCCCAAGTCCAGCACGTCGCCGTCGGAC
>ULJH01028143.1_pt1 | contig 16914 bp, 36 predicted proteins | sample 1950781 | NCBI WGS metagenome assembly ULJH01 (sample SAMEA4835462, study PRJEB28245) | human gut metagenome | biome: gut microbiome; material: fecal sample | place: Denmark | collected 2008 | reverse complement strand
TGAACCGTTCTAAATGACCTTTGAATATTTGATGCCACAACGCTTTGCAATGAATCTGCATCCAGTAATGCCCATTCACTAAGCTGTTGCGGACTTCCGACAATACGTTGAAGCGTAGGACTCAGTTTATCAAACTCTTCCTGCGCACCATATATGCCATTCCGACACGCAGCAGATATTTTCGCCCACGCTTCCATCTCGGAAAGGTCATCATCTTGCATCAGTTTTCTCATCTGTTCCTTGATTGTGCCAATGTTAGGAGGGAACTCCCGATTGCTTGCCACTATGATGGATTTCACTGCTGCAGCAACGAGCCTCGGGTCATCATCCTCAAACATTGAAGTCCACAAGTTGATTGTGGCGGTGATATCCGAGTCTGACACATTCCTGTAGAAGTTTGGATAGGCCGTTCGTAGCACAGCAAGGATTCTTCTTGTTTCGTCTCTTGTCATACGTCCTCCCGCAAAAATGGATTGCTACTAGATGCTTCGCGCAATGACTGGTTTGTGTTTCTTAAATTACACTGACTACCACCACGGTCCTGTGCCCTAGCCAACCACGAAGTTATGAACGCGCGGACTCCGCGCCGGGTTTTTCGTTTCGTCGTGTTTGATTCGCACCAACCTGCCATCTTGCGAAGTTCTTGCATAACGTCAACGGCAGGGTAAAGTACACTCCACTTAGTCACATCTTCTTCCGTGATATCGAAGAAAGATTTGTCGTTCAGAATTAGAGAGATTACGGGCGGCGTGGAGTCGGACTTTTCCAGCTCCGCGCAAGAAGTATCGTTAGATACTTCTTCTATCTCTTTCTCTATCTCTATATCTATATCTTTCTCTATATCTACGCTGCAATTTTGTTGCAGTTTGTTGCACTTCTGCTGCGCTTGCGTTGCATTGTCGTTGCATTGCAACGCTTTTCGGCGTTCCCGGCATAACCTTGACCTTTGCGTACTAGCTGCTTCAGATTGTGTATTTTCTACAGCATATGGGATAAAAAAGTGAATATCGTCCGACGTCTCCAACAGTCCACACGACAGAAGATATTGGACAGTTACTGTTACGTTTTCCGGTGTTTCGTCGAGCTCCAATGCCAATTCATCGGCAAACGACTTTTCCAGTCCTGTAAACGTGATGATCCCATCGTGTTTCATGGCAACTAGCTGCATTTTGAGGTAGATTATCGTGTATGTATCTCCACCAGCCAGTTTTCGCAACTTTTTGATTCGTTTTGAACTGAAAAAATCGTCTTTCAGTTTCAGCCAGTGGTATCTTTTCTCGCCCATTCCACTACACCTCAAAACGGAAGATCATCCGCATTCTCGTCGAGCATCGTGAATCCGTCCGGAACATCAGATGCCGGCGAAACTTCGGCTCCGCTGGTCTTCGCTGCTCCATCCGACTGTCTGCTTCCGCAGAAGTAAATCTGGTCCGCCAATATCTCAGCGTTGCGGCGCTTGTTTCCTTCTTTGTCTGTCCATGTGCGGATCTGCAGGCGTCCGTCAACGACTGCCATGCTCCCCTTGTCGAGGTATTTCCCTGCGACCTCTGCTTTCTGATTCCATGCAACCACGTCGAGGAAGTCGGTCTCCCTCTCCTGCCCTTGGGCGACGTAGTCGCGCTCAACCGCAAGCGTGAAACTTGCTACCGGCTTGCCACTCTGCGTCACTCGCATTTCCGGCTTTTTTACAACTCGTCCCTGTATGGTGATTCTGTTCAGCATCTATTTGCTTCTCCTTTGATTTGATCGTTTGCCTGCCTCGCGCCGCTCGTGGCCGTTTGAGGCGAGTTCTGGATTTCCGTGTCTCATTTCACGTCAAGGCCCTTTTCTCCCGCCACGTGGCCTCCAGTGGTCTCATAGTGCTAGTGTGTGACGGTCAAGGCCATCAAAATCACACCGACCATGATTGCACACCCTCCGACGAGAGCATATCGTATGCGTTCGGTTGATGTGCTGCATCGTTTTGCCACACTGCAAAAGACGCATCCTCCGAAAAGGCAGAATACAGCTGCAAGGATGACCAGCACCCTGGAAAGTGAGTTCATTTCACGCACCTCTTTCCTTCTCGAATGAGCTGTCGCTGACGTTTTGTAAAAGATGCCGTAGGTGAAAGCCTTTTTCGCTGCTGTGCGATTTGAGCTTTGATTGCGGCGTCTTTCTCTAAGAATTCAGCATAGTCTTTACATTTCCCGTGGCAGCCTGGTTGATGTTTCGGGCAATCTTTACACGGGGCGGATATGATTGCTGCCATGCCAGTCCCTCCGTTTCATCTGCAAAAGTACATTCCGTCCTGATAAACTACGATCTCAGTCCCCTGTATGTTTTCCGACTGGAAAATCACGTCATCAGGAAGGAGCTTTTCTCCGAGCAATACACGTTCGGCGCAGCGATATGCGCGCTCAATGGCATCTTTTTCCTCCGGGTTCGATGCTCTGTCTTTCCAAACAACACCGGTTCTGTCGAACACGTTGTACTGAAGCGGCTGCGTCAGCACTTCTTCCATGGTGTTTGGATATCTGGGGTCATTCATGCGGTTCAAAATCACATTTCCGACCATGATACGAGTTTCGTCGCTGCAGTCGTCCCCGCCAGCTTCAGCGTAAATTGCTCGTGCCAGAAGCTCTAAGTCATATGGGTCATCTGTGATAAACCCGCCGTTTCCACCAACACCATCTTTCGTATGAGGTGGATGGCAGAACTGCGAATCGTCAAAAGCTTCTTCGTCATCCGCTTCCTGCGGGGCCTCCTGAATCGTTTCCTCCGGTTCTTCCGGGTCTTCCGGTTCATTCAGCGATTCTTGACTTGCGGCAGCCCTCGTAGCGTCCACCTCGGATGCTACCTGATTTGCAAGCGCTTGCTCAATGTCACTCTGAAAAATTAGAAGCGTAACCGATATGAGGACGAGGATCACGCAGACACAGAAAAGGAATTTCCTCATGCTACCGGGCCTCCTTCTCTGGCTTCTGCAGTAAGAAGCTTTTGCTTCGCTCTGTAATATTGGCTATTTTGAGCGGACAGCCCTGGATGCGCTGCATAGTATGCACGTTTCTTGGCTTTGATCTCTTCCGCGTGCTCTGCGTAGTAGCGAAGATTATACTCGCGTCGGTCCCGGTTCTTTTCACGTTCTGCACGACGTTCGGCAGCTTTTCCGTCGTACCAGCCAATGTGTTTGTAGCTCGCTTTGTAGCAGCTTTGACAGCAGTAGTAAGTAACCGCTTCCTTCTTTCCATCGCGTTCAATCATTCTCATAAACGGTGAACCTGCGCTCGTAACTACCATCTGGCCGCATGTTCCGCATGGACGGATGATCGTCAATCGACGGTCAGTCTTTTTTCTTACACTCATATTGCTGTACCAACCGTTCAAGGTAGAACTGTGCTTTTTTGAGGTCTTCCACCGGCTTTCCCTTGAACGGATGCCGCCAGATGTACTTGACTGTCTGCCACGCCAATACCGCCGCTACCGGGTCGAACCATCCTTCAACCATCGCATTCAGAGCGTCGATGCACTCAATAGAGCCTTGATTGTAATGCTGGGGATGATCTACGGCATTTTCGGCCGGTTTTTCGTCAGCATCTTGATTCATGAATGCGTTGACCTGCGCCATCGGCTTTTCGGCTGGTACAGGGAGAACCATTTCTTGGCTCCAACATTCTTCGCAAGTTTCTCTTTGGATTTTGCTTCCACTGCAAAGATCAACAGGTACTGGAAGAATTTCATAATTACGCGGGCAACCAACAACTCCGCCTCCTGAAGTTTTTAAAGCTGCATTTGGATGGTTTTTCAGCACAAACTCACGTTGTGTCATTCCTTCACGTCCTCCGTCCTGTAATATCTGCACCCGCAGTCAACTGCCCCGCCGAAGAACTGGCTCGACGCATTGCAGCAGGTGAAATCATCCCATGCGTCGCATCCCACACACGATCTCTGTGTAGTAGTCGGCTCTTCACGCGCAGTTAATGGCGCTGTTCCTTTTCGTTCTGGCATTTTCCATTGTCCTTTCGTTCGAAATACTTACATCCGCAGTTGACGAAATCCGCACAATGTGGGCTGTCTCCGTTACAGCAGGCCCAATTAAACGATTCCCACCACTTGCAGCCTTCGCAGGTATCGTTCATTGTGCCTTCTCCTTGACGAAGTACCGCTTGTACCGCGTGGCATCTCCAAAGCGGTCTGTGGCCGTCTCCCAGACATCCTCAACCTCATAGCCAAGTCTGTGCTTCAAATCCCAAATCCGCGCGCCAAGACGCGTTGTGCCAAGTTCTCTGGTCGCTTCCAGCTGCGTGATAGATCCATGCTGTTTGCAGTAAGCGATAATTCTTTCGCAATCGTTCATGCTGTTCTCCTTTCTAAACGTCGACCCAGTTCCGGCAGAGCATGGCGAGCGAAACATAAGCGACGGCTTCGTCTCCAACCTCTACCCAAAATTTCCCGTACATGCTGACAATGCTGATCTCGTAGACTTTTCTGTGCTTCAGGCCGTGATATCCTGTTTTTCCGATGTATCGCATTCGGATTTTGCTGTATTTTTCGTTCATCATTTATCACTCCCTCTATTTTCAGCATACTCATGCCTCCAAATGATTTAGGTCATATGAAAAAACATCCATATGTTCTGCACATACGGATGTTTAAGGAGTATTCATAACTTTTTCTCTATTTTCGTGTCACAGGTGTTGGCTCAACGCCAGAAAAAATTTTTTTTGCATTGCATCCCATCGCACGTTTTTGGAATCAGATTACATCGAACAGGCACAGATTGTCGTTCTGCTGAGACTCGTCAAACTCCTTCAGGTAGCCGACCGCATCGCGGAAGTAGTCATTATTGAGCTCGATGGTGTAGCCACGTCTGCCGGCCTTGATGGCTTCCAGTGCAACGGTACCGAGTCCGCCGAACGGGTCAAGCACCAAATCCCCCGGATTACTGTACCGGTTGATGAGCCTGTCAACGATATCTAGCTGAAGCGGGCAAACGTGGTTCTCTTTCCGTCTCTGGCTCTGCGTCGTGTTGAGCGTCCGCATTCGGTTGATATCGTCCCACACTTGGTCTGTCCAGCTTCCGGGCGCAACTACCATGAACGTGGCCGGCAGATGCCCGTCCTTGTCAAGTTCTTTCGCCAGTTTTACATGCTCGTCATAGCTGTAAACGGAATCACGGCTGTATTTCCGATAAATTGCTTGCAACTTTCCCGTGTCAGTATGCAGCAGTTCGTCTTTCGTAATCAGCCGATTTCCGGAACTGCGCCAGAACCCGTGTGCATCGATCTGCCATTGAGCGCGTGTGTATTCGTCCTTCGTCTTGGATACGCGCTCATCCGCATATGCTTTGGAGCGGTCGGTTGGAAGCTTCCGGAATAGCAAGATGTACTCCGGGCATCCGACGCCCATTTTTGTCCCGTCCTTGCACTGCTCAGACCATCCGAGCCGGTACGTCTGGTTGTTCTCTCGAACGACGTCCGTAACGACCGTAATCATGCCGAAGTACGCAAAACCGTGCTTCATGTAATGGCTGATACACATGGCATGAAACGGCTCCATCGTCGGCATACCGGTTCCGGTCGCGTTGCCGAAAAGAACGCGGTCTTTTACATGGCAGCAGAAGACACGTCCAGGTTTCAGCACGCGCAGAAGGTTCGGGGTCAGATAGTCCATCTGTTCGAAGAATTTCTCTGTATCTTCGTTGTGTCCGAAGTCGTTATAGCTTGGTGTGTACTCATAGTGATTTGAAAACGGAATCGATGTGACAATCAGATCGACGCTGTTGTCCGCCATCTTTTCCGTTTCCTCGCAGCAGTCATTGTTGACCGCAATCCAGTTTTCGCCTTTGATCTCCACTCTCTCAACTCCTATGCTTCTTTCCATTTCCTGTTTCATGCGTTCGCCTGAGAGACCATATTTCTTGACAATATCTCGCATCTGCTCCTGCATGTAGTCGTGTTGATTCCATTTCTTTTGAAGCACGTCCCAGATTGGAATCTCCGCCTCCGTGTAGATGATGTCCACAATGACCTTCTCCGTCTGTAAAAAGCGGTAGCAACGGTGAATGGCCTGAATGAAGTCGTTGAACTCATAGTCGATCCCAACGAAAATCATTCTGTGGCAATGCCTCTGGAAATTGCATCCCTGTCCGGACAGCTCCTTCTTCGTCGCAAAGAGCCGGATTTTGCCGTCTGAGAAATCAATCACGCGGCGCTCACGCTCGTCATAGTCCATCGTTCCGTAAATCTCTACGGCCTCTGGCATAACTCTGTGAATTTCGTGCCGCTCCGCTTCAAGATCGTGCCAGAGGATAAAGCTTGCGCTTGGGTCACTATCGACAATCTCTTTTGCTAAACGGACTCTTGCAGCTATTGTCTCACGTTTTTCGCGTGATGCCTCCTGGAGGTTTGTGGCAGAATCGTTCATCATCTTCACTTGACCATCCCGGTCCGTGATCTTTCCGAATTCGTCGTGAACAACATGCGTTCTGACTTCGAGTCCAGGAAGTTCATATCCCTCGTCAGAATATCCGAGGTCTGACGGTTTCCCAAGGAACAGCGCCCATGAACTGACCCACAGCCAGAATTCTTTTTCACGGTGGGGATAGAGGGTCAGGTTGTTGGCCTTGGTGCTGTCCCGTTTGAAGAACCGTGTAAGGGCCTGTCCGGTGTCCATGACTTCGAGATATCCTGCATAGTGGATGATCTCTTTGTACTTGTTCGGTGCCGGCGTGGCCGTTGCTACCATCTTGTATTTGACACCCTTGAACTTTTGGAGGAACGTCTGATAGGTCTTGCTTCCAAACGAGCGCAGCACCGACGCTTCGTCAAGGCTCGTCGCCGCGAAGTACGCCGGGTCGATATCCCCGTCCCGGACGCGCTCATAGTTGGTAAGCATGATCTCCACCCCGGCATTCTCGCGTACCTCCTGCATCGTCCGTACATAGACCGGCTCTTCGTATCCCAGAATATTCACGGCGTCCCGCTTGAACTCCTGTCGAACGCCAAGCGGAAGCACAATCAACGCTGGCCTTCCTTCATGTTTCGCGGCATGATGGCAGAACTCCAGTTCCTGTCCAGTTTTACCTAATCCGAAACTCTCGAAGAGAGCTCTTCTGCCACCCCGCAGCGCCCAGCGCACTGCGTCTCTCTGATGCGGCTTCAGCGCCGGATTGATATCTTCTTCCGGAACGGAAAATCCGCTCACCGGAGCCGTCTCGATTTTTGATTTCAGAAATTCCAAGTATTTGCTGTTCATCTTGTCTCCTATACAAACACAGTGTCATCCAAGCCCTGCGCATTGTCCGTGATTTTAACTTTCATATCGTCTGTCAGCGTAATAATGACTTCTGCCTTGGACGCTCCAAACGGAAGGAATCCCGATCCATACTCTTTGCAGACCATCCATTTCCCATCTTCCATCGTGAACTTGTTCCCGCTTGAATCCTTATACACGCAGTCTGGATTGCACGTTGCGAGTTTTGCGTATCTTCCAATAAACGTCGGGGACAGCTCTGCATACTTCGGGTACTCTTTCACGAAACGGTCATATTCCACTGGAAACAGTCTTTTGAATTGGCGCAGGAAATTCGGTACGCTTTCATCCGCATAGCCCGTGATGATGTCTCCGCACATATTGCGTGGTTTATATCCAAGTACGTTGTCCAAATTGTCCGGTGTCAGCATTGGTCTGTCCACTAGTAAATGTTGATTTGTGAATATCGCCGTTGATGCGTTCAGTCGGCGTCCGTCCAATTTTAGGTCAACGTAAGGAAGATTCAGATACGCCATATCTCCAATGCGAATTACATACCAATGGGATGGGTATTTAAGAAGGCGATATTTTTCAGAATGCCGTGCCATGTTCGTTACACTGTCATAGAGTCTGCTCTGCTTTGTGCCGCCATCCACTTTTTCAACTCTGCCAAGTTCACACCGTCGGTTGAACGGTATGGTAACGTTCAGGCATTTCCCTTCGTGGTATGCGGAGCATTCCTGTGTGTGATCGCAGCAAATATATTCTGCCCGAAGCCGGTTATTTTGTTTTCCTTCGCCGTAGAGAGCAACGTTTATGAGCGCCATTTATTGTCCTCCTTTTCCAAGAGAGCAGAACCCATCCTCCGGCATATTAAGGCCGGTCGCGTCACGAAACCCGCACCTAACATATGTCCCACACCACGAAATTTCTGCCCGGCGGCCATCACAGTCCCTGCAGCGTGTAACCTGTACTGCGTCCACTGCCGGCAGTCGGCTGATCTCAGCAAATGCCGCAGCATAGTCTCCCGATGTCCGGCGCACGATTTCGAGCGCGTCTTCCCTGTAAATCAGCTGCTTGTCCATCATGCTTCACCGTCCTTGATTTCAGCCAGCCAAAAATCACGGCGACATTTTCTGCATTCTTCCTCGTCTCTCACAAGGCAGCAGAGAGCATCGTCGTCTTTATTGTGACATCTTTTATCTACGACGATCGGACAAATAGAGGACATCCCGTCACTTTCAATTCTCGCATTCGGGAACATCTTCAAAAATTCACTCTGTCTTGTTTTTACGGGATGTTCTTTTGCCCATTGCTCTACAATAGGGACTAGTTCAATAGCGGCTGCACATAATGTTGCGCAATATGCAACTTTGTTTCCAGGGCAGTTCATGCACCTACTCATATAAAAATTGCACATCCTAGTTCGTTCTTTTAAGAATTCAACAGCATCCATATCTCCGTCCTCCAATTATGCTTCTTCGTCCTTGATTTCGGCCAGCCAAAAATCACGACGACAATCAGGGCAGAACGTAACATCTTTTGTGCATCGACCAATCTCATCGCGATACAACGAGCTAAGTTTGGCAGGGCAAATCCCAAGAACACCTTCATACAACCTAGCATCCGGCCACTGCTTCAAGAATTCACTTTGCCGCGTTCTGACCGGGTGTTCTTTTGCCCACTTCTCGACCGCAGCAACACATTCCTCTGCGTTGTTGGTGAGATCGTTCATATGGCATCCGCGTCCAATATCTTCAAGTGGACAGCCTATACACGGTCTTCCCGTAATGTTGTGCTTAGAATCAAAAGAATCGCACATTCTCGAATATGCTTTGATATACGCAACAGCATCCATTTTCCATCCTCCTACATCCAGACCATATCGCATTTGTTGTCTACGCAGTCCTGCAAGATTGCCTTGAAGTCTCGGAACATTGCGCAGTCGCTCCGGCCGGCATAGCCGTAGCAGATGTTGTCGTCGTAGTCTCCGATGACTTTCAGAATCTCCTTGCAGGCTCCGTAACGCGTCGTAGCTTCGCTGTCAGGGGCAAGCAGGAACTTCACAACTTTTACTGGAAAGTGGTTTTCTGCAAGTATCCTGTCTGCTTCCGTGGCCCAATCTTTCCAAAACTTCTCTTCCACTTCCGGTTGCATGATGATCGGCGCGTTGCAAAGCTTCTCGTAGTGACTGTAAAACGGCTCTCCCATGAGTTGAGCCACCTTCCGCCGCAGATTCATGAATCCGCCGCATCCAAGGTCGATTTCCCGACCAGTTTTCTTGCATTTAATCGTTACGCCCATATTCTGTCACCATCCATATCCATCCCCTCTGATTTCAATTTTGCCATCAACAGTGAGGCGAGTGTTGCTGTCATCCCACGTCACATGGCACGAATTGCATTGGGCATTTATAACTCCAACGGCTTCTTCTCCGCACTTTTTCCCATGCTTCGACGGTCTCCCGTTTTTCAAAATCGGGTAGTCGCGCGAGTAGGAGTAAAAGTCCACAAGAGTCATCCGTCCGCCGCAGTGCGGGCATTTATTTGCCAAGACCCATTCACCGTTCATCGCTTGCCTCCTTTGGCTCCCCGTAGTTGCAGAACCCGTCTGGTACTGGATCGTCCAGCCCGCGCCTATTCGCGCAGTACGGGTCATTTTCGTTGTTCTGGCGGAAATCTTTGCAGTCCTTGCACCGCGTTACCTTGACGGCATCAACGGTCGGCGCATTATCAATCGCATTATGAATAAGCCGGATTGCCGTGCCGCCAGTTACGCTCCATTGCTCATCTGATGGTTCATATGGCTTGACGTGCTCATGTACCCAATCTGCGTCGATCAACCCCATTACCTGCACCTCCAATCCATCAGCGCTCCACAGTGTTCGCAGCGCGGCGGAAGCGTAGGGTACTTCTGCTCGATTGACTTATGACACTCGCTGCAGTCGTACACTGGAGCAAAGTCAGTCGAGAGGAGTTCATTTTTGATCCATTTCCCATGCACAACGGGAGTGGCCTCTACCGTTGGCTGCTTGTCGACTTGCTCGGCCATCCAACGAACACCTTCGTCGAATGTGTCCTCCCAACCTTCCGTGTCTTTGTAGCTGATTACTTCCAGCTTATCTGCGTCAATCAGGCGCACTCTCGTCACCTCCGCCATCTGACTTCTTGACGCTGCTGGAATGGATCATCGTGAATATCGAAAAAAGCGCGATCCACCAATGTCCAAATCGTTCAGCCAGCCAGCACCAGACCATAATATTGATGATGTTGTAAGTGAGGCAAGCTATCATTCGTTCACTCCGTCCTCCATTTTCGCACCGCAATGGCAGTACGGTTCTTTCTGCTTGCATGTTCTTCCGCATCGGTCGCACCTATACACCACATAATCGTGCAAAATAGGTTCGCCGACATCGTCATACTCAACAGGCAAAAGCGTCTGTCCCTTTTCTTCCAGCCACCGTCCATGCACCACCTCCGCAACGTCGGCGGCGGGCATTTCCCGAATTTCGGCATATGCGCGTTCCAACCGTGTTAGTGCCGTCATGCTTCCACCGCGTTCTGCTTTCCGTAACGCAAATAGCGCCGCCTCGCGGCTGATAAATTCTTCAGTCGCAACGTTTCCCATCATCGAACTCCTTCCAAGTGTGGTACAGTGCCCATGCCAGCGGGTCACGGACAAACGGTATCTTTTTTGCTTCCGCGTATTTCTTATCAAGGATGCTCATGGCCTTCTTCCACGCGCGATCTCCGACGTGCAGTTCGGCTGGGAAGTATATCCTTTCCAGTCTGTCGATGTCCCCGACGTGCAAGTGAGCAGTCCCGCGCTCGTCAAAGAGCGCGTAGACGTCCTTGTCTTTGATGTAACCAATCATTTCAAAGTTCCTCCTCTGGTACCCCGAACATCTCTATGATCTTTTTCATGACCTCATCGATTTCCGGCTTGCCATCATACAAATAACCTTCAAGGGAATAATCGGACAGTTCTTGGATGTTCCAGTTGTTCTTTACTGCATAGTCGATCATGTCCTTGAGCAGCTTGTTCAAGTCCTCCATTGTGGATCGGTATTTGGAATACGATTCGCGCGCCGTTTGCAGTTTGTTCTTGACCGCTTCGAAAAGAACTTCATTTACAGATTTAGACATATGGCGTTCCTCCATTTGCAAGTATTTCTTTCATTCCATCTGGAAGAGCAAACGATCCAGGTATCAGATCGAGGATTTTCTTCCGTAGCAGCACTTCTGCCTCCCGCTTGGTCAACTGCTTCTCGCGCTGCTTAGGAGGCAGTTCCCCGTTCTTGGCCGCAATGGCAGTCGGGTTATGTTTGTGCTGGCCCATTCTATTTCTCCTTTATCAGTGGTGCGTACTCAAATTCCATTTTTCGATTGCGGCCGGCCGTTCATTGTTTGTCGGTGTCACCGGCCTTTCTTGCATTTCTTTTCGCCACGGCTCATATTTGGGCTGCGTAGTGTTTGAGGTATATGTCGATGCCGCAGCTTCGCAATGAGAACATTCCCCGTCGCAGTATTCATACCCCGCGCCGCACGGGTGGAGCGCGTAATCACTTCTGAGATATGTCCGCATTTGCTGCCTCTCTTTCTATCCTTTCGCAGAGTTCATCTGCGATGTTACGCCCGTACATCAGCTCTTCGAATCCGCATCCGGAACCATCACTGAGCGCGTCGACATCAACTCCGTGACGTTCCAGCCACTCAGACACCTTCCGGTTGAGCTCTGCAGCTTTGTAGGAATAGTGTGCGGTAAGCACCATCCACTCGTAGATATACTTTGGTATTTTCAATTTCTTCACTGTTGGTCATCCTTCTGAGTTCCAAGTATCTTTTTTACAAAACCGTCATACAATTCATGCTGCTTTGGATTCTGGTACTTGCGTTTGATAAACGATGGGCACGTCGGCACAAAACAGCCATCTTCCGGGAACCCCTGCTCTCTGGCCTCTTTCCGCCACAGCGCAGACGCCCACTCCATCACGTTCCCGTGTCCGTACTTGTCGCAGATCCGCTTAATTTCCCGGCATTCCATCTCATACGGGCTCAGACTAACCATCCTTCTTGCCCTCCATTTCCTGCAGCGCCCGCTCGGCCTCCTCGCGGGTGAAAAAAGTGTTCTTTCCGAATCTATCCGGGCTAAACGTGCGCTCATTCGTATTCCCTATTTTATCGACGTGCTCAGCGTGAACCCATGAGATACCTGTTTCATCCACCGCGTACCCTACCACCGCAAATTCTAGAATCTGCTTGGCGTTTACGAAATAAACCGTCTCGTCCACCTTGCACGGCAGCACGACCACGCGCCCGTCCTTGTCGGCCTCGGCAAGCTCGCGGAGGCGGTCAATCGGCAAACCTTCGAATTCCGTGATCTCCGAAATTGCCTTGCCCATCATGGACAGTTTGAGTGCCTCTACGCTTTCCGGGTACAGTCCCGTGTCCTCGTAAGCCGCAAGTCGATCAACAAAATCCGCCTGGTACTGCACTCCGCTGAAATTTACCCGCCAGTATCCGTCTTTGAAATAAGTCAGCCGTTCCACGTCTCATACTCCTTTCTGATGTATTCGCAGTATGCCATTTCCAGCCTCGCGCCTGCGCTTTCCGCTGCGTCCGGCAGGAAAACAACCGCGTCCGCCACGTCGATCATTGCAAAGCAGATCTGCATATAGTCTGCTGGGGCCATGCCCTCCGGCAGCTCGGCAGGATTGAGCACAGTGTGCCCCTGCCAGCCCAGCTGTCTTTCTGCCGCTGCAAATTTATCCCGATACCCCGGATCTCCGGTGATTTTACCGGCTATGTAAATCTTCACGGCAATTCCTCCACATACCGCCAGCTCTGCGGCGGGCGGGTGATTGGCTTGGGTTTTACCTTGAGCGCTACCTCTACCTCATTTGGCACAGCGTAAAATTCCCGCAGTTCGCGCGGGGTATCGTAAATCTTGAGATTGGAGATGTGCCAGCCGAAGGTAATGTTGCTGATCTCATCGCACAGAAATTCCCCGATGACTTTGCCGTTTCCGCATTTGTAGATGTAGCACTTAAACGGCGTATCCATCTTCGGGCGCGTCTTGCGCACCTCAATGGTCTTCTGCCCGTTGATGATCTTCTCACACCACTCCGGGCGGATGCTGATTAAAACAGCTTTCATGCCTTTTCTCCTCCCTCCGGTGCTTCCGGCAAGCCTAATTTCATAAAACATCCCCAAAATGTTTTTGCCTTTTTTCCGCTTCTGTGCCCGAACAGCGGCTTCTCTCCGATTGCTTCCCACACTTTTTTAGCCTCAATCTGCACCTCCGGCCACTTGAAGATCAAAACCCCATCCGGTTTCAAAACACGCATACACTCACGAAAACCATCATGCAGCATCTGCGGCCAGTTATCGCTTAGCACACCGTATTTCTTCCGCATCCATGAGTTTTCACCTGCACGCTCCAAATGTGGAGGGTCAAAGATCACAAGCGTGAATGTATTATCTGCGAACGGAAGATCCGTGAAGTCACATTGTATATCAGGGGCTATCACACATTGCCGTTCAGAATCATTCTTCATGCTTTTCCAGATTCCAGTGTATGATTCGCGCCTGCTATCGCAATACACTGCGGCCGGATGTGTTTTGTTGAACCAGATCGTGCGGGAACCGCACGTAACATCAAGAATTTTCTTTTCCATTGTGTTCCTCCGTCAAGCCGCGCCATTCCCAGTTGCCTGTGCTGCTCCCGATTCCGGAGCATTTCTTGCACGCGCAATCCGGTTTCTTCGTGCAATTGTCGCAGTCTTCTTGGCTGACCGGCTTAAACCCTTCCGGGCGATCCTCAAACCTCGCACAAAACATGCAGCCAGCTTTCCGAATCTCCTTTTTCAGCGCCGCGTTCTCGGCGGTCATGCGCTCGATTGCGTTAGCTGCCGCAAACTCGATGCATTCCCGCCGGTTTTGGATTTCTCCGACCTTGCAGTTTTCGCACGCGTCGTCGTGTCCAAGCCCCTTCGCGCAGCACCGCAGCGCCTGCACGATTTCCTTGTTTTTCATGGTTTTCCTCTCCAATACTCATTAAATTTCTTTCCCGTAATAATCGGTCGGCACCATTCGCGCTGGAAACGTCGCCATTCTGGATCATACTTTCCGTCCTCTCCGCGAAACAGCATGGCATACGGCACAAATCCCGCTTGCATGGTCTGCATCAGGCGCTTTTCAGCATCCTCAAAGCTATCTCCGTCGTAGCCGCACAGCACATAGCAGCACATGGCGTGTCGTGCCGGGCGGAAACCGGCTGCCCGCAGTTTCCTGCCCATTTCGATGAGCGGTTCCAGATCGTCCTTTGTGTCATAGGCTGTATAAAGCCGTGCTGGGTTTACCTCGTGCAGCAAATCCGCCTGCCATTGCCGCAATAGCGCCGGTTCTAAGCCGCTCGTAAAGATCGCCGGGTGCTTCTGTCTCTTGAGCATGTCACAGACTGCCCGAAAATGCGCTTCTGACGTTCCCAGAATGTTATCATCAAGGATGTTCCATCCATCCACAATCGGCAGCTCTTTGATTTCCCCGTGTGCGCAGCGCGGCACGGAGCAGAACCAACAATCCTTTGTGCAACCGCGCGAGGTGAAGATCATTCCGTCCCGCAGATACAGCCCAGGCGTAAAGTCTCCCATGCGATCATCAAACGCCGGGCCGCCGACCTCCACCGGAACTCCGAGGATCTGCCATGCGTAGTACAGATCTTCGGCCTTTTCGAGATCCCATGTAAACGTTACGGAGATATGTATTTCTGTCACGCCCGCCTTGATGCAGTCGGCGATATTTTCGATTGTCGGCTGGCCGAAGAATGCGAGCGCATCCGTCGGGGAAGCGTTCGTTTTTCTGGGGAAGACGCGGGCAATCATCGTTTTCCTCCAATCAAAAGCTGATTCTGCAGATTGTACAAGCGCAGGCTCATTTCTGACGCCATTCGTAGCCGCTCCATCGCTGTTTTCTCTAAGTCCATCAGTATCCCTCCAATTCAATCCGTATCATTGCGCTTCCGGAAACAGATCTGCTTCCCAAGCGCGAAAATGTCGGATTCGGCCACTTCATCCGACCAGCAGAATGGCAGGCCGAGTTCGTATGCCGTCATCGTTCCGAAGAAAGCACACTCCCGGCAGTCTGCCCCAGGTACTTGCTTCAGCAATTCCGGGACCCTGTAGATCTCGACATCCCGGATTTCTCCATCAATTATCAGTTTCTGCGTCTCATAGCGCTTTTTTATTCCATTCATGTTCCCTCTTCGATTGAAAGCTGATTCTGCCGGTAGCATTGGAATAGCGTCTGACCCTTATCGTTGAGCATATACGGAAGGAAGATTTCGTCCAGCTGTACCATCTCGGATTCCAGAATCGCCATCTGCGCAGCTACCCAGTCCTTCACGATGCGCCAAGCGACACGCTCGGCCTGATCGCGGTCGCATTTGACTTTCTGCTTTGTAAGTACATTCCACACTGCGTCGACGTTTGCTGGCAATTTGACTCCGCGCGGGCCATTCGGTGTATCAATCAGGAATGACAGTGCTGTGATATGCCCGTCATTGTCGTAATCCTGCATGATTTTCTTTGCACCATGTTTGACGAGCTGCCCCTGAATCTCACCAAGCGTCGCAAACACATCGACCTTCGTCGTGTAATTCATGATGGGCATGGTTTAATCCTCCCCGGCCGCAATCGGAAGTGGCATCCAGTGGGTGACATAATATCCGGTGAGTGGAGCATCTTCGATTCCCAGAAGAGCATTGGCAAGGACTTCACTTTCTTTATCTCTTCCGATGTGCCATATCTTTTGTTCGGTGTCAAAAACTGCGGGCGAAACGAACTTCCTGCCATACGGTTCATCTGCGAATGGATTACTTACTGACTCCATGACAGTAACAGTGCAGCTCACCCACCCATATGCAGCTTTAGCCTTTGGAAGGTCGTCTTTGACACTGATCCACGCCGGCATGTGGTCCAGCAACTCGTTATATGCCGTTGTTAAGGCACCTAACGATTTGTCTAGTTCCGCATTATTAGCCGCAAGCGTCTCAATTTCATTGGCTGCAGCTACTGCCAGCGAGCCGCCATGCCGCCTCAGTTCCTGCAAAATCTCTTGTTGTGTCATTTTTCAGTTCCTTTCATCGATTGGTACAAGCCGCCATTCCCACCAGCCGTTTTGCTGGCTCCGCTTACGGCTCAGATAGTATTTTCTGGACAGTTCCCAAAGTTTGTGGATGCACTGTGACCCGTACTCTTCGCACGGAACATCACCGTCGCATTTCTGGTACTGTTCACAGTCTGGGCAAACGAACGTCTGGCAGACGTCGGAGCAGGCATCTCGGAAGTCATCTTCTGTGATTCCTTCATCCGGGTCGATGTAGTCCGTCAGCCACGAAGATAGTTCGTCACATTCTGCGTGGGTTAGGAAATCGTAGATGCTGCCTTCGCATAAGTAGGTTGCCGCCAGATACTGTTCGCCCTTTTTGATTTCGTAGCCGCATAGGTTGCAGCGATGTGGTTTACGTGCCGTGCGCGTCACTGTTTTCAGATGCTCTATGCTCATTTCCTCTTCTCCCATTCCAAGCCGCCGAACATAGTGGTTTGCTCCATGTCCGGTTCCTTTGTCTGCGCCGACCTACGTTTTTCTGCCGGCCTGTATTCCCGTTCTGGGTTAAGAACGT
>ULJH01025548.1_pt1 | contig 16914 bp, 8 predicted proteins | sample 1950781 | NCBI WGS metagenome assembly ULJH01 (sample SAMEA4835462, study PRJEB28245) | human gut metagenome | biome: gut microbiome; material: fecal sample | place: Denmark | collected 2008 | reverse complement strand
CCGATGGTATTGACGGTTGCCGGCACCGTAAAGTTGGTATTTCCTGTCTTACCGGAGGGGTACAGCACCAACGTATCCATCGACTTGTTATACAGAATACCGTCTTTGGAGGTAAAGTAGGGGTTCCCCGCACTGACCTGAACGGCAGACACATCGGTCTTGTACAGAATACCGTAATCAAACTTCGAAACATCGCATCCTGCGGAAATGTACAATTCATCCAGCGCGGAGTAATAGAAAGCGCCGAAGCCAACCGACTGCAATCCGTCCGGCAGTTCAAAAGCGGTAAAGCCCGCGTAGGAGAACGCATACTCCCCGATACTCTGCACGGTGGACAGAATATTCACACTGCCCAGATTGGTACAATAGAAGAATGCACGGTCTCCGATCCGGTTGACCGGGTTCACAAGTGTGACGGATGCAAGCGAAGAGCACTGCGCAAAGGCGTACTCGCCGATATTGCGTGCGTACAGCACAATGTTCTCCAACGAAATGTTGTTGTAGAACATGTAGTTGCCGATGCAGGTATTCGGTCCGGTCACAACCGTATTCAGCTTGATACAGTTGGCAAACATCGCCATATCCGCATTGGACAGGTTGGTAATGTCTACCGTGGTCAGCTCCAGGTTGTTTGCGAAGCAATACTGTCCGGCAATCCGCAGATTGGACAGGTCGATATTCCGAAGCGACTGGCAATTGTAGAAAGCGTAGTTATCCATTGTGGTAACATGCTCCAGATTGATCGTCGTCAGCTTCTTGGACCAACCGAACGCCCACTCATCCAAAATCTTACAGGTGGAAGGAAGCACGACCTCCTCCAGATCCGGCATATTGTAGAACGCAGCCATCTGGATTTCCTCGACGCCCTCCGGCACGATGACTTTCTTGATTCCCGCCTTGCCGAAGAAGCAAGCCTGGTAGATGTAAATGATTCCCTCGTCCTCCGGGATACGGACAACGCCGTTCTCGTCTCCCGTACCGTAGTAATTCTTCAGCACACGGGATTCGATATCGAACATTTCCTTGACCGTTACAGTCAGTTTGGCGCGGTTGTTACTGGTTACCTGTGTACCCTTTTCCGCGTCATAATAGGTTGCAGCCACATATACCGTCACGGTTCCTTCATCCAGACCCTTGATGGTCGCACGGGTCGGATCCTTTTCGTCGGGCGTTACGCTGATGATTCCGTCCCGGCTAGTCGACCAGGTGTAGGTAATATCGTCGTCGCGACTGTACCAGGGATCCAGCACAACGCTGACCGTATGGCTTGTTCCCTGTTCAATAGGAGCAAGTGCCGCCGTAAAACGCAGATTTTCCACATACGTTTTGGTAACCGCCTTGCCGCTGACCCGAACGCGCAGCCTGGAAGTTGCACCCGTCACCGGGTCGGCAACAATAACATCCGCCTCGCCCTCGGCAACACCGAGCAGCTTACCGGCATTTGCACGCACCACGCCCTCATCCTCCGAAGTCCACGTCAGGTATTCCTGCCGGGCAACGGTAGGCGTCAGTGCAAGAAAATCGGTGTAGTCAAACAGTTGATTCGGCTTGATGACCACATAGTGGACACCTGCAGCCTCATCATAGTTCGCCTTCTTGGTAAAACCGATTTCATCGGCATGGACCTGCGGGATCTTGACCGTAAAGGTTGCATAGTTCTTGGCGTAATCGTAGAAGGTCATGGTCATGGTCTCGCCTGCTGCCACAATGCTCTCCCACTGATCGGTTACGTCCAGTGTGATCTTGTTGTTGGCGTCGAAGGCGGAATCCACCGGGACCGTTCCGCTGAAGAACGCCGTGAAAGTACCGTTGACCGTCGTTCCGGCGGAGTATGCCTGCAGATACGCATTGTCGTAGACATACACATCCACATAGTACTTCAGATTTCCCTTGTTGTCCTTCTCAATCCGCAGTTGTGTCATATCCTCCACCAACACCGGAGCGTCATTGTCACAGGTGAAGGTAAAGGTAAAGGTTGTTTTTTTGTTACTCTCCGCATTGCCCGTTGCAGGGGTACAGACGATATTGACCGTATAAGAACGGTTATTGATCAGTCCCTGGGAAGCGGCGTTCAGTCCCAGTTCAAACAGACCCGGACGGCGTCCGCCGGAATAATAGGACTTACGGACGTTCTCGGCAGTCTTCTCATAGACGACCTGACCGGTCACATTATCAATGACCTCGGCGTGGATTTCCGAACAACCGCGAAGCAATCCGAGATAAACATAATCAATGGCATAGTTGGCATTCTTGTTGTAGGAAAGCGCCGCGTGCTCCATCAGGGTTGCGGGCTTTTCGTAGCCGTCAGCCAGGTTGTAGCCGTATTCACCGATGCCCCAGTAGCCGACAGAGGAGCCGCCGTACTGGAAGGTTCCCATCGGGATGGAGGCATACACATCTTCCTTGAGCTTATCCTTTTCCAGTACCGCGCTGTCCACCTGGGAAGCGCCGACCGCATAGGCGTCCGCATCCAGAAGAGGAGCCTGTGCCCAGTCGCCCCAGAAGGCAACATACGGAATGGTCAGGTCTGTAGCGGTATCGCCGCCGTTCAGCTCTTCAAAGTGAATGAAGCCTTCGACAAACATACCGTTCTCGAATTTTTCATCCAGATAGGTCTTGTCCGCATCGGACAGGGTGATCTGCACTTTCATTTTCACGGCAGACTTACCGCGCACCGAAACGGCATTGCCGGACAGTGTTTCTCCGTCCGCCCAGACCTGGATTTTTGCATCATTGAACATGTAAGCGTGTTCGGTAACGGTTTTGCCGTCCGCAGAAACGCTCTCGGTCATAACATACGGGCGGACACGGTAAGCACGCGCCTCGGAGCCGTCGTTGACCAGGTTGAATTCCAGGGTATATACACCGGTTTTGTTCTTATCATCGCCAAGCGAAAGCTTGGTCTTTCCGGAACCGTCCACCGTGATGTACTGGAACGTCCGCATCATCGCCTGAATATCGGCAAGTCCCGCTCCCTGCTTACGCGGTGAATAGGGGTTGCCCTCCTCGTTGAGCGCAATGGAAGCCGTACTCATCATGATCTGATCGGCAAGCGTTGCGATCTGACGGTCCGTATAGGTGGGATAATCCGCCTTCAGACGCTGGCGAAGCAGCAACATTGCGCCCGCAAGGTTCGGCGTTGCCATAGAGGTTCCGGAGAAAGTGTCGTAGCCGCCGCGCACAGCAGAGTAAATATTTCCGCCGTGTGCAACGATTTCCGGCTTGAGTTGCAGATCCGGTGTCACACCCCAGGAAGAAAATTCATCCATGAAGGGACCTGCCATATAAGCGACCGACACTTCAATGGTTCCGCTCGCCTGCTGTGCCATGAGCGATCCGGCATCCAGCGTCGTGGAGCAGGAAGGAATGGTCTGGTGATTACCGACAGACATGCTGATGGTACCGGATACGTTGTTATACACGATCACGCCGATCGCACCCTTGGCAGTAGCGGTATTGACCTTATCTTCAAAGGAAGACGTTCCGCGCTTGACCAACGCAATCTTTCCCTTGACATCCAGTCCGATATAGTCACCCGACGCACCGAGTCCCGGCACCGTCACGTACTCAAATGTCTTGTGTGTGGCGCCGTCAAGCAACGTTTCAATGAACTTGCACTCGTCGCCGGCAGTATTGTTGCCGTCCTTGATGTAAACCGCCTGTGTACCGTTGACCAGCAGATAAGGCGTTTTGGTTCCGCTGATGGAACCGATACTCAATGCGGCATCATAGGTAGAAGGAGAACCGACCGTGCCGGAATCCGGGTTGGAAGTCAGGTTGGTGTTTCCCTTCTCACTGCCCATTGCGGAGGAGTAGTCGTTGGAGGCGGCACACATCAGGCTGATGCCCGCTTCCTTGACTTTATCATAAACCTTGTTGATTTCGGAATCATCCGTCTCACGGGAGAAACCGCTGGACGTACCCAAACTCATGTTGATAACATCCGCGCCGATGGTCACGCAGTCGGACAAAGCCGCCAGAATATCCACGGTAGACGCGCCGAGATTGGAGTCCGGGAATACCTTCATGATAGCGAGCTGCGCATCAATGGAAACGCCCGTCACTTCGTCATCGTTTCCTGCGATAATACCGGCAACGTGAGTACCGTGATCACTGAAGGGGTACACATCCGCATCCTTCTCGGAATAGTCGAACATATACGGAATCTTGGGAGAAACATACACGTCATCCGCGCTGACACCCGCGCACAGCTTTGCCGCTTCGGTGGAAGCAATCAGATCCGCAACGTCATCCCGCGTCAGCTTATACGGACCCGCAGGATCCTTTGCAAACGCCGTATGTGTGTAGTCCAAACCGGTATCCAAAACCGCTACCAACGTTCCCTTACCCGTATATGCCATACCAGAGGTATTATAAATACCGGTCTTGTATACGTTGAATACCGTCTCAACGGCACTCAGCGTACCGTCGGCGGTCAGCGGCGCGGCATATTGCTCGGCAATAATCACCTTTTTGACGCCCGCGCTGTTTTCCAACCGCTCCAAATCTCCGTAGGCAATCCGCGCAGCCACACCGTTGAGCAGGGTGGTATAGTGATACTTGATTTCCATACCGATGTCGGCACGCAAAGATTCCAGTGCGTTGTCCTGGTTCTGCCGCAGTGCCTGGGAGCAATCCTGCCCCCGATCGGATGCGGCAAATGCAGTCAGGGTCTGGCACCCTCTGTTATCGTGCAGGTAATCATCCAGCACGGAGTCACCTTCAAATTCGATGATGACCCAAAGCTCATCCTCGGCTGTCAGCTTTTCCAGTGCACTGTCGGAACGCACGCCTGCATTCAGCAGGGCATCGTTCAGGCGCGCATCTGCGTCCAGGGGGTTCCCCGTTCCGGGGTCGCGATCATCGTTTCCAAGATCGGTCAATGAGTTGCCGGGACGGTCCAGACTTCCGGCTCCCCACGCACCGACCGCTGAAAGCGTCCCCGTCATTGCCGGGAGGACGCCCGGCGTTGCGCCGAGCATCCCAATCAGCAGGACACACGCGATCAGTACAGTAATGATTCTTGTTTTCATAGGTTACGAATACTCACTCTCTCTTGATATCAGGAATGGATCAGTTGGCGGGCCGCTCGGACAGCGCCCGGAAGTATTTTTCATAGGTACCGATATCCGTCTTGTACTTCTCAAGGCTCTTGTCCGGCACATAAATGGTAAAATCAGGGTCAAAGGTACTTTCAAAGAATTGAGTATAATTGCTATTCTGGTTGTACTTAAAAGCAGGCAGAACATCAATGTCCAGCACCACCGTTTTGAGCGAATGCGTCTTGATGTTCGACGCATCCTCATTGGAACGGAGGTCATCCTTACCCGTGTAGGTCGCATTGTGTGCAAAAGCATAGTAGCCAATATGCAGCCATGCCTCACCGGTCTCGGTCAATCCGCTGGCGTGCTCGAAAATAACGGTTTCCAATGCGTACATATGGGAGCAGCTTGCGTTTCCGACACCGCGCACGGAGGCGGGGAAAATCAACTCGGTAATGTATCCGTTAGAGGAAAACGCATAGTTGTTGACAATTTCTGTGCCGGACGCCACACGGAAGGTAAACGAACCGGTCGCCTCATACTCCGCTTTACCGACCACGGCGCTGACATACTCCAGAACAACGCGCCCGCTCCAGTCGGTGTAGAAAGCACCCTTGCAGTTCGGATACTCTTTGAAATACGGGTGTCCCTCCTCCACATACAGCACCAGATTGGGGGAGCCGCCAAATGCATCTCCCAACGTCTGGGTAGAGATATACTCGGTATCCTTGCCGTACCAGAAGGTCTTGACCCCCCACGGAATGTTCATCTTTTCCAGCTTGGGGTTATTGGTAGCAATGAACTCCGGCAATTTTTCCATCAGGCAGTGCGGTGCAAAGCGAATTTCCACAAGCTCCGGGTCGTTTCCGATAGAGAAGATGCCCAGGGAAGTCAGCGTGGAAGGCAGACCAAGATAGGTAATTGAATCCATGTAGGAGAAAACACTGCCGCCGATGGTGGTTACACCTTCCGGAATCTCCAGCCGGGTCAGTTTGTTATTCTTGTGGAATGCACCCTCCTCAATGGTAGTCAGCTTGCCGGCTTTACCGAAGGTGATGGAAGTCATGCTGTCCATGAAAGCAAATGCACCGGTGCCGATGACCTCGCACTCGTCACAAACGGTAAAGGATTCGATAGCGTCGCAGTAAGCCAGGAAATAACCGGGAATTTCACGGTAGCTGCTTCGGATGACCAACTCGCTCATCAGATCGTCATAGGCGAACATGCCCATGGACAACCCTTCCAACGTGCTGGGAAGAACCACGCGGCGCAACTGGGAGTACATGGTGCGATTTGCCTGTCCCCAGTTGTAATACTCCCACTTTTCCCCCTTCGGGACAAACTCGGCAACAATTGCCGCAATCTGTTCGTCGGTATAATCGCTCACATCAATCGGTTCATCGTTCTCGTCCCGGTAAATGAAATAACCGCCGCCGTAACCGATATACTTGGCATAATGGTCCTTGACCTGGGCACGTGCCAACGTGAATCCGTACTCCGAATACTCATTATCCGGGACATTGCTTCCGGCGAATGCGAAGTTTCCGATTGTCGTCACACCTTCTGGTACAATAATTTCCTCCAAGGAGGAGCAGACGGCAAAGGCACCTTTTCCGATTACCTTCAGTGCCCCGCCGGTGGGGAATGTCAACGTCTTTGCACGATAACAACGGTGGAAGGCGGAAGGACCGATGGAAACGAGCTTCAGACAGCGGGACAGGTCAATCTTTGTGAAGTCATTGCAATCGTAGAAAGCACGTTCACCGATTTCCCGCAGATTTGCGCCAAAATCGACATCCTTCAAGAAGTATACACCGTAGAATGCACGCTCCCCGATATACTCAATGCTGTCCGGATTCTCAAATGTCACAGTCATCAATTGGGAATTACTGTAAAAACTATAATCACCGATATACTTGTAGGACGCGGGAATTTTCACCGCTGTATAAGTCGTATACTTCTGTAACGTACCGGAGGAATCCACATGCCGGTAGAAAGCACCGTCCGTAGAGGTTGTCGCGCTCCGGATGCCGACAATCGGCAGCTCCTCATAGCTGTCCGGCAAATCCAACACGCCATCAAAACGTGCAACGTAGGGACGCAGATCGGTATACTTGTCATAACGGTAGATCAGCAATCCGGATCCGTCCGCGCTCGGCTCAAAGTCAAAGTAATCGTGCCGCCACTTTGCATACAGCGTAATATTTTCGGTAATTTTATCCGTATCAAAATCCCACGGATTGGTGCAGGCGGCATCGGTATACCAGCCAAGGAAGGTATGGTCCGGATAATCCATGTCCTGCATTTCGCTGAGTTCCACACGCGAAACCAGGCTGTACTGTTCCGCCACATCGCGATAGACCGTCACGTTACGGTCAAACAATGCCGGATTATACGTATAGAAATTTCCGTTGTAGGTAACGGAATAGCCTTCAACAAAATCTGCCGTCAGTGTCACATCATGCGTAGGCATGACAAAGACTTCGCCCGGGAAGTAGTATTTGCTGCCGTCAAACCATCCCTTGAACACCTTGTTCTTGGCAGTCGGAACGATCGTGGACACTGTCACGCGTTCACCGTCGCGTGCAGTACCGCTGGGCAGCGGTGCCTCCGCGGTGCCTTCGCCCAACACATACCGATAGGAATACTCACCGGACCATTGCGCCGTAAAGGTGACAGCCGAATTTACACGCAGGTAGGTGTCTCCTGCCTTGTAGAGCGTTACACCGTCCGACCATCCCAAAAACGTCTTACCACTCTCAATATCCGTGGGAGCAGGCATCGTGATATTCTCACCGCGCTTGACACGCATGTTCTCCGGCAACGTACAGGACACGCCGCCCGAAACGAATGTCACGCTGTAGTAGCGCGCAAGCTTGGCTGTGAGAACAATATTCTCTGTCACAGGCATTGCGAAATCATAGGGGGTCTCCGGGTCGGAAAGATACCAATATTCGACGGCATAATCGCCGATGGACACCTCATACGGTGCTACGGGATCACCCGCTTTCACTTCGACAGTGTAATCGTCAAAACCGGTTCCGCGGAACGTCACCGACACCGTAGCGGAGACGTCTCCGCCGTCGGTTGTCTCGGAAGGATCCGGTGCAGTTGTAACAGACTCCGAATCGGTTGTATCCGAATCGGTGGATTCCTCCGCCGGAGCCGTATCGGTCGCAGGCTCGGTCACTGTCGGCTCAGAGGTGATCTCCTCTGAAGATGCAGCACTTGTTTCCGCCGGGGCTGTTCCGGCATCCGTTGTGACACCGTCACCAGTTCCGTTCCCGGTGCACGATGCAAACAGCAGCGCGCCCAAAAGCAGCACCAAAACCACAGTCAATACAACGTGGGGACGGGTATATCGGGTAATTTTCTTTCTCATGTAGGCTTCCTTTCTGTGCGGACAGAAAACAAATTCCTGTCGATACGGGAGGGCTATAATACGCAAGTGTGGGTTGGCACATTTTCATGTGCCAACCCCGATGGAGTCAGAATTTTTCATCCCATGCAACGATACGGCAAAGCTTGTATCTGTCATCAATATAGTTCATGGAGTTCTTCAGCTTTCCGTAAGCCGTACTGTAGCAGGTCGGGTCGCCCTCGGCTGCCGCCACATCGCTGGCGTAGATGCAGAAGTTGGGCGCCACATATGTTGAAGCGTTCAAAACGGAGGTTGCACCAAACAGCGTCGCGTCTATGACAGCCGTTGCGGTGTTACCGTTGGAATCCGTAAACGTGAATGTCTTCATATACAGTCTCTGCAGAGCGGGCATACTGAACATGCCAATGCTTCTGCTTCCCGGGAATGTTGCCTCATTCAGATCCACGACCTGGATCTTAGCGGACGCGAACACGTACTTGCTGACATAGGTGCGGGTAATGACCCCCGCGGCATTCTTTTTTTCGGTATACTCCCCGATAAATTTGACACTTTCAGGCAGACGGAATCCCTGCAGCTTGGTCTTTCCGTCCGACAACATGAAGGCAAAGGAGGTGGTCGGATAGTTCTTTGTATTGTAAGTGTAACCACCCGGCATGCCGACAAACGTGGTCATATCCGCTGTATAAAGGCATCCTTCAAAGGAAGTATATTTGGGCGTTTCCAACCCGTCAGGAACCGGATTTTCCATGTTGTAAGCCGTAATCGTTGTGATACGGTAAAATGCCTCGTTGGTGAAAGAGGTCAGTCTTGCCGGGAAAGTAACCGTCTTAATCTTAGGTGTAAATCCACCCAAGTTCGCAGACAATGCATCAAACGCACCTGCAGCAATTTCCAGCGGAGCAGTGCCGCCCATGGTGAAGGTCAGCGTCGCCAGCTTCGGGCATCCCTGGAAAGCGTACTGATTGATCATGGTCACAGTCGACGGAATGTTAACGGACGCGATATTCTGTCCAAGCCCCTTGGCATACTCACCGCTTACCTCACCCAACTTATTAGATGCGTAGAAGGCATACTTTCCAATGGTTTCAACCCCCTCTTCCAGCGTCAGCGTACTCAACTGCGTCATAGCGAAAGCGCCATCGCCGATCGTCTTGGCGGCAATCGTCAGATTCTTGATGTTGTGCTGACCGTGGAACGCATTGGCACCGACGGAAGTTACATTCGCGGGAATTACGAGATCGGTCACCATGAATGCTACCGTATCTTTTACAGTAGAATTGGTTCCGCTATCTGCCGCAAAAGCAGATTCGCCGATCACCACAACGCCCTCGCCAAAGTCAATGGACTCCAGTGCAGAAACCTGATAAAATGCGCTGCTACCTATCTCAACGCCGCGATCCGGGAATACCAGCGCCTTGATGGAGGTTTCCTTGAACGCCTGCGAGCCGATAATCAACTGTTCGGTGCCGCCATCCTCAAACACCAATTCCGTCAGCGCCGGGCTGCTCATGTGGAAGTTCCGTGCAATCTCCTTGACATCCTTACCGATGGTAATCTTGGTCAAATTGCTGCCGGAGAAAAGTCCCTTGGGAAGTGTCGGGAAGTTCAGATAAATTTCGGTATTCTTGAGGCCCGTACAACCGGAGAAGCAACTGTCCCCCAGCGAATCAAACTTCATGTAGTCATCAAAGCCCTCAAAGTTCCGGCAACCGGCAAAGCATTCGGCTTCAAGTGCCTTGACGCATTCCGGCAATGCGATGGTGCGGATCGCTGCATTCTTGAAAATTCCCTTCGGCAAAGCTGCCAGTGCAAAATCATCGGCAAAGGTTACATTTTCCAGTGCGCAGTTGCCGGAGAAGATGTAGCCGCCCATCGTCGGGCATCCGGGAATTTTTACTGATTTAAGCGCATTTGCGGCATTCACAAATTCCGTCTCGACATTAACGGCAAATGCGTAATCTCCAATCGATTCCGGCGTCCCGGCAAATACCAGTCCGTGCAGTCCCAAGTTACCAAATGCGTATGCACCGATGCTCTTGACACTTGCAGGAATCACAAGGGTAAAATCATCGTAAGAAGCACGAAGCACATAAGCAGTGTTGACATTGGCACCGAACGCGTAAGTGCCGATGCTCTCAAGCTTGCTGCCTTCTTCAAAATAAACAGCCTTCAGGCTTGCTGCCGCGGAGAACGCATAATCGCCGATCTTGCGGACGCTTGCCGGGATCGTGATGGACTCAACCGCCAGATTTGCTTTGCGGAACGAGCCGTTTTTCTCGTGATTGGGATCTTTGGAAGTACCGGCTTCAGAGAGGAATGCAGCATCGCAGATAACCTGCAGCTTGCTGTCAGGCGCAAACACAATCTCTTTGAGAAGTCCGTTGTTCAGGAAAGAACCTGTACCGATGTAAAGGAAAGAAGACGGGAAGTATACCACATTCATGCTTTCCTTGGCATCATTTCGTGTCTCGACGCCGAAAATACCGTCAGCATTGATGACCTTCTGGGTAGCCGCACCTGACGCACTGATGGTGAAGTCCGTCTTTATAACCTTGCAGATAGTGCCGATTACAGGCAAGCCCTCGTGCGTCACCGGAAATGCCACATATTTGGGCAGTTGCAATCCCTTATTGGACACCGCATAGCCGATCACCTCGTCCGCATCAACATTCTCATACCCGGTCACACCAAGCGCCGTCAGTTCCGCAGCCGTTACAGGTGTAAAGTCAAAGTACGCATCCTCCGTCGGAATATAGGTAAACTTTGCGTAGAATGTTAAATCGCCGGTTGTATCAAGCTCAATTGAATTACAGGGAACCTGATATTCCGCATCGGCATACCAACCGTCAAATTTATGGCAGAAGTCCGCCACAGCATCGACAAGGTCAATCGGATCTCCACCCGGAAGATACTTCGCAGGGTTTGCCTCAGCATTGACGCCATTGGGAATCACATATGTTACTTTATTGTACGCCTTGAATTTCGCATACACGGTCTTGTCACCGGCATCCGTCTTGCCGATTCCGGTCAGGGACTTTGTGCATGCCTCATCAGCATACCAGCCGACAAATACATGCATGTCGTCTGCAACAGCGGCATCAAAGGTCAACTCGGAACCGTAAACGTAGGAAGCAGGGTTGGATTCGGCGTTCGTACCACCGACCACAACGTACTGGATATTGTAAGTATTGGCAGTGAATTTCGCATACACCGTTACATCACCATAGCTTCCGGCTGCAAGACCAGTGGCTGGCTCTGTGCAATCTGCGTCATAGAACCAACCGGCAAAGCTGTACCCCTCTGCGGGCGTTGCGCCGGTAGCAAAGTTAACAACATCCTCAATGGTATAAGAGGAGGGATTTCCTTCCAACGTTGCAGCAGCATCGTTCACCATGTATGTGATCTGATAGGAAACAGGGGTATACTTCACATACAACTGACAAGGTTTGTCATCCGGAACATACTCCGTCTCACAAGCCTCATCCGTGTAAAGGGTAAATGTATAGTGCGCACGTGCCAACGACTTCAGCAGCTCTTCATAATCTTTCTGGCTGGAAAAGCCGGTTACGGCAATATAATGATCCAACGACAAAGCCGGATCGTCCGTTTCGGACTCCTCCGGAGCCTTGGTGGATTCAGCCGCAGACTCGTCCGGAATAGTCGTAGACTCGTCCGGAATAGTCGTAGACTCGCTGGAAGTCTCCGTCGTCGCAGACTCGGATGTTTGCGCACTGGATGCATCAGTCGCCTTATCGGTGCCGGTCTCATCCCCCCCACCGCACGCTATCAGCAGACAAGCCAAGCAAAATGCAAGAGCAAGAAGCGTAAATTTCTTCATGGGTAAATTCCTCCTCGTTATATTGAAACCGGGTTGCGAGGAACAGTCGGCACGTCCTTCCGTATTGAAAAGAGATACAGATCACCAAGTAGTCCCGGATTTAGGAAATATTTTACTACATTTATGGGGGTTTGTCAATATTCTTCTGTGTTTTTTACTCCCAAACTTTCGGGCACTTGCAGTGCATAATTATAGATAATGTCGACAAAAGTATGCATATTATTGCAAGCATTCACGCTGAAAGTGTATATTGAATGCATTTATAGAACGATTGGCTGTCACATTCATTCGATATTTTATTTCCGGATCTCCGAAAGCGCCCCAAAAGCCCAGTTAGGAAACGAAATTCAAAGCACCGCCGGCAAGACAAAAAGGGGCAATTGCGATTACAAACAATAACAATTGCAATAATGAGAAAATCAGACCCATCTGCATAAGGACAAAAAGCTGCGCGATGAGACTTTTATCGTTCCCACGCACTCGGTGGAGTGCTTTCTGGAATCTTACACGGTGTTCCCTGTCAAGAAAACAGGTTTTCGCCATAGTTGCCCGTTCCGTAGCAAGACGAAGTCGGTAATGGAACGCATTGTCCTTCACATTGGCAAAGCAGGTGTTCAGAATCTCGGCAAAAGTACAGGTGTGCGCCCGTTCTCTCTCCACCATATTCCAAAACCATAAATACACATACCAATCATGGTCTGAAAGAGTGTCATTTCGGTGGCACTCTTTTTTTCACCTATGAAGGGTCTTTCAGAGATGAAAGAGAGGAGGCAACGTGAGTAAACGTACAGAACAACCGATTATTGCTGACGAGCAGATAATCGAATTGTATTGGCAACGAAAGGTACGGTCCTGCGGACATAATCCTGGACAGGGAGAAAGGAAGGGATTATGTACACAAGGGAGCAAAAGGAAAAGGCACTTGCAATGTATGATGCAACGCAATCCATCGCAGAGGTCATTCGCCGGCTGGGATATCCGTCAAAACAGGCGTTGTACACATGGATAGCAAATCGCGATAAGCCTTGGCAAAAGCCAAACGGTTTTCGCGGGGTCAACACCGCAGAACATCCGCGGCATCCGTCAGTGAATTTGAAAATTTCTGCAATCAGGGCTTGCTTTGAAGAAGGAAATGATGTACAATTAATATCAGCACAGATCGGATACAGCAGGGCAAGCATCTATGCGTGGCACAGACGGTATCTGAAGGAATGCTGGGATTGATGAATACGAAAGATCGAAAACGCGGCAAGCTGCAACCGCCGGCTGATTCGGCGAATACCGCAATATCATCTTCTGATGAAGTGAAGCAGCTGAAGGATCAACTGTACGAACTGCAGATGGAAATCGACCTTCTGAAAGCAACCATTGACGTGCTAAAAAAAGACCCCGGCGTCAATCTGGAAAGGCTGAAAAACAGCGAAAAGACAGTGGTGATTGATGCCGTCAGAGCCAAATATGCACTGTCAGATTTGTTGCAGCGAATGTCGCTTCCGCGGAGCAGTTACTATCTTTGTCGGGCAACGCAACGAAAAAGAGATAAATATCAGGACACCAAAGAGCAAATCCGGAATATATTCACCGAAAATCGAGGAATATACGGCTATCGAAGGATCAAGTCGGCAATGGAGAGGCTCGGCACTCGCGTTTCGGAGAAAGTCATCCGGCGACTTAGCACCGATCCGTGCTATCCTGTCGGCAATACAAATCAAACAATAAATAATAATTAAGGAGGAAAATAACCATGAAAAGAGTAACATTTTTAACTGTTTTGTTGATAGCATGCCTTATTTTATCTTCTTGTCATAGTTCTCAGACTCAAACTGATGTATATGATGTGCTAATCAATGAGGAAGTTCGCGGTCTAAGTCATATAGATGCAGATAATTATGGAAAATTCACAATGAGCGGAAGGCAATATGTCAACGATGTTGAAGAAGAAAAAGTGGTGCAGATTCTGGATGAAAGTTATTCATTGACATATTTGCATTCAATATCCTCCAACATTAGTGGAGAAAATTTGGATTATTATTCTAATGACCAATTGGATTGTCAAATCGCATATTCCACAGAAACGGGTGATCTTATGCGAATTGTTTCAAAAACCACAAACGGAGTAATCATCAATGCTGGAGTATCAGTATTAATTACTGAAACTTATTTTCCGTGGTTAAACGATGTAATAAAAGACACATTGGGAATCGATGTTAACAACTACACATTAAATTGCGCAACATATTATGTTGACGGTACATCTGACAAGACTTTTGTTCCTTCTTCAACGAGTAAAGAAAAACAGGTAGATTTTTACTATTTCGAATATGCAAAATATATCGGAAACTATAAGAGTTCTGAAATAGTTAAAGTGATATCTCAACCAGACGGAAGTCTTAAAAGTTTAATCCATTTAGAGTTCCCGAATTATAATTTCGAGGAACTATCGATTTCGGAAGATAAGCTTAACCAAACCATCGAGAAGACCGTATATGATATTTGTGCTTCGAAATACACCGTAAAGAACTATACCGTTAAAAGTATGCTTTGGCAGGTTTATGAAGGCACCCCTTATTTAATGTGTGGAATCGAAATCATTAGTGTTGACCGTGCAGGTGAGGAAATCGGAAGTTCCGTAATTTTTGCAATCTCCCCATAAATGATCAATAAATAAAAATATTAGCCACTCCAAAGTGCAGAAGGTCGCAAGGCTTTCTGCACTTCCTTTTACAAAACGGATTAGTGAGAATATCCAAATTTTTCTGCTTCCTGTTTATAATCCAGGAAAGAATGATCCAATGGAAAACCAAGAATCTCTTCTATCCGTCCAAAGGAGAATTGAATACATCCACTTCTGTCGCCGGAAAGGAATCTCCAAAGCGGCTCATATTTGCTCAATGAAACCACCTCCGAATCAAAGAAAAATACCCCGAAAGGGCGGATGACTGTAAACCGCTGACCGCTTTGCGGTCAGCCATCGTGGTCAGCGCCAAATGGTCTTTTAGGCGGTATTTCGCCTGATTAACAGTCATTCGGGTGTGTATGTTTCGAAACCTTAAAAATTGGATTTTTTGAGGTCCTTTCAGACCTTGCGAGATAACAAAAAACCCTTGAAAACATAGTGTTTTCAAGGGTTTTGATGGGCTCGTAGTACAAAAATGCAACTCTGAATTGATCACATAATTGCCACAGGAGTCAGCATTTCAATTATTTTCATCATACGATGATCCTTCTGCAAGTGTGCAAAAGTATCTTTTCTTAAAGCTTTCAAAAGCAATCCGCATTGATTTTCGGTATAAGTCTTATATGCATCGTTTACAGATAGCTCAACCTTGTTCACCATAAATGCTGTATACATACCATCTTTACGGCTATCGTATTTAACAGCATGTTCTGCAGCTTTTTCCAAACAGTTAAACATCTGATCCTCCTCGCCAAGCTTTAAATAACAGTCTGCAATTTCTTTATAGCAACCGGAGAGCCTTTCGTGATAAAATCCGCAGTTTCCATCGTCATACAACAAATTAAAACAATCAATTGCAAATCTGAATGCTTTTATACGATCCTCCAAGGAATAATTTCCCTTCCAACACATAATACAAGTGTTGCCCCAAATCATGTCAACAAGGGTTTGAATGTTTGTCTGGCAAAGCTTGACCGCATCATCACCTTCAAGAAATCGCGGCATCATCTGATTAGAAGTAATTGCGTAACTGTAAGCCATTTTGGCATATTTTTTTGCAGATTCGACGTCGCCCTTGGCAAAATAGTAGGTGAAGCTCAAACATTGAATCGCACCGCCTCGCAGTGAATTATCAGTGGATTCTGCAAGAATTTTTTCGCCATAGTCAATTATTTCGTCTGCGTATTTCTTTTCATTCTCTGCATCTAAAGCATACATTAAACTATGAATAACCGACAAATCATTAGGAAATTCCTTCTTCGCTTCTCGCCACAAATCAACTCGCTCAGAGGTTTTTCCCGCCCGAAACAGTTCTGCATCTTTGTCGCTATATTCACTCAGTTTCTTCTCTTTTTCTATTTTACCGACGCCAAGAAGGTCATAACGCCTACGTTGTAATAGGATGCGATCGCAGGCAAAAGAGTGATATCGGGATAACCTTCGTCGCGCTCCCACTTTGAAACAGCTTGGGTAGTAATTCCAAGATGCATAGCCAACTCTTCCTGTGTGTTACCCTTTTCTTTGCGCAACTTTTTTAGTTGCTCACTCAAAAATATGTTCATTTTGTTCCCCCAAAATAAAGTAACAAGCGCTCGTTGTGATTATATTATAGCAAAGAACAAATGAAATTACAATAACCGCATTGTTTAGCTATAGTTGTTTTTATAAACGATTAGTTGAATATTGAACACAAAAATGTCGCAGGTTCGAGTACAAAAGGTTCAAGAAATGGTGGAATGGTGAAAGAGGGTTGTTTTTTTGCCCCTAAAAACACAAAAAGCCCTCGAAAAGCAAGGACTCTGTCTTTTTATCTAAAAAATGAAGATTTGCGAAGCAAATCAATCTTTACTTCTTCACTATTCACTATTACTTATTACCTAAAATTCCGTACACGCCGAATTTAGTGAAAAGTGAAGAGTGAAGAGTGAAGAGGTAATAAGTAAAAATTCCGCACACTCGCGTGTACGGAATTTTT
>ULJH01036823.1_pt1 | contig 16992 bp, 18 predicted proteins | sample 1950781 | NCBI WGS metagenome assembly ULJH01 (sample SAMEA4835462, study PRJEB28245) | human gut metagenome | biome: gut microbiome; material: fecal sample | place: Denmark | collected 2008 | reverse complement strand
TATTATATAATTAACTGGTGAATTTTGTATAATAGAACCAATTATATCTTCATTATTATACGTTATAATAATTTCCTTATTTACATCAATATTACTTGGTTTATCAAATTCCATTACATGATTAGTACTATTATATATTTCTAAAACTTTATCAGCAGATAATGAAAATATTGATGAATATCTTATATGAGGTATTGATTTATCTATATATTCTTTGATTGAATCCAATCCTTTCTCATATTGAGAAGATGTTATATATTTATCTGTCATATATTATCACTCTCCTTTTAAAATATTGTTTTATTAAGATGATATGATATAAAATCATATCATCTTTTAATTTAACTAGGTGGTTGAATTTCTACCATAAATACTAAGTCATCATTATCTTCTTTAACTACCAATGTATCAGTTAATACTTTAGTAAATTCTTCATTAGTCATTGTTGTTCCTTTATTATTATCAACGTAACCTTTTATTTTATTATATAACTCTTTATTATTTTTACTTAATGCTGTTTTAGTAACAAGTTTATCATTAATCATATTTATTCACCTCATTTCTTATTCAGCAGTATATGTTATTCTTAATTTTGGATTTGCTAAATATACTATATAATGTGATTGGTCAGTTGAAGCATATGTTTTAAAATGATCATATTTTCCATTTTTCAATCCACTTATTACTGTATCTGTTAATGTTAACCAAATACTAGCTCCTCTTTTTAACGTAGAAGTATTATTAACAACAACATCAGCATTAGCACCTTTACTATCACATGCATATACAGACATATAAGATGCTCCATTTAGACCATTATTAGTATTAGCTCTTTCCATATATAATTCAACTTTAGATACTTTTGTATTATTTAATATATTTTTAACTTCTGTAAGTTTACTAGCACTAAATCTAATATTACCTTTATAATAATACCATCCTTCCCAATGTCCTTGACGAATAGTATTAGGTGCAGTACCTATTTTACTAGTATAACTTTGAGTTTGATAATTATCAGTATAACAGTTATCAAAGGCATAAGTTACGGTTTGTTTGACAGTAGAACCAGCACTTCCACTACCAGATCCACCGCCACTGCCTCCTCCACCTGTTTCTCCACCAGATGTATCATGATCTTTAGGATCATATTTTGGATCAAAAACAACATCCCAACCTTTAAGTTCTGCTTGTTTATAATCTACTTTTAATTGTTCAGTACCAACCATAGCAGTAACATTTATTTTTCTACTTATTGTTATTGTAGTCTTACCTGGATCATAAGATACATAAGCAGTATTGTTTGATATATATGCATATGTGCTATGAGTTACAATAGGGTTATTATCTGTTGCAGCTCCATTTTCACGCCATTGATTTATTTTATACCAACCTGAACTAGCAGTACCATATACATTAACAACATCACCTTTTAATAATAAACCAGCATATGTTCCTGATGCTGAACCACTATTTCTAACATTTAATTGAGCAGCAGTTACAGTAACAGTAGGTTTAGAACCTTCTGTTGTTGTTTTACCACTTTGTGGTAATTTGGATATAAGACGATTTAAGTCAGTTGCCTTAGTATCATTTCTAATAACCAATGTATCATTCAGTAATAGTAATAAAAAGACATCGGATATCATAGCATCAATTGATGTTGGATATTCGCTAAAAGCATCTGGAACATATCCATCATTATCTTCAATAACATGTCGTATTGCATCTTTAGTATTAAGTATACTATCTAATTTTTCAGCAATAGTTGTCATATTGCACACACTCTCCTTTCATATTATTCCTCATTGTCAAGTATTTTTTTCAATTCTAATAATTTATCAATATCACCTTTTATATAAGCTTCTATTATTTCATTCATTATATTTTTGTTTTCCATATGTTTTATGCTCCTTCATTTCCTATTATTTCATCTAAAACTTCATTTATACTTCCAATCTCAGTATCAACATATTTTTTTAATTCATCTTTAATTGAATTAATTTCAGCAGTAGTAAAATAATCTGTTCCTTTAACTGGAGTTTTTCCATCTGCACCTTTTGGACCTTGTGCTCCTTGAATTCCTTGTTTACCTTGAGGTCCTGTTGGTCCTGTTGGACCCTGAGCACCATTTTTACCATCTGCACCTTTCGGACCTTGTGCTCCTTGAATTCCTTGTTTACCTTGAGGTCCTGCTGGTCCTATTGGTCCTTGTATACCTTGAGGTCCTTGTGGACCAGTATCTCCCTTATCACCTTTAGGACCTTTTACAACTCCAACATCAACCCAAGAAGATTTGGTATATACATGTAAATGTCCATCATCTGCTGTAACATAACCATCACCATCAGAAACATTAGTTAATTTATTCAATTCTGATGCTGTTTTAATAGTACCTTTAACATTAATAGATTTACCATCTGCACCTTTTGGACCTTGTATTCCTTGAATCCCTTGTTTACCTTGTGGTCCCTGAGGTCCTTGTTGTCCCTGAGGTCCTTGAGGACCAGTATCTCCTTTATCACCTTTTGCTCCCTTAAGAGATGCTAACCAAGCAGTTTCATTACCTGTAAATCCTTTTTCAACAGCTATTTGATAAGCAGATTTACCATCATCACCTTTTTCACCAGGACCACCAATTTCACCTGAATTTTTCAATTCAGTTATTCTTTGTTCAGTATATGACTTACATTCTGTTTGAACTTTTTCAATATTACCATTATTAATTGATTGAGCAGCTCTAAACATTTTTTTCAATCTATCAAAACTAACATATGACATATACTACACCTCCTTTTTATTTTTTTCATATTAATTATTTGTATAATATTTTTAAGTATTAAAAAGATACGTTATTGAATCCAATAACGTATCTTGTAACAATTAATCTATGTGAACAAATAATTCACCATCTGTTAATAACATTTCACCATATATTTTGTATTGAGTTTCATCAAATACAACATCAGCTCCATTTGCACCAACAACACCGTCAGTTCTAAATGCAACTTTACCACCAAGACCATTGTCTTTAGTAACAGTAAATTTATATATTGCAGGTATAGCAACTATTACCAATGCACCAACTGGAACATTACCAACAGAAACTTTTCCTACTCTTTCAGCATTAGCAGATATAACAGTTTTTCCTGATCTAGTTATCATATCTTTAGTAATTTCTGTATAGTTATCTATAACACCAGAAACTTCATAAGGTATATAACCATAATACATTTTATCAGAAGCAGTTTCACTAGGTAACATTTTCTTAACCATTGCTAATATTTCATTTATAGAACCTATAACATCTTTAGCATCTGTTCCTAATGAATCATATTGATGAGCTATATCAAATATACCATCAGCACCTTTTTCACCAGCAGGTCCTTGAGGTCCAGCTTCACCTGGGTCACCTTTAGGTCCTTGTTCACCAGCAGGTCCTTGAGGTCCAGCGTCTCCTTTAGCACCATCAATACCTTGAGCACCATCTGCTCCTTTAAGAGATGCTAACCAAGCAGTTTCATCTCCTTCAAATCCTTTTTCAACAGCTATTTGATAAGCAGATTTACCGTTAGCACCATCAGCACCAATAACTCCATCAGCACCTTTTTCACCTTTTAATGATGCTAACCAAGCAGTTTCATCTCCTTCAAATCCTTTTTCAACAGCTATTTGATAAGCAGATTTACCATCAACACCATCTGCTCCATCAACACCAGGATCTCCTTTTTCTCCTTTTTCACCTTGAATACCAGGTTTTTGTTGTATTTCAGCTATTGAATTATCAACATATTCTTTAGTAGTATAATCACTTAAGTCTATTATTTTTTCATATTTGTTAACTTGATAATCTTCTTGAGGTTTACCTGCAATTAATTTAGATTTTAATGTAGTAACTTTATATAATTGATTTTCATCTTTAACATAGAATATCATACCAACATAAGGTAATGGTATTCTAGATACTTCTTTTATATTTTCAATGACTGTTCTACAGTCTAATGGTGTATTTCTTTTAGTAGGTTTTAATGCACCATTTAATAAAATAACGTCTGTACTAAAATCTGTAGCCATTTTATATTCCTCCTTTTTATATTTAATTAAGCTTTATCAACATAAATGAATAATTCCCCACTAACAAGCATCATTTCACCATATACTTTGTAAGGAACTCCACCTATATCCAAATCAAGACCATTTACACATGGTACTCCAGTACCATCGAATTTGACTTTACTATTAAGACCATTATCTTTATATGCAACTAATTTTGATGCAGCAGGGAAAGCAACTATAACCATATCCCCTTCAACAAATTGACCTGTGCTTGTTCTTTCCAATACACCAGGAGCAACTTGTTTAACAGTATTAGCACAATTTTGTAATAATTCTTTAGTAACATCTTCATATTCTATAGAACCAGAAACACTATAAGGTATAAATCCATAATACATAACATCTCCTGTTGGGTCAGGAACTTCCGTATTACCACCTTTACCTATCATATCGAATAATTCATTCATAGCAGCTATTACTTTTTTATTTTTTGTTTTTAAATCAGTATATTCATAAGTATCATCAAATATTCCAGCAGGTCCTTGTATACCTTGTTCACCTTTAGGTCCTGCTTCACCTGGGTCACCTTTATCTCCTTTTTCACCTTGTGGTCCAGAAATAGGTCCTAGATTAATAAATTCTGTCCCATTAAACATGAAAACATTTTTACTATCTTCAGCAATGTAACAATCACCTATTTCTGCAGTAGCAACATCAAGTGTAGAAGCAGCACCATCATTTTCTATTGTACCTTTAACATTATATATAGCACCTGGGTCACCTTTATCTCCTTTTTCACCTTGAGGACCTTGAGGTCCAGCTTCACCTTTACTTCCTGAACCTATAGTTATCCAGGTACCAGGATTACCAGACTCAATGCATTTATATAAAGGTTCACTTTCGCAAGTTGGACCAACGTTAACAATTATGTCCCCTTTACGATATGCTATTTTATTACTTTGTGGTATACTATCCCCAATTAAGAATGAATTCGGTCTTGAATATAATTCATCCTCATTCATTACCCTGTTTTTTCCAAATTTGAATAATTCTCTTGGTTTCATTCAATTTAACACTCCTTTCATTTATTGAATCATTGCTTAACTTATTGTTTAAAATAAGCTCATACAAAAAATGTATTTATTAATATACAATCATGTAATGGTAAAAAGGCTAGTTAATTTTTGCCAAATTATTTATGAATGGGGTAGATTCTCAATGAACAATTATATTTATCGATATGAACAATTCGTGTTAAAAAAAACTTTAGACGGTTCTTTTGTTGTGGTTAATATTAATTCTAAATATGAATGCCATTCACATGTTAAGACAGTAGAAGCTGGTAAAGCTTTATGTAAACTTGCAGCAAAACGAAAACTTCCAAAAAAGAAGGATGTGTATTTTATTGAAAGTTTAATTCGATTGTCTAACAATAAAAAATATCTAGCCGAATTAAAACAGTTGAGAGAAAAAATAATAAATGAACAAAAAATTTCTTACAAAAAAGAAAATCATGAAGACATAAATAAAATTATTTGTGATGGTATAGCTGAATATTATAATGAAAAATAAGAGATAAGAATTATAGGCTAGATTCCTATAATTCTTATCTCTCCTTAATATTTGGTTTTATTTTTAAATAAAGATATGATTGATATTATAATTAAAAAACTAATAATAAATGGGGATAATAATAAAATTGCACATAATATAATTGTTGATACCACTATAACAAATATTGTTGATAAAATTATCATTGTTATTGTAAATTCATTTACACTATCTAATAATAAAAATATACTAATAGCTATTACTAATAATATTACATTCACATCTATATTAATCGGCATTTATATATTTCTCCTTTCTAGGTATAACATTTTCACAATATTTACACACCAATTGTCCTTTTTTATTTACTTTAAATGCGTCTACATCCCCATGTTCATGATAACAATATCTACCATCGTTCATTTTAATAGGGGTTGATGTTTCATAATATTTATTAATATATGATTCTATAACAACATCATAATTAAAATATTCAAAATTATCTGAAAGTCTACGATATTTATAAAAAGTAGCATATTTATATTTAGGATCTTTTGTTATTTCAACAAAAGGCTCACCTTCTAATCCTATTATGCATATAGCGTTTTCTGTTAATTCATATTTAACAATCCCTTTAATTCTTTGTAAAGCATTTACTATTGGTTGCAAATCTTTATTTACTTGTATTTTTTCTTCTTTCTTTATACCAAATAATTTTTCTAATATCGACATATTAAATACCTCCTTTATATTAATATAATGTTTTGTATTTAATTAAAAAATAAATGGATGAGGATAATGTCCTCATCCATTTTTATATCATTCATCACCATCGTCATCACTGTCCCTATTTTCCTTAACAAATTTATTAAATAATTTAATATATTTCAATATATTATCTAATTTACTAATTCTATTAAATAATTCAAAACTCACTGTTCCGATAATAAATGATATGGTAACAATTTGATTGACTCCAACTTTTGTTAATAATATGTTTTCTAATCCTATCATTATAAATGCACCTGATATGGCTCCAATCAATACTCTACTCATTCTAAATTTAACATCTTTTTTAACAATAGTGTTATATAAATCTTTAAGAAACGCTCCAGTTAATGTTAATATAAAATATAAACACCATGGAACGAGTATTGATAGGAAAGTGCTTACATTCAAACCTTCCATACCATTCAACTCCTATTCATTATTCTGAATCTTCTTCTAATAATTTATATATAAACATCAATCCTATTATTGATATCATATTAAATATTATAGTGGAAATTGAGAATAGAAAATCATTTATAACTTCTTTATCTATAGTATCAATATAATAAGCGTCTTTTACATTTTGTTCTACTAGTTTATCTGTATTATTAAGAATATATTCTCGTATATCCATATAATGATATACATATATTTTTTTACATTCTAAATTTTGTTGCATAAAAATAGAATCTGAATGACCTAAAATATCACCATCTTCAGTTATTGTTGATAATGTAACATATCCAAATCCTTTTAATCCATCAATACCTTTTTCTTTAAAAATTTTTAACAAATCTTTTGAGTTATATATTCGGTCTTTATCATATTTTCCATCTATACGCATTATAACAGCATCTCCATTAGGAGAACCTTTTAAATCATTAAAAACTTTTTTTGTCATCTTAGGATTGTTTAAATTATTATAAAATTTATCCCAAGTTATTGTTGAATTTGTACCCAATAAATGTTTGAATTTATCATGATATGAATTTGCTTTTGCATATAAAATATTTTCTTCTGTACCTATAATAAGAAAATTAGTATTTTCAGCATCAGATGATTTATAATATTTTTTATTTGCATTATCCATTGTGTCAAAAATTTTATTACTAAATTTTGTAGAATTCAACATGTCATTTAATTCTGTTTTTGTATGGTTATTTATTAAATCTTTTTCTAATTTCATAGTTGATATTTTGTCTTCTCTAGAAGCAACATCATATCCATCGTGTATTAACATATTAAACATTTGATGATTATTATCCCTTATTAAAGTATCTAAAATATTTTCTTCAATATCTCCTTTAGGACATATTATATTAAATATCCTATATAAACTAATAGTTCGTGTAGCTGTTGATATTAATAAAATAATTATCAATAACAATGATAACATTCTGATACTAGAATGCTCTCCTTCACCTTTACATCTTTTTAGTATCTCTTTAACTTTACCGTTACGCATATAAAACACTCAAATCCATTATTTCAAATGTTGATGAACCATTACATGTACATCTTATTCTAACATTTATTGCGTATGCTTTATCTTTTTCTTTGTTAGGTATTTCAGGTACTTTCGCAAATGAACCAGTTGTCAATACATCAGTACATTCATACCATTGTGGATTACTATCTAAAGCATTAAATGTTATTAAACATGAAATACTAGGTGAACCTAAATATTTTGATATTTGAGATACTTTAAAATCTGTAGGTGTGAAAGATAATTTTATAGGATTTTTTAATTTAAAATCCATTGATTGACCTTGAGCAATTTTTATACTACCTGAACTATAAGTTCCTGAAGTTATAAGCAAATTATCATTTGTTTTAAAATTATCACGATAGATGTGATTTAACATTAATTTATCATCAATTAAACCTGATAATTTATTTATAGTGTTAGATAAATCTTCTATTGTAGATAATCTAGCATCATCAACTTTAATAACTATGTTTTTAAGAACATCACTAAGTCTTACTCCTGTTTCTAAACTAATAAAAACTTCTTCTACCGTATTAACTGGTAATATTAATACATAATCTCCATTAGCATCTTTAACTCTTTCTAATGCAGATATAATTTTTTGAACAGCCATAAGAAACACCTCCTAATCTATTACTTTAAACCATATACCACCATCCATTAAATCTGGATCTCTTTCTGTTCCTATACAGGTAAATTTACCAGATAAAGTACTTCCTCCAGTGCCACTAGGAGCATTTACCCATTCAGCATCAAAATCATTACCTGATTTTTTTGCAAGTATTTGACCTTTAGTACCACCAGCAGGCATTTTACAATTTCCACCAGAACCACTTCCACCTGTTGGATTAACCCATACTAAATCAAAATCAGTTCCAGTTCTTTTAGTTAAAACTTGACCTGGTAAACCTCCAGCAGGAACTTTACAATTACCTGATGAACCTGAAGTATTCTTAGGAGCATCTACCCATATTAAATCAAAATTACTATTTGATTTTTTTGCAAGTATTTGACCTTGAGTACCACCAGTTGGAACTTTACAATCACCAATAATAGTTCCTCCTCCACCACCAGATGATGTATCAATGTCAGCCCAAGATAAATCATAATCTTTTGTTGAATATTTAACTAATACTTGCCCTGGTTTACCACCACTAGGTATTTTATTATTAACATAATCACTTACGTTAGCCCATTTAGTATCATGATCATCATTACTTTTCTTAACTAATACTTGACCAGTAGTACCACCAGCTGGCATTCTACAACTTATTATAACTTTAGATGGATCTATACCTGTTCCTGTACCAAATTCAACCATCAATTCAGCTATAAATGTTTCTATATCTTTTTCTGATACATTATCATCTGGTGTCAATACATCATACCATTTTGTATCATAATCTTGAGAAGATCTTTTAACTAATGCCTGACCTATGATACCACCACTAGGCATCTTACATCTTAATAATTCAGTAGGATCACTTGAACCTGTACCTTTTTCTAATTCTTCAATAAATTTTTGCATTTCAGCATCAGTTATATCAATATCAGTCCATTCAGATTCATAGTCTACTTCTGAAGTTTTAGATAATAATTGACCTTTTTTACCTCCTCTAGGTAAACCATTTTTACTATTTCCTCCTGAACCTTCTATTAATTTACCTTTAAATGTAAGCTTACCATCATTATTTGTTCCTAAATAATCTAATATGTCATCATTTTCATGATAGTGCATTAAATTTGTAGCTGTATCTATAGCATCAGGATTAGAATTAGGTCTATCTTTAACATCTCCCCAAGTTATTCCACCTATGTCATTTAAAGTTATACTCTTTTTACCTTTAACAACTCTACCATATTTATCAACTGTTACAGACATATATTCCCCAGGATTAATAACTTCTTCTAAAGAGACATTAATTCCATTTTTAGTTATACCTCCTGTAAATATAAGATCATTAGGACCATTAAATTGAGCAAATTCTATATTACTTGTACCTAATGATATATTACCACCATTAAGTAACATAAATCCACAATTAGCAAATTTACCTTCGTTTACTAAAATATAAGTACCTTTAGCAAAAGAAATACCTGTATTTAAATCTTCAGATCTTTGCCATGTACCATTAGATGCAATATAAACACCATTTTGATTTTTAACATTTTGACCATTAACTAATATTCTATCCCCTTCTTTTAAAGGATAATTATCTATATATTGTAATCCAGATAAAACTATATTTTCATTTGTAGCAAATCTAACAGGTTCTTTAATATTCATAGTTTGCGTAGTACAAACAGCATTAACATATCTTTTAGTTGCAGGTTCCATATTATTAACTGGATCATGATCCAAATATATACTTGCTTCCATTTGTTGATCTTTATCTCTTACCATTATTTTTTTATCTAAATTTTCTAATCCTTGTATCATGTCTGGAGTTATTGTAGGTAAATCACTAGCTTCAATATTACCTACACCTATAATTCTACCTCTATTATCAACCATTAATTTAGTATAAGTACCAGGTCTAATTCCTTGACTTTCTAACATTGTTTTAATATATACATTTTCTCCACCATCAAAAACACATTCACCACTAACATCTCCTGTTAGTGTTATTTTTCTTTTATGTTCTAGTCGTGAAACAAAATATGCTCTACCTGTAATATCTACATCTAATTCACCAAATTCATTTAATACAACTATTTTTCCAGCATTTTCTTTACCACCACAATCAACTAACATTGATGAACCAAGAACATCAGTTATTCCATATCCCTTAACAGTTGTTGGTTTATTTTTTATATCATTCCAATCAACAACTATTTCCATATCTCCAGATTCAGAAGTTTTTATAAATTGTCTACCATCATAAATATAAAAAGCACCACCAGATTTAACATCAGCATCTCCAGTAGCATCTTTTACATAAACAACTAAACCTTGAAAAGGATCTGTTATTGAAAATAATTGTGATATATTATCAACCATTCTTATTTCTTTATTTTCAGAAGGCATTTGAGATAAAGGTATTCTTCCATAAGAGTCTAATGTTGCTAAACCATTAGCTGAACCAACTTTAGAGGAATCAACTTTAGATAAAATAGCTTTTGTCATTTCATCAATTTGTGAAGACATTGGTTTATTACCTTTTAACATTACATAATCTGCAACAGTAATAGGATAAACTAATTCAAAATCAGTTTCTCCTTCTTTTTTAACTCGTATAAATGCTTTTCTTACATCCATTTAAATTCACCTCCTTATTCTTCATAATCAAACCATAATCTTACTTTTGGTTCACTAGGTTTATCATCCTGAGCAGCAAAATGTTCATTTTCATAAACATTAATATTCACGCCAGATGTTAAACCACCTAAATCTATTGAACCACCATCACCAGATTTAATAACTACTGGTTGGAACCACATTCTATTATCTTTATCTTGTGGTTGTTCAACTGCTATTTGTATAGCTTTACTAAAATCAACATCTAATGATGAACCTTCACCAAATAAATTAGTAAAATATATAGTATGCCAGTCATTATCATTATATATCCCTGTTATATCATTACCTGTTGCAATTTTTAATACATAATTACCATTAGGCATTAATGATATAATAGGATCCCCTTTAGAATAAGTTTTAGTTGGATCATATTCTTTAGGTATATTGTCACCAAATAAAGAATTTAGGATTAATTGATATGTTGTGACTGCATCTGCATTTGTTATGTTTTTTATAAAATTAAGTTTAGCTGCCATTTTATATCACCTCCTAAATATTACAAGTTATAAATATATTGTGTAATGAAATTCTATATCTAACATCACCTATAGCATATGGAGCAGGTATAAATGTTATACCAGTTATACTTATAGGTTTGCTATCATCATTACAATAATCCATACTATTTATAACAAATTTGTTCATATCATTTATTTTTTTAGTAACAATAAATTGCTGACTTCCTCTTTTAGCTTCAACTTTAATTTCACATTCAGTTTCATTTAACAAATCTATACTATCAGTATTACAAAAATGTTCGGATATATCAAAATTTAATAAAAATTTATTTATTTGAGATGATAAATCCAAAGGTTCACTTAAAATATTTTTATTATACGAAATCATTTTAGGTAATTCCATATCATCAAAAGTCATTTGATAGAATTGACCACATATTCCTGACTGTTCAGCATCACTTATAGCTTTTCGCATAGCTAATGCTAATCTATTTGTTGTATCTGCAGAAACAATATAACCACTTTTATCTTTAAGTAATATTTCACCTGTATTTTTATCAATCATTATTTCTTCTTTAACTGATTCAGGATATCTATCTTTTGATAAAGCAGATAAAGCAAATCTCTGCATAGTATAATTAAGGACATCTCCTTTTTCTACAACAGCCATTAATAATCACTCCTTTCATTATTTCTATTACAGTATTGTTTTTTTAAAAGATAACGATTGTATTTTTAATTACAATCGTTATCTTCATCATTTTTATTTAGCTTGTGCTATTAAATCTTTTATATATTGAACTAAACTATTATATTTTCCACATAATAAACCTTGCATGTGTTCTTCATGCATTTTACTTCGTACATGCAAGTCATTACCGTTTATAACATCACCATACCAATTCCCTTCAGTACCATAATAGATACTAACATCACTATCCGTTTTTAAAATCATTGTTTCCAATACTTGTTTAACTTTACTAATGTCATTATTTAACATAGTATACAATCTAGCAGTATCATGATTACATGAAAACAGCGTATTACGTTTATATGGATTTTCTATTTTTACTGGTTCATCATTTTTAATTTGATTTATTATATTAAAACTATTATAAAAATCAAATATGTTGCCTAGAGTATTAGAATATTTAATAGGTTCATTAAGCATATTTTTATTATCCCATATTTCCCCGATTAAAACGCAATTAGGATTTATTTCATCTACAGCATCTCTTATAAATTTACAATAAGGTATACCATCATGATCCTTAGCTGTTACTTTATTATAATAAATAGCATCTAATCTCAATCCTAGATTATCACTTTTTTTAATCCAAAATTGCAAAATATCTTTTATTTCACGTCTTAACGATTCAGATTCAACATTTAATGAAGGCATATGACCACCAAAAGCACCTAATATATATTTTTGATAATCATATCTATAAAAGTGTATCGTTTTATGCATATCCGTTGATATATCATCATCTTCTATTTTATCTCTAAACACATAATAATCGTTCTCTCCTTTAATATACTCGAAAAACCATGGATGAGTATCGCTAGTATGAGCTAGTGTTATATCAAATATAAATTTCATGTTACGTTTATCTAATTCATCCATAAGATTTTCAAAATCTTCCATTGTACCTATGTTTGGATCGATATCATAAAAATCAATAATATCATATCCATGATAGCTTTTACATGGAAATAATGGATTAGACATTATTGTATTGAATCCCATATATTCTATATAATCTAATCTTTCTATCAACTCCTTTATAGAACTACAAAATCCTATATTATTTTTAGTTGGATCGTGATTAATAAATATGTGATATATAAACATTCTATCTTGTTTCATAATTTAAACTCCTTTCAGTTTATCCTAAACTATCATCATCAGGATTTAATGGTAATATCATAGCATTTAATCTGCCATAATCAGGATTGAATAAGAAAGGTTCACCATCCATTATCTGATGATAAAATTCTTGTGTTGCAACATCAAGTTGCAATTCATTTGGATTTATCAATCCATAATTTGGGACCAAGTAATCATAATAGAAGGAATACAATAAATAATCTATTATTGTTAATCCACCTTCTAATATATCTTCTTCATCATCTATTATTTCAGCTATAGTTTTTTCAATATTTTCTCTAAACTCATCATCAGCATCAATTAATTTATCTATAATATCTTCTATTGTTACATATCCAAAGTATTCTTTATCTCTAGAATTTTCAACAATTTCAAAATTTTTAGTAGAACGTACATTTTTAACAATTATTTTATTAGAAGAAATTACTTCAATATTATCTTTATTTAACTTTCTACCATTAATATAAACATCATGCCAACGTAAATCAAAAGGTTTATCAATATATCCATCCAATTCAACCATTTTAAATTGTTCAATTCTTTTTTTATAATAAACTTGTTTCATTTTATATGGCATTATTTCTGCAACTAATTCTTGACCTGATGAAACTCCTACACCAGATATTACTGCTGTTGGACCTAATTCTGGATCTGCTGTAAATTGTATAGTTGGAACATGTCTTGGTATACATCTACCATTTTTATATACTCTAAAATATCTACTATCTTTTTTACAATCATCATTAAATTGTAGTGCACTAAATAAATCTTTGATTGTATAAATTGTTTTTCTTGTTATCTCATGTCTTTTTGAAATCCTCATTTGAAGATTTCTTCCTATATATTCGATATGTTTTAATCTAATTTCAAAATGTTCTGGACATGGTAAATATGAATCGTGATCTAATAAATTGTATACATCATCTCCAACTCTAGAATATAATTCATACGCATCAGTTGGTACTAACTTATCATTATCCATATCAACTAAATATACATCATTAATTAAAGGATGATGAAATTCATCATTAGGGTATTTTAAATCAATTGATGCTCTTCTTGTTATAGGATCACCCCTAAAATCATATGTTGTTACAAATAATGGTAACTTTTCTATTTCTACAATTGATGTGTATGATACAAATTTAACTGGAATATATAGAAATACATAATCATCATTTCCATATATTTTACAATCATAATCTCTTTTAGTTCCATCAACCAATACTATTAAATCATCAAATTTATTTCTAAATCTATTAGATAATACAAATAAATACATTGGTTCTTCAAATGTTTCTAATGGTTCTATACCTGTGTCTTTATTATCATTTTTAATTCTTTGGTCTAATTCTATTCTTGACATATCTAAATAATATTGTCTATTTTGTATAGCTAAATATTTAAGGTATATTCTAAACCATTCACCATCTTCTCTTGTTAATTGTTTCATCTTCTTAGTTTTATATTTAAAACTGTCATCAAAATATACTGAACCTTGATAATCTTTTATAGAATATATAACTTCTTTTGGAATATAATTCTTAACAATTTCATTAATTGTACCTTTTTGATATCTGGTTAATATATTGTTCATGTACTTATAATACATGGATAATCTGTTTTTATGCTTTAATACTTTACTACTTTTTCTATAAAAAACATAAACTTTTAATGTTCTATCATCTGGGATATCACCAACTATTTTATAAATATTTGGATAATACATATCTATTTTTAAATTATGCATAAAGAATCCCTTACTATCAAATATTAGCATATTATCTATGGCTATTGGATAATCTTGAATATCTAATTGAAACCATATGTCATCTTTATCATTTCCCAAAGTTATTTTTTTATGGAAAAAAGGAAAATCAAAAAATTTTAATAATAATTTGTTATTAGTATAATTTTTTTTAACATACTTAATATACTCAGGATCAACTAAATATTTTCCATTAGATTCATTTTTAGTTAATTTTAATTCTTCTCCATAATGTGTATCATTTAATAAGCAATAACATAGTGTATTTTCAGTAAAATTATATGAAGGTAAACTCATACCTCCATTAGATTTATTAAAATGGTCTATTGCATTTGCATTAGTATCTAATAAATAACTAGAATAGTTAGGCATAAATAATACAGTAATAGGAGCATTAATTTCTCTCATATGTTTAAAATTAGCTCTTATTAAACCATTTTTTTCTGAAGGTTTTTCTCTTATGTTAAAAACAAGATATGTCTTATCTTCTTTACAATATATATTAACACCGTCCATACATAATTCACCATTTACAAATACCATATATGAATTAGTGAAAATGTCTTTATTATTAAGAGTATCTTCTTGACTTATTTGTTTATCATAAAATTTGGAACGTCTATATCGCAATCTATCATCATCATCAAGAAAATCTCCAGGAATATATAAAACCCATTTTCTTGGAGCCAATGATAATTCATGATTTACTCTATCCGAACGTTGTAAATCCATCATATGAAAATCAAATCTTTTATATCTAGTCATTTCTTTTTGTAATTGGTATAAATATTGAAATGATGTTAATTTACATTCTTCTATAGCTTTAATTTCTGTTTCAAAATCAAATGTATTGTTAGACAACGCATCTCTTTTAAAAAATAAATCTTGTTCAGCCATTTACAATACCTCCTTTACTTTATATAATCATTAATTGATTGTTTTGTATATGTAATTTATGAATTTTCATTACTATATAATATATTCGAATAATGTATAAAATTATTTATATTTTTTATTCAAATAGTAATTATTTAAAAAATATTGGAGGTATTATTATGTTTGAAAAATCAAAATTAAGAAAAGAAAAAATTAAAAAATACAATAAAGAGAAATCAAATGATTTATCTCAAATCATTTTTAAAGACAGCTTTAATGGAATTAAACCAATAGGGTATATTGAAAATGTACCCATACTAAAAAATAATTATATAGTCAATTCTTCTGGAATACTTTTTGCAATGTTAATACGTACTTGGAAAGACGAATATTATATAATAGTGGATAGTTTATTCGATGAATTATCTAATGATACTAAACAATTTATATTGAAACATGAGCTAGCACATAAACAGCTTAAACATTTAGAAAATACTAATAAAACAAACGGTATAATAAATAATATTCATAATGAAATTGAAGCAGATAAATTTGCTAGTAAATATTATGGTTATAATACAGCAATTAATGCTTTAGATGAATTAACAAAAGTTGCAAAAACAATATTAACAGGTGTACAATTTCATTATTGTAAAAGAATACTAAAAAAGAGAAAAAAATATTTAAATAAATATTATCATTAAGAAGTAATTTTTAAAAATACTTATTACTGTTTTATATGTTCATATTAAAGAAAGAAAATAAAAAAATAATGAATACCAATTTAGGTATTCATTATTTTTTTTATCAATTATAAAATTTTGTTACTTTAAT
>ULJH01008461.1_pt1 | contig 17206 bp, 11 predicted proteins | sample 1950781 | NCBI WGS metagenome assembly ULJH01 (sample SAMEA4835462, study PRJEB28245) | human gut metagenome | biome: gut microbiome; material: fecal sample | place: Denmark | collected 2008 | reverse complement strand
CTCCCCGATGGGGAGGGTTGGGAGGGGCTTTTAATACGTAATTGTTTCTATCGTGCGTGTCGGCTTGTAGTGGAGCAGCACGAAGCAGTTGTTCTGCATGCCGCCGTTCGTCACGCGCTTGAACTTCAACGGAGTCTGCAGTGGCTTGTACGTGTTCTGCTGCGGAGTGCCGTTGAACTGCTTGCCGTACTTGTTTATGCCGCGGATGAAGAACTGCGCCTGGTCGTAGCCCGTGAGGGCGAAGCGCGGCAGAGCCAAACGCATATCCGACTTGAACCACTGGCGATAGTGGCGCTCCAGACTTGCTGTAGCCGGCGCCGACTCGTTGTAGACGTAAGCCGTCGGGATGTATGCCTCGTACTTGTAATAGTAGTCCTGGTATACGCGCTTGTACATCAGCCATTCGTTGTAGCCGTACATCGCAATCTGTATGTTCGGGTAAGAAGCACGCAGCGTGTTCAGCTTTGCAAGCGTAGAGTTAAGCTGCGGCGAACGACCCGTGTTCAGAATCACCACATTGCGCTTCTTTGCGCTGAACGCCTTGGCGAACATCGGCTCCGATGACTTCAGGTTTGTTATGTTGTACGCAATGCCCTCAGCCTCAAGACGGCGGCGCAGGGCGGCTGTGAACAGACCCTTGTCGCTTGTCGTGTCGTTGCAGTCGACAAACACCGGATGCGCATCCTTGAAGCGGTCCATGAACGCGTTCACAGACAGTTCGGCAGTGAGCACACGACTCTGATAAACCTGGAAGATATGGTCGTTGGTCTCCACGTCGCCACCGTTGATAGAGAACGGGATGACGAGACGTATGCCGTTCTTGCGGCAGAAGTCGCCTATCGGCTTCACCTGCTTGGTGTAGAGCGGACCGAAGATAAGGTCGCAGTTCTTGGCGTTGGCGTCGGCAAGCACCTGCGCTACGTTGGCGTCCTTATGCAGGTTCCAAGCGAAGATGTTGGTGTTGATGCCATGACTGCGCAGACTGTCGCACGCCATGAGCACGCCACGGTAGTATTCTATCATGCGCTGTCCGTCGCCGTCCACGTTGTGCAGCGGCAGCATCACGCCCACGTTCACCGTGTTAGCCGCACGCTGCTGTGTTGCAGAAGTCTTCGGCGCCGCAGTCGTAGGGGCGGTCTGCACCTGCTTCGGGAACGGAATGAGCAACTGCTCGCCCTTCTTCAGCACATAGTCGTTCTTCTGCATGTCGGGGTTTGCCTGCATCAGCTCGTCGATGGTGATGCCGAACTTCTGTGCGATGCCATATATCGTGTCTTTCTTCTTTACCTTATACAAGTCTTGCCACTTCGGCGTTTGCGCTGCCACCGACGATGCCAGCAGCATGGCGCAAAACAAGAAAATAATTCTAATGCTACGTCTCATTTCTATCATTCTATTAAAATTAACATTGCAAAAGTACACAAAATATATTGTTTGCAAAAATCTTTGTTCATAAATAACGTTATAAATAGGTAGCAGCGTTTTGCTGTGTGCGAGATAATAACTAACTTTGCATTACAAGTAAACGAGTAGACAAGTAAACAAGACGATAAGTAAACGAGTAGACAATGAGATACATCAGAACACTTTTATTGTTGGTTCTCTGCACCACGCTGCAGGCATACGCCGACGAGGTGCCGACAATCGACCCGCAAGCTACGTTCACCACCGACGAAGGCGAGGAGACCGGCACGAGCTATTCCGGTTCGGCTCCGCTCACCGTGGTGTTCCACGCCAATGCCGAAAACGTAGGCATGTACACGCCCCACTACGAGTGGCGTTTCACCAAGGAGGGAGAGACACAGCCCTACCTCGTGCGCTACGAGGAAGAGACCGAGTACACCTTCACCGAGGCGGGTTCGCACCGCATCGTGCTCTACGCCACGTTCATCAACGGCAACGACACCGTAGCCTACACCAAGGACTACTGGCAGGACGCACAGCCGATAACCATACAGATATCGGAGAGCAAGCTCGAGATGCCCAATGCCTTCTCGCCCAACGGCGACGGCATCAACGACATCTATCGCGCCAAGAACAACTACCAGAGCATCGTGGAGTTCGACGCCTACATCTTCAACCGCTGGGGACAGAAGATATACGAATGGCACGACCCTGCGGGCGGATGGGACGGCAAGTTCAATGGCAAGGATGTGAAGCAGGGCGTCTACTTCGTGCTCGTGAAGGCGAAGGGAGCCGACGGAAGAAAGTATAACATCAAGAAGGATGTGAACCTGCTGCGTGGCTATACCGAAAGTAATGGGGTTAATCCAACGGAATAACGTTATGGGAGAAAAGATAAACGTTTGGGGCGCACGCGTCCACAACCTGAAGAACATTGACGTGGAGATACCACGCGACTCGCTCACGGTGATCACCGGACTGAGCGGATCGGGCAAGTCGTCGCTTGCCTTCGACACGATATACGCCGAAGGTCAGCGCCGATACATCGACACGTTCTCGGCATACGCACGCAACTTCCTTGGCGGAATGGAGCGCCCCGATGTCGACAACATAACCGGTCTGAGTCCGGTTATATCCATCGAACAGAAGACAACAAACAAGAACCCACGCTCTACCGTGGGCACAACGACCGAGATATACGACTATCTGCGTCTGCTCTACGCTCGCGCCGGAACCGCTTACAGCTACGTTACGGGCGAGAAGATGGTGAAGTATACCGAGGAGCGCATCATCGAGATGATCAACTCCGACTATGCCGGCAAGCGCATATACATACTCGCGGCACTCGTAAGGCAGCGCAAGGGCCACTACCGCGAACTCTTCGAGACACTTCGTCGCAAGGGCTATCTCTACGTGCGCATCGACGGCGAGATTACGGAGATAAGAAGCGGCATGAAGACCGACCGCTACAAGAACCATAACATTGAGGTGGTGATAGACAAGATGCAGATGCGCGACGGCTTCGACGACCGCCTGCGCAAGACTGTCGCTACGGCAATGCGCGAGGGCGACGGACAGATAATGATTCTCGACAAGGACACGGGCGTGGCAAAGAACTTCTCCAAGCGACTGATGTGCCCTACGTCGGGCATCTCTTACCGCGACCCTGCACCCAATATGTTCTCGTTCAACTCGCCCGAAGGCGCCTGCAGCAAGTGCAAGGGCTTGGGCTATGTCAACGAGATTGACATGAAGAAGGTCATACCCGACGACTCGCTGTCTATATACGAGGGCGCCATTGTTCCGCTTGGCAAGTACAAGAACCAAATGATATTCTGGCAGATTGGTGCCATTCTCGAAGCGGCTGAATGTACGCTGAAGACGCCGGTGAGCGAGATACCTGAGGACACGCTCAACGAGGTGTTGTACGGTTCGCTCGAAACGATACGCATCAGCAAGGACGTGGTGCGCACGTCGAGCGACTATTTCTGCACGTTCGACGGCGTCATCAAGTATCTGCGCACCGTCATGGAGAACGACGACTCGCAGGCCGGACAGAAATGGGCTGACCAGTTCCTCGCTATGGCTGAGTGTCCTGAGTGTCACGGCGCACGCCTTAACCGCGAAGCGCTGTCCTATCGCATCTGGGACAAGAACATTGCGGAGTTGTCTGCGATGGACATTCTGCAGCTCAAGCAGTGGATAGACGAGGCAGAAGCCCACCTCGACTCTCGTCAGAAGACTATCGCTACGGAGATATTGAAGGAGATAAAGACACGTATCAACTTCCTGCTCGACGTGGGTCTCGACTATCTGTCGCTCTCACGCCAGTCGGCAACGCTTTCCGGCGGCGAGAGCCAGCGCATTCGCCTTGCCACTCAGATCGGTTCGCAGCTCGTCAACGTGCTCTACATCCTCGATGAGCCGAGCATCGGTCTGCATCAGCGCGACAACGACCGTCTTATCCACTCGCTGAAGGAGTTGCGCGACATGGGCAACACCGTGGTTGTGGTAGAACACGACCGCGACATGATGCTCAATGCCGATTATATCGTTGACATTGGTCCGAAGGCGGGCATTCGTGGTGGCGAGGTTGTATTCCAGGGAACGCCCGCTCAGATGCTTAAGGAGCACACCATCACCGCTGACTACCTCAACGGAGTGCGCCGGATAGAGATACCTGCCAAACGACGCGAGGGCAACGGCAAGAGCATCGTGATACGCGGTGCGAAGGGTAACAACCTGAAGAATGTAGACGTAGAGTTTCCGCTGGGCAAGCTCATCGTGGTGACGGGCGTGAGCGGATCGGGCAAGTCGACGCTTATCAACGAGACGTTGCAGCCTATCCTCTCGCAGCACTTCTACCGCTCGCTGAAGAAGCCGATGCCCTACGACAGTATCGAGGGCATAGATAATATAGACAAGGTGGTGAATGTAGACCAGTCGCCGATTGGTCGCACGCCGCGCTCCAATCCGGCTACATATACCGGCGTGTTCAACGACATACGCGCCATGTTCGTCAATCTGCCCGAGGCGAAGATACGCGGCTACAAGCCAGGGCGCTTCTCGTTCAACGTGAAGGGCGGACGCTGCGAGACATGCAAGGGCGGCGGCTATCGCACTATCGAGATGAACTTTCTGCCGGATGTGCTCGTGCCGTGCGAGGAGTGTCACGGCAAGCGCTACAATCGTGAGACGCTTGAGGTGCGCTACAAGGGAAAGAGCATTGCCGACGTGCTCGATATGACGTTCAATCAGGCTGTAGAGTTCTTCGAGAACGTGCCTAACATTCTGCAGAAATTAAAAACCGTGAAGGAGGTGGGCTTGGGTTACATCAAGTTGGGTCAGCCTTCGACGACACTCTCGGGTGGCGAGTGTCAGCGTGTGAAGCTGTCTACCGAACTCAGCAAGCGCGACACCGGCAAGACGCTCTATATTCTCGACGAACCGACAACGGGTCTGCACTTCGAGGACATAAAAATTCTGATGGAGGTTATTGAGAAACTGGTCGACCGTGGCAACACGGTGATTATCATCGAGCATAACCTCGACGTGATAAAGCTCGCCGACTACATCATCGACATGGGACCTGAAGGTGGACGCGGTGGCGGACGCTTGCTCGCAAAGGGAACGCCGGAGGAAGTGGCTGAATGCAAGGAAAGCTATACGGCGAAGTTCTTAAAGCAAGAGTTAGAATGTAAATAATTAGAAGTATATGAAAATAGAACTCAGTAATCTTGAGAAACACTTCGGCACGAACACTGCCGTGGACATTGAAAGTTTCACCATCAACAACGGTGATATTCTTGGTCTTGTGGGCAACAACGGTGCCGGCAAGACTACGCTTTTCCGCCTCATGCTCGACCTTCTGAAGGCGGACGAAGGTGTTGTTACTATGCATCCGTCTGCGGATAACGTTGAACTTGTTCCAAGCAGCCTCAAGCTCTCCCCCGACGGTGGAGTTGGAGGGGGCTCTCCAATCAATCCGGCGCAGAGCGAGGACTGGAAAGCTTATACCGGTGCGTACATCGACGACGGTTTCCTCATCGACTTCCTCACGGCGGAGGAATATTTCGACTTCATCGGTCGTGTGTCGGGCATGACGAAGGAGCAGATTGCGGAACGCCTTGTCTACTTCGAGCCGTTGATGGGCGGCGAGATACTCAACCAGAAGAAGTACATACGCGACTTCTCTGCGGGCAATCGCCACAAGGTGGGCATCATAGCGGCGCTGCTCAACCGTCCAGAACTGGTTATTCTCGACGAACCGTTCAACTTCCTCGACCCGCGCAGCCAGAATATGCTGAAGAAGATTCTTGTTGAATACAATAAGGAGACGGGTGCAACGGTTATTGTGTCGAGCCACAACCTGCAGCACACCACGGAGATATCTACACGCATCGCGCTGCTTGAGCACGGCGTGATAATAAAAGACCTCGACAACCACGATGCTGAGGCTGTTGTCGAGTTGCAGGATTATTTTAAGGTTTAGACCTTAGGAGTCTAATATATAAACCAGTACGTGAAAAAATCTGCCATATCTTCCAGAAATGGCGTAATGGGTTGATGGTGAGAGTAATAAAGGCTGGAAGATAACTCTAAAAAGTGGGTTGTCTTCCAGCCATCTTCCATTATAATTGGTGTATCTTCCAGCGCCAGTAATAATGCCACAGTCTGAATACCGGCTCGCTCAGCGCCTCCGACGGATAATATCTTAGCAGTCGCAGGTCGCGGTGCAGTCGCAGCAGATTGTGTCCAAGAGCGCCATGCTTGAAGCCGTTGCCGTCGTAGGTGTCGCGGCCCCAGGCATGGCGTTCGTCGTGATGTCCGAAGTTGCCGCCGCATAGGATGTCGTTGAGCAGCATCTCTCCGCGCTTCTTGTCCATCGGCGCAATCATCTTCTCCTCTGGCAAGCCCAGCACCTCGTGCAGCACGTACATCATTGCGCCGGCGAAGTGCCATAAGCCGAGACGAGTCAGAGAGTTTTGAGTTTTGAGTTTTGAATTTTGAATTGTCGGCTTTGCCGATTTTGAATTATTCAATTTTGAGTTTTGACTTTCCAATTCACAATTCTTCAACTCCTCATCGCGTAAGCGACAATTCAAAACTCCTAATTCAAAATTCAAAATTACATAGTAATAGTCCACTACTTGTCTCAGTCCCACACCCTCGTAGAAGTAATGGTGATAGAGATGGTAGAGCTGGTAGACAGCGTTGAAGTCGGCAGTAGGCGTAGCCACCTCGCCCGCCTCGTCGGGCAGTGCTATCATGTTGCGGCACTGCGCGGCGATGCTCTCGCGAAACCACTGCTGCAAGCGGCGGTTGTACGTGAAGTTAGCCATGAAACCCGGCGTATAGTGCAGCTCTACGGATATGTCGTTCGTCGTGAGCGCAATGTGGTTGTAGCTCTCCTCGTCAATCCGTCCGTTCTCCTTTGCCAGCGTTTGCGCCAGTTGTCTTATCTCCTCGCGCGATGCGTCCACCCACATATCCACATCGCCCGGTGTGCGCGCCGCAGGGTTGGCGTACATAGCCGCGTTCGCCTGACCCTTCAGAATGCAGCAGTCGTAGCCCGCCGCCTTCACTTTATTATATATCTCCGCCGTCGCCGCGTTCAACATCATGTTCTGGCGGCTTATATTCTGGCTCATCATGAACCAGTTCATAAGCAGTCCCTGCTTGGGTGCTACCGCCTTCGGCAGTCGCGATATGCCCTCCATGATGATTCCTACCAGCGTTTGTTTCTTGGCGAAGGCGTAGAAGCGTTGCCAGTCGAAACCGTTCAGCGCCGACCCGTCCAGAAACTCCTTTCCATCGTACGTGCCCAGGGCGAATTGTATGAATTTATAATAAATCTTCTCTGTCATTATCTCTTTTAAAACACATTTTGCCGATTGGCAAAGTTAGTCAAAATCTTTCGATTTACGGCTTGTTTCATCAGAATATTGATTCTTCCGTTTCTGACGTGAACAGTTCCAGAGCCTTCATGCCCATGATAGAGTTGCCCTTCGAGTTGAGTCTCGGACTCCACACCGCTATCGAGTAGCGCGACGGGTAGAGCGCCACGATGCCGCCGCCCACGCCACTCTTGCCAGGCAGCCCCACGAGGAACGCAAAGTCGCCCGCCTCGTCGTAGAAGCCGCACGTCTGCATGATGGCGTTGATGCGCTTCACCCTCGAAATTGTCAGGTTCACGCCGGCATGCGAGAAAGGTTCGTTGCTGCGAGCGAACGCCATGAACGCATGCGAGAGGTCCTCGCAGCTCATCTCCAGCGAGCAGATAGTGCTGTAGAACTGCAGCACGTCGTTCACGTCGTTATGCAGATTGCCGTGATGCTTCAGCAGATAGGCGATGGAGGCGTTCAGATAGCTGCAGCTCAGCTCCGACTGCGCCACCTCCTCCGAGAAGTTGATGTCCTCGTTACCGGCTATTGTGCGCACGAAGCGCAGGAAGAACTCCTTCGGGTTTTCCAGATGCGAGAGAATAACGTCGGAAGTCACCAATGCGCCGGCGTTGATGAACGGGTTGCGCGGCTTGCCGTGCTCGTACTCCAGTTGCACAAGCGAGTTGAACGCCGATCCCGAAGGCTCCTTTCCGATGCGCGTCCACAGATCCTTGCCTAAGATGCTCAGAGCGATGGCGAGCGAGAACACCTTTGCAATGCTCTGAATCGAGAACTTCACGTCCGAAGCCCCGATGCGGTATGTCCTGCCGTCGAGCATGTGCAGGCACAGTCCGAACTGGTCAGGGTCTACATTCGCCAGCGCCGGAATATAGTCAGCCTGCTTGCCCTCTTTAGCGTATATCTCAATCTCTTCTCTTATGTGTTCCAGTAAAGGTTGATAGTCGGTAGTTTCCATTCTTTGGTAGCTTAAAAGTTAACGCTGCGAAAATACATGTTTTCTGAGAAACGAGGCGCAGAATTAGTGTTATATAAACTTAAAAAGACTCTCCCGATAGGCTCAGGCTTTTGCCTGCTACCTATCGGGAGAGTCTTTATGTATATCAAAAAATGTGTCTGTTGCTTACTCTGCTACAATATTAACGCTCTCTGCCGACTGTGGCTTGAAGCGCAGTGTGTAGCTGCCGCTTGACGGGCAAACATAGTCGGAGAGGCAACCGTCGCCACCGCAAGAGTTGTTGCCCAAGCCGCGCTGCATATAGTCGAAGTGAGCGTAAACCTGCGGGTAGCGCGTCAGGTCGTACCAGTGGAGCTTTGAACTCCACATAATGTTTTTGGTTTTATAACACCATTGTGTCTCGTCGTAGTGAGAGAGCGAGAACGAAGCGCGTCCGCCCACCTTTACGCCGAGCTGCACGCCTGCGGTCTTGTTAGTGAGAATCAGCTCACGCAAGTCCTCGTGGTCGCCGAATGTCTGCGGGTGAATCATCTCGTCAACCATGTCGTCTACCGTTGTTGTGAAGCGTCCGAGATAAGAACCCGTCTTGCGGTCGCTGTAGTTAGAACGAGGGCCGCGGGCATAGAACTCAACATTCTCGAAGCCTGAAGCGAACTGCATACCCAGACCGATGCGGGCGTATGTGCCGCTTGGCGAGAAGGTTACCTTCATGTCTACTGTGCCGTCTGGATAGAATGTATAGACGATGGTGTAGAGGCTGTTAAACAAACTTGTTGTTTTATTTCCTTCCTTGACAGTCATTGTTGCATTGTTGCCGCTCTTTGTAAGGGCGCTGCTGATGTTTGTTGTTGTCGAATTAGTGAACGTTGGACCAAATTCGCGGTCGTTGTCCACCTCACGATAGCTGTTGAAGTCAGGACCTGCGTTGATGAGGCTATTGCCGTCGTATGTCCATGAGGTCATCTTGCCAGACGAGTTGAATACGATAGAATACTTCTTACCGTTGTTGTCGGTACCAGTTACGGTATTGCCGCTTACGCTCAACTGACCATCTGCAGAAGTGTAGCTTGGCAGCACTGGGAATCCCATTGTGCCGTCTGTACCCTTAGCAGTGCCGTTAGAGGTATCCTGTGTAGAGAGCGAGAACTGTGCGTCAGCGATGCTGTAGCCTTCCTCAGCCCATGCTGTCCAGTCGGCAACGTTAGCCTTTGTAGGCTTCTTTACGCGCAACTCTACGTTTACGAGATACTCTGCGCTGTTGCCAACAGAAGTCTTGATAGGCAGTGTTACGTTAACCGAAGAACCTGCAGCGATTGTGTTGAAGCTTTCGAGCTTGCCGTTCTCCACCAAATATCCGTCCTTCATCACGCGATAGCCGATTTCGAAGTTGTCCTGCGAGATAGGCATAAACGCATACTTGTTCGCGATGTTTACAGACTTTGCAGAAGTGTTGAAGTCGCTGAACTTCACATACTGGTACACCTTCTTTACCTCAGAGAGCTTGCCAGTCCATGTGCGGTCTGGTGTGACGATACCGTTGTTGAGGAAGTTGCCCTGGAAGCCATAGTTTATACCGCTTGTTGAGTTGTAGTCGTAACCAGAAACCCAATAGTTGAAGCCGTTAGCGCTCTTCTTCTCACCGTTAACAAGCTTTGCAGGGTCGTAAACCGACTGGTCTACCCAGTCCCAGATACAACCACCGATGATGCCGTTGCTGTCTTCAATTATATCCCAAAATTCCTTCAGGTTTCCAATAGCCTGACCCATTGCGTGAGCATACTCGCAGATGAAGTAAGGCTTGCCGTTTAGTCCGCTTCTGTTTTCTCGTACTGACGAAACCTTTGGATACATGTTAGAACCGAGGTCGGAGTAATTAGCTCCGCTTCCTGCTCCCTCGTAGTGAACGAGGCGTGAGTCGAGACTTTTGCACGTATTGTATGTTGTAGAGAAGTTGCTACCGCCACCGCACTCGTTGCCCAACGACCAGAAGATAACACTCGGGTGGTTGCGGTCGCGCAGCACCATGCGCTTTGTGCGGTCGTCCATAGCTGTTATCCAGCTGCTGTTATTTGACAAACCCTGGTTGCCGTGGCACTCTACGTTAGCCTCGTCCATTACGTAGAAGCCGAGAGCGTCCATCATGGCGTACATCTTTGGCTGGCGCGGATAGTGCGATGTGCGCACTGTGTTCACGTTAGCCTGCTTCATCATTGTGAGGTCCTTCATCATGGTCTCCATGTCGATAGCACGACCATACTCCGGGTGAGTGTCCTGAGTGTTCACGCCCTTGAAGTAGACACGCTTGCCGTTGATGTAGATGAGGTTGCCGCTCTTTGTGATTTTGCGGAAACCGTACTTTGTAGAGAACGCCATCTCCTCTGCTCCGTTCTCGTTCTTTTGACTTACAACGACGGTGTAGAGATACGGATCTTCTGCGCTCCACGGGTGCAGACTGCTGAGGCTGTTGAGTGTAACGGTCTTTTCTGTTGTTGATGTTCCGCTGTAAGTCTCTTTTCCGGTAGCAATCTGCTTGCCGTCACGGTCGAGCAGCGTTACCTGCAGAGTCTTTGTTGCCGAAGTGTTGTTGCGGTTGTCTACAGTCAGCTTTACAGACATGCTGCCGCTTGTTGCATTGTCGTTGAGCTCAGATGTGATGTAGTGGTCAGACACGAACACCTTCGGAGTAGCCACGAGATATACGTCGCGGTGTATACCAGAGAGGTGCCACATATCCTGACCTTCGAGGTACGAACCGTCGCACCAGCGATATACACGTACCGAGAGCTGGTTGTCGCCCGTAGTTACGAAGCCGGTGATGTCGAACTCAGCGTCGGTGTTAGAGTCTTGCGAGTAGCCTACGTACTTGCCGTTCACCCATACCACGGCAGCGCTATATACGCCGTCGAAGTGTACAAACACACGCTTGTCCTTCCATGTCTCAGGAATAGTGATGGTGCGGCGATAGAAGCCCGTTGCGTTGTGATCTTCTACGCCATAATCTGACATTCCAGTGTTTGCGTTTGGCGGGTTGTTCTTAAACGGATAGCCCACGTTGGTGTAAACAGGCTTGCCGTAGTTAGCCATTTCCCAAGAGAGTGGCACGCGGATGTCGTCCCAATCGCTGTCGTTAAAGTCCTTTGCCTGGAACTCGCTTGAGCCAGGACCATAATATGTACCTTTAACATACTTGAACTTCCATGTTCCGTTGAGGTTGATATATTCAGCCTTTGTTTCGTCTGGCTGCTGCCACGGCTCTGCGTAGTGCTTAGCGTCCGCCTTCATCTGCTCTACAGAAGCGTAAGGTATGAATGTAGCGTGTGCGTCCTCCTTATGGTCGCTCACCTTGCTCTGGTTACTTATCCAGCTAACATCGAACACGGTTTTGATGAAGCCGAAGGCTGTAGCTGATGTTTTAGATGTTGTCTTAGCAAGACCAGTGCCAGCGCTGTTTACTACCAAATAGTAATCAGAAGAAGCTTCTTGTGGTCTACATGCTAAATAATAGGTGTCGTCGCCAGCGCTAACAATCTTCCATTCTTGGTTGGCGTTGGATTTTGTTGTGCCATTTTCTTTGTAATCATACTCACTATCCCAAATAAGCGGAGCCGTACTATTAGTTCCTGCCATGTCTATTGCATAGATAGAACCGAGGCTCTTGAAGTGGAAAGAATAGCCAGTAGTACTTTTACTTGTAAGCGCGTTCCATTTCTGAGTGGCACTACCTTCTTCTAATGTGCTAACATTTATGCTTGCGTTTTGTGTCTGGCTTTCAACGCTCAGACACTTTGCTGCGTAACCTATAGGGCAAATGTAGTAGTCGTTCCCAATGGTAGGCGTAACGAATGTGTTGTAAGTGCTTACAGACTTGTATGTAGCCCATGAGCGTGTGTTGCCTTGCTTGCTACCATAGAGAATCGACGAAAGGTTGAGGATATTGCTGATGTTTGATGCATCGCAAATCTTGTTGCTGTTAAGATACAGACCGTTCGAGTTCAGTTCGATAGTTGTTTCGCCTGAGATGCCGGTGTGGTCTTTACGGTAAGTGTTGCTTGCGCCACCGTTAAAGCAGTTTACCTGCAGAGTATTGCTGCTCTTAGTATAGAAGATGTGGATTACGTAGATGCCAGAGCCTCCCCATCCTTTTGCATCCTGCAAATCATTGCCGATAGAGAGCACGTTCTCGTGTGTTGTGTTGCTTTGGCAAGAGCTAAGGTCGAGCACAGCCTTGAATGTCTGTTTCTGGAAGTCAATTGTTGTTTCTTTTGAGAACGACGAGCCGTTAGGCGTGTAATTGCTCAAAATATTTGTCTCCGCTGCGAACGCTTGCGTCGCAGCGAGTACGAGCAACGTTATTATCGCAGCAAAATGATGTTTTATATATGTCTTCATAGGGTCGTATATTTTTATTTAACTATGAGTTTAATGCCGTTCATGATATATACGCCCGGAGCCAGACCTGCAGCAGTAGAGTTGCGGCGCACGAGCTGACCATTGACGGTGTATATGTTTCCAACCTTCGGAGCCTCAGGTTTTACGAAAGTGCCGTCGATGCCCGTTGTGTTGTCGTTAAAGCCCCAAGTGAGCTGACGTCTGGTTCCGGTAATGTCCTCCAGATAGCAACGATAACCATTGGCATTCATATCTATGTCAAGGTGATACAGCGTGTTGACGTCTCCAAAGGCGTATGAACTTTTTTTCACCAAAGTGGGTGAATAGAAACCTACGAACTTAATATCTCCGACTGTATTTTCAGGGCTGTCACTTTCTGCCCATGTATTAGCGTCGATGCCGGCGAATTTGTAGACTTGTGTTTCTTTATTTACTCTTTCCGGCAATATCAAGCATGGCTTTCCTGCCTCTATTTCGTTGCAATAGTCAAAGATAGCCCTTGTCTCCGACATGCTTACAAACTCTGCAAGCTGTGTGCCTTCGCCCCATGTCTCAGCAATCTGACTTGCAGACAATGGGAATGGCAGACAAAGAGTGTTCCACTCGTCTGCATAGAATGTGCGCTTCAGAGTCACATCTACGTAACGAACAGAAAAATTAGGGTGAGAGTAATTTCCTTTCTCGTCAAGGACAACTTTTTGAGATAATGGTTGGTTGGATACTGTCCACTGCCCAGGTTTAAATGTCGCAGCTGGCTCCTCGTACGAAGTGGCGATTGCGCCATTCTGTGTGTAGACAAAGGCAGTAGAGTAGGCGTTGCTATCCTGATAGCCCAATGTGTAAGTGCCGTTGGCAGACGACTTCAATATCCACTTGATGTCTGTGCCGTTAAAGTTCTTGCGACCGGCGTCTTTAGATGGAGTTTCTGTAGCATTGGTTACCTCCATAGAAACCGGTTTGTCTGAAATCGCCGGCTTGCCATCTGTGCCCACCGAGAGGTACTGTCCCAGTGAGTTGTAGATATACACGAAAGTCAGCGCCAATGTGTATAACAAATTCATATTAATAAAGGTTTAATAGAAAAATCAAATTAGAATGGTAAACGCCAATAGGGTTCACCATGAAATAGAAATAGGTCTAAACTTATTAATCATAAGATTTATAACCCATGTTATCGTTTTCAATCTCGGTATCGTCTTCCCATTGAGAATCGCCTGATGTCAGGTTCTTCTTGGACTTCAAAATACCTCCACCTGGATGTCCCTCTGTTATTCCAAAGTTAGGAGAGGCTTTCATCATGCCTCCGCTTGTCTCAAGCGTCAATACTTCGACAAAAGGTCGGTCGTACTTTTTTTTCTTCATAAATTATTGTTTTAGTTTGTTGTTTTTAGTTTATTTTTTTATTTGCATAACTTCAAACGTAAACCAGCGGTGCTTATCATTATTTTACTTCGCTTAGGCGCACGCAATATGTGATGCCTTTTAGCCGTAAAAGCACCACATCAGTTTAACATTTGCTATAACTCTCTTTTATTTATTTAATTATTTCGCTTGCAAAATTAGTCAATTATTCGCTTATATTTGTATAAACGACAGTTGTATTAAGTTTTTTTATATATTGTTTGAAGAAGTCAAAGAATTTAAAGAAGTTATAGAATTCAGAAGTTATAGTATTTAAAGCCAAATGTCCTATTGCAGAGTAATTATATAGCTGTCCGGTAAAACTAATAATATGGGGCTGATGGTGTGCCAAAACTATAGAATTGTGATGAATGGCTAACTGTAGGAGACTACGGCATTAGAACCGTTTGCTATTCAATTTGCCAAATATTTTAGTTTTGACATACTCGCAGAGGGCGCAGTTCTTACTCGGTTGGTGTATTTTTTGCTCGCTTGGCGCACTTCTTGCTCGCTTGGTGCAACTCTTGCTCGGTTGGCGTATTCTTGCTCGGTTGGTGCACTTGAGACAAGTGCACCCCCTAAGTGTGCCACCGTTCGCGTCCGCCGTCCGATCAGATTCCGTCCGCCGTCCGATCGGATTGCGTTCGGGTGACGGTGACTTTTCGTGAGGTTTTACCCACAATAAAGTATTGTACGCATGCGTACCTATTATTATTTAATAGGCTTTACTCGTGATATATCACAAGATTTGTGCTATTAGTGCCGCTATGAGACACAAAGAGAGCATAATAAGTCGAATTTATTTGCTTTTTCGAAATTAATGCTGTAAATTTGCACATTAATACGTAGTGTGTGCAAGCGTTTCGTGCCTGCAAGCAGCATGCTACAAGGCGTGTGCGCTCAGGTGCGCAGCGCATATATATAATAGGTATAACAAACAGGAAAGGGGTAATCATTCAATATGTCAATATCCAAGACACGCCAGAAACTCATTGATATCGCGCGCCAGCTCTTCGCCAAGCGCGGCGTGGCTAACACCACGATGAACGATATCGCCGTGGCGTCGGGCAAGGGTCGCCGCACGCTGTACACCTACTTCAACAGCAAGGAGGAAGTGTATTCGGCTGTGATAGAGTCGGAGCTTGAACGCCTGAGCGACAAGCTCGACGAGGTGGCAGCCATGAAGATGCGCCCGCTTGACAAGGTTATAGAGCTTATCTATACCCATCTGAGTATGATTAGAGAGACCGTGGTGCGCAACGGCAACCTGCGCGCCGAGTTCTTCCGCAACATCTGGATGGTGGAGAAAGTGCGCAAGAAGTTCGACGACTACGAGATAGACCTCTTCAGCAAGGTGTATCAAGACGGCAAGGCAGACGGCGAGTTCGACATCGACGACGTGAACCTTGTAGCCGACATCACCCACTACTGCATAAAAGGTCTTGAGGTGCCGTTCATCTACGGACGCATCGGACACGGGCTCACCGAAGAAGCCAGCAAGCCGCTCGTGGCGAAGGTGGTGTACGGAGCGCTCGGCAAGAAACTCAACAATTAGAATTTTTTATTTATTAAATAATTAAAGAAATGGGATTATTAACAGGTAAGACTGCCCTCGTCACGGGAGCAGCCCGCGGCATCGGAAAGGCTGTCGCAATGAAGTTCGCCTCTGAAGGCGCAAACATCGCATTCACCGACCTCGTGCTCAACGACGACATGGCTGCCGGACTTGAGGCTACACGTAAGGAGATTGAGGCTCTGGGCGTTACTTGTCGTGCATACGCAGGCAATGCTGCCGATTTCGAGGAGACAGACAAGGTTGTAAAGCAGATACATGCAGATTTCGGTTCTATCGACGTGCTGGTGAACAACGCCGGCATCACAAAGGACGGCTTGATGCTCCGCATGTCAGAGGCACAGTGGGACGCAGTGCTCAACGTGAACCTCAAGTCGGCGTTCAACTTCATCCACGCTTGTGCACCGATAATGCTCCGTCAGCGCAGCGGTTCAATCATCAATATGTCGTCTGTAGTAGGCGTTCATGGCAACGCAGGCCAGTGCAACTACTCGGCTTCTAAGGCTGGTATGATTGGTCTGGCTAAGTCAATCGCTCAGGAGCTCGGCCCCAAGGGCGTACGCGCCAACGCCATCGCTCCGGGTTTCATCGAGACACCTATGACAGCACAGCTGCCTGAGGACGTACGCAAGGACTGGATGAAGAAGATTCCATTGCGTCGCGGCGGTCAGACAGAAGACATCGCAAACGTATGCTTGTTCCTCGCTTCTGACATGTCATCGTACGTTAGCGGCCAGGTTATCCAGGTAGACGGCGGCATGAACATGTAATTCTGTCTGCAAACAGATTTTTTACGATAATCAGGGTGTTTCAAAACTGAACTTATCGGGAGCCCCAACTTCCTTTAACTTCTATTTTGATGCACCCTTTTTGTGTTTTTCAATAACAAGCAAACAATGAAAGTAGTCTACGAAGACAACCACATAATAATAGTCAACAAGTGCAGCGGCGAGATAGTGCAGGGCGACAAGACCGGCGACAAACCGCTATCCGACATCGTAAAGGAGTATATCAAAGAGAAGTATAACAAGCCCGGAAACGTGTTCCTCGGCGTGGTGCATCGACTTGACAGACCCGTGAGCGGACTCGTTGTCTTCGCAAAGACATCAAAGGCGCTGTCGCGACTGAACGACATGTTCCGCACGGGCGATGTGCACAAGACCTACTGGGCGATAACGAAGCGCCGCGACATTGCGCCCGAAGGAACGCTCACCGACTGGCTCACGCGCAACGAGCGACAGAATAAGAGCTACGCCCACGCGAAGGAAGTGCCGGGCGCAAAGAAGGCGATACTGAAGTACAAGGTGCGCTCCGTGTCGGACAACTATATGCTGCTCGAAGTGACGCTGCTCACCGGCAGACACCACCAGATACGCTGTCAGCTGGCACACATGGGATGCCCGATAAAGGGCGACCTGAAGTACGGCGCGCCGCGCAGCAACCCCGACGGAAGCATCTCGCTCCACTCGCGCCGCGTAGAGTTCGTCCACCCCGTGTCGAAAGAACAGATATGCGTTGAGGCGGAAGTGCCGGCAGACCGTCTGTGGCAGGAGATAGCGAGGTAATTCAGGGGCGCAC
>ULJH01029337.1_pt1 | contig 17376 bp, 14 predicted proteins | sample 1950781 | NCBI WGS metagenome assembly ULJH01 (sample SAMEA4835462, study PRJEB28245) | human gut metagenome | biome: gut microbiome; material: fecal sample | place: Denmark | collected 2008 | reverse complement strand
CAGTGCAATCTCCTTATGAGTAAATTCCCACCATGCCTTGTATTCAACGCTGTATTTCTAACTCCGTCCATCCAACTGTAAAACAGAACAAGTTTATCATGTTTAAAGAGATAAAAAAAGGCGATGTCCTTCTCCTTGCTGCTTTCCTTGCAGCAGCGCTTCTGATTGCACTGTCTCCGGCTCTTCGCAGCACGCTTTCTTCTCATCGAAATCATCAAGAAGAAAATGCTGTCCTCGAGATACGTATTGCCGGGGATTTGTATGGTTCCTACTCCCTGTCTGAGGATCAGACCCTGGAGATTCATAGCAGCTACGGGAACAATACGCTGACCATCTCGGGCGGAACCGCAACCATGACAGCCGCTGACTGCAAGAATCAGATCTGCATCCGATCCGGCGTGATCTCAAAGCCCGGTCAGATGATTGTCTGCCTCCCTCATCGGCTGAGTGCCGAAATTCTCCCGGCGTCCGAAATTCTCCCGCCCTCCGTTGAAGCTCCGGACTCCGACACAGATGCAAACTCCGACGCAGGTTCCGACTTCAGTCCATACTACGATGCCATAGTGAGGTAAACAGGCAGGAACTATGAAGAACTCATCCATCAATAAGAATCCCCTTTCCGTAAAACAGCTGACAACCTTTGCCATGCTCGCAGCTCTTGCCTTTGTGCTCTCCTTTCTGGAATCACTCATTCCCTTTCAGCCGGGACTTCCGGGGATAAAGCTCGGTCTTGCCAATCTTGTTGTCGTCTTTGCTCTCTTTCGCTTGGACACGCGTGCGGCTCTTTTCATCAATGCAGTCCGCATTCTGCTTGCAGGCTTCCTGTTCTCAGGCCCCTTTGGCATGCTCTATTCTGCAGCCGGTGCCGCAGCAAGCCTTGCTTCCATGAGCCTTCTCCTTCGCATCAACCGCAAAAGAAAACAGGCCGGTAAATCCGACCTGTTCTCCATTCTCGGCGTCAGCATGACCGGAGGCGTCTTCCATAATCTCGGCCAGCTGTTCATCGCGATTTTGCTTCTTTCCAGCTTAAATCTTGTCTATTACTTCCCTGTCATGATCCTCTCCGGTATCATAACCGGACTGATCAACGGAATGATTGCCCACCTGCTCATTCAGGCGCTTCCAAATTGATATCCTCCAAAGTGACACTCTTCTTGTCATAATATTCTGCAACCGTCCTGTTAATCCAGTAGTCGGGATCCTCTGTCAGCTCAAGCCCATACAGGAACAGAAGATACGGCCGTTCGCTCACCGCCTTCACGACGACATCCTGCCCGTCCGTTGCCGGATCATTCAGAAGAGCCGCTCTTTCCTTCATCTCCCTGTCGTAGCGCTGCGCCTCACCGATCAGAAGAGACCTGGCCGCACACAGGCTGGTCAGAGTCTCCCGATTCTCTCTCGGCAGCACATAGTACATTCCTGTAAACAAGACGATAAACGCAACAATCGATACCACCCATCGGGACAGCCAGGGCACTTCTGAACATGCCTGTTCCCGGAGCGCATGATAAACCTTTCCGATAAGAAAAAACTCCGATACCGCGCCAAAGGTGACCATGTAGAAGAACCGCACATCCTCCACCCGCATGGGGCCGCCGTCTCCATAGACGTACACCGTCGGCGCATAGCTTGCCGCATAAATCAGAAAGAAAAGAAGAAGCACCGGCATTGCAGGAAGTGACCAGAAGTCGTTCCCACGCTTCGTTTCCTCCGTATCCCATTCCCGGACGAGAAGCAGGAAAAAAGGAAGAAGAAGCGCCAGAAGCAAGAGAAGCATAACACCCGTCTGCTGCTGAATACTCTGTCCTGCAAGGGAAATTGAATGAATGACTGCCTGTACCAGAGAGCCGGTCCCGTAGCTTCCCTCCTGCTCCATCCGAACTCCGTTTCCCGGAGCCAGCACACTCACAGCAAGGCCAAGAACTCCCGAAACAAGAATCGCCAGATACGGAATCCATCCCCTCCTTCGCCGAACCAGAAGAAACAGTGCAAACGAAAGAACAAGTAAAAGGTTCACAAGTGCCGTAGCATAGTTTCCTCCCATCGACAGGAAGGAAAGGATTGCTGCAGGCACCAGCTTCGGAGCAGAAAGCTGCTCCTCCCGGTAAATCTGAATCAGCACGGCAGAAAGCAGCAGCATGGATGTATAAAACGGCAGATAATTCACCGCTCCATCCCACCAGAAAAACATGTCAAGTGCCCGGGGAACCAGCTGAATCATCACAAGCGAAGTTACACAGGCCGCGATATCTGCCAGCATCCGCTGTCTTCTCTGCGTCTGTGAATCCGCCCGCCGTCCGAACAGCGTTCTCCAGAAGACCAAATTGGAAACAATCAATAATCCAAAGGTAATAAATGCGACCGCTGCATACCAGGAATCTCCGAATGCTACCGGATCCAGAGTCCCCAGAATCACTGCCGTAAAGCATCCCTGCCAGGAAGTGTAGCTCCAGTGAAGCTGCTTCAGGCAGCCCTGGAAAAATCCCAGAAGACTGCCTGTCGCCTCCCACGCATGATGCGGGTAATTGGAAAATGCATAGTCATCCGCGCTGGCATGATTGTAAAAAGAAATGACAGCGAGCGGAATCAGACTCACAATCAAAACAATCCGGAAGAAAAGATGCCAGAACTCCAGACTCCGGAAGAACGCTCTCCCCGTTGTCCTTTTTCCCGGGCTCTTTCTGATTATTCTCATATTGTCTGTACTCTCCTTGCCTGCGTCATGCCTTCTTCGCAAGATCCAGAATGGCATGCTTCGGACACTTCGCCGCGCACTCGCCGCAGCCGATGCACTTCGCCGGATCAATCACTGCCACATTGTCCACGACATGGACCGCATCATGCTGGCAGGTTCTCTCACACATCCGGCATGCAATGCAGGAGGTCTTGCAGACTGCCATCGCTGCCTTGCCAAGATCCTTGTTGGAGCACTGAACGAAAACCTTCTCCGAAACAGGCTTCAGTGAAATCAAATGCTGCGGGCAGGTCTTAATGCACTTGCCGCAGGCAGTACATACATCCGGATTGACCACCGCGACACCATCGCAGAGATGGATGGCATCAAACTCACACGCATTCACACAGTCGCCCAGGCCGATGCAGCCATAGGGACATTCCTTCGAGCCTCCGAACAGAGTTTTTGCTGCCGCGCAGCTCTCCACTCTTCCGGAATACTCATACAGGGGCTTCGCATTCTCCTTTGTTCCGTTGCAGGCAACAAAGGAAACCTGACGCTCCACATCTCCCGCGGTTGTTCCAAGCGTTGCCGCAAGCTTTGCCGCAACCGCAGGACCGCCGACCGCGCACTTCGTACAGGGAACCGGCTCTGCTGCATTCTTATTCGCAAGAGCATGTGCGTAGTCATCGCAGCCCGCATATCCGCAGCCGCCGCAGTTCGCACCGGGAAGCTCTGCGCGCAGATCCAGAAACAGCTGATCCTCCTTCACCGCAAATACCTTCGACGCATAGGAAAGAAGGACTCCGGCAATAAGACCAACCACAAGGATCAGTACAATTGCAATAATGATCAAATTCATAATGATACCTCTCCTAACCGATCCTTTCAGACCATTCAGATCATTCCCGAGAATCCCATAAACGCCAGAGACAGAATTGCCGCTGTGGTAAGAATAATCGGAACTCCCTGAAATGCCTTCGGAATCGCTGACTGATCCTGAAGCTTCGTGCGGACGCCGGCCATGATCATCATGGCAAACCAGAATCCAAGGCCCCCGCCAAAGCCCTGCAGAATCGCATAGACATATGCCGCGCCAAAGGATCCGACTGCAGCAACCGTGTAATCCTCGGTATTGGAAATGCAGACACCGAGAACTGCGCAGTTTGTGGTAATCAAAGGCAGATAGATACCAAGCGAGGTATACAGTGCCGGCATGTTCTTCTTCATGAACATCTCGATAAACTGCACCAGTGCCGCAATAACCAGAATGAAGACGACCGTCTGCATGTACTCAATCCCGCAGGACAGAAGAAGCTGCTGAATCGGGAAGGTCACGATGGAAGCAAGTCCCATGACCAGAGTAACCGCAATGCCCATGCCCTTTGCACTGTCCAGATCCTTGGAGACGCCAAGGAAGGGACAGATACCCAGAAACTGTGCCAGCGGATAGTTATTGACAAGGACCATCGAGATGATGATCAGAATCATTTTGGTAAAGCTCATGATCACTTCTCCTCCTTCTCAGATGCCGGAGCAGAAGCTACGGCCGCCTTTGCGGCAGCGCTCTTCTCCTCTGCTGCCTTTGCGATCTTCATCGCTTCCTTCGTCTTCTCATCCACCGCGCAGGCGCCGCTCTCCAGTGCCTTTCTCTCCGGAGAGCAGGAGCTCTCCATCGCGCAGGCGCTGCAGCCGAAGTCCTTGCGAATCTTCGACTTGTCTCTGGTAAGATGATGTACCGCTGCCATCACGCAGGCGAAGACAAAGAAGCCGCCGGGAACCATCGTCATGATGGACATGCCGGGAATGAAATTTGACAGGATCGGAATTCCCTTGAAGCCGGGTGCGAGACCGAACCAGTCGCCTGCAAGCCAGGTTCCGGAGCCCAGAATCTCACGGATGGAGCCCATCACGCACAGCGTCAGCGTAAAGCCAAGTCCCATGCCAAGGCCGTCCAGCGCCGAATCTCCCATTGTGTTCTTCGATGCAAACATCTCGGCACGTCCGAGAATGATGCAGTTTACAACGATCAGAGGCAGATACAGACCAAGTGCCGAATACAGAGACGGCACAAACGCCTGAAGAAGCATCTGCACGATGGTAACAAAGCCCGCAATAACCGTAATGAAGCAGGGAATGCGGACCTTATCCGGAATCAGCTTGTGGAGCGCCGAAATTACAATGTTCGAGCAGACCAGAACCGCCGTCGCCGCAAGTCCCATGCCAAGACCGTTCTCTACCGAGGTCGAGGTTGCCAGCGTCGGGCAGGTACCGATGACCAGCACCAGAACCGGATTTTCCTTAATAAAGCCATTGGTCAGGATGCTTAATTTTGATTTCTTCTGAACTTCTTCCATTACTGAGCACCTCCTAACGCCTTATACTGATCGAGCGCCAGATATACGCCCTTATGAATGGCGGTGCCAGAAACCGAAGCGCCGGTGATGTACTGGAACGCCGCTCCGCCTGACGTCACAGAAGTCTCCTTCTTGACATCCTGAGCAGTCAGCTCAGTGAGTCCGTCATACTGTGCCAGATATTCCGGCTGTGCATCCTTGGAGCCGACACCGGGCGTATCTGCACTGTCTGTCACCTTGACACCCGTGATCGAGCCATCCGAGGTAAGGCCAACCATCATCGTAAGATCTCCGCCGAAGGACTTTGTCACAACCGTAATGACATAGCCCGCGCCGTTGTCTGCCTGATAAACCTCTGTCACCTTTGCCGACTGATCCTCCGATACCTGAAGATCCGTATCCATGGCGGTAAAGGAATCCGCATCGGTCAGAAGTTCCTTTCGCGCTGCCGTTGCAGCTGCCTCCTGATTCTTCACAATAATCGGTGCGGAAATAAAATTCGTGATTGCAAGAAGTGCTGTCGTCACCACGCAGATGACCACCAGAATCACAACCGGATAGACATACTCCCTGCCGAAATTCTCTTCTGCCGAAGCTGCATTTGTTCTCTTACTCATGCCTTTGCACCTCCCTTCGCCTCATCGGCGGAAGCGCTCCCGGCCGCCTTGGCTGCAGCCTTCTTCGCTGCCTTCTCTGCCCTGGCAATTCCGTAATACTGACGCTCCACAAAGCGGTCAATCAAAGGAGTCATCACATTCATGAACAAAATCGCGAAGGATACCCCCTCCGGATACGATGCGAACAGACGGATGATCATGGTAAAGACACCGCATCCGATCGCATAAATAATCTTTCCGATGTTCATAATCGGCGAGGTCACGTAATCCGTTGCGCAGAAGAACGCACCGAAGAACACGCCGCCTGCCAGGATCTCATATACCGCCATACCAAATGCACCATACTGTCCTGCTCCGCCGACACATGCATAATAAATCAGCGAGAACACAAAGACCGTTCCGATGAACGTCAGAGGAATCAGCGGACTGATGACCTTCTTCCAGATCAGGAAAATACCGCCGATCAGAATCGCAATCGTGCAGGTTTCCCCCATCGCGCCCCCAATGTTGCCGATCAGCAGATCCGTAAGCGAAGGAAGGCTGGCTGCTCCGTCAGCAAGCTCTCCTAAGGGAGTTGCACCAGTCACCGCATCGGTACTGATCACCGCCTTCTGGAAGCGGGTGAGCGGCCAGGTCGTCATATAAGACGTAAAGGACAGCAGCAGAACAATTCTGCCGACAATCGCAGGATTTGCAATGTTCTTGCCAATGCCGCCGTACAGACATTTCACAATGACGATTGCCACCGCGCAGCCAATGGCTTCCATCCAGATCGGGAAGTTTGCAGGCAGGTTCAGTGCAAGAATCACACCCGTCACCGCAAAGGAGCAGTCACCGGTGGTATCACGCTTCTTCATCAGTCTGTTGTACAAATACTCGGACACGAAGCAGAACAGAGCCCCCAGAATCACACGGAGAAGCGCTCCGATTCCAAAGTACACCGTCGCCATGACCGTTGCCGGAAGCAATGCCAGAACCACATACTGCATCGTTTTCTTCGTATCCAGTGTCGTCACAAGATGCGGCGAAGCGGATACGGTCAGATCGGTCTTAAATTTACTATCTGCCATTTTTGCCAGCCTCCTTTACCAGATTCTTCGCCAGCTTGTTATAGAATGCGAGCGGTCTGTGTGCAGGACATACATAAGAGCAGGAGCCGCACTCCATGCACTGCATAACCTGGAGATCCTGCAGCGTCTTCACATCCTTATGCTGATAGGCATCTGCAAACTTCGTCGGCAGAAGGTTAAACGGACAGGCCGTATGGCAGCGTCCGCAGTTGATGCAGGCCGTCTCCTCCGGAATTACCGCAAGGTCCTCCGAGAACGCAAGAATGGCGTTGTTCGCCTTGACAACCGGAACCTCATCCGAAAAAATCGCTCGTCCCATCATCGGGCCGCCGAGAAGAATCTTCTTCGGCTCCTTCTTGTAGCCGCCGCAGAATTCTATGATGTCATGTACCAGTGCGCCGTTCGGAACCATCACGTTCTTCGGCTCTGCAACAGCGTCACCGTCAACGGTCAGACGCTTTCTGACAAGCGGAACTCCGTCCTTCAGGTACTGACCGACAAATGCCGTGGAGGTAATGTTCGACACAATGACACCCAAGGACGCCGGAAGAACACCTGCATCACACTGCTTACCGGTCACTTCATAAATCAGGACACGCTCTGCGCCCTTCGGGTAGCGGGACTGCAGCGGGAAAACATGGAAGCCCTCCAGATTCTGCTCCCTGATCATCTGATTGAACTTATCAATGGCATTCTGCTTGTTGACCTCGATGGCGATGTAGACATTCTCTGCGATCAGCCACTTCTTCAGTGCCAGCGCGCCGTCAATAACATTCTGCGCATCCTCCAGCATCGTCCGGTGATCGGAGGTAATAAAAGGCTCGCACTCCGCGCCGTTGATGATCAAGGTATCAATATCGATTAAGTTCTTCGGATTAAACTTCACCCAGGACGGGAAGGATGCCCCGCCAAGACCAACCAGGCCCGATGCACGCATTGCCTTGATGAACGCAGGCTGATCCTCAATGACAGGCGCCTTCAGATCCTCCGCCATCTCCTGCTTCCCATCCGGCTCGATGCAGACCAGGGTATCCTGCCCGCCCATGGCATTGCGGATCGTCTCGATTCCGGTCACCGTACCGGAAACCGAAGCATGCACGGGAACACTAAGGAAAGCATCCGTATCGCCGATCAGCTGACCGACCTTCACGTAGTCTCCCTTCTTCACCAGCGGTTTGCAGGGAGCACCGATGTTCTCAGACATGGACAGCTTCACAACAGAAGGAAGCGGCATGACCTCGGTGGCCGAATCGCAAGTATGCTTGTAGTGCCCGGCATCAATACTTGTCAGATGTTTCTTCTGAAATATCATGTATGATACCTCCTCATAAGATAGAGTAAAAAACCGCGAAGGTCCGGTTTCATAATTCCAGACCCTCACGGTTATCATTATAGCCTTTGTTTCCGTCAAATTGAACAGTGAAAATAAAACGGACTTGCCAGATTTTGTTGGTTTGTGGTCATATTTGAAGGTTTCTCCGGAAGATCTTATTCCGACACCTTTACCACGGTCACGCCCCACACATTGGCCACAGATCCAGCAGCCGGATACACCGGCATTGCCGCAGCCTCCGGTGAATGATAAATCGTCTCCAGCGTGTCACCTTCTGCGTAATTCATATTCACACGAAGCTGCTGTTCAAAAAAATGTGACCAGCAGAGGCGATTGAGCTCCACGTTTCCGTTCCAGCTTCCGTACTGTGCATAAGGATTTGCCTTCTGGTACAGCTCCGTTCTGACAAACAGCGGAGAATCTGCAGGAGCCCCATATACCAGAACCACATTTTCCGTATAATCGACTCCGGAAATGGCCAGCACATCCATCACATTATCCGCCAGAGAAAAGGAGGCCTGTCTTCCAACATACATCGCATACTGATCAACGGCCGCCTGTCCTGCTGCACCATAGCACAAAAGGAAAATACCTGCTGCCAGTATCCATGAAGCTCCCTTGTGAAGAATCTTCATATCCGAAAGCTCCGTCCAGAAGCACAGAACAAGCGGAAGCGTCAGTGCCATCCCGGCTGTCATCTGCATCATGGTTTCCGATCCGGCTGCAAGAAAAAAGAAGCTGTTTGCAAAAACCGGCAGCAGCAAGATACCCAGAAGCATCACAAGTCCGCGAAGCCAGCCGCCCTTTTTCACAACGCGAATGACAAGTCCGATGCATCCGGCCGCCGGAACCAAATACAGGAGGTAAAACCATCTGCTGCCCTGAAGCGCGCTGAAATGATACCCGTTGTTCCCGTAATAGAAGCAAAACGATGAATATGTATGGCGAATTGCCTTCGGAAGACCAGCCAGCACACCGGAAAACGTAATTGCATCCGCGCCGTTGTAATCCGACATCGTCTCCTGAAAATAAGCAAGATTTACCTGCAGAAAAGCTTCATACAGAACAGCACCCAAAATCAAGGCAAGCAGCATACGAAGCACAAAATACCAGGGACGTCTCCCCCTCTTCTCTTCCCGGGCGAGCATGAAAAGGAAAAGGACGAGTGCCGTCACACAGGTAACTCCAAGGGAAGCCTGGTAGCAGCCCATCATCACCGAAATGACCAGTCCGGACAAAAGAACCTGCAGAACCTTCCCTCTCCTGCTGCCACGATCCCCTGCCGCGATCCATACCGCAAGAACGGCCAGAAGAAACGAAGTCGAAAAGGTAATCGACATGTAGCTGTAAGAAAGCTGGCACAAAACTGCAGGGGACGACAGAAACAGCATTGCGGCTGCATACGCCAGAACCCTCATTCGCAGCTGCAGAACGGAAACAATCAGCAGGATTCCTGCGACAAAAAATGCCAGCGAAACAATCGTCGGCAGCGGATCCAGTGAAACATTCATCCGAAGTTTGTCCAGATAAGGCCAGAACCACCGTCCGATTCGCAGCTCCGCAGCCCCCGCCGCATGGTCGTCCTGATCCCACATTCCATCCATGCTGTTCGTAAGACGAAGCACGATCAGCGGGGAATACAGGAGAAGGGCATAGATGTATAGAATTATAAACTCTCTTTGTTTATTTCTTATTATATTGCTAAATTTATGCTGTACATTCATCTATGATTAACCCCCCGTGAGTTTGATGACTTCCACGCCATAAATATTCTGAGCAGAACCCACTGCCGGATAACACGGCATTTGAGAAAGCTCCGGCATATTATTTATCGTTTCCAAAGTGTCACGCGTCACAAAAGACACCTTTAATCTTAAATAATCAGAATAAACCTTTTCCCAAATCTGATTGTTCAAGCCCACTTCATCTGTCCAGCTTCCGTATTTCGCATACTCATTTGCCTTCTCATAAAGCTCCGTTATCGAAAATGTCTGAGATTCCTTTGCATTTCCAAGAATCATCACACTTCCGTTAGCGTAATCATAGCCTTGTGCGTTCATGACATGCAGAATTTCCCTCGCAAGTGTACCGGTCGCCTGGCGCCCAGCATACATCGCATACTCATCCGTCAGCGACATTGTCGCCGATGCTAACAGTAAAGCAGTGCAGCCCAGTGTTACCGCACATGAACACAGTTTCTCCTTGAAACGCTTTTCTGTCCTGTCGGAACTAACGTCGCTTGGCCAACAGCTTCCCCACAACATATATATCAATGGAATCACAAGGGTCATCGGCACAATCATCTGAATATGGCACTCGGATTCAGGAGCAAGTAAATAAAAGCTGTTCGCAAACACAGGAATCAGAATCGTACATACCAGAAACAGGATTCCATTCACAAGATTCTTTTTCACCGTTCTCAGAAACAAAATCAAAAGAACAGCAATTGGGATCAAATACAATAAACGTATTCCAAAGGTTTTCTGGCCTCGAAAAATCAGAAAAGTCCCATTCCAAAAGGTAGCATGAAAGGTTTCATATGCATGAGCCACTCCCATGGGAAGATGAACGATCAGATAGGCCGGTGTTAAGTCAGAAAACCCCTGATAATCTGCCGGCTCAACATGAAATATCTGCTCATGCAGGTTCAACCCTATCAGGTAGAAAACACCTCCGACAAGCAAGGAGATAAACATTTTCCCTGCAAAATGCAAAGCTTCTTTTCGAGACTGAATCAAGTCATCGGATGTCGTATCGTTACTTTCTATACTTTCATCTTCCCCTGTCAACTTTTTCATCACATAGAAAAGTGCTGTCAGACAGGAAAGTCCAAGGGATGCCTGATAACAGCCCATCATGACCGCTATCACAACTCCCGCTATAAGGGTTGATCGAATTCCATATTTCTGATCCCGTCTCTCTGCAGCCAGAGTAACCAGATTGACTCCCAACACCGCCATTACAGCAGAAAATGCAAATGTAATCGACATATAGCTAAACGAGAGCTGACACGTAATTCCTGTACTTGCAAGAAACAACATCGATGCCAGATAGGTTCTCTTATTCCAGGAAAGACGCATCACTCTGGCAAGAAGCAGCACCATTCCAACAAATCCTGCTGCCGCCAAAAGATTGGGTAAAGGATCCAGAGAAATTCCAAATCTTGCATGATCCAGATAGGGCCAGAACCATCTTCCATTGGAAAGTTCCCACGCTCCTGCCATATAGTCATCCTGATTCCACAAACCATCATACTGATTTGTAAGGCGAAGAAAAATCAGCGGAGAATACAGGAGAAGGGCATAGATGTATAGAAGCAGAAAAGGTTTCTGCTTGCTTCGGATTGATTCTTTAAGTTTACTCTGTACATTCATACTTATTTACACTCCAGCCACTACTCACTGCTGTTAGTCTCTCGGCACGCAGACAACCGATTCCTTGCTATAGTACCTGGCGTAAACTCTGCTTGACCAGGCATCCTCATCCTCCAGCGGCACCATCAGCATAAACGGTCCCTGATCATCATTCATAGCCGGAAGCTCCGCCCGGGAGACCGAAGGGTCCTCCAGAATAGATAACCACTCTTCCATCTGCTCTCGATAATCTGCCAACGCGCCACTTTGAACATAACGGATGCAGGTGTAATCTACCGTTCCGCCGATGATATGCCGGTAGAAAAGAGCACACAGGAAAAGTACCAGAACGCAGGCATATCCTTCAATCGGGTGCCCCGACTTCCGAAGTATGTCCGGATGTTGCTCCGCATAGATCCTTTTAAAATAGACCGTGATCCCTGCAAGACAAACCGTCATGGCTGTCACCGAGATCAGCCAGTACGAATCCGGAACTCCTCCGGATGGATCTGCCTCCGCATAGATGACAGGAGCACGGACCAGACAGCTGATTCCAAGGCCAGCAGCGGCAAGCAGCAATGGGTGCCGCACTCTCCACAGGGCGCGCTCGGTGTCCGTACATCTCCACGCAAACAGGACAATCAGAATAACCAGAAGAATCAAGGGCCGCACCCGCAGGAAATCCCCGATGCTCTCTGTCACACCTTCCTGAACACATCCGGCTAAGGTCCGGAATACCTTTGCAAAGGAAAAACCAAACTCCTCTCCGCCCCGGTTCTTGTTTCCAGGTGCCATCGCACTAAACGCAAACCCCGCCATCTCCAACAGAAAAGGAAGCATCAGCCACAAGATGCGTTTTACATTGTGCTTTTGAATTAACCCGCCGACAATCAAAAGGAAAAACCAGACTGCCGCCAATACCACCTCCGGATATCCGGCACCTCCCAGATAAGCCATTCCAAGAAGATCCCCGATCAGAAAACGAAATCTTCCGCTCTCCAACCATCGAAGAGACCAGCCCATACACATCATGGTGATCCCGTAGGGTACCATATAATGAGCCACACTGGTCCACCAGAACAGCCCGCATTTATCATTGGGTAAATACTGGATAAGCAGCGTTCCCAGAAGAAATGCCAGTGTCCATCTGCCGGAACGCTTCATCCCAAGAAGCCGCAGTACGATATGCAGGAAATACCAGGTCCCCGCAAGAATACAGAGCAGTGCCACCGCAACGGTCAAAGGATACCACTTATTCCCCCATACGCCTGGCTGAAGAGAGAACAGCGCAATTGAGGACCACGTCCCCTGCCAGGAATACCAGGTTCCTCTTACAGAATCTGCAACTGCACGCAAAACACCTCCAGGCCCCTCTCCCCGCATCAGTGCCATATGAACTCCGACACTGTAATTCAGGTCATCTCCCGTGGAGCGTACAAAAGGTGCCACCCAAAGGACAGGAAGAAGTGAGGCTATGAAAATACCGCCAAATATAGCAGCAACACCGTTCTGTAGTATATTTGTATGCTTTTTCATGTTCTTATCGCGTCCTTATTCCTGTATTTGTACCGTCCATTTCTGAAACTCACTTCCATCAAACGGCTGAAGGAAGATATCCCCGGATAGATCCCTGGTCAATGCAAGCTCCGTCTCTTCATAAATATGTATGAGATAATATCGGTCTTCCTCATCAGACCTCCTGAGGTACCAGCTCTGTGCTGCCGTATATACGCACGGAGACAATTCCGCATGGGCCCATTCCGTGTCGGCATCTGCCAGAGAAGCATCATCCGCTGTAAGTGCTCTTTCGTCAGAGGATATCAGACAACAATGGTTATCATAATCTGAGAAAACAAGAGACAGCCTTTCCTCCAGACCTTCCAGATCAGCATTCTCCAGACGTACGTAGCTGTGATCCTGAAGATACTGCTGATAACTTATTGTATCTTCTCCGCGAAGAAATATCGATGAAATCGCTTCGCTTTTTCTTCCAATGAGTAAAAGCACAGATATTAACAGCAGTGTTCCCCACATCCGGATGAACCGACACGGGCGCATTCTCTCATATCCATATACCGATAAAGGTATCAGACACATAAAATGAACCAGCGTATACTGAGCCTTCGCTTCCCAAAAGGAATAAAACAAAAAGCCTCCAATGACGCAGCATGCCAGGAAAAGATCCTCGGGCTCTCTCTTATCCCGATACGCTCCCTTCTCTTTGGGCAATATACAAAGAACTGCCCCGAAGAGAATCGCAAACTGCAGAAAATTCAGCCCTGAATTCAGAAGGGCATTTCCGCCAGGCGAAAAAATCCAGTTTATAATTCTCGAATACTGAACCGTACGTCTGGCATGCTGTACAATCCAAAAAGACTGAAAATCAGGGTTGTTCCATTGCGAAGCATTTTTCCCAGAAAAAAAAGACAGAGCATACATTGGGTGATCTCGAAAGAATTGCACTCGTTCCGCCAGATCCTCCTGTGCAATCAGCTTTTGTCTCTCCCCGCTCGAATTTGCCTCAGAGTAAGTGTTCAGACCATACCCATTGTACCAACCATCATACCGCTCTGAATTTTCCTGAAGTCCCATCGTAACCCAGGACCATGGGGAAAGTCCGCTGCTGATATCGCGCCCGGTAATTGCAGCAGCCGCTTTATTAATGACACGCTGCGAAAACAATAGCACAACAAACAGAACACCTGCAGCACACAGCGCCCTGAATGTCCAAAGCAGATTATACCTTCCCTTTTCTCTTTTCAAAAGGGACAGGAATACATAGATCAGTAATGCGATGAGAAAGATCCGGTAATTTGTTTTTACAGCTACTGCCGCAAAAGCGTCGGTTCCCAAAAGGCACAAATCTGCAGCCACGCATCGCACCTGTTTCCATCTGCTCTCTTTGGAATGAACTTTCGTGTCACCCCATAGCAGTTTCCGAAGGCGGCGCAGCGCACGGATACTGAATGCAAAGCCAAGAAGTGTTCCATACACATATGTCGTATACAAAATCGCAGGAAGGAACAGAATTCCCACCGCAATAATGGTAAGTCCTGCAAATCGGGAATGTCCGGTTTCATCGGAAAGTGAGGCAAAATCATGATAAACACTGAGAAGTGCAGCCACATTCATAAGCTGAAAGATCAGATAATTGTAAGAACCAAAGATATGAGCAAGTCCGTATAACAGAAGAACGATTCCAATCTGATTGGGATACCAATCCAGATACTGGCCTCTGTCAAATCCATAATAGTCCCCATTCATCATGGAATTCGCCATATCACAAATAAAGCGCTGGTCTCCCCTTGGTACCACCTGAAGAATCAGCACAATGACAGTACTAAGAACCGCCAGCGTAAGCAAGAGCCTTTTTCTCCACTTACAGGAATACTCTTCGCTCTCATTGATATGGCGAACAAACCGCTGAATTCTCTCTGATTTCTGATAAACAGTTACACCGCCAAAACAAATCAGTGCCACCAGAGCCAGCTGCAGAATCATATGATCCTTCAGCAGATAGCTGTGTTCATTTGCGTCAATGGCAGTAGACGAGAACCCTGCCAGAAGCAACAGATAACAAGAAAGTGCCGCATACAAAACGGTAATAAAAATACTGATCATCCGATACATAACTATTCTCTACCTGCGATTCTTCTTCGATAAATAAAAAAACAAATCGGTAATAACAACCATTCCGGCGTAAACAGATACTCCAAGCGTTCTGTATACCAATCTCGGATGCATATGACTGTGATTCGCAGTAAAGCAAAACCACAGCATCGGAAGAAGTGAGATTATTATCAGTTCCACATAAAATCCGTTTTTTCCAATCTTTCCCGATGCCTCCTTCGTGTCCGGCACTGTTTTCCGGTTTCGAAACGACATCCACAATATAATGCCAAGACACAGCAAAAACAGAATCAAATATGGTTTCTTCATCATGCTGTATTTCACAAGATATAAGACAGTCCCTAATCTGGATATCTTTTCTCCCGACTCCTCTGCTGAAGATCTTTCAGCGATTTTGGCCGATGCCTCCACCAGAATGTTCTTTTTGCTGACAATGGATCCGTAAATCCACTTTTGTGCCCACATTCCAGCATAACCAATTCCCCACCAGACAGCCTTCCCGAACAAATCTCCGATTCCACTCCTGACCACAGAAATATTCCTGCGGGAAAACCGTTCTGCAGATTTCAACAATATTGTCGTAATAAGCGGGACACACAGTGTAACAAGCGGATAGGTAAGAAAATCCAGAAATGAGGTGAGCGCTCCAATGAGCATAAAAAAGAGTAAGCTGTCTCTTTGTTTTCGGAACAATAATACGGAAGCTCCGATCGATAGATAAAAGCACGCAGCATACTGAAGACTGACTCCCATTGTTGCCGGATTCCAGAATGCAAGCATTGCCGCACATGCAGGAATGTAACGTGAAAGTCCCCTCTTCTGCATCAAAAACAGGAGAAGCAGCATGAGGCCAAATTCAAGGATCTGATTCAGAATCCGAAAGTCCGCATAGGTCAGAATCAGAAATAGCGGTTTTAAAAGGACAAGGTATCCATGCCAGTAAATCGGATACACATCTATCTGAGCCTTACTCAAGTCGTTGCTATTTAGTGTTTCAAAAAGGATCAGTCCTCCCGCATCCTGTCCGGGAATTGCATAATTCGGAGCCCACACTGCATCCAGTAAGGGATCCCCGGATTGATATACCGTTTTCGCCAGCATCAGGTCATCTGTAGAATTATCAAGAATTGCACTGACATAACCATCTGCATATTGATACATTGCCGTTTCCTGCAGAAGAATGTCCGCTCCGCTTTTGACATGATTTCGTATACGATCAACCGGAAGCATATAACTCAGATAGATTAACAGCATTCCTGTCAGCCCGCACAGAAAAAGCAATGTCATTCTTTTCGTTGTTTTAACAACCTGTTGTCTCATCCGTATTCACCTGTTTCGCTCGCATTCCATTTTAAGAATGATACGAATTCTGTTCGAGCTTCTGATATAACGCAAACCGCGAATTCTGAAAAACACACTGGTAGTTCCCTGATGAATCCAGCACCCGCTGAATGCCAGGCTGTTCATTGTATACACTCATCAGAACATAATCGGCCAGTGCCAAGCGTTCCGGATTATCATCATCCCAATAATAGGCAAATACATCTGTGTAGTAATACAGTACCCTTGGCTTCAGGAAATAAACGACATCCTCCGAATTCAGGTTGCTGCGAATATAGGCAAAGGTCTCCTGTGTTTCCTCATTCATAACATCATCCATGCTGTAATCTCTGACCTGCACCGCATAGACCGCAGTCAGTGTCTGTGCCGCGATCATAATGAGTATGGACAAAGCGGCTGCTCTTACTATGCTGCAAATCCACACAGGTCTCACACGCTCCACAATCCACGAGACAGCGTAATAAGAAAACAGTACCATCAAAGGGAAAAATGTCAGTACAAACGAAGAGCGATAATAATCATAAAACAGAAGCATCAGGATCATGCCGCACACATAGAATCCATAGTACAGCTCTTCCTTCCTCTTCAAAACGATACCAAAGGCTGTGAGAACCAGCAGCAATGTCCCGCAGGCACATACAATCACCGATACAATCGGCCGGACTCCGCTCCCGAAAAAGCTCTGGAATATCCCGAAATACCATCGGATTCCATTTTGAAAGCGCCATGAGGAAAATGTGAAATAATCCTGATAGGAGCCGCCGGAGGGAAGAAGCAGTGCGTTGGAAAGCCTCATACTAAGTGCATATGACAGATAGGGAAGCAGGAGGATGCTGACATCTCTCTGCCAGCCATGATTTCTTTCCTTTCTGCTGATCAGAAATTTTCCGGCGCATACCAGGTCATAGGCGGCCAATGCAAGCAAGAGCCCTTCACACAGGGTCTTTGTCATCACGGCGCAGCAAATCCCGATTCTTAATATATGAGTAGAGGCTTTCATA
>ULJH01043801.1_pt1 | contig 17500 bp, 18 predicted proteins | sample 1950781 | NCBI WGS metagenome assembly ULJH01 (sample SAMEA4835462, study PRJEB28245) | human gut metagenome | biome: gut microbiome; material: fecal sample | place: Denmark | collected 2008 | reverse complement strand
GATCCCTCCTGGACGCTCTCCTGCACAAGGATCGATGAGATGCCCCAGCAAAATCTCCCAGATTATCACGGGGATCATGGAACCGATTGCTACACGGGATACCGCCGCTCCTTGGCGCATGCCTGGGCTACGGGGATCCTCCCCTTTGTCATCGAGAACGTTTTGGGCATCCACGTCCAAGAAGATGGAAGCGTCGTTTTCCATCCTTCCCTCGCTTCCGCCCCCAGCGCGTATCATCTCTCCTTCCCTCACCGAGGAAAGACCATCGTAATCGAAAAAGAAGAAGGGAAAGACCCCATACAAAAATAGGGAATTCGTTCCCCGTTCTCCACTATTTTGCCAAAACAGCAGGAAAGGAATTCTATGAATCCGAAATCCACAGGAAGAGTCACCATCCCAACCGATGCGAATTTCGTGGAAGGGAGCAAGGAAATCGCCGCCCTTTGGGGCGCGGATGCGGTCCGCGATTGCGATGGGGTATCCCTGCCCAAAAACGCCAAGGAAATCGCCCCGAAGGTTTATAACACGTATTTCGTCGTGCGCGGAGATAACGCGTGGGGGCGGGCCCATCCCGAAGAAGCCCAACGGATGTTCCTCGAAAGCAATCGGAAAACCGCGGAAGGCACCTCATTGACCATCGATGTGATGGAAGGATTCCTAAGCGATGAAATCGACCCGGATTATGAGGCGCTCGATCGCTGGCAAGTTTGGGATAGAACGGCCAATAAAGAAGTCAAAGGCTGGGAAATCCAGGAAGGGAAAGTGGTCATACCGACCATTCCGTTCCATCGCTATTCGGTGGATTTCCTCGCGCGCATCACTTGGCATCCCGTCCAAATCTACAATTACATCACCAACCAATGGACCTGCGAAAAACAGCTTTGCTACGACCCAGCGTATCCCAATACCCAAAAATACATTCGGGAATATCTCCAACGTTGGCTCGATGAGCATCCCGAAACCAACGTGGTTCGCTTCACCACCTTCCTCTACCAATTCAACCTCGTTTTCAACGGCAAAGGGAAAGAAAGAATGGTGGATTGGTTCGGATATGGCGAAGCCTGTTCCATTCCCCTTCTAGAAGGGTTTGAGAAAGAAACGGGGATTCATCTCGTCGCGGAGGATTTCGTGGACGCGGGACGCTACAACACCCCATTTAAAACCCCGAGCAAGAAATTCGCTGCCTACATGGATTACGTCCAACGTTTTGTCTCGTCCATCGTTTCCAGCCTTGTGGAAATCGTCCATCGAAACGGGCGAGAAGCCATGATGTTCCTCGGCGACGATTGGATTGGAGCCGAACCCTATGGGGTGTATTTCCCCTCCATGAAACTGGATTCCGTCGTTGGCAGCGTCGGGGGCGGAGTCACCGTTCGAATGTTAGGAGAAATTCCGGGAGTGAAGGAACACGAAGGAAGATTCCTCCCTTATTTCTTCCCCGATACCTTCTTTCCTGGGAACGAGGACAATGCGGTCAATGAACTCAATCGCAATTGGATGACCGCGCGGCGAGCGCTGCTTCGTTGCCCCTTAGATCGCATGGGTTTTGGAGGCTATCTCTCCTTGGCGGCCCAATTCCCGAAATTCATTTCCCGGGCAGGGGAGATTTGCGATGAATTCCGCCATATCCACGACGCGGCGGCGTTAGCCAAACCCTATTCCGCGTTAAAAGTGGGCATCCTCAACGTTTGGGGGAAACTCCGTTCTTGGATGTCCCATATGGTCGCGCATGAACTTTGGTATCCTTCGATTTATTCCTACCAAGGCGTCTTGGAAAGTTTGTCGGGCCTTCCGGTCGAAGTCGAATTCTTATCCTTTGACGAAATCTTAGAAAAAGGGATTCCGAGCGACATCGACTGCCTCATCAATGTTGGGGAAAAAGGATCCGCATTCTCGGGAGGAATCGCTTGGAGCAATCCGAAATTGATCGAAATCGTTCGTTCTTTCGTCGCTTCTGGCCATGGATTCATCGGAATTGGAGAGCCTTCCGCCTACGTCCATCAAGGAGCTTGCTTCGCTTTGTCCGATATCCTCGGGGTCGAGGAAGAGCTTGGCCAAACGCTCAGCACCGATAAATACAACATAGAAAAGAAACCCCATTTCATCACCGAAGACGTGGTTGGGCCCATCGATTATGGGGAGGGCGTGAAGAATATCTACGCTTTCGAAGGGACGGATGTGCTCGATATTTTGCCATCTCGAGTCCAACGGAACGTCAATTGCGGAGAGGTTCTTCTTGCTGCCAATACCTATTTTGATGGTCGTGGGGTTTATATTGCAGGAGCTCCCTATTCTCCCCAAAACGCGCGCCTCCTCTATCGAAGTTTGCTTTGGGCAAGCCGAAAGGAAAAGGAATTGCACCGTTCCTTCTTAACGAATATTCTCACGGAAATAACCTATTACCCAGGAACTCAGGAATACGCGTTGATCAACAACGCCTCCGAAGAGGTTTCCACCGACTTCTACCGGATGGACGGGAGCAAGGAAAGGGTCATTTTGGCTCCATCGGAAACCCGTTGGGTTCGCTAAACGAAACAAAAAATAGAAAAGAAGAAAGCGGAAACCACAGGATCCGCTTTTTTTCTAGCAATGAATTACCTACACATTCGGAAGTGCCACGTTGCCGCGAAGGTTCTTTCTGGGATAGGAAGCTTCCCATGATTCAACCCAAAAAGGGTACATTTTTTCATAGGAATTGCGTTCGGTGCATCTTCCATTATGGGATTCGCCTTTTTGGCATGAAAAAACCCCAGAACATTGCCTGGGGCTTTGGGATGTCCGAAGGAAGCGATTAACGCTTGGAGAATTGCGGAGCGCGGCGAGCGGCTTTGAGACCATATTTCTTACGTTCCTTGGAACGAGCGTTGCGGGTCAGCATGCCGGCGGCTTTGAGGGTGCCGCGATCTTCTTTGGCTTCGAGGAGGGCGCGGGCGAGTCCGAGGCGGATGGCTTCGGCTTGTCCGGTGAATCCGCCGCCTTGGGCGAAGGCGACGACGTCATAACGGTCTTCGGCTTGGAGAAGGGCAAGCGGTTGCTTGAGGTCGAGGATCAAGGTTTCGTAGGGGAAGTATTCCTTGACGGGGCGGCCATTGACGGTGATTTCGCCTTTGCCAGCGCTCACGTAAACGCGGGCGATGGAGGATTTGCGACGGCCGGTTCCGTAGTATTTTTCGTTAGCCATTATCATTTACTCCTTATTTGCTGAGGTCGAGGACAACCGGTTTTTGAGCGGCTTGCTCATGGTTGGCATCGGCGTAGACGAAGAGTTTTCCGACGATCTTGCGGCCAAGGCGTCCCTTGGGGAGCATGCCCCAAACGGCGCGTTCCACCATCTCGACGGGGAACTCTTTGAGCATGACGCCGAAAGAACGGGTGCGGAGGCCTCCGTTGTAGCCGGAAACGTTGTAGTAGTACTTCTTGGTTTCGGGGTGGTTACCGGTGAGTTTCACCTTCGAAGCGTTGATGACGACGACGTAGTCGCCGCAATCGATGTTCGGGGTGTAGGTGGGCTTATCCTTGCCCATGAGGATGACAGCGATCTTGGAAGCGAGGCGGCCAAGAGGGATGTCCGTGGCATCAACGGTTCCGACTACACCGTCTAATTGCATAAAGAAAGGAAAACAAAGATGAATAAAGAAAACATCGACAAGAAAAAGAGCAAAGGCCTTCTTCTCCCAATCCTCAGCGCCCTCGCCACATTAGCAGCCGTCGGCTGTGCCTTCTACTCCGGCTATCTGTTCGGGGAAAAGAGAGCCAACACGCATAAGGTCGAAAACACCAGCCAGTTCTCCGAAAGCCTTGAGCCTGACGTTGTAACTAACAACATGAAGCTGGTCATCAAGAAAGCCGCGAACGTAAACGCAACCTACGGAGCGACTGAAATCACCTACGAAGTTGACACCGAAGCCCATAGCGACGTCATCGAAGCAAAGCTCGAGTTCGCCGATGGCAGCATTCCAGAAGCAACAGTCTTATCCTTCGCCCACAACAGGGGCGAGAAAAAGATCACCGTCTCCTGTAATAACGTATTCACTCAGCAGGCAGTCCTCACCATCTACTCTGATGCAAATCCGAGCGTTAACGCCAAGGTCACCTTCAATTTCCGCGAAAAGATCACCGAGGTCACACCGAGCATCACCGTCAACGAAGGACAGCCTATCGCGAGCAAGTTCGACGTCAAAAGCACCGGTGGCACCATTCTAGTCGATAAGAACGTCACTAATGTGAAGCTAGAATTCGCCACCGACTTTCTCAAGAAGGTCAACGAAGGCGTCGATGCATACTGCGACACCTTAGGCTGGGACGATCAGTCCACCTACGACACCTACGATGCCTGCGGTTGCACCCCTAATAAGGATGCCAATTACTGGTTGTCCAACAAGTTCGCCACCAAAGACTTCCTCGCTTCTCTTGAGGTCAAGGTCGAAGACACTAGCGGCTCCTACTACATGGATGACGAAAGCGTCACCGAATACACCTTCACAGCAGCAAAGATGACCCTTGATAAGTTCAACGAGGTCTTCGACGGAAACGCGCCTGTTTTCACCCTCTCCGGCACGATCAACGGTGGTAAGTACAGTAAGGATCTTGGCCTTAAGCTAACCGCTCCTACCGTCACTTCCATCTCTGCCAGCACCGGCGCTTATACGTTCTAAGGAGGCACTCGATGAGCACTAGAAGCTATATCTGCAAAGAGAATGAGGACGGCACCTTCACTGGCGTCTATTGTCACAGCGATGGTTACCTCACCTACAACGGCGCGATGCTAATGGACCATTACAATTCCAGGGAGAGGGTTGAAAAACTCCTCTCTCTCGGAAACATGAGTTGCCTTAACGAGAATATCGAACCCGATCCATCTAAGCCTCATTCCTTCGAAGAACGTCAGGAAGGCGTGACAGTCTTCTACGGCCGGGACCGCAATGAATCTGGCCAGGAAGCCACCTTGGTCAAACTTGAGGACATAAACGATCCGTCTTCTTGGATTGAGTACTGCTACGTCTACGGCAAAGACAACAAGTGGAGATACTTTGAATGCGGTCGCCTCTCTGATGGCCTTAAGGATCTCCAGCAAGGGCTTGAGGACGAATACAAGGGCTTGGGGTTTCCAAGGCCGGAAGGCTACTATGGTTTCTTCACGCCAGATGACATCAAGAAACTACGATACGACTACCAGAAAAGTCAGCAGGCCGAGATGTAAGGCTTGCTGGGCTATTGCTTACCTACCGGTGCAATTGTTGGCTCTATCAACGACATTCTTCATTCGAAATGCCATCGACATTAATCAAAGAGATTATGCGATGGCTGACGAGACTTCTATCGTTCTTAACGGAGGGAAGAGAGCAGAGATTCTCTTCCTTCCTGACAGGGCAAAGGTGCTGGATTGTTATCAATTCAATCGGAAAGAACGATTCCAAATATCCTCCTACATCTATGAAACGTGGAAGAAAGATGGAATCAAGGAAAGGTCTGCTCAGAGCCTTGAGTCCGAGCTTGCGCTTCACGCTTTCTCTTACCGCCTTGGGATTGCGAAGGAAAACTCCAAAGATGCCGATTTGGACATCCTCGGAGACGAAAGGTGGTACGTCTCTGCCGGGTACACCTTCATCGAGGTGCTTGGCTTATAGAAGGAGGAAAAGACATGAAAAATGAAAATAAGAGACCGACGGTCGAACAACTGAACGACGTTATCACCGTGAATGAACTCGCAGCCTTCATTGGGGTCACGCCTCGCATGATCATGAACATGATCAGCAGAGACGAGATAAAGAGCTTCAAATTCGGGAAATGCCGTCTCTTTCTTAAGCAGGATGTCCTAGAGATGATCGGATACTCCGCAGAACTTGACCGTAAGCAGAAATCCATCACCTTCGCCGCAGCGGAGAACGAGGAATTCACTCAACCGGAAGTCAAAATGGTCCCAATCCCACGTGCCAGAACGCATGGCTATGACTCTATGTCTATGGGAGGCTAATCGATGAACTTCAACTTACGCGAAAAACACAAGGAATGGTATTGCGTGGTCACATTCCGTGATGAGAACAACAAGCGAAAAGAACGCTGGGTACCTCTTAAACTTCTCGTTAAAGAAGGCAAGAAAAAAGAAGCTAAAAGCTTAGTAGACGCTATTAGTCAGCCTGGCGCCTTTGACCCGAACTCTCTTTCCGTTACCAACGCGACATTGGGCAAGTTAAACCTCTACCTCTTCGACGACAATTGGCGTCCCATGAGAAATGGCCCCACCACTAAAATGGGAAGGCCAAGGATCTACGTTGATGCCAAAGACCTTACACCCGGAGAAATCGCTGAAGGTCAAATGGGTTTGAAGAAAGGAAAGAAGATCCTCTTCGGTGATTACCTCGTTATCTGGTTCAATATTCACAAAGAAAGCGTTGCTTTGAACACGGTCGCATCTCTAAAGGGACAAGTCTTCCATATCATTGGTCCTTGGTTCAATGCACAGAAAGTAACCCTAAGCGGGATTCAGCCTGAAGACATCGAAGCTTTTTACCGTGAAAAACAGGCTGATGGAGTATCCAACAATACCCTTCGCCACTACCACGGCACCATTCGATCTGCCCTTCAATACGCGTTCAAAAGAGGCTATGTCATCAGCAATGTTGCAGATCGAGTCGATAAACCAAAGAAAGAGATATTTAAAGGCTCTTTTTATAACGAGGATGAGCTCAAAAAGCTCTTCTCGGCGGTCAAAGGTACTAACCTTGAGTTCGCCGTATATATGGCAGCGTATTATGGTTTACGCCGCGAAGAAGTATGTGGCCTTCGTTGGGATGCCGTCGATTTCCAGTATAAAACGATAACCATCAAGCACACAGTATCCGAAGTTACTGTCGATGGGAAATTTCAATTACTCCTGAAAGATACCACTAAGAACAAAAGCTCCTTTAGAACCCTACCTCTTAGCGACAGCACCATTTCCATGCTTCTCGAGATGAAGGAACGCCAAGAAAAGATGCAGTCTTTGTTTGGAAACAGATATAACCATAGATTCGACGACTACATCTACTGCTTCGAAAACGGGGATCTAGTAAGGCCGAACTGGGTTACCTACTCATTCAGAAAATTACTCGATGACAATGGGATGAGAAGAATCCGTTTCCACGATCTCCGTCACAGCTGTGCAACTCTCCTTCGACATCAAGGCGTCAGGATGGAAGATATCTCAAAATGGTTAGGTCACTCTAATCTACTGACGACTGAACAGGTCTATGCACATTATGACGAAAGCGCTAAGGACGATACCCTAAAAGCGATATCAAACGCCTTAGACCAAAAAGAAATGAACTAAGGAAAGATCCCCTGGATTTCCAGAGGATTTTTTAGCCTTTGATGTTCTCTTTTGGTCGATAAGCCAGAATAAACGTTGCTTCCAATGATTGCCTTGCAATCAGATTTATGTTCGAATCGAGAACGATTATTCTCACCTCATCAGTGTCAGCAAACCAAGGCTTATCGGTGTGAGGATTTTCATGCGTGTAACAGCGGTCATATAGGCTCGTTCCGGATTCACCAATATATACGCCTTTCCCAAAAAAGCGGTCGTCGCTGACCGCTTCTATATGGCTTTCAGGAGGCAGAGTATCTTGCTTACTCCCTATTAACCTCCTTATCTAAGTTTTTCGCTAATTCCGTATAGACGTAATCGTATGCTTCGTAACCAGAAGAGTTGAATTGCATCTTCCCCTTGGCTTCGCTGTTGTTCCAAACCATGTAGTTGATGAACAGCTTATTGTCGAATCCAGTGTTTTCGATTTCTCTGAAATCAATTCCTTGGGACTTGATGTACATCTCCTCTTTCTGTTCGAAGTAATCCGTTCTAAAGATAATATCGTAACCACTGATGTATTCCTTCGGTAAGAAGTAATGTCCCAGATAGGTGTTGAGCACGATACATTTATCAAGTAGTTCAGCAACATCATCTTTCAACGGCATATTGTAGTTTTTGACGATGATTCTGGTTACGTCGGAGTAATAATCCTTACTCATAGAGTAAGAGATGTTCTCTTTGTCGAAGTACCTTTCAATCACGTCAATCAATGCCGTAGACTCGACGTTCTTAAGCCTGATAAGGATAGAGCCCACGAAACGTGGCTTATTCTGAATTCCTTTTAGATCCTTGAAGAAGCGAATCCCGGAAGCGGAATCCATAAAGTTGACATCCCCGTCGCCCTCTTCCACTTTCGGAGAATCTCCGCGTTTGCGATATTCGTAATGGTTCTGGACTTTGACGATGTCAAAGACGATTCCGTTTGCCTTAAAACTCGGGAACTTATCCGCCTTCTCGTCATTAGTCTGAATGTTGCAGATGGCCAAGTTGTGCTCGGCCGTAGCGCCGCCTTTGCTTTGCGGTAGGATGTGGTCTACGTTCCACCCTTTTGTGCTATTGCGGTCGTTATAAGCGCCCTTGGCCATCTCACGGCCAGTGAAATCCTTCACGGTGGTCGCTTTGCCATAACGCTTGTTCCAAAGTCGCATAGCGGTCTCTCTGTTGAGATCCATAGTTTGTTCTGAAGTCTTCATAATGCGTTTTGGGAACGCAAAAAGACTCTTCCTCCTGTCCGCAGCTTCAGAATGCATTTGACAAGCTGATAGAGCGACCTATCGCTATGAACCTCTAATGGGTAATCCTCTTAATAGCATTGCAGAAGATTGGCTCGTCGGCTTCCACAAACTGGGAAGCTTGAAGATTCATTGGCTGCATAATTAGTTTACCACATGAACCCTTTTATAAAGAAGATTTCTCAAACTATTGATTCGACAATAAAGGATCAAAGTATTTTTTCTCGCCAGCAACCCTGGCTTTTATCGCTTCGTCCTTATCTTCGAAATAGCCTAGAAAATGGTTTTTTCCGCACAAGGTAATGGACACATGGTACTTCTTTCTTCGCTTATCCCAAACAACGCCAGAAACGCCTGTTTTCGATGAAGCATATACTCTCCTTGTCGGCTTGATCATGCATAGAGCCGTTCCGTCCTTAAACCCAAGAGCCCATTCATTGGAACGGCCACCTTCAACGATTGGCTTCGGTGTGCAACCGCAAGAATAAGGGTGGCGTGATAATTCATCTCCAGAAACGATGAACTCTTTTCCACAATCACATTTGCATAAGTAATAGACTGCACCCCGCCTTTGGCCGTTCCCCCTGCCACAAGGATACCTTTCTAGAACGGTAACCATTCCAGTCTTATATGCTTTGAATTTTGGGTCCATACCCACACCTGCTCGGAAAAATAAAAGCCTCCGAGATTCCCTTTCTAGGAATCGGAGGCCATTACATTTGAGTTGGTGCGGACAACAGGACTCGAACCTGCACGGGGTTAACCAATAGATCCTAAGTCTATCGCGGCTACCAATTACGCCATGTCCGCATAACACCCTTTTTCATTCGTTGCCAAGGGATTTTTTGGCATTTGTAATTCCGGAACTTTACAAGACTTTCAGCCTTAAGGTTGTCCGCACCTTTTTGCGTCGCCTGGAACGGTCCGCACTGAACCATTGAGAACCTTGCTGAGCCGCGGATTGAGTTTACGCTTTCGTCCGCACTTCAGATAGGCTTTTGGAGGGATTTTGAGAGAAAATTTAGGATTTTTCTCTTGTCCGCACCCTAGGTTCGTCCGCAGGTTTCTTGGTTTTCCCGATAGATACTAAGGTTTTGCCAAGTCAGATTTCCCGACTTTACAAGTTCCTAAGTCTAACGCGTCTGCCAATTTCGCCATGCCCGCATAACCCGATAACGATGGGTAGCCGTCTTTGCGATATCCGAAGAATATCCGTTTAACAAAGCAAGACGATTATACTCGGTTCACAGGGATTTCGTAGTATTTTTTCGTAAAAGAAAACCCTCCGTTTCCTAGAAGCGAAGGGTGTCTTTCAAGTCGAATGGGTTAGAAATTTCCGTTGTTGATGCCATCCGCGAGGTTGATGCCATAGCCTTCAGCTACAGAATCAAGGAATTTGCGAACGGGGCGACGGGAAGACGACTTACGCGAGTGCTGGACATGAGTGCTACCAGCAAGGTGCTTTTTGATGAATTCAACCATTGTTATACCTCCTTCTCATTTTGTGATGTATGACCTTTTGGGCCATTCCCTCGTTTTTGAGGGACACGTACTTTACTTCAATGAAAAGGAAAAACAAGAGAAAAGTTTTCAGAAAGCGGTTACAAGATTATTCCTTGGCAGGCTTTTGGGCCTTTAATTTGGCTAGATTGTTCGACCGCCCCGCTTTCTTTAATTCCTGATAACGGGCATTTAACGCGCGAATATAGGAAGAAGGCGAATTTGGTTCTTCGATAAAGAATTCCATATCCTTAAAGGAATCGGGCAAATATTGCAACTTCGGCCACACGTCCGGACGGTCATAGGGATATTGATCCTCTTCCTTCACGTTGACGGGGGTGAGTTTTAGATAGTCTTGAACTACAAAGGGTTGAGCAGCAGCAAATTCCATGGCCTTTTTCATGGAATCGTCTCCTACGCGAGAATGGGGGGACAAGCATAGATCTACGACCGCATCGCCAAGAGGAATCGTAGCTTCAGGGAAACCTACTTGTTCTGCTGCTTGAATGGCTAATTGGGTTCGCATCACCGCTTGAGGATTGGCTAAGCCGATATCTTCATAAGCTGCTACAAGCAAACGTCTTTTAATCGAATCCAAATCCTTGGCCACGCAAAGGCGAGCCAGATAATAAAGGGCGGCATTCACATCACATCCGCGAATCGATTTTTGGAGGGCGGAAACAGAATCATAATGTTCCTCATCATCTTTATCCATTGCGTAATTTGGAACGTTTTCAATGACGGCTACATCGTCTTTTGTAATGACATCTTTTCCCGCGAATTGAACCGATGCTTCTTCCAGCAGGTTTAGGGAGTAACGCATGTCGCCCCCGCAAAGCTTAGCGATGTAATGCAAGGCGCCTTCGTCAAAGGAACATTTTCCGTTTAACCCTTCCGGGATTTGAATGGCTCGTTTTAAGCCTTGCACCACTTCATCTTCGCTTAAGGGTTTAACTTCCAATAAGCGACACCGGCTTCGAATCGCGCGGTTTAAAGAGATATAAGGATTCGCGGTAGTTGCGCCAATCAAATAGAAAGTTCCGTTTTCCACAAAGGGCAAAAGGTAATCTTGTTTGGACTTATCCAAGCGATGAACTTCGTCCATGATAAGAATGGTCGGTTTCCAAATTTTGGCATCTTCTACCGCCTGCTCCATATCCTTCTTAGAGCAGGTAACGGCATTCAGGGAAACATAGTGAATTTTCATCGAGCGAGCATAGGCTTCGGCGATAGTTGTTTTTCCAGTTCCAGGAGGCCCGAAGAAGATAAAAGAAAACAATGCTTTTTGATCGAGGGACTTCCGTAAAAACGATTCCGGCCCAACAAGGGCAGATTGCCCAACAACATCATCTAACGTTTTCGGGCGAATTCTGAATGCTAAAGGTTCAAACATAAGACAACAAAATTATACCAAATAGGTGCGCTAAAACGAGAAATAGGAGGCAAGGAAAAGAAAACTTGTGCATAAAAGGAATGACTTTTTGCACATGAAAACCAGCGGAAACCAAACGCCTATAGAAAACCAAAATTTACTATGAATTAGCAAATGTAGGAGCATCAAATTGTGTGTCAAACAAAAGACGAACATTCACGGAAGCCTTGCATAATTGTCGAAATGGATTCGACAAAATATTTTTAAAAACTTACGAGAGGTGTGATGCAGAACAAACAGGTGATACTATACTTTTTATAGTGTGTTTTTGGAAAGTTGACATTAATAATTTACCTGTTTTTAAAAATTAAAAATTATTTTTTTATTAGGTTTTGTCGAATGTTTATATTTAAAAGAAAGCAGATAGTAAATTGATTGAACTATATTTTTTATAGTTTATAATTATTGTAAATGGTGGGCTATGTTTTACATGGATGGCCTCTATGTGTGGAGGGAAACCGACTAAAATTCTAGAAATGAATTCCCATTTACTAAAATTGTTTAAAAAGAAAAATCTTTCAGTCAATTTACTTTAAAATTTTTAAAATGTATGGGGCTGTGTTTTGGAAACTGAAATCGATTTATTTTTAAATAATTACGGGATGGTAAATTGGAAACTGAACAAAAAATCTATCATCGAAAAGGAAACTATTTTTTAAAAATTTCATCCTGGTGGATTTGTTAAAAAATTCGATAATATCTTAACTATTTAATTCTCATCAGGATATATATCAAAGTATATATCAATCAAAAAGGCTCGAATGAAAGGAAACTCAACATGGAAAAAAGAATGACGTATGAGGAATTTACCTATCGTATTGGTGAACCCATCACTGACGAGTACGGAAAAAGCCCAATTATGCCCGTTTTTGAACTCCTACAAGGGAAATGGAAGATGCAAACCCTTTACGCCATTATGTGTTTGACCGAAGCTCGATTTGGTCAAATCCAATCTTTCTGCGATGGGATTACCCCTGCGGCTTTGTCTTCAACGTTAAAAGATCTGGAGAATTTAGGATTCGTTAAAAAAGACGTTTCCGGACCTCGGGAAACATCTTATCGTTTAACGGATCAAGGTGAAGATTTAATGCCCGCCTTTTATGAATTAATGAACTGGGGTTTCTACTACAAGCCTAAAGATAAAAGAAAGAAAAAATCCAAATAGAAATCATTCAGTTTCCATTTTCTTGCGTTCACTTGGGAAGGTATATTGTCCGTGAGAGTTAGTCGCTTTTCCATTCCCATAATAGATGGCATGTTTAGGACAACGATGAAGGCAGCCTAAACACATGACGCAAAACTCAGCTATCCAAACCGGCTTTTTATCTTTAATTTCAATGGCCTGAACCGGACAATTCTTTGCACATATACCACAACCAATGCAACTATTGCTTACCGAAAGATTGCGTGTTTTTCTAACCTTGTTGTCATAAGTATTTTGATAATGATCTGCGACAAATCTTGGTGTGGTTAAACCCATGTGATTCCCTATAATTTGCTTTTTTTAATTGACACTGTAATTTTTGAATTTCTTTATCCGATTTTAAAAGTTTCTTATCGACTTTTTTCTTGTTGGATACATCAAATATCACAGTCCAAGTGTCCGGCATTTTAATATCAAAACAAGCATCTAAAGAAAGACCCTTATTCTTTAATAAATCCTTGGCAATGGAGCCAGAACTTCCAGGAGTCGTCCCGCACGTAGCAACGTAAAAACAATAGGGTTTTCCCTTATAGTTAAAATGTGCCTTCTCTAGAAAGTTTTTTACAATGCTTGGCAACCCCCAAAAATACGTTGGAGAAAGAATACCAATCCTATTATCCATTACGTCAAAATCAAACGTTCCCTTTTTGATTGCATCAGGAATAAAAACGACGGATTCCCCATTTGTTTTAATTTCCTCAACAACGTGCTCGGTATTGCCGGTGGCAGAAAAATAGAAAAGCATCTTATTTGCCCATCAATGTTCTTGAATCAAAAAAGACAAATAATAAGGCAACGACAATTTATTGTCCTGCGTTCCAACATTACCCGAATAAAGTTTAATCATTTGATTTACATGATATTTGGGATTACTCAAAACTTCATTGGCGGCCTTTGTTTTTCCGTTTCTAGCCTTTACTTCAATTAACGTAGCTTGACCTTGGTAACGGGTAACAAAATCAATCTCTAATCCCGTTGTCTTCCGGAAATAATAGAGTTTGCGCCCATTTTTAGTAAAAGCGTCTGCCACCATCTCTTCGTACAATGCACCTTTGTAGATCCCTAAATTGTCGTTAAAAATATCGCTTGCCGTCCCTTCTTCGAGTTGAGATACAAAAAGCCCAACATCCGAAAAATAGATTTTAAATTCGTTCGGTATTGCGGATCCATTTAACGGTAGATCAAAGTTCGCCAAATTAAAACAAGGGACGAGAAGTCCGTAATCAACAAGCCATTGCAAAGCTTCGGAGTATCGATCCGATTTTGCATTTTTGTCCACGTTACTAAACTGGAATTTTTTATAATCCTTTGCCAATTGAATGGGTAACGAATCCATGATTTGATTCAGTTTAATGAGCAGGGGTTTATCCGTTCGTTCCTGCCCTGTTTCGGAGATAAATTTTCCAAAATCACTTCGATAGCTCTCCATAAGATTTCTTTGCTTTTCGCGTGTAACCGCATAATCCCCGCTTTTTAGGAAAAGATCTACGACTTCTGGCATTCCTCCCACAACCAAATATTCACGGTAATAACCTAATAACGCCGTGTGAATAGCCAAAGGAATTGATGTCCGGTTCTCATAGGACTTCTGGAGCAAATTTAAAATGGTCTCATTCACTCCTTTTGCCCAAAGGAATTCCTCAAAATCCATGGATGTCATCGTAAGAATGCTTTCTTGCCCCACAGATGGTCCTTGCCCAGGTGTACGGTTATATCCTTTGATCCCCAATAAAGAACCAGTGGCCAAAACATCGTATCTTTGATCCAAAACAAAACTTCGTAAGCTAGAACGGGCATTCGGGCATTCTTGAATCTCATCCATGATAAGAAGGGTTTTCCCAGGAACCAAATGGAAGGGAGGCAAATATAAAGACAAAGCCGTCATAATAGAATCGACGCGTAAATCCTCAAGAAAAGCATTCTTGATTTCAGGTTGCATCTTAAAATTCATATAAACGACGTTTTCGTAGTTTTCTTCGCCGAATTGTTTGGCAATATAAGTTTTGCCCACTTGCCTTAAACCTTTGATAATCAAAGCCTCGTGATTTTTTCCAGCGATTTTAGAATTCTTCCAACGAAGAAGTTCCGACATAATCTTTCTTTTGAATCCCATAACATCAGTCCATCCAGAATAAGAATAATTCTTTTTGCCAATTTATTCACCGTATTTTTTGGCATTTTGCCAATTTATTCACTGTATTTTTTGGCATAATTGCAAAAATCGAAAGTAGACAAAAGAAAAACCACCGAATTTCTTCGGTGGATAGATACATGATTGGTGCCGCGAACCGGAATCGAACCAGCAACCTACTGATTACAAATCAGTTGCTCTGCCAATTGAGCTATCGCGGCAAGCGAAGCTGGTGGGTGTTGGGGGGATCGAACCCTCGACCTCTTCCGTGTGAAGGAAGCGCTCTCCCTCTGAGCTAAACACCCAAGAAACAAAATAACCCCGGACCGTAAAGCGATCCGGGGCTTTCTTCTAAATGGTGGGCCTTAATGGGCTCGAACCATCGACCTTGCGCTTATCAAGCGCACGCTCTAACCAACTGAGCTAAAGGCCCACACCACGCCCGAAAGCGCTTCAATATAATAGGACAACGCTAGGCACTAGGCAAGCATAATTTTTCAACTTGTAGTTATTGGGTTATTTGTTTCTAGTCTTTCTTTGCTTTTGAAACGTACCTCCTCCACGGATGGTTCGGGCCCGGTATGTATTTCGGCCTGCCCGCGGCCTTTGGCTTCGGCTCCCGCTGCCTTTTCTCGGTTTCCGCCAAGGCCCAAAGCCTGCCGTCGAACACGGCGACCCGCTTCCCGGACCTGGTGACGTATATGTCGATTACGGTCTTCGGAGGGATCCTGGCGACCACTCCGTCCTCGTCGATGAGCTGGTGCCTTTTCCCTTCGAAACCGAACGACGACCCATTGTCCGCGGTCCTTTGGAATTCGACGGATAGGTAGAAATCGATCTCCTTGGGCGACGGGGCCGGGGCGAACACGGACGATTCCATGTCGGGCTTGACGGCGAATCGCCTGTTGTAGTCCCTCGCGAACTCCGGGAGGTACGAATTCGCCGCCTCGATCGTCGTTATCCCCCTCAGCCTAAGCTCGGATATCAGCCTCGACTGAAGCGTCCCCCAAAGCCGTTCTATCCTGCCCTTCGCCTGGGAGACGGAGGTGGTGATGAGCTCGATCCCGAGCTGCTGGCACATGCGTTTGAAGTTTATGTGGACGTCGCGGTCTACCGTCTGGCTCTTCTCCGACAGCCTCCTGAACTCGAATATCGTCCTGTTGTCCCCGTAGAAGGCCTCCGGGATCCCGTATTTGCCCAGGATCTGCCACATCATCTCGTAGTAACCCTTGAGGGTTTCCTCCTTCTCGAAGCGGAGCCCCATCACGGTTCCGGTGGCGTCGTCGACGGCCCCGTGGAGGGTGGCCTTCGGAAGCGAGTCGCCGAACCAGTTGTGGATCGAGGCGTCGATTTGGAGGAGCTCCCCGAAGCATTTTCTCCTCGGCCTTGATGGGTGCTTCGCCTTGTCCTTTTTGCTCCTGTGGCCCTTCGGCGACTTGAAGCCGGCGGAGGTCAGGATGCGGCGCAGCGGCTCGTAGCTGATCGCGATTCCCTCCTCCTCGCTGAGCTTCTCGAGGAAATGCCTGAAGTTGAATCCGGCGTATTTGTCGCGGTAAAGCGCGATGATCCTCGCCTCGGTCGCCGGTTTGGTTTTCCACGGGCGTTCCTTCCCTTCGTTTCCGTGCCGGAAGGCCAAGGCTCCCTTCGCGGCGTATGACCTTTTTAGCTTGTTGACGTACTGCTTGCTTACGCTGAGTTTGGCGGCGGCCTGCCCCGTCGTGAGTTTTCCCTCTTTCGCCTTCCTTATAACCGATTCCACGTATGTTGGGTTCAATCCGTTCATAGTCCCGTACCTCCGTCCTAATCATCCCAGCCCGGGGGATTAGGTGGAAACAAGTAACCCAATAATCGGATCCCCCTAGGGGGATGTTGGGTAGAAACGAATAACCCAATAAATGCCTAGAAACAAATAACCCAATAACTACATAGCCAGCAATGAACGCTTGCATTGCGCAAGACGTTACATTATCTTCTGAAACATATAGCGCACCTTGTCCAGGCGGCTGTTTGGACGGCGGGGCTGGATGACCGGCTGACCGACAGCGGCCTGATATCCTTTCAGCTCTGTAAGGCATACGCTCCGCCCGTTGGTGTAAAAGGCCAGATCAGTACGGTATGCCTGTATACAGCGGGCGGGAATCTCGCCAGTAAAGACAACTTCATCCTTTTTTACCTGGGCCGTTTCGATGGTGGCACAGTATTTCGGTGCATCATGATAAGCCCTGGAAAGGTATTCCTGGGGCGCATAGAGGATGAAGGAGAGATAAGGTTCCAGCAGCTGCGTCCCCGATTCCTTCAATGCCTGTTCCAATACAATCGGGGCCAATGAGCGGAAGTCCGCCGGCGTGCTGACCGGACTGTAATAAAGCCCGTATTCAAAGCAAATCTTACAGTCCGTTACGTTCCAGCCGAACAAGCCCTGCTCCAGCCCGTAACGGATACCATCCCTGACAGCGTTTTGAAAACTCTGGTTCAAGTATCCCAGCGAAACCCGGCTCTCGTATTGTACACCGGAGCCAAGCGAGAGTGGTGTAACAGACAGTCCTATGGATGCCCAAAACGGGTTGGGCGGCACCTCGATATGGATGGTGTGGCTGGCTGCTTTGAGCGGCCGCTCCATATAAATGACGGTGGGTTCCTTTACCACTGTTTC